>FWPU01012350.1_pt1 | contig 10820 bp, 9 predicted proteins | sample 2228361 | NCBI WGS metagenome assembly FWPU01 (sample SAMEA103939777, study PRJEB20133) | metagenome | reverse complement strand
AATCAGACAAAATAAAACGAATTCTGATAAACAAATAACCACTTATCGCTCGATTAAAATTGATGGGAATGAAATAGAATTCACTGAGGGCTTCACAAATCTGCATACAGTGGTTTATCAGGAAACTTTAGCCGGCAATGGTTTTGGTATTAAAGATGCCAGACCTTCAATTGAGCTGGTTCATAAGATCAGAAATGAAATCAATTTTTAATAGTAACTAAGTATCTTAAAAGTGTGTGACACTAATTCTGCCTGACATAAGTCAGGATTTAACTGGCGGTAGTCAGGGCAAACAAGATGTGATTGTTTAATTATATTAACTAAATATATCAATTATCCTGTAACCAGCTTAAGGTTGTTTGACAAAAGGCAGGTAATAAAACTGTAATTGATATTTTTTTAGAAACCGATAATTACAAAAAAACTGAACAGGAAAGTAAATTATTATCATGAAGAAAGCAGAAGAGAGTAAAAATTATTATATCAATGAGTATGCGGTAATTGACGACAATGTTGAAATTGGCGAGGGTACCAAAATCTGGCATTTCACACATGTTCAAAGTGGAGCTAAAATAGGTAAAAAATGTGTCCTCGGACAGAATGTAAATGTAGGAAACAATGTGGTTATTGGCAATTACTGTAAGATTCAAAACAATGTTTCGGTATATGAAGGAGTAACTCTGGAAGATTATGTTTTTTGCGGACCATCAATGGTCTTTACGAATGTGCGCGATCCAAGAAGTAAATATCCTCAGGTAGGATCGCAATATTACATTAAAACACTTGTTAGAGAGGGAGCTTCTTTAGGTGCTAACAGCACCATAGTATGCGGAATCACGATTGGCAAATATGCTTTTATTGGAGCCGGGGCTGTAGTTACAAAAGATGTTCCCGATTATGCTTTAGTTGTTGGCAATCCCGCTAAAATAATTGGATGGGTAAGTGAAGCGGGTAAAAAGCTTGAGTTTGATAAAGATGGTTATGCCTTTTGTGAAAAGAGTAATAAAAAATATAAATATGAAAATAACCGTGTAATTGAAGTAGTATGAAAAATAATGTATCCGATAATAACTCCCCAAAAAGAGTTTTGATGATTGCTCAATCTACTTATGATTACGACGCAAGAATTATAAGGTATTGCAAAGCATTAAAAGAAGTTGGTATTCAGTCAGATGTAATTTGTTTTAACTATTATAATCAAAAATCTACAGAACTTGTTGAAGGAGTTAATGTTTACAGAGTAATTAATTATTCCAATAAGGATACTATAATTAACTATTTGCTTTTCTCGATAAGATTTCTTATTAAAGCTTTTTTCAAAACTATTGAACTACATAAAAAAAATAAGTACTCATTGATTCATGTGCACAATATGCCGGATTATCTGGTCTTCTCTGCATTATACCCTAAAATAAAAGGAATACCTGTTATACTTGATATTCACGACCTGACAGTGGAATTATTTAAAGAAAAATGGTCAGAAAAGAAATTTAAATTTTTCAAACCCTTGCTTGTTTTTACCGAAAGAATATCCTGTAATTTTGCCAACCATGTTATCACTGTTACAAAAGAATGCGTTGATATTTTAGTTAAACGAGGTATAGAAAAAGAAAAAATATCACTTATTATGAATACACCTGATGACAGAATTTTTAGCTATGATGACTTTCGGTTCAGGAAAAATGGAACTGATAAAAAATTCAGAATTCTTTATCATGGCACACTAGCTAAGAGATTCGGATTGCATAATGTTATTGAAGCTTTAAGAATTGTTGTTGACAAATATCCCGATGTTGAGTTTCATGTTTATGGTAATAAAGAATCAGATTATGCCAAAGAACTGAACGCTTTGGCTTTTCAGCTTGGAATAAATACCAATTTCTTTCTTAATCAATCAGTACCACATAATAATGTAAATGAATTGATTAAAAATTATGATTTAGGTATTGTAACATATGAACCTACAGAATATATGAACCTTGCTTTCCCTACAAAAGCCGGCGAATATGCTTTGACAGGATTACCTATGATAATGACTGAATTAAAAGCAGTTCAAAGTGTTTTTAGCAGAGACAGTGTAATCTTCATGCAATCGCCTGAAAGTAAAGAAATAGCATATAAAATTATTAATTTAATTCAGAATAAAGAGCACCGGATTAAAATGTCAGAAAATGCTTATAACGAAATAAAAAATGTAAGTTGGTCCAGGATGAAAGAAAATTACTTCAAATTGTGTTCATCTTTGGGCATTTAATAATTTTTATGGCATCCGAAGAAAAACAAAAACTATTACGTGCTTCAGTTCTTACCTCCAGTGGACAAGTAATTTCTATTATTCTTCTTTTTGTTAGTACTGCAATCCTTGCCAGATTTGTTGCCCCTGATGTACTAGGTGGTTTTTTTATTATTCTTGCAGTATCTGTATTTATGGAGACAATTGTTTCGTTAGGATTAGAACCAACATTAGTTAAATTTTTAACTTCATCCAATGAGTCCGAAAAGAATAATATTTTTAGCAAATTACTAACGATAAGAATTTTAACTCAAGTCGCTATTTCTGCATTTTTTATTTTAACAGTATTTTTTTTTGAAAAAGAGGTAGGAGACTGGTCTGATTATAAGTATGTTTTATTAAGTTTATTTAACATTTCTAGCTTAAGAAACTTTTTTAATGCTGCTCTACAAGCAAATAAACAATTTAAATTATTGGTATTAATTCAACTTTCACAGACAATCTCTAAAGTTCTTGCATATCTTATATTTGGCTTAATGCAGAGTTTGGATTTATTTACACTAGTTTTAATTGAAAATATAAGTATTGGTATGGGCTTTATATTCCAGATAAAAAGCATAAAAATAAAGAAAACTGTAAAATTTCATATTAATAAAAGCGACTTAAGAAATTTTTTAAGTTTCGCCTTCCCTTTATATTTAAACAGTTTTCTTCATGTTTTCACTTCAAGAATTAATAATTTTTTAATCGCATACTTTGTAAATCTAAAAGAGGTTGCTAATTATGAAATTTCAAGAAAGATACCTGACGGATTAAACCGGGTCACCTCATCATTGACACTTACATATTATCCGTTTATATCAGATTTAATTAGCACAGGTCGAACAAAAGAAGCGAATGATTTATTGAACAGATACCTAAGCTATGTTTTCAGTTTAACAGCACCTGTCTTTTTACTTTTTTATCTTTTTAGAAATGAAATAACAGTTCTTTTTTTCGGCCACACTTATCAAAATGTATCGTTTGCAATTTTGCTACTTTTAGTAGTCTATGTTTTCAATTTTACCTCAAGTCTTATTGGTTATACATTGGTCGCAGCGGGAAAACCCGACTACTCATTTTCAGTAAACCTGCTTAGATCTTTGATTTCAGTATCTTCAAGTATTCCATTGATTTATTTATTTGGTTTTATGGGAGCAGTATACTCTTTAATTATATCTAATATTCTTGGGATTTTTATTAGTTATTTATATTTGAAAAAGATGTTTTTCCAGTTGTATATCTTGAGGTCCTTACTACCATTTTCAATTACATTTTTTATCATATTTGCTATCTTTTTAATTCAAATATTTTCTCCTCTTTCAATATTTATATCATTGTTAATTTTTATTGGTTATATTTTAGTTTTTTCTCAAAAAGTAGAAGATTTTAGAATTATCTATTCTAGGATTTCAAGCTTTTTAAAAGAAAAGTATAGAATTTCTTAGCATTGAAAAAAATAAATTTTATAAAAATATTCTCATTCTTGCAGATTGTAATGTATATATCCGCTATTCTTATTAGTCCCAGCGGTCCACAATGGCAGGAAAAAAGCCACGATGTTTTAGATATGACAACTTCAAATCCTGTAAACCAGGTCTTTTATAGTTTTATTTTTATTCTCGCATTTTCAACAATAATTCCTCACTACAAAAAATTTCTAAAATGGTTAAATAATGAAAAATTTGTTGTTTTTTTTCTTGTCTGGTGTGGTTTTACTATAGTATTTGCAATTGATTCATTTACTGCATTTAAGAGGTATTTTCAATATATAACTACTTCGCTGGTATTCATTTCCTTTTATCTGAATTTTTCTGATAGTAGTAATCTGTTAAAAATTTTACGGGTGTCTTTCGTCATCTATCTGTTTCTTACATTAGTAGTTTGCCTGATAATTCCAGATGCTACTGATCCATCATTTAATACATGGCGGGGTTTCCATGCAACTAAAAATAATCTGGGACAATATGCAGCTATAAATTTTTTATTTTTTTCCTATAATTATTCTTTAGCTGAAAATATAAGAGCAAGATTTTTTTTCTTTGGTTTTGTATTATTAAGTCTTTTGGTTTTATTTGGCGCATTCAGTATGACAAATATTGTTCTTGTTAGTTTATTTTCATTCACATTCCTTATTCTAAATTTTAGAAAATTTTTTGACCGGCTGGGAATAAGTTTAAAGTTTTCAGTATTAATAATAGCAGTACTTTCATTACTGATTTTATGTTTTATTTTGATCTATCCGGAAGTTTATTTGCTAATTTTCCAATTGATTGATAAAGATCCAACTCTAACTGGTAGAACAGAAATTTGGACTTTAGTTTTAGCTCAGAGTATTAATGATCTTATAACCGGCGTTGGGTTTCAATCTTTCTGGATTCCGGAAAAGTTGAGCAGAATTATATTGTTTCAATATTGGATGCCTACTCAATCTCATAATGGGTATGTTGATATGATGCTGGAAATCGGAATTATAGGTTTGTTTTTGTTTATACTTTTTTGTTATTCAATTTTTAAAGCTTCAATCTTTAAAAAAGACATGCTTTGGGTAATTATTATTATTTATGTTTTGGCATTAAATTTTTCCGAATCCACTTTAATCCGACCTCACCATTTTTCTAATGTAATGTTTTATTGCAGTTTCTGGTCTATTTCCTTTAGAAAAAATTTTAATAATATTTTTAGTGATTAATTTGAAAATTAAAATAACAATTATTTATCCTGTAGAACCAAGCTACATTTTGGGCTTGTTGAATGGATTAAGCAAGTTCCATCAATTAGATATTGATTTTTTAGGTAGTGACAGGTCCTCAGTTATTCAAAATAAGTATAATAATGTTAAATTTATTAATATAAGAGGTAGCCAAGACCCAAACAGATCGCTAATTGTCAAAATATTCAATATCACTAAATTTTACTTGAAGCTCTTAATTTATTGTTTCAAAACCGATTCTAAAATTTTCCATTCACATTTTCCAAATAAGTTTTTATTTCTTGATTTCGTACTTATTAACCTGATACTAAAATTGAGGGGAATAAAATTAGTCTATACAGCACACAATATTGATTTCGGACTAAGAGATCGTAAACAAAGTTTTTATAAAACTTTACTGTTTAACTTCCATTATAAAATAACCGACTTAATCATAGTTCATAATAAATATAGCTCAAGGATTTTAATTGAAAAGTATCCTTTTACCAAAAGTAAATTTTTCATAGAAAGAATTGGATTAAATAAATCGGTTATTAAATCAGGATTATCTCAGGTTGAATCCAGAAAAAATTTGAATATTGATTCATCAAAAAAAGTTTTGCTTTTCTTTGGTGGATTAAATCCCTATAAAGGATTAGAATTATTAATTGAAGCTTTAGCTAATTTGACTCGAAAAGATAAAAATTTTTTATTAATAATAGCTGGTTCTCCAAGGGATATGGAATATCATGAAAAAATAGAAAAACTTATTAAAGAGTTTAATTTAGATGATTTCATAAGAAAATATTATAAATTTATACCTGATAGTGAGGTTGAAAATTATTTTATGGCTAGCGACTGTTGTATCTTACCTTATAAATTCATTTTTCAAAGTGGGGTTCATGTTTTGAGTTACTCTTTTGGTGTGCCAATAATTTGTTCCGATGTTGGTAGCTTTAAGGAAGAAGATGTAATAGAACAACTGACAGGATTTACTTTCAAGTCTGAAGATTCAGCAGATTTAGAATCAGTAATTTTAAGGTTTTTTGATAGTAATTTATACACAAATAAAGAATTCAACCGTATCAAGATAATTGAATGGGCTGAGAAAGTTTATTCTTGGGATACAATTTCAGAAAGCACATTATACCTTTATAAAAAAATTTTAAAGGTTTAATTTGAAACAAAAAATTCTACATTTGACTTATGATTATGCAAAAGAAAATCTTGGTAAATCCACTGTTGTCATTAACAACCTTATAACAGTTACTTCAGAATTCACAGTTACAGAAATTATAAGCTTGAAAAGAGTTGCTTCTCCAATGTATTTATGGCCTCAGATAGTTAAAAATGATAATATTATGGAAATAACTCATTTCGGACTACCGGGTGGAATTCTTTTATTATTTAATTCAAAATTTCTTTCAGATGTAATTATTAAAAAACTTCATTTATTCTCTTACTCAGACATTGATATTATTCACTCCCATAAACTTACATTTGAAGGATTTATAGGCTACTTTATTGCAAAAAAACTCAGAAAAAAATTATTTTTATCACTAAGGCAAACGGATTTTTTTGTCTTAAAATACAGACCTGATTTAATTAAAACCGCGAGAAACCAATTAATTTATGCTTCAAAAATTTTCTACATTGCTCCTTATATGAAAAAGGAGATGGAAAAATTATTTGGTACAAACTTTTATAATAAATATATCATTGAAAAAATGGTTTTCTTACCGAATACTATTGACCTTTCCAGATTTAAACACACAAGAACTTCCAGTTCCGAAAATTTTTTAACAATATGTTGGTTAAAAAAAGATGTTGTTAAGAGAAAGAATCTTTACAAAATACTTCTGGCTGTCAAAAAGCTTAACATTAAACTCGATATTATTGGTCATGGAAATTATGATAAAAAAATTAAATTATGGATTAATAAGTTAGGGATTGAAAATAATGTTAAGTTGCTTGGATTTGTCCCAAATGAGCGAATTTCTGAATATTTAAATAGAGCAAAGGGATTCCTAATGCCCAGCAAAAGCGAAACATTTGGCGTAGCATATGCTGAAGCACTTTCCTGTGGTACCCCTATTATGTATTCTAAAAATACCGGCTTCGATGGTCTTTTCGATGGTGTAGGTGTTTGTGTTGATCCAAGCTCACTGGATGAAATAATAAATGGTATTGAAGAACTTACCAACAAAAACGATGAATTCAGAGAGAATATAAAAAAGCTTAATTCTACCGGCGCATTTAATATTTTTGATAGAATGTATGCAGAGCAAGTTTACAGAAATGCAGTTGACGGACTAAGCTGAAATTTAATAAGTTTATTTAAATCGATTATATCACTTTATTAAATCAATCCATTTGAAATATTTTTTTTGGGTTAAATACTTTGTGTCAAAAAAAGAATTGTGATATAAAAATACAAATTCACCGTTATATTTTTTCACAATATTCACGATATTCTTTAATTTTTCTTCAAATTCTTCGGGTTTGTCTATCTTTTGGTATTCCGTTACACTGACTTCCATAAAAATCAGTGGACTTTCCCTAAGGTTTAATTTTTTTCTGGACAGAAAATTAAAAACAGGATAGCTGAAACAAGTTCCACATCTGAATCCCTCCATCTCTGCATATCCTAAAGTATAGTCCGTTTCCAGTTTGTAATCATCCCATATCTGCCAGGTAAATGGTACTTTAAATCTTAAATAATGTTGTCGTCCACTTTTTATTTCCATACCGGTTTTCTCACACAAATCGAAATACTCTTGTTTCCATAATTCCGGGTTCTCTAATGAATAATAACTGGCATGAAGTCCTATTCGATGTCCTCTGCGTTTAATATTTTCAAAAATTTTTTGCATAATCTTTGATGAATTATCATACCCCGGATCATACTTAGTTTTTTTAGAATTTATGAAAAAAAAATTTGATTTAACACCAATTGACTCACTGGCATCCATAAGCAAATCATAACAATACCCAAGATCATAATTTGGAGAAATCTTATTAATAAAATATACGGGTAAATCTCTCAGAGCATTAGTATAATTTTTCCTTTTTATAAGATTTCTGAAAAAAGAATTTCTGAGCATTCGGAAATCCATCAATCTTAATGGAGCATCAATATCATGTGTGATAACCGCTTTATAGCGCTTCTTTTTACGACGAAGAGTTGGGTCAAGATAATGAAAAAGGTTCCATAGGAATTGTGTATATTCATCCACTACAGGTCTGTGTATAAGTTTGAACTTATATGAAAGAGAATTTTTATACTTAAATCTTCCATGCTCATCAAAATCATTAATAACATATTCTTCCCACCTTGTCAGAAAAAAATATGACCCGGCAATAATGTCAACATCACAGTAGATCGAATCTGATTTAATATCAATTACTGGATTACCATACAGAACAGGCAGGTCTTTCTCAATAGAGAAAGAGGAAATCAGCATCTTTACATCTATTGGTATCGCTCTTGGATTCAGATAATTTGTTTCCCCTTCCCATTTTGCCCAAAGATGATCTTTTATAATAACTTTTTTACTATTTGAAAGAATAAATTCATAGGCATTTTCAGTTGAATCCTCATCCAAATTAAAATCAAGACCAAGAAATTCCTTGAGTAAAATCTGAATAGTGTAAATTTTTTCAGGTTTATTTTTTTTATTAATTCTTATTGTAAGCATCTCATAATCCTGAAATGTAGAGAAAGAAATATTTAGTAAGGGGTATTATTTCTTTTTTCTTAAGATGATTTATCAACTGACTCTTACGAATATTTCTGATGTTGGTTTTCTTAGTTGTAAATTCAGGCGCTTTTAAATCATCTTTATAGATTAAACTGCAATTGAGTAAATCTTCTTTAACATGAGCATCATTACCAATAATCTTCAGTTTGTTGTATTTTACTGCGAGCTGCATAGCGTAATTATTTAACTTATCATTAACCCTCGAATTAAAAACCTCAATAAAGTCAAATTGATTGATAAAATCATCCTGATGTATAAGAAACAAGTCGTGAGATTTGTAGGGATGTGGAAGACACAACATAGAGCCTTGCTCTTTGAATTCAGAAATTACTGTCTTATAATCCGACGGTTTTACCTCCTTGATTACCGGGAAACCGATTATATCGCCAATATCTGTTTTTACTTCTTCTCCAACAATCACCATAAAATCCGAACCATATTTCTTCTGTGCATACTTCTGTGCCTCTAATGCCCCGTAAATTGAATCGTGATCTGTAATTATAGCTATGTCAAATTTGTTTTTATACAAAAAATCTACTATGTAAGATGGTTCTAGAAAACTATCGAAAGAATAACGGGTATGAATATGAAAGTTAATTCTTTTGTTTAATAAATCCATGTGGATACTTTTTAGTTTTAAGTAATTTTATAATCAAGTGTAACAAATTATGTATAATTACTAAGGGATCGTCCCAATGAATATTATTAATAATACTTGCGGACTTTTTCAATTCCATAAACTTTTTTCTGCTTTTCTTATCACTATGAAAATACCATAGTATATCACCTGGAATTGTCCATCTGAAATATAAATCTTTCTTATAATCCGAATACGGGATTTCTTTTTTAAGCGCGAGGAGATAATTCATATAAGGAAAATTAATCCCAGCAGCAAAACTTAGTTCTAAGGATCCCCAGAATTTTGGATTTATTTCCATCAGTCTCAATGAATTGTCAGACTTTCGTTTAAATTCAACCATGGCAACACCGTTCCACTTTAATTCTGATAGAATTTTATCACCTAAATGTTTTAGATCCTCATAAAATGTACTTTTAGCGAGCGTGCTTGCGCCACCAGTAACAGGGAATTCATGTATTCTTTCATGCATAAAAAAACCTTTACAAATTCCTTCTTTGAAAATTGCATAATAACCGGTTCCTTTTCCTATGACATATTCCTGGATTATAGGATATTCGTTTATATTTTTTTTATCACCGATAATTTTATTAAAGGAATCAATAAGTTCCTCTTTTGTATTACAATATAATACCCCTCCTTCATTATAACGGGTCTTTTTTATTACACAAGGATAATCAATCTCATCACATACTGAATAAATATCACTGACTTCCTGAATATAAAATGTTTTGGGTGCCGGAATTTCAAGCTTCTCTGCTAACTGAAAAGTAAGTTTTTTATCCTGTGCTATTTGCATTATTTCAAAATCAACTATCGGAATTTTACAGTACTGCTCTATTTTTTCTTTATATATCGACGCAAACCTGAAAGATATATTACCGACAGGCATAAATACTTCAATACTATGCTCTTTTAATATTTTTTCTAATTCATTCCAATAAAGTGCGAAACCTCTTTCATCATTGCTTTTAAGTAGATTTGTATGTATGAAAAATTTTTTATCAGGAAGCGTTGATACAAAATTCAGATCAGTAAATGAATTACAGATAACCCCAACTTTCAACTGCATTGATTTTAAGGCTCTTATTATAGCATTTGTATTCTGATAATTCCCGTCCGTAACCAAAACATTTAGTTTCATGATCAAATCATATAAATTTTAAAATTATATACAGTATTAATCTTCATTTGCGATTGTGGTGTTAAAAACATAAATGCATTTTTAATATTCATTAATAAAATACACTGACACATAATATATATAGAGGTAGAAAATTTTTAAGATAATTAAATTAAATAATAATTACGTGAATTTAATAAAAAAAGCCCCTTAATAATAAATTTCAAGGGGCTTCTTTGACGACAGAGGTATCAAAATTTTTATCTGAGCAGAATCATTTTTTTAGTTTCAACGAAATCACCGCATTGTAACCGGTAGAAATACACTCCGCTTGA
>FWPU01012932.1_pt1 | contig 10821 bp, 11 predicted proteins | sample 2228361 | NCBI WGS metagenome assembly FWPU01 (sample SAMEA103939777, study PRJEB20133) | metagenome | reverse complement strand
GACCGCGTCGACGTCGTCGCGATCGGGGTCTCGACCGGCGGGCCGAACGCGCTCGGGACGCTCCTCCCCGAGCTGCCCGCCGACTTCCCGGTGCCGATCCTGGTCGTGCAGCACATGCCGCCGGTGTTCACGCGCCTGCTCGCCGAGCGGCTCGCCGCGCGCTGCGCGATCCGCGTCGTCGAGGGGACGGACGGTCTCGTGCTGCGGCCCGGACTGTGCGTGATCGCGCCGGGAGACCGCCACCTGGTGGTCGCGACGCGCGGGGCCGCCGTGGTCGTGGAGACCCAGCAGGGGCCGCCGGAGAATTCGTGCCGCCCGGCGGTGGACGTGCTCTTCCGCGCCGTCGCCGGCGTCTACGGCGGTCGCGCCCTCGCGCTCGTTCTGACGGGCATGGGGCAGGACGGGCTTCGCGGCTGCGAGCGGCTCCGCGCCGCCGGCGCACAGGTCCTCGTACAGGACGAGGCGACGTCGGTCGTATGGGGCATGCCGCGCGCCGTCGCCGCCGCCGGGCTGGCCGACGACATCCTGCCGCTCGGGGCGATGGGCCGCGAGATCCTGCGGCGCGTGGCGGCCGGACGTGCCGCCGCCCCGTCCGCCGCCGTCGGGTGACCCATGATGCCCGCCGTCGCCGTCAACCCGGACTTCGAGTACGTGCGCCGGCTCGTGCGCGAGCGGGCGGCGATCGTGCTCGAGGACGGCAAGGCGTACCTCGCCGAGTCGCGGCTGGTGCCCGTCGCGCGCGAGGAGGGGTTCGCCTCGGTCGCCGAGCTGATCGCGCGCATCCGATCGGAGCGCTTCGGGCGGCTGCACCGCAAGGTGGTCGAGGCGATGACCACCAACGAGACGAGCTTCTTCCGCGACGTCGCCCCGTTCGAGGCGCTGCGGACGGTGGTCTTCCCCGAGCTGCTCGCGCGGCGCGCCACCGAGCGCGTCCTGCACGTGTGGTGCGCCGCCGCGTCGACGGGCCAGGAGCCGTACAGCGTCGCGATGCTGCTGCGCGAGCACTTCCCCGAGCTGGCGACGTGGACGGTGCGGCTGCTCGCGACCGACCTGTCGACCGAGGTCCTCGCCCGTGCCCGGGCGGGGCGCTTCACGCAGCTCGAGGTGAACCGCGGCCTGCCGGCGTCCTGCCTCGTCCGGTACTTCGAGCGCGACGGGGCGTACTGGGTGCTGGGCGAGGAGGTGCGGCGGATGGTCGAGTTCCGGGAGCTGAACCTCGCCGAGCCGTGGCCGCCGCTGCCGCCGATGGACGTGGTGCTGCTCCGCAACGTCCTCATCTACTTCGACCTCGACACGAAGCGGGCCGTGCTGGGGAGGCTGCGTCGCGTCCTGCGCGCGGACGGCTGGCTGTTCCTCGGCGGCGCCGAGACGACCCTCAACGTCGACGACGCGTTCGAGCGCGTGCAGGTGGGCCGCGCGTCCGCGTATCGCGTGCGGGCGTCCTAGGAGAACGCGATGGACGGCATGGAAGACGCGATCGTCGAGATCGCGGGGGCCGTGTGGGAGGCGATCCTCGAGCTGCCCCTGGTCGAGGCCGCGCCGCCCCACGGCACGCCCCCCGACGAGACCGCGCTGGTCGGCGTCGTTCGCATCTCGGGCGCGTGGGAAGGCGCGGTGACGGTCGCGTGCCCCGGCCCGCTCGCCCGCGAGGCGGCGGCGATCATGCTCGGCCTCGCGCCCGGGGACGTCTCGCCGCCGGACGTCGCGGACGCGCTCGGCGAGCTCACGACGATCATCGGCGGCAACCTGAAGGCGCTCCTCCCGAAGCCGTCGCGGCTCTCGCTGCCTGCGATCCAGAGCGCCGCCGAGGCGCGCGACGCGGTCGGTCCCGGGGGGCCCGCGGTCCGGTCGGTCGTCATGGCGTGCCGGGGCGTCCCGCTCGCCGTGACGCTGCACGGGGCGCCGGGCCCCGCGGCGGCCGCGGCGACGTGAAGCGCGCCGACGCCCCAGGGGCGCGGCGGAGGCGGAGATGGAGTCGAAGACATGGCGAAGGTGCTGAGCGTGGATGACAGCAGGGTCGTGCGGACCATGGTCGCGAAGCATCTCGCGCCGTACGGGTGCGAGGTGGTCGAGGCCGCGAACGGGGAGGAAGGGGTGATCGCGGCGAAGCGCGAGTGTCCCGACCTGATCCTCCTCGACGTGACCATGCCCGTGATGGACGGCCGCCAGGCGCTCGCCGCCCTGCGCCAGGACCCCGCGACGAAGGCGATCCCGGTGATCATGCTGACGGCCGAGAGCGGGAAGGACCTGGTGCTCGAGATCGCGAAGCTCGGCGTCACCGGCTACATCGTGAAGCCCTTCACGAAGGAGACCTTCGACAAGGATGTCGCGAAGGTGCTCGGGCCTCCGGGGGACGCGCCGGCGACGGCGCCCCCGCCGCGGCCCGCCGCGGGCGCGCCCGACGACGGGGCGGTGCTCGTCGTCGACGACAGCGAGCGCGTGCTCGAGGCCGCGCGGGTGGCGCTCGAGCACGCGATGCGCGTGCTCACGGCGACGAGCGGCCGCGAGGCCCTGCGCGCGTACGGCACCGCGCGCCCGCGGGTGGTCGTGATCGACCTCGCCATGCCGGAGATGGACGGCTTCGCGACGCTCGAGAAGCTCCGCGCCGGCGGCGGCGCGGAGAGCCGCTACATCGCCCTCGCGGTGCGCGGCGACAGCGCGGCGGTGGAGCGGGCGCGGAAGGCCGGGTTCGCGGCGGTGGTCGAGAAGCCGATCGTGGCGGACCGCCTGCTCCAGACGGTGCGGGCGGCGGTCGCGCGGCGCACGGATGAGGCGGTGCCGGCGCTCCTCGCGGAGGAGGACGGCTGCTCCGTCCTCGTCTTCCCCGATCCGCGCGCGCGGACGTTCACGCGTACGGTCCCGGAGCTCCAGAAGCAGCTGAAGGCGCTCGCCGAGGAGGGCATCGACCGGGTGGTGATCGACCTCGGGGTGGTCAGGGAGCCGGGGCCGGCGGTGACGACCGCCCTCGTCCGACTCCTCACCGACGCCGCGACGATGGGGCTCCGGGTGGCGGTCGCTGCCCCGGAAGCCGTCGCGGCGGAGCTGAAGCAGCTCGCGGAGGCCCGCACGGCGCGCTGGGCGTGCGACCGGGGCGCCGCGGTCCAGGCGCTGGGGTGAGCCCCGCCCTCAAGTCCGGCGCCCGGCGTGCCGATACCAGCGCTCGGGAGGCCACCCTGCGCGCCAGCCGCCATGCCTGACGAGCTCGACGACGTCGTCCGCGACTTCCTGGTCGAGAGCCACGAGAACCTCGACCAGCTCGACCGCGACCTCGTGGCGCTCGAGCAGGACCCGACCGCCGCGCCGCTGCTCGCGAGCATCTTCCGCACCATCCACACCATCAAGGGGACGTGCGGGTTCCTCGGGTTCGGCAAGCTCGAGGCGGTGACGCACGCGGGCGAGAGCCTGCTCGCGCGCCTCCGCGACGGCGAGCTGGTCCTCGACGCCGAGATCACGACCGCACTCCTCGCGCTCGTCGACGCCGTGCGCTCGGTGCTGCGGGCGATCGAGGCCACGGGTGCCGAGGGCGTGGAGGACTACGGCGCGCTGATCGAGACGCTGCAGCGGCTCCAGCACGGCCGCCGCGACGTGCCGTCGGCGGCCGAGCCCGCGCCGGCGCCCGCCGCGAGCGCCGACCCCGACGGGCGCCACGGGGTCGCCGAGACGTCGATCCGCGTCGACGTCGGCCTCCTCGACCGCCTGATGAACCTCGCCGGCGAGCTGGTGCTCGCCCGCAACCAGATCGTGCAGTGCGGTACGACGCACACGGATCCCGTCTTGCTCGCGGCCTCGCAGCGCCTGAGCCTCGTCACGTCCGAGCTGCAGTCGGACATCATGAAGACGCGCATGCAGCCGATCGACACGCTCTGGAGCAAGCTGCCGCGCGTCGTGCGCGACCTCGCGGTGACGTGCGGCCGGCAGGTCCGCCTCGAGATGGAAGGGCGGGAGACCGAGCTCGACAAGACGATCATCGAGGCCATCAAGGACCCGCTCACGCACCTCGTCCGGAACGCCGTCGACCACGGCGTCGAGCCCGCCGCGGCCCGCGTCGCAGCCGGGAAGCCGGCCGAGGGGCGGATCGTCCTGCGCGCGTTCCACGAGGGCGGGCAGGTGAACATCGAGATCGCCGACGATGGCGCGGGGCTGCGCGTCGATCGCATCCGGGAGCGCGCCGTCGCGCGCGGCCTCGTCACCGCGGATCAGGCGGCGCGCATGAGCGACCGCGAGGCGGCGCAGCTGATCTTCCTCCCCGGGTTCTCGACCGCCGAGCAGGTGACGAGCATCTCGGGGCGGGGCGTGGGCATGGACGTCGTCAAGACCAACGTCGAGAAGATCGGCGGCACGGTCGACGTGGTGTCCGTCCCCGGCCACGGCACGACGTTCAAGGTCAAGATCCCGCTGACGCTCGCGATCATCCCGGCGCTCGTCGTCACCGCGGGGGGCGAGCGGTTCGCGATCCCGCAGGTGAGCCTCGTTGAACTGGTCCGCATCGAGGCCGCGCGGCGCGCCGGGGCGATCGAGCACGTCGGCGACGCCCCCGTGTACCGGCTGCGGGGGCAGCTCCTGCCGCTCGTCTTCCTGGACGCGGCACTGGGTCTCGAGTCCGCCGCGCCGGCGGCGGAGCGCGCCGTGAACGTCGTCGTCCTGCACGCCGACGAGCGCCAGTTCGGGCTCGTCGTCGACGAGGTGACCGACACCGAAGAGATCGTCGTCAAGCCGCTCGGCAAGCACCTCGCCGCCCTCGACGCGTTCGCCGGCGCGACGATCATGGGCGACGGCCGCGTGGCGCTCATCCTCGACGTGCTCGGGCTCGCGCGGCGCGCCGGCGTCGTCACCGGGGACCGCGGGCGCACGGTGGTGGACGCCGAGGCGGGCGACGCGCCCCCGACCGGCCGCCGCGAGCCGATGCTCGTCTTCGCGCTGCGCGGCGGCCGGCGGATGGCCATGCCCCTGGCGCTGGTCGCGCGCCTCGAGGAGCTGCCGCGGGCGGCGGTCGAGCGCTCGGGCGGACGGGAGGTCCTGCAGTACCGCGGCGGGATCCTGCCCCTCGTCCACCTGGCCGACGTGCTCGGCGTCCCGGCCGACGGCGCCGAACCCCCGGCGACCATGCCCGTCGTCGTGCACGACGACGGGACGCGCAGCGTGGGGCTGGTCGTCGCGCGCATCCTCGACGTCGTCGACGAGGAGATCGCCGTCCGCGAGGGCGGGGGGGCGCCGGGGATCGCCGGCTCGGTGGTCCTCCAGGGGCGCGTCACCGACCTGCTCGACGTGCAGGCCGTGCTCCCGCGCGCGGTGGCGGAGGCCGCGTAGGATGGCGGACGGGCGCCGGCTCTGCACGTTCGTCGTGGACGGGCGGTCGTTCGGCCTCGCGGTCGAGCGCGTGCAGGAGGTGATCCGCTTCCAGCCGATGACGCGGGTGCCGCTCGCGCCGCCCGTCGTGCGCGGGCTCATCAACCTGCGCGGCCGGATCGTGACCGCGATCGACCTCCGGCGCCAACTGGGGCTCGAGGAGCGGCCTGCCGACGCGCTGCCGGTGAACGTCGTCCTGCGGGCCGACGACGCGCTCGTGAGCCTCCTCGTGGACGAGATCGGCGACGTGATCGAGGCTGCCGAGGACGCGATCGAGCGCCCGCCCGAGACCCTGGACGGCCCGGCGCGCGAGCTCGTGCAGGGGGTCTGCAAGCTGCCCGACCGGCTGCTCCTCGTGCTCGACGCGGACCGGGCGGCCGACGCGGGTGCGGCCCGCGGCGGCGCGGGGGCAGCGTGATCGTGCAGCAGGTGATCGACGCGGCGCGCGAGGTGCTGGAGACGGCGGCCGCGACGTCGATCGTCTCGACGGCACCCGGCGGGCCGCTCGGCACCGTCGACGGCGTGGTCGCGATGGTGAGCTTCAGCGGCACGCGCGCGGGGACGCTGCTCCTCTGCTGCACCCGGCAGGTCGCGGCGACGCTCGCCGGCGGCATGCTCGGCCTCGCCGCCGACACGCTCGACGACGCGACGGTGCGGGACGCGCTCGGCGAGATCGTGAACCAGGTCGGCGGCACGCTGAAGCGACGGCTCGCGCGCTCGGGCGCCGAGATGGCGCTCTCGGTGCCGTCCGTCGTCGCCGGCCACGACGTGCGCGTGAAGGTCCTCACCACCGGCGAGCCGGAGGCCGTCGACGTCGCCGTGCCTGCGGGCACGCTCCACGTGCGCCTATGGCTGCCGTCGTGACCGAGCAGGCCGGGTGCACCGGCCCGAGCCTCGGCGAGCGCGTCCGGCGCACGCTGACGCAGCTCTCGCGGACCGGGGAGCTGCCCGCGCTCCCGGGTGCGGCGACCGCGGCCCTCCGGATCGCGCGCGATCCCGATGCCGAGCTCGACGCGCTCTGCCGCGCGATCCAGACCGACGTCGGCATCGCCGCGCGCGTGCTGCGCATGGCGAACGCGCCCCTGTACGGGCGGCGGACGGCGTGCCGGACGCTCCGCGAGGCCACCGTGACGCTCGGGCTGCGCACGATCGCGGACGTCCTCATGGCGGCGTCGGTGCGCGCGCTCTACACCGGCCGCCACCCGCTCGCGCCCCGGCTGTGGGAGCATGCGCTGGCGACCGCGCTCGCGTGCGAGGAGGTGGCCGCGATGACCGGCGCCGCGCCCCGCGGGACGGTCTTCCTGCCGGGCCTCTTCCACGACGTCGGGCGCATCGCCTTCCTGGTCGCGGACCCGGCGCCGCTGGAGGTCGTCGGCGGCCTGGTCGCGCTCGGGCACGGGACCTGGAGTGAGCTGGAGGCCGAGTGGTACGGGTTCGACCACGCGACCGCGGGCGCGACGCTCGCCGAGGACTGGGGGCTGGCGCTCGACACCTGCGAGGCGATCCGCTGCCACCACCGGCCCGCCGAGGCCGGCGCGGCGCGGACGCTCGCGGCGGTCATCGCCCTGGCGGACGCCGTGGCGCACCGGCTCGACCCGGGGGGCACGGGCCCGCCGCCCCCTGTCCCCGAGAGCGACCTCGCCCTCGACGTCGACGCCTGCGTCGCGCGCACGCGCGAGGCGTTCGCGATGCACCGGTCGGCCTTCGCCTAGGCGCCCCCCGATCGGCGGCGTGGCGTCCGGTCGCGGCGCCGTGCTACAAGGGCGGACCACCCGTTCGCGGTCGCCCGGCCGCGCCTCGGACGGCACCGCACGTCGAAGGGGGATTCCGTCATGGCCAAGCCCGTCATCGTCAGCGCCGCGCGCACCGCGATCGGCACGCTCGGGGGGGCGCTCGCGCAGCAGCCCGCCACCAGGCTCGGCGCGATCGCCGTCCGCGAGGCCATCCGCCGCGCGAAGCTCGACCCGGCGGAGGTCGAGGAGGTGATCCTCGGCCACGTGCTGCCCGCGGGCCTGGGACTCAATCCCGCGCGCGTCGCCGAGCTCGAGGCCGGCGTCCCGAAGGAGGTCCCGACCTACACCGTCAACAAGGCGTGCGGGTCGGGGCTGAAGGCGGTCGCGCTCGCCGCCCAGGCGGTCGCGCTCGACGAGGCCGAGGTCATCGTCGCCGGTGGCATGGAGAGCATGAGCGGCGCGCCCTACATCCTGAAGAAGGCCCGCTTCGGCATCCGCCTGGGTCACGACCAGCTCCTCGACTCGATGATCGCCGACGGCCTCACGTGCCCGATCACCCACGTCCACATGGGGATCACGGCCGAGAACATCGCCGCCAAGTACAAGATCAGCCGCGAGGAGCAGGACGAGTTCGCGGTCGAGAGCCAGGCGAAGACGGCGGCGGCGATCGAGGGCGGGAAGTTCCGGGCGGAGATCGTGCCGGTCGAGGTGCCGGGGGCGAAGAAGGGGGAGACGTTCACGTTCGAGGTCGACGAGCACCCCCGTCCCGGCACGACCATCGAGAAGCTGAAGCCGCTCCGGCCGGCCTTCAAGCCCGACGGCGGCACCGTGACCGCGGGCAACGCCTCCGGGATCAACGACGGGGCGGCCGCGGTCGTCGTCATGTCGGACCGCAGGGCGAGGGAGCTGGGGCTCGCACCGCTCGCCACCATCCGGTCGTGGGCCTCGTCGGGCGTCGATCCGTCGATCATGGGCATGGGACCGTGGCCGGCCTCGGAGCGGGCGCTCGCCCGGGCGGGACTCCGAAAGGAGGAGATCGACCTCTGGGAGCTGAACGAGGCCTTCGCCGCGCAGTCGATCGGCGTGCTGCGGGAGCTCGGGATCCCGAGGACGCGCGTCAACGTCCACGGCGGCGCGATCGCGCTCGGCCACCCGATCGGGGCGAGCGGCGCGCGCGTGCTGGTGACGCTGCTCCACGCGATGGCGGATCGCGGCGCGGCCCTCGGCGTCGCCTCGCTGTGCATCGGCGGCGGGCAGGGCATCGCCATGGTGGTCGAGCGGGCCTGAGCATTCGTGGCCGGCGCGGCGCTCTTCGACATCGACGGCACGCTGATCGCGCGCAACTCCGCGCCGCTCTACCTGCGGCACCTGCGCCGCACCGGCCAGGCGAGCCGGCGCGACGTGGCGCGGACCTTCTACTACCTGGTGCGCTACAAGCTCGGGCTCCTGAACGTCGACCGCGCGCTCGGCGCGTCGATGGAGTTCGTGCGCGGACGGTCGGAGGCGGCGCTGGCGGCCGACTGTCGCGCCTGGTACGAGCGCGACATCCGCCCGGTCGTGTTCCCCACCATGCACGCGACGGTTGCGGCCCACCGCGCCGCCGGGCACGTGACCGCGATCCTCACCAGCGCGACCCGCTACCTCGCCGAGCCGCTCGCCGGGGACCTCGGCATCGCTCACCTCCTCTGCACGCAGCTGGTCGTCGAGGGGGGGCGCTTCACGGGCGAGGTGGTGCGGCCGGTGTGCTACGGCCGCGGCAAGGCGTACTGGGCGGAGCGCTTCGCCGAGGCCCACGGCCTCGACCTCGCCGAGAGCTACTTCTACACGGACTCGATCACGGACCTGCCCGCCCTCGAGCGGGTGGGGCATCCGCAGGTGGTGAACCCGGATCCGGTGCTGCGCCGCGAGGCGCAGCGCCGGGGCTGGCCGATCCGCCGGCTCACGCTGGACCAGCCGGCGGCGCCGCTGCTCGCCGTCGGCGTGTAGCCGGGGGCCGCGGCGGCGGGGAGGGGAGGACGGATGACGCAGGAGCGGCGACGGACGGGAGGGCCGACGGGGCGCGAGCTGGCGCGTCCCCTTGCCGTGCTGGCGCTCGCCCTCGCGGCGACGGCGGTGCTCTGGCACCTGCTCGTGCGCGAGCCCGGCCGGGACGCCCGCGAGCACCTCTCGCAGGGCGACCGGACGGCGCTCGAGCGCGTGCTCCGCGGCGCGACGGGGGGTTAGCAGATGGCGATCGAGGCGGCGTTCCGCCGCGTTCCACCCCAGAGCGTCGAGGCCGAGCAGTCGGTGCTGGGGGCGGTGCTGCTCGACAACGCGGCGATCGACCGGGCCGTCGAGCTGATTGCCGCCGACGACTTCTACCGCGAGGCCCACCGGAAGATCTTCCGCGCCATGGTGCGCCTCTCCGAGCGGAACGAGCCCGTCGACATCGTGACGCTCACCGAGGCGCTGCGCGCGCAGGGGGACCTGTCCGACGTGGGGGGCGCGGCGTACATCGCCGAGCTGGCGGCGCGGGTGCCGACCGCGGCGAACGTCGCGCACTACGCGCGGCTCGTGCGCGACAAGTCGATCCTGCGGGGCCTCATCACCGCGGCGACCGAGATCGTGACCCGGGGGTACGAGGAGCCGGAGAGCGTGGCCGACGTCCTCGACCGCGCCGAGCAGGCGATCTTCACGATCTCGGAGCGCAAGGTGCGCAGCTCCTTCGCGCACATCTCCGACGTGCTGGTCGAGTCGATCAAGACGATCGAGCGCCTCTACGAGCAGAAGCAGGCCGTGACCGGCGTGCCGACGGGGTTCACGGATTTGGACCGCCTGCTCTCGGGGCTCCAGCCCGCCGACCTCGTCATCGTCGCCGGCCGCCCGAGCATGGGGAAGACCGCCTTCTGCCTGAACGTCGCCGAGCACGCGGCGCTCCGGTCCGACGTCGGCGTCGCGATCTTCTCGCTCGAGATGTCGAAGGAGCAGCTCGCGATGCGCATGCTCGGCTCCGAGGCGCGCGTGGACCTGGGACGCGTGCGCACGGGGCACGTCAGCAACGACGAGTTCGCGAAGCTGGCGCAGGCGGCGGGGCGGCTCGCCGACGCCCCGATCTACGTCGACGACACGCCCGCGCTCTCGGTGCTCGAGCTGCGTGCGAAGGCGCGCCGCCTCAAGCGCGACGGCCAGTCGAAGCTCGGCCTCATCGTCATCGACTACATCCAGCTCATGCGCAGCGCGGAGGGCAAGGACAGCCGCGAGCAGGAGATCTCGGAGATCTCGCGGTCGCTGAAGGCCCTGGCGAAGGAGCTGCAGGTGCCGGTGATCGCGCTCTCGCAGCTGAACCGCCAGGTGGAGTCGCGCAACCCGCCGATCCCGCGCCTCGCCGACCTCCGCGAGTCGGGGGCGATCGAGCAGGACGCCGACGTGATCCTCTTCCTCTACCGCGAGGAGTACTACCGCGAGGACACCGACAAGCCGGGCATCGCGCAGGTGATCGTGGCCAAGCAGCGCAACGGGCCGATCGGGACGGTCGACCTGGCGTTCGTGAAGGAGTCGACGCGCTTCGAGAACCTCGAGTTCGGCGCGGCGGACGACGCCTACCGGCCGCCGGAGTCGGGGCTGCGCTGAGCCCCGGCGAGCGCGGCGAGAACGGCCGCCGTCGCCCCGGCGGGGTCGTCGGCGCGCACGAGCGCGGCGATCATCGCGACCGCGTCGGCGCCCGCGGCGCGCACTGCGGGCGCGGTCGCCGCGGTGATGCCGC
>FWPU01012923.1_pt1 | contig 10825 bp, 9 predicted proteins | sample 2228361 | NCBI WGS metagenome assembly FWPU01 (sample SAMEA103939777, study PRJEB20133) | metagenome | reverse complement strand
CAACGGCTCCAGCGGGCACTGGTCCGTGCTTTGCGAGACGCCGGAGTGCAGATGCGCCTGGGGGTCGCTGCTCTCAAAGTCCAGATTGAGGACGGATGCTGCCGCCAGGTGCTGGTCCAGGCAGAGCGCGACCAGGAAGCCTCCGTTGCCAACGCGTTCGTCCTGGCCGGCGGGGACCTGGTGGGGGGAGGGCTGATCGCCCGGGACGGATGGATCGTCGAGCCGCTGACCGAGGTGCGAATCGCCCGGCTCCAGGCCAAGGAGGTAGTTCGTCCCCAGTTCCTGGCCTCGGAAGGTCACGCGTTGTTCTCCGCCGGCCTGACAGTGGATGGCCGGCTGCGCCCTCTCGGGGGCGACGGCCAGCCGCTGGCCGAGAACCTCTTCGCTGCCGGCAGCATCATCGGTGGCGCCGATCGGGACCGGGAAGGGAGCGGGATGGGGATCGCTGTGGGGACCGGGTATGTGGCAGGTCAGCAGGCTGCGGCACTGGTGGCTGGGGGGTAGACCTGTACTGAGCGTAGTCGAAGTATGGCTCGGTGGCTGGAGGGTTAGATGGCTGGATGGCTGGATGGCTAATGGCTGAGTGGCTGGATCTTTACACGGGGCTGAACGACTGCACGATGTGCCAGCTCTGCTACGCTGCCTGCCCGGTGGCCAGGACGCCGGGTTATGCTCGGGCTCCGCTGCTTTCCACCCTCATCGCAGCCTTTGGCTCGCGCTGGGACCTGGACACCGTGGCCGAGACCATCTCCTACTGCGTGGATTGCCGTGCCTGTCAGACCATCTGCCCGTACGATGTGCCGATCCCGGCGGCGATGGAGTGGATACGCGGTGAACTGGCCAGGCGGGGACAACTTACCCCGGCTCAGGCAGCCAGTCTGGATCGCATATTGCGGACTGCGGATAACGCCGCCCTGAGCTCGTCGAAGAGCCTGCCCCGAGCCTGTCGAGGGGGATCCGAAATCCGAAATCCGAAATCCGAAATCCTGTACCACGCCGGCGAGGCAACGCAAAGGCTGCGGCCTGCCCTGGCCCGCGCCTTTGAGACGATCATGGCTCGAGCGGGACAGACTTTCCAGGTGTATTCGGAGCTGGATGCGAGCTGTGGCGCGGCCCTGCTGCGGTGGGGTCGCGCCGGTGAAGTAGTGCCACTGGCCCGGGCCCACGCTGCGGAGCTGCGCCGGCGCGGCGTGCGCACCATCGTTACCAGCGCGCCGGCCTGCTATCGCGCGCTGGCCGTGGACTACCCGCGCCTGGTTCCTGATTGGGACTTCGAGGTCCTCCACACCGCTGAATATCTGCTTCGTTTGCTCGAAGAGGGGGCGCTGGCGCTGCGGTCGGTCTACGCACGGCGGCTGGCGTATCACGATCCCTGTTACCTGGGTCGCTACCTGGGCGTTTACGAAGCCCCCCGCCGGCTGATCACCGCCTGTAGCGGAACCGGATGGATCGAACTGGAACCGTCGCATGCAGAAGCCCCCTGCTGCGGGGCCGGCGAGGGACTGGGCTATGTCCACGAGGAGACCTTTCGGCCCCTGGCCGGAGGCCGGCTGAGGGAGGCCGCCGAGAAGGGGGCCGAAGTGTTGGTCACGGCATCGCCCAGTTGTGCGGATTTCTTTCAGCGGGCAGAGGGTCTTGCTGTATTGGATGTGATAGAGCTGGTTGAGTATTGCGTACTGCGTGAGCAATACACAGTAGAATTGAGGAGGCACTCTTGATGAAGCTGAACTACGACCCCAACATTCTCATGCTCCCGGAGAGCATCGAAGCCGAGGACTTCATCATCGCGACGTATTACCTGGCCACAGAGACCCGCGATGTCCTGAAGCGAGCGGAAGCTCTGGCTCTGGAGCAATCTACGGGCACCTGGGTGGATGTCCCCGAGGAGACGCCCCAGGTGCGGGCGCGGCATACAGCCAAGGTGATCGGGGTGTACGAGGTACCGCCTTACGAGTTCGCCCTACCGGAGGGGGCCGGCGAACGCCAGTTTGTCGTCCAAGTAGCCTTTCCCACCCTGAACATCGGGGTGCAACTGCCCGAACTCATCACCACTGTGCTGGGCAACGTCTCTATGGCGGGCAAGGTGAAACTGCTGGACATCACCTTTCCCCGGAACTGGCTGGCCCACTTCCAGGGACCCAGGTTCGGCGCGCCAGGGGTGCGGGAGTTATTGGGCGTACCCGAGCGACCGCTCCTCATGTCCATCACCAAACCGTCCATCGGCATCCCGCCGGAGACGATTGGCCGGCTGGCCTACGAAATGGCCATGGGAGGTGTGGACATCATCAAGGACGATGAATTGCTGGCCGACCCTGACTACTGCCCGGTGATGGAGCGGGTCAAAGCCGTCATGCCGGCCCTCCGCCGCGCCTACGAGGAGACAGGTGAGCAGACCATCTACTGCGTCAACATCACCGACGAGGTAGATCGCATGGTGGACAAAGCTCGCCAGGTCATCGAGCTGGGGGGCAACGGCATCATGGTCAACTTCACCCCCGTCGGTTTCTCGGCGCTGCGGATGCTGGCCGAACACCCGGAGGTCAACGTTCCCATCTGGGCCCACCCCGCCTTCGCCGGGGCTGTGTACCAGTCCCACTATTCAGGTGTTAGCTCCTGGCTGCACCTGGGCAAGCTGTTGCGCATCGCCGGCGCGGACATGATGGTCTACCCCAGCACCTATGGAAAAGTGACGATCCTCAAGGAACGGTATGTCCGGGTCGCGCAGGCGCTGCTGGCACCATTTTACCACTTCAAGCCGGTGATGCCCGCACCCGGGGCCGGGATGAACCAGGCGCTGGTCTACCAGACCTTGGCGGACCTGGGGCCGGGTGCCATCATCGGTGCCGGCGGCGCCATCCATGGCCACCCGATGGGCACCCGGGCCGGTGCCCGCTCCATGCGGCAGGTCATCAACGCCGCGATAAATGGCATCCCCCTGGAGGAGGTGGCACGGGAGCACGAGGAAGTGCGGGTGGCCCTGGAGCGCTGGGGGGTTACCGGCGAAGATGCCGGCGCTTTCAGCCTGAGGCAGTAATTGGTTGGAAGGCGACCTGAGGGAGTCAACATGCCCTTGACAGGGCTCCATGAAGCATGAGACAGCTAGATGGCTGGATGGCTGGATCGCTCACGTGGCACTAGCAATCGAGCCATCTAGCCAACCAGCCAACTGTTTCAGGGGAGGAGTTCATGGCCGACGACGCGTATCTGCTGGGAATCGACAACGGAACGACGGTGACCAAGGCCGCCCTGTTCGATCTGGAGGGCCGCGAGGTGGCCGTTGGCAGCCAGGAGGTGGCGGTCAGGCACCCCGAAGCCGGCTGGGCCGAGCAGAGCATGGAGGAAATCTGGGAAGTCACGGTGGCCGCCGTTCGCCAGTGCCTGGGCCAGGCCCAAATTCGTCCAGAAGCCATCCAGGGCGTCTCCCTCAGCGGTCACGGCGGTGGAGTCTGGCTCATCGACAGGCAGGGCCGGCCTCTCCACGACGCCAGCATCTGGCTGGATGGCCGGGCCAAGCCCTACCTGGATCGCTGGGAGGCGGAAGAGAAGCTGGATGCGCTCTACGATGAATGCGGCTGGCGCCTTTTCCCCGGCATCGGTGCCTGCACCATCTTCCCCTGGCTGATGGACCACCATCCGGAGCTCCTGGATCGGGCCGCCTACAACCTCTGGTCCAAGGACTGGGTCAAGTTCCGCCTGACCGGGGAGCTGAACACCGACCAGACGATGGCCTCCATCGCGCACATGAACTATGAGAGGGGCACCTACTCCGATCGTGTGCTGCAGTTGACCGGCATCGAGGGCTTCCGAGACCTGTTCCCGCCCATCGTGCCCTCGTGGGCGATTGCCGGCCGGGTGACGGCCCAGGCGGCAGCCGAGACGGGCCTGGCAGAGGGAACGCACGTTGCCAGCGGCGCCTGGGATGGTGCCTCATCCACCCTGGGGGCCGGCGCCATCGCTGAGGGCGAGGCCGCCACGGTCATCGGCACGGCCGGCATTCACGCCATCGTGTCGGGCACGCCCCAGAAGGACCCGGAGCGGGTCTACAGCCTGATGTACCATACCGTGCCTGACCACTGGCTCAAAAACTCGCTGACCATGCTGGCAGCGGGCAACTTCAACTGGTTCCTGGAAACCTTCTGTCTCGCCGAAAAGGAGGCGGCCGCGGAGCGGGGCGTAAGCGTCTACGCGATGGTGGACGAGGAGGTGGCGGGCGTGCCGGTGGACGCGGGCGGAGTGCTCTACCAGCCCTTCATCCAGCGCGAGCGCGCCCCCTTCGTCAAACCCGAGGCCCGAGGTGTCTTTTTCGGCCTCGGCGACTGGCATGGCCGGCCCCACCTGCTGCGTGCCATCTTCGAGGGCGTGGCCCTCTCCACCCGGGACAACTACCAGGCCATGCAGAAGGATCAGCCTCTGGAAACAACCTATCTCACCGGCGGCGGTTCCCGCAGCCCGGTCTGGTGCCAGATCCTGGCCGACTGCACCGGCAACATCATGCGCGTCCCCGAGGGGACGGAGCTGGGAGCGCGGGGGGCAGCCATCAATGCCGGGGTGGCGGCCGGCGTCTTCCGTGACCATGCCGAGGCCGTGGCCCGGATGGTGCGCATCGAACGGGAGTACAGGCCAGACCCCCAGCGCGTGCAGCGTTACGCTCAACTCCACGCACTGTATCGTGAGCTGATCCAGGCCTCCTGGGAACTCTGGGAGCGCCTCTGGACGCTGGATGTGGCGAATTGGGAGTAATGACGCACCTTGACAAACGCTGGAAAACATGGTACACTGATTCCCCAACTGGTCAGACCAGTTCGGTCGCGTGATGGCGCGTCAGAGGGGCAAGGTGGTCGATCGACTAGAGCAGGAACGGTTATCTACCACGGCCGTAGAGCGGATCAAGGCCTTCATCCTGGAGGGGAAGCTAGCCCCTGGCAGCCGCTTGCCAGGGGAGCGGGAACTGTGCGAGCGGCTGGGGGTGAGTCGCAGCTCGTTACGGGAAGCTCTGCGGGTGTTGGAAGTCATGGGGATGATCGAAATCCGCCCGCGGAGCGGCACCTATGTCAAAGATCCGACCAGCGACATCATCCACGTGCCGCTGTTGCCATGGCTCGCCACCCACAGGGAGACGGTGCGGCAGATCTTCGAACTGCGGCAACTCATCGAGCCGGGTGCAGCCGCCCTGGCCGCCCAACGCGCCACCCCCGAGGAGCTGGAAGCGCTGCAGCAAACCCTGGTAGACATGGAAAGCTGCATTGCGGAGGACAACCTGGTGGGTGCCATCCTGGCCGACGCCGAGTTCCACCACGTGATCACCGAAGCCACGCGCAATGAGTACCTGGTGGAGTTCACGGACAACATCGCGCACTTCCTGGAAGAGGGTCGCAAAGCCAGCCTGCGGGTGCCGGGGCAGCCCCAGCGTGCTCTGGCCGGCCATCGTGAGATCCACGAAGCCATTGACCGCGGCGATGGGGAAGCAGCTCGCGCGGCCATGGAGAAACACCTGCGTGATGCCTGGTTCTACATCTCTCGCGAGTTAGAAGCTGAAACAGCAAATTGAGGGAGGAAGCTTTTATGCCCGAGGACAAGGTTGTTATCAAACCTGCGGAGTTTGTCGGCGGGGCACCGATGGAGACCCGGCCGGGGGTGCGTGACTGGAAAGTGATCTATCCTGAGACCGGGATGCCCACCCAGACGCTGATCATGGGCATCGTCGAGATTGATCCAGGGCAGCACAGCCCCCTGCACCGGCACAACTGCGAAGAGGTGTACTACGTGCTGCAGGGCCGGGGCGAGATCGAGACCGCGGGAGTGCGCCACGCTCTTGAGGCAGGGGATGCTGTACTCAATCGACCCAACGTCGAGCACCGGGTTTTCAACACCGACGATCAGGAAACCCTGCGCCTGCTGGTCGTGGGGGGCATCATGTTCGTCGGCCTTCTGCCGGAGTGGCCGACACCCAGTCCCTACGAGATCTTGGAAGAATGAAAATTACGGATGTTCGCTTTATCGCGTTGCGCTATCCTCTGGCGGAGCCCATTCGGCTGGCCTGGGGACCGATGACCCATCGCCATTTTGGCCTGGTGCTGATCGACACGGACGAGGGGATCACCGGCGTTGGGGAGACCTCGGTCAACTTCCCCCACTGGGCCATCACCGAGCGACGGGCCACGGTGGAGGAGGGGATACGCCACCTGCTGGTGGGCGAAGACCCGCTGCGAATCGAACACCTGTGGCAGAAGATGTACCGCAGCCTGATCCGCCTGGGGGTGCTGTGGGGCAAGGGGGCGATCATGTCGGCCATTGGCGGAGCCGACATCGCCCTGTGGGACATCGCCGGCAAAGCCCTTGGGGTGCCGGTCTACCAACTGTTGGGCGGCTGTGTGCGGGATCGCATCCCCCTCTATGCCACCGGATTCAGCCCTCAGGACCCGGCCCAGGGGGCGCTGGCTTGCCTGGAGGCCGGCTACCGCGCCGTCAAGGTGCGTGTCGGTTTCGATTGGATCGAAGACGTGGCTAACGTGGGGGCTGTGCGCCGGGCTATCGGGGACGAGCTGGATTTGCTGGTGGATGCCAACATGGCCTGGGAGCGGCGGGAGGCACTACGCATGGCGCAGGTGCTGGAGCCTTTCGACCTCTACTGGCTGGAGGAACCGCTGCGGGCTGACGATGTGGCCGGACTGGCTGAGCTGGCCCGGCGGACCACCATACCCCTCGCCGCCGGCGAGAACGCTTTCGGCCGTGAGGATGTACGCCCCCTGCTGGAAGTGGGTGCTCTGGGCTACATCATGCCCGATCCCACCCGGGCCGGCGGGTTGACCGAATGTAAGAAGATCTGTGACCTGGCATGGACGTGGGGAGTCCCCTACTCCCCACACCACTATGGGTCGGACGTGGGGTTTGCGGCAGCGTTGCACCTGCTGGCCTCGACACCTGAGGGAGGCCCTTCGGACCCGGAGGGTCCTTTAGGATCGAAGGGCTACATGCTGCGCGACGTTTCCCCCACCCCGTTGCGTGAGGATGTACTGGCTGAGCCCCTGGCCATCGCCGATGGCTACGCCCAGGTCCCTTCAGGACCCGGGCTGGGAATTGTTCTGAACGCAGAGATCATCGCACGCTATCAGGTCGATGGCGGCTGAGGCTTCGGCCTTCGATTGGAGCCCGGACCGAAACCCGGCCTGGGCCTCGGGAATCTCTTTTCACAGACAAAAGGAGGAGTGATCCATGCGCAAACAGTCTATGCTGATCCTGAGTGTGTTGGCCCTGCTGATCCTGCTCATCGTCGCCTGTGCCCCTGCTACTCCCCAGACGATCGAGAAGGTTGTGGAGAAGCAAGTGGTGGTCACCGCCACGCCTGCACCCGCCGGCAAGTTCGCCGGCCGCTCCATCAACTTCCTGGCCATTCAGCCCCACAGCGTGGCCTCTAAAGCGGTGGCTCAGTGGTTCGAAGAAGAGACGGGGGCCAGGGTCAACGTCCTGATCGTGCCCTACGCCAACGTCACCGAGAAAGCGGTGCTGGACGTCACCTCCGGGGCCGGCGAGTACGATGTGATCGAGTACTGGTACCCCATGCTGGGCTCGCTGGTGGAGAACGGGGTACTGACAGACATCACCGACTGGTGGGATCAGAACGCTGCCGAAATCCAGGCCGACGATTTTCTGCCCAGCATTCTGGAGATCTACACCGTCATCGACGGCAAACGCTGGGGCGTCCCCTACGACGGCGACTTACACCTCCTGTTCTACAATACCACCCTCTTCGAGAAGTACAACCTGCAGCCCCCTGAGACATGGGATGAGTATCTGGAGGCGTGCAAGACGATCACTGAAGGGGAGAAGGGGAACGACATCTACGGCTGCGGCATTATGGGGGCCAAGATCCCCATCATCCTCATCGGAACCTACCTCAACCGACTGGGAGGCTTCGGCGGCTCCTTCTTCGACGAAAACGGCAAGCCGAGCATCAACAGCCCCGAGGCAGTGGCTGCCCTGGAAGCTCTGGTGGCCCAATTGCCCTATGCTTTGCCTGATCCCACGGCTGTAGCGTTCGACGAACTTCTGGGCGGCTGGTTAACCGGTCGGGTGGGGATGAGTGAGTTCTGGACAGACCTGGGGCAGATGACCGACAACCCCGAGCAGTCCAAGATCCTTGGCGAATGGGGGGCGGTTCCGTTGCCCAAGGGCTCCGGTCCCAAGGCCAAACACGTGGCGCCCCTCAACGCCGGCTTTGGTTTGGGCGTCTCTACCCTGGCCCAGGACAAAGAGCTGGCCATGGAGTTCCTGAGGTTTAACGCCCGGCCGGACATCAACGTGCGGGTGAACACCATTGTCGGGGGATTGGACCCCACCCGTCTGTCCACCTTCGACGCCCCGGAGTATCGAGCGCACGTAACAGACAAGCTGGCTGATGCAGCCAAGGCGGCTCACCAGAACGCCGTTGCCTGGCCAACCGACGCTCGATGGGCCGACATGCAGGAAGTCCTCAACGAAAACCTGTCCCTGGCCCTGACCGGTGCCAAGACGCCGCAGCAGGCGCTGGATGATACCCAGGCAGCGTGGGAGAAGATTCTCGGACAGTAGATGCCTGGCGCTGAGAAGCACGGGAGACAAGGGGACAAGGGGAAGGGGGGACAAGGAGAGGTCTCCTTGTCCCCCTTCGACAGGCCCATGGCGACATTAATGTCGTCTCGGCAGGCCCTTGTCTCCCTGTCTCAGGCTGAGGGGACGATGGTGAACACGGCTCTGGAGAAGCGCAGCCCGCTCCTGATGGCCACGCCTACGTTGGTCATCCTGACCATCTTCTCCGTCCTGCCCTTTTTCTATATGATCGCCCTCAGCCTCTCCCAATCCACCCTGGTTCGTCCGCTCCAGGATTTCATCTGGCTGGCGAACTACAAACGGGCTGTTAGCGATGAGATCTTTCGTACCTCTGTCGTCAATACCCTTGTCTTCGCCTTCGGTGTAACCATCATCGAGACGGTGCTGGGCTTCACTCTAGCCCTCTTGTTGCGTGGGGGCCTGATGGCCGGTCGGGTTTTACGCACTGTAGCCCTCTTGCCGATGGTCACCCCGCCGGTGGCTGTGGCCATGATCTGGCGGTTAATCTACGACCCCGTTTCTGGCCTGCTGAATCACTATGGCCGGGCATGGGGGCTGATCTCCCAAACCGTGGCGTTTTTGGGACGCCCTGATCTGGCGCTGCCCAGCATCATGGTGGTGGACATCTGGGAGTGGACACCCTTTGTCTTCCTGTTGTCTCTGGCCGTCCTGGTTTCGCTCCCGACGGAACCTTACGAAGCGGCCGCGGTCGATGGCGCCAATCGCTGGCAAATGTTTCGTCACATCACCCTGCCCCTGGCTGCGCCTGCGGTCATCGTCATTGCCATCATCCGCCTCATTGGCGCTTTCAAGGTCTTCGATTTGGTATTTATCCTCACCTTTGGTGGACCTGGGTCGGCAACCCAGGTGGCCTCCTTCTACATCTACAAGGTCGGCTTCACTCAGTTTAACAGCGGCTATGCTTCGGCTCTCACTGTGGTGCTTCTGCTTGTGGTGGCCGTGGTCATTACTTTGCTAACGGTGTTCCACGATCGGGTTCGTGCGAGGTATGAGGAATGAATCGCCCTTTCGCGTGGCAACAGGCAGGCCGCCGGCTCCAGCGGCCGATACGCATGCTTCGGCTGGGGCCTCCGCCGAGGCGTCGGCCGAGGCGCTCAGCACAGGTCTACCTGCTGCTTCGTCTGACCCTGATCGCCTTCATCCTGCTTTTCATCCTGCTGCCCATCGTGTACATGATGACCACTTCGGTCAAAGAGCCTATCGAGATCCGGGAGACCGGTGCCCTCCTGCCCGGTCGTGGCCTGTTCTGGCTGAACTGGGTACGGGCCTATCGGAATGTCCCGTTGTTGAAGCACCTTTTCAACTCGACGGTGGTAGGCATCGCCAGCACGCTGCTGACCCTGGTGGTGGCGGTGCCGGCCAGCTACACCATCGCCCGCTTCCGCACCGGCGGAACTCTCTTCCCTTCCTGGATTCTGGGGACTTACATCGCGCCGCCCATCGTGGTCAGCATCCCCGTCTTTACCATGCTGCGCGTTGCAGGGCTCATCGACTCCAAGACAGGTCTGGCCATCGTGCACGCCTTCGCCAATCTACCGGTAGCCATCTGGTTACTGGACGGCTTTGTTCGGACTATCCCCCGGGAGATTGATGAGGCGGCCTGGATCGACGGCTGTTCCCGCATCCACACGCTGACCAGCATCATCGTCCCCTTGATGATGCCAGGGCTGGTAGCCACCGGCCTGATCTGCATGATCCTGTCGTGGAACGAGTTTCTTTTTGCTCTGATCCTGACTTACAGTGAGGTCTCTCAAACTTTCCCCATCGGCATCTCCGGTTATCAGGGAGAGCACGGACTGCAGTTCGGGGAGATGTCGGCTGCAGCGTTGACGGGAATTATCCCCGTCTATGTTCTGGCTTTCTTCTTCCAGCGACACCTGGTGGAAGGGCTTTCGCGCGGCAGCCTGAGATAATTGTGAATTGTGAATGATGAATTGTGAATTGTGAATGATGGATTGTGAGTTGATAACCTGACAGCCTGCGGCTGCAAGCCGGTCAACATGATTCACAATTAGCAATTCACAATTCACAATTGACAATTAGCAAGGAGGTGAGAAAGGACATGAAAGCAGCCAGGTGGCATGCTCAAAAAGATGTGCGAATCGAGGACGTCCCGGAGCCAGGTGCCGCACCGGGACAGGTCAAAGTTCGGGTTCATTACTGCGGCATCTGCGGGACAGACATTCACGAGTACACAGAAGGGCCGATGTTCATCGCC
>FWPU01012920.1_pt1 | contig 10826 bp, 6 predicted proteins | sample 2228361 | NCBI WGS metagenome assembly FWPU01 (sample SAMEA103939777, study PRJEB20133) | metagenome | reverse complement strand
CCCGATGCATCGGGGCTGAAAAAGGGGTAAGCCGGTCGCACCATGCAGTCCAGTTTACTGGACTTCGTAAGAGTAGCCCAGAGTTTCAGCTCTGGGTTTTGTTAGGTGCTCTTAGTGTAAACGCAGAATCCGCTTGCAGCGTCACTGCCCCTCCTTGCGCTTCACTTCCACCGTCTTCCCCACCAGTAACTCGTCCATACCCCCATCGTTGAACGTCACCTTCACCTGCGCAGCGTCGGCGGTGAGGTTGAGGGCTTCCACGGATTTCACCGGCAACGTTTCGCCTTTCGGCAAAGGATAGAAAACGTAAACGAAATGCGTCACGCCCGCTGCGGTGCGTTTGAACACGGGGGTCGGAATTGGGCGCACGTCGTAGCCGCCGGCGGGCGTCCAACCCTGAACGAACGGTTTTTCCTGACCTTGGATGACTTCCACGCTCAAGCCTTCGCTAACAGCGGGAACGATGGCGATATTCGCTGCGTCCGCGTTCTGCGAGATCACGCGCTTCGTCGTCGGGTCAACGGCAACGTCCTTCACGTCGAGATGAAACATCGCCTCGTAACTGTGCGGCTTGTCGTCATTCGGTTTCAGCGCGTCCACCACAAGCCAGTAGTCCTTCCTCTTCCTTCCCCCTCCTTCCTCTTCCCTCCCTTTCACAAAGAGAACGTGCCGCACGTGCGTAACCACTTTCTCTCGCTTCTCGCCAAAACCTTCGTCGGGTAACTCTCCGAAACTCGCCGCCGCGTATTCGAAGTCTTTGTGCGTCTGATAGACGTGCGGCACGGGGTCTTTTACAACGTATTGGTCACGCGGCAGTCCGCGACGGTGCTGGTCTTTGCCGTCGACGTGGATAACGTTGTGCGCGTAGGAACTGATGACGTATCGCCGCCACTGCGATGAGTCGTAGGCGTAGTTGCCGGGGTCAATGACGAGGTTCGCGCCGTAGGCGTGGATGACGAAGTTGAGTTTGTCCTCGTGCTGATGCCCGTAGCCGAACGGTCCGACGTCGAACAGAAGATAGCGGGCGTCTTTGTCCCAGCCGGAGCGCATGACCAGTTGCCCTGCGTAAGGAAAGGCGTAAGAAGTTTGCGGCGGCGGCGCGCCTTCTTCGCCCTCCGTCGCCATCCATTGAAAATCGCGGCGGTGCGGGAAGTAGCCGAAACCTTCGTTTAGCAAACCGCGCACGTTGGTGTAACTGCCGTCGTTCAAGCCGGGCAAATAGCCGTTGGGCATGGCGGCGTAGAGGTTGTAGTTGTACATCCGCTCCAACCTTGGCGAGGTAGTCAGGCGGCACGGGATAGTTGTTGAGTCGCGCTATCCGCATCGCGCCGACGAAGTTGTGCAAACTCACTTGATGGTAGCCGGTGCTGAGTTCAATCTGCGCCCCGTCGGGATAAACTTGCACGTCCAGTTCTTTGTAAAGCCGCTGTATCGCCGTGTCGCGCCACGTCTGCGCCTCCTTGAATTCGGGGAACATCGCGCCAACGTGATACATTCCGTTCGCCTCCATCGTCAGCCAGTTGCCGCTGGTGGGAAACTTCATCAGGTAGCGGGCGTGTTCGGCGAACGACCTGACCATCGTGATAACGTCCTCATCGGTGAACGAAGGCGATGAAAGAAAATAGTAGAACGAGTTGAACCACGACCCCGCCGTGCGGATGCCCGCCTCAATGGTGCGCCAGCGCGAAGCCGTTCCGTTGTCAGCGCGGTCCAGAGGCACAGGGTTGTCCTTCACCCAGTCAGTCATCTGGAACACAAACGCCTTCGCATACTTTTCGTCTCCCGTGTCCCAGTAAGCGCGACCTAATGACGACCAGAAGGGGTGGCGGTTGAGTTGCCACGTCCACTCGCGGTAGCCGTTGGGCATCGGGTTCGCGCTCCAGTCCACGTCCGCGCCGAAGTTGTGCCACACGCCGACACTGACCAGTTCGTTGCGGGCGTAGCGGTCGGCGTCGCGGACGTTGGGATTTGTCGGTCGCTTGTCCGGCGCGGGTTTGTCGCGCCAGTCAAAGAACCACTTCGGCTTCGCGCGCGATTTGAGATGAGCGACGAAAGCCTTTTTCGCCGCCACAAGGTCGCCTCGTTCCACCGCCGCCTTGACCTGTGACAACGGCGGGTCGTCCAGATTCAACGCCGCAAACAACTCGGCATCCGTCATGCGCGGTCCGTTCACTTTTGTCTCCTTTGATTGTTGAGGAATTGCGCCGCTGACCGCAAGGCAAAGGACGGCGCAAGCAACCGTAAGCAAAACTTTTCTGTTCATCGTGATTCCTCCTCTTATCCCGCTCATTCGTCTCTGTCGCTTGCGTTCATTCCAATTGAGGGAATTCATCCCTCATCAACGATAGCGCGAAGGAAAACAATGTAAGAGGCGGAATACGTAGGGAGTCGCACAAACAACTGGAGGAGAAGTAATGAAGGTTTTATTATCGCCAAGCGATTTGCCGCGTCAGTGGTACAACATTTTGCCGGACTTGCCGAAGCCGTTGCCGCCGGTGATGCACCCGGCGACGAAGCAGCCGATTGCGCCGGACGATTTGCTGCCGATTTTCCCGGAGTCCGTCGTGGCGCAGGAGGTCTCGCCGCAGCGGTGGGTTGACGTGCCCGAAGAAGTGCTGGACATTTACGCGCTGTGGCGTCCGACGCCCTTGCAGCGGGCGCGACGGTTGGAGGAGTTCTTGCAAACGCCCGCGCAAATCTGGTTCAAGAACGAGGGCGTGTCGCCGCCGGGCAGCCACAAGCCAAACACCGCCGTCGCGCAGGCTTACTACAACAAACGCGAGGGCGTACGTCGCATCGCCACTGAAACCGGCGCGGGGCAGTGGGGCAGCGCGCTCGCGTTTGCGACCAGTCTGTTTGGGCTGCAATGCACGGTTTACATGGTCAAGGTCAGTTTTCAGCAGAAGCCGTATCGCCGCGTGATGATGGAAACGTGGGGCGCGGAAGTGTTCGCCAGTCCGACGGACCAGACGAACTCTGGCAAGCAAATCCTCGCCGAAGACCCCGACTCGCCCGGCAGCCTCGGCATCGCCATCAGCGAAGCGGTGGAGGACGCCGCGCATCACGACGACACCAAGTATTCGCTGGGCAGCGTGCTCAACCACGTCCTGCTGCATCAGACGGTTATCGGCTTGGAGGCGAAGAAGCAGTTCGCTCAAATCGGCGTCGCGCCGGACGTTCTCATCGGCTGCGTCGGCGGGGGGAGCAACTTCGCCGGGTTCACCTATCCCTTCATCGCCGACAAGTTAGGGGGCAATAAATCGAACCTGCGCATCATCGCCGTTGAACCCAAGGCGACGCCGAGTTTGACGGAGGGCGTTTACGCCTATGATTTCGGCGACACGGCGGGCATGACGCCGCTGGTCAAGATGCACACACTCGGACACACGTTCGTCCCGCCCCGCATTCACGCGGGCGGGTTGCGCTATCACGGCATGGCGCCGACGGTCAGTTTGCTTTACGATGTGGGCGTCATCGAAGCCGTCGCGCACCCGCAACTGACCGTGTTTGAAGCGGCGATGGCGTTCGCCCGCACCGAAGGCATCATCCCCGCGCCCGAAACCGCGCACGCCATCCGCACCGTCATTGACGAAGCCCTGCGCTGCAAGGAAACCGGCGAAGCGAAAACGATTGGCTTCATCTTCAGCGGACACGGCTACTTTGATTTAGGCGCGTATGACGAATACCTGCACGGCAAATTGCAGGACGCCGCTTAGAGCCTATCCCAAAATTCGTTTGTAGTCAGGCACGGAACAGAGTGGAGTGCCGTTGGGACGCCACTCCGCTGCGCTGCGTGGCTGACTACGAACATTTTGGGGATAGGCTCTTATGACCCGGAGCAGGTCAAGAAGGCGCTGGAACGGCTGCCAGGGTGATGAGGGCAAAAGAGGAGTTACGTGGGACACTTTACCGCCATGAGAAACATCAAACTCAAGACCCTGTTCTATCTTGGCTGTGCGCTCATAATTGGCTTCACCGCGCTGGCGTTTTCTCGCGCAGAGGAACGGAGCGTCCTCGTCGAAGTTAAACGCAAACCTTCGGACGCGGAATGGACGAAGAGAGAAACTCGACTGCTTCAGCACGTCGCCGGGTTCACTCCGCGACAGGTTGAACTCAGCAATTACGGCGGGTTGAAGAGTGCGAAAGTGGCAGCGACCGGGTTCTTTCACGCGAAGAAAATTAACGGGCGGTGGTGGCTGGTCGACCCGGAGGGGTATCTTTTCCTGAGCGTCGGCGTGACCTCCATTCGCACCAATCAGACGCCACGTGGCGAAGCCGCGTTCGCTCAGAAGTTCGGCGCGCGCGCGGTGTGGGCGCAGAAGACGAACGCGCTGCTGTGCGAACTGGGGTTCAACACGCTCGGCTGCTGGTGCTGGTGGGAGGACTTCCGCAACGCGACGCCGCGCCTGCCCTACACAACACAGTCGAATTTCATGAGCAGTTACGGCAAGGTTCGGGGGGGAACGTTTCAACAGCCCGGACACACCGGCTATCCAAATGACTGCATCTTCGTATTTGACCCTGAGTTTGCGAAGTTCTGCGAGAAACACGCGATGGAAAATCTGTCCGCCACGAAAGATGACCCCTATCTGTTAGGGCACTTCTCCGACAACGAACTGCCGTTCCGACAGGACGCGCTCGACCGATACCTCAGCCTGAAAGAGACCGACCCCGGTTATCAGGCGGCGAAAAAGTGGGCGGAAGAACGCAACGTCAAAACAGGCGCGAACGGTTACGGCAACGCCGACCGCGAAGCCTTTTTGGAGTTCCTCTCCGCCACCTACTTCCGCATCGTCAGCCAAGCCATCAAAAAAGCCGACCCCCATCACCTGTATCTCGGCAGCCGATTTCACGGTTCCGCGCTGCGGTTCCAGCCCGTGTTCAAAGGGTGCGGTCCGTTCGTGGACGTGGTTTCGGTGAACTACTACGGTGCGTGGACGCCGGTCGCGTCGCGGATGAGCGACTGGGCGGCATGGAGCGGGAAGCCGTTCCTCATCACGGAGTTTTATGCCAAAGGGATGGACAGCGGCTTGCCTAACGTTTCGGGCGCGGGGTGGGTTGTAAAGACGCAAGCCGACCGTGGGCGGTTCTATCAGAACTTCGCGTTGGGGCTGCTGGAACACCCCGCGTGCGTCGGCTGGCACTGGTTCAAATACATTGACAACGACCCCACCGACACGAAAGCCGACCCTTCCAACAATAACTCCAACAAGGGCATCGTCAGCAACGTTTACGAACCGTGGCAGCCGCTGTGCGATGCGATGAAGGAAATCAACCGGCAGATTTATCCGTTGCGGGAGTTTTTGTCGAAGCGGTGAGGGTAACGTAGTGCCGACATCCTGTCGGCAAGATGTCCCACGGATAAGACTAATGCAGCGCGGCGAAAGTTCTCTACCATCTGTCATTCTGAGCGCAGCGAAGAATCTCAGCCGTTACGACGAGATTCTTCGCTGCGCTCAGAATGACAAACTGCTCGATTATTTCTGCCGCGCAGCACTAACGCGGATAACGAGGACAGAAAACCATCCGCGTTAGTCTCATCCGTGGGACATCCTCGAAGAAAGAAGAGAAATGAAGTCACTGTCCTTGATTCTCGTCGTCGCCATCGCAAGCGGTTCTGTTTCGGCTCTTTTGGCAGGAACGTCCGCCGCGCAAAAAGAGTTCGCGTTGGTTCCCGCTCGCTTGTTTCATCAGCGCGACGGGCTTGGCAACGTATTCGCAAAACTCAAAGCGGGCAAAGAAGTTCGCATCGCCTATTTCGGCGGGAGCATCACGGCTGCGGCGGGTTGGCGCGTGAAGACGTTGAAGTGGTTTCAGGAGCGCTATCCGCAGGCGAAAGTCAGCGAAATCAACGCGGCGATCGGCGGCACGGGGTCGGACCTCGGCGTGTTTCGCTTTCGTCAGGACGTGCGGCAACACAAGCCGGATTTGATTTTCGTGGAGTTCGCCGTCAACGACGGCGGCGCGCCGCCGGAACACATCTGGCGGGCGATGGAGGGCATCGTGCGTCAGGCGTGGAAGGCTGACCCGACGATTGACATCTGCTATGTCTATACGTTCGTCGTCGGATACGCGAAAGACCTTGACCAAGGGATGTGTCCCCGCGCCGCGTCTGCCGACGATATACTCGCTGAACACTACGGCATCCCGTCCATCAACGTCGCCCTGCGCATCGCCGAATTGGGGCGCGAGGGCAAACTCATCTTCACTCCCAAGAAAGACGCCGACGGGAAAGATCAGTCCACACCCGAAGGCGTCACGCTGTTCTCAACCGACGGCGTGCATCCGCTTGACGCGGGACACGAGATTTATCGTCAGGTCATCGCTGATGCCCTGACGCAAATCGAGCCACATTCCAAGCCCGGAGCGCACGCCTTGAAACCGCCGTTCGTTACCGACAATTGGGAGGACGCGAAACTTGTCCCCTGGGAACCGTGGATGCTCAGTGCGGGTTGGAAGAAACTCAGTCCGACGGAGGGGCTGGGCAAGGCTTTTCACAACCGTTTGCCGGAGATCTGGGAGGCGCGGCAGCCGGGCGAGAAGATTTCGTTTAAGTTCAAAGGCAGAGCGGTGGGGCTGTACGACGTGATGGGACCTGACGCGGGGCAAGTGGTCTGCACGATTGATGGCAAGGTTCAACCGCCCCGCCCGCGTTTTGACGTCTTCTGCACTTATCATCGACTCGCGCACGTCATGGTTGCCTCCGGGCTGGAGGACGCGATTCACACTGTCACTGTTGAAGTCCATCCCGAACAGCCCGACCGCAGTGCCGTCGTGAACCGCGAGAAAGACAAGCCGGGATTTGACCCCAAAAAATACGAGGGCACGGTGCTGCGTGTGGGGAGCATCCTGTTGATTGGGGACGTTGTAAAGGAGTCGCGGTGAAGAAGATGCGAACGTTTTCGTGCGTCTTGGTTCTGACGTTTCTCGCCTATTTCGTCTGGGGAGGAAGCAACATGAAAGAGGTTTCGCCGACGGTGTGTATGCCCAGCGCAGCGGACTATACGTTTATGTGGTGGGCGCACGGTTGGCGCGGGCGTTCGTCCGATGGCAGAAAGGTGCTGGCGTTTCAGACGGGACGATACGGAATGGCGTTGGACGTGGAGAAAGTGGAACTGCTACATCTGGAAACGATTGCCCATCCCAAACCTTATGCCGAAGCGGTGGCGCAGGATAACGATGTGGTGTTCAGCCTTCCGAAAGCGCATCTGGAAATCCGCGTCATTGTCGGCAACACGACGTATCGTTGCGTCCGGGGCGCGACGAACCAGCGAGACCATCTCAACTTCCCCGTGCGCCTCATCGAAAGCGGGCGGTTCGTGCAACGGGCGGACGTTCTTCAGTTGGAGTTTGAGGACGATGCAGGCAACAAACTGAACGCGCAGGGAAGACTGGAAATCGTGGCGTGGACGGACAGATTGTTGTTCCTCGTTGAAGTGACACCCGAACAGGACCTATCCAACACTCGTCCAGAGATTGACGTTGAGGACGAAGGCAAAATGCTGTGGAGCATGACGGAACAGCAGGCGGGTCAGGTCTGGAAGACGGGTCAGACTCGGATGGCGGCGGTGTCGCTGTCGCCCGGATCGGCTGAACCTGACGAACCTGCACCCAACGACACCGGCGTGGTGCGCGCTGAGAACCTCAAAGATAAATCAGCGGTGAACGTTACGTACGATGCGGTGCACGGCTGGCATTATGTCACTTTACCGAAAGGGGACTGGCGAGAGAATCAAGACCTTGACTATCTGGAGCGTGTCAACGTTACACTATCCAATCCCTCCAACCGCGAGCGCGTTATCCGCATGCTATTTGCCAAAGACTACGGCTTCCCCGGCGTGACGGGCATGACGCCGATGCTGCGCGATGTGAACGGCAATCCGACGGGCATCCCGGTGCAAACCTCCAAGAACTGGCACAGACGAGAGGAACGGCGATTTCTCTACGAAGGTCCGTGGTTTCACGGCTTCACGATGCTGCGCCTGCCGCCGAAGGCGACGACGCGCTGTGAGTTCAACATCACGTACGGCAGGTGGGGCGGCGTGGCGGCGGCATCGCACGCGCAACTGTGCCTCATCGGTTGGGGCGTGAATCAACTCTGGGACCAAGCCGCCATTGGCAGTTGGGGCGAGTCAATATGCTACGATCCCGACGTGAACCTGAACCGCTCGATGATTGACGACGTGCGTCCGTTGATGGTCTGGCAGATGAACTCCAAACAGGTGAAATGGGGCTGGACGAACAACGTCGGCGGCGGGGATTTTCTGGTCTATTTCAACGACAAAGGACAGAAGCAATTCCTGTCGCGCATGAGGACGGCGTACGTCTCGCAGGGACCAAATTTGACTGACGTGATCTACGCGGGCGTGTCCGCCGACGGCAACATCGCGGCGCGGATTCGCGTGCGCTCGCCGCGCTCGGATGACGTCAATCGCGCTTTGCACTCCTTCCGCTACGACGTGCTCAAGCCGACGCCCTTCAGCCGTCTGGCATTCTATCAGGTCGGCGCGGACAACTACAACGACCACCAGTTTGAGCGACTGGCGCGGGGCAACGCGAAGGGGTTGATTGAAGAGTGGAGTTTCCCGAAAGGCGGCAAGCGTTACCATCGAACGGGTATTCCCTGCGAAGGTGTCGCGCCGTGGTTCTCGCTGCACCAAGCCGTCAATCAGGACAAGGGCGGCGGCGCGTGGGCGAATCGCGGCTTGGTGATTCGCTCGTGGAAAGCGCGATTAGGTGGCAAGGACGTGCCGCATCCTTTTGCCTCGTGCTACGGCACGGAGAACGGTCCGCCCAGCATGAACGTCGAACTCACGCCGCCCCCCGATGTGAAGATGCTCCAGCCGGGCGATTTCGTCGAAGCCGAAGTGGAACTGGTTATCATGCCGCAGAGCGCGGACGACTACTACGGTCCCAACGAAAACCTTCGCGCCGCGCTGAAAGAGGGCGGGAATACGTGGAGACCAATCTGGCGCGAAGCCGTCGGCAACGACCTCATGGTAAACGCCAAGCGCGGGAAGGTTCTCAGCCGCTATCCGATTGCGATTCAGGTGGGCAGAAATCAAACCGCCGAATTTGAAGTCACCGGCGGCGTCGGCTACGCGCCTATCACTTTCGTCGGACTAAATCAGCACAGCGGTTACGAACTCTACCAGCAAAACGTTCGCGTTGACCAGTCGGTTCACGGCAAAGACTTCTGGCAGACTGATTATGACCCGATGACGAAGAAGTGGAGCATCACTTACAACGTGTCACTGGACAGTCCGGACGATAAGCCGCGAAAGGTACGGTTCGTCTTCAAGAAAAACGCCGGGGCACAACGGTAGGAGTAGGGCGGTGTCTCTGTCCCCGCCTTGTTTCGTATTCCTGTTAGCAACGGGGCAGGGACGGAGACTCTGCCCTACTTTTCGCCTCGCTTCGTAGTGTCTCGGCGGCGAAAGGAGCAACATTTATGATATACAAGTGGTTACGATTAAGACCCATCAGCATCGCACTCATGTTCACAGCCCTAACAGTATTGACTCAAAACGTGAAACCCGCAAAGGAGGTCTCTTTCATGCCATCCGAACATCAAGTCGCCATCTATTACTTCCCTAACTGGCATCGCCAGCTGGGCAGCAATGCTGAGGACTTCGGCGAGTGGGGACGCCTGAAAGCCGCGAAGCCGCGATTCGCCGGGCACGCTCAACCCAAAGTGCCGTTGTGGGGCTACGAGGATGAATCTGACCCGAACGTGATGGCGCGCAAAATTGACGCGGCGGCGGAGCATGGCGTTGACACCTTCATCTTCGACTGGTATTTCAACGACAACGGCACCCACCTTGAGCGTCCGTTGAACGAGGGATACCTGAAGGCGAAGAACAACCATCGCGTGAAGTTCGCGCTGATGTGGGCGAACCACGACTTGGGGCAGGCGAAGGGCGCGGTGCCGCGCAGTACGTTTGACAAGGTTGTGGCGCATGTGGTCAAGGACTACATGACGCATCCGTCTTACTGGAAGATTGACGGCAAGGCGTATTTTTCGATTTACGAAATCAGCACGTTCATCCAAGGGTTGGGCGGCATTGAAGAGGCGCGGAAGTCTCTCGACCTCTTTCGCGAGGCGGCGAAGGCGGCGGGACTTGCCGGTGTTCATCTGAACATCGTGGACTGGCAACTTGCCCGACGGCAAGACGCCGCCACATTGCTGAAATCACTCAGCGCAGACAGCGTGACGGCTTACGTCTGGGTACATCACGTTCCTCTCAAGGACTTTCCTGAAACCGACTATGGCTACGTGCAAGAGCAATACTTCCAGCACTACGACAAAGCGCAACCCCGCTACGGCGTGCCATATCATCCGAACGTCACGATGGGCTGGGACGCGACGCCGCGCATGAGACCGGATGAACCTCACGATAACAGGGGCTATCCCAACATGGCAACGATGAAGGGCAATACGCCGACACGGTTCAAGCAGGCGTTGCAAGCCGCGAAAGACCGCGTGACAAAGTTGCCGCCGAGTCAGCGCATCGTGACGGTCAACGCCTGGAACGAGTGGACGGAGGGCAGTTACCTCGAGCCGGACACGGTGAACAAAATGGCGTATCTCGAAGCGATTCGGGAAGTGTTTGGACAATGACGAGAATGTGTTAAAATAAGGGCGTGCGTTTCAAAGAGATGGAGCAGGGTAAGGGACCGGAGTTCTCTTCAACGGATGAAAAGTCCCAACGGATAACGATTGTCATTCTGAGCGGAGCGAAGAATCTATGTAAGAGCGTGTCTAAAAATTTGACGCGATTTGGCTTTTGGGATAGACTACCGAGCCATGACCGAACAGAACACCC
>FWPU01003167.1_pt1 | contig 10826 bp, 7 predicted proteins | sample 2228361 | NCBI WGS metagenome assembly FWPU01 (sample SAMEA103939777, study PRJEB20133) | metagenome | reverse complement strand
TGTGACGACGGATGGCAGGCTCGGCCGCTGCGGTTTCGCGCCGGGGGCGAGATCCAAGCGTCGGTGGTCGCGAAAGCCGGGTCACGGCCGGACCGGCGGGCGGCCGATGCTGTAGTACGTGAATCCCAGGTCTCGCATCCGGTAGGGGTTGTAGATGTTGCGTCCGTCGAAGATGACGGGCTGTCTCATCCGCCGCTTGATCTCGTCGAAATCCGGATGCACGAATTGCTTCCACTCCGTGACCACGGCCAGGGCGTCCGCTCCGTCCAAGGCTTCATCGCGCTGCGATGCGTAAATCAGACGCTCGCCGTAGCGCCGCCGGACGTTCTCCATGGCTTCCGGGTCAAATACCCGAATCGTGCTGCCGTGCCGGAGCAGGGCGTCGATGAGCACCAGCGACGGGGCTTCGCGAATGTCGTCCGTGGCGGGCTTGAAAGATAATCCCCAAACGGCGATGGTCTTGTCCGACAAGGCCCCGCCGAAATGCTCGCGGATCTTCCGCATCAGCGTGCCCTTCTGGAATTCGTTGACCTGGTGGACGGCTTCGAGAATGCGGGGTTGGACGTCGTGGGACTTAGCCACCGCCGCGAGGGCTTGCACGTCCTTGGGAAAGCAGCTCCCGCCGTAGCCGACGCCGGTGAACAAGAACTCGAAGCCGATACGTCTGTTGTGCCCGATGCCTCGCCGCACGTCGTTGATGTCCGCACCCGTCCGCTCGCAGATCGCGGCAATTTCATTGATGAAGCTGATCTTCGTTGCCAAAAGAGAGTTGGCCGCGTATTTGGTCATTTCGGCGCTCTCCGGCGACATGGATAGCAGCGGTTTGTCGGTCCGCAGATAGGGTTGATACAGGTCCCAAAGCAGCTCGCAAACCTCCTCCCGCCTCGCCCCGACGACCACGCGATCCGGCTTCATGAAGTCTTCTACCGCCGCCCCCTCCTTGAGAAACTCGGGGTTGCTCGCCACGTCGATGTGGCGCCCGGTCAATTCGCGAAGTCGCGCCGTGACGGAGGCATTGGTGCCCACCGGGACCGTGCTCTTGAGGACGACGACGGCATCCGGGCGGAGGTGCGGCGCGATCTGTTCGACGGCCCTCCACAGGTACGAGAGGTCCACGGATCCGTCGTCTTGGGGAGGCGTTCCCACCGCCAGGAACACGAGCTTGGCCCAGCCGGCGGCGGCAGGCAGGTCGGTCGTGAATCGCAGCCGCCCGGCGGCCAGATTGCGCTTCAACAGTTCCTCCAACCCCGGCTCGTAGATCGTGGATTTTCCGGACTGGAGTGTGCGCACCTTCTCCTCGTCGCAATCGACGCAAACGACCTCGTTGCCCGTTTCCGAAAAACAGGTTCCCGTCACCAAACCCACATAACCCGTACCGACGATGGCAATTTTCACCGAACTACTCCTCCGAATTGGCGGGAAACGGACGTTTCAGCCTAGGCGGGCTGGATTTCGATGCCCGCGAATACTCTCCGCCGCAAGGCATTCGCGATCGTAGGACAGGGAATCATAGCACACGGAGGAACTTCGATCCTTTACCGAGCGGCATTCGCCGCGATGTGGGATTGACACGCGGTAAGGGCTTGCCGATAATCCCCCGCCTCATGGTCCCGCGGGTCGTCGCCCGCGCGAGCCATGCTGAACCCGGGGCGGATTCCGTCGCTCGGGCGGGGGCGCCTGTGCGCGGCAGTCTCGGGGATGTATCGGATCGGGGAGCACTCGCTCGCCTTTCCAGGCAAGAGGATTCCCGGTGAGAACGATTCAGATACAGCGCGGAGGTTGCATCTCGGCGGGAATCCGCCGCAGCGCGGCGACGCGCCGTTTCCCGGGACTCTCGAAGGAGGGCGAGTGGGTCGGTCGCATGGTTCGTTGGGCCGCGTCGGCGGTATTGACAGTGCTGGCGGCGACGTCTTGCCCGGTGATTTCGGTTACGGCAGGTGCGGATTGGTCTTTTCCGCTGCCGGCTTTTCCCGAGCCTGGTCCGGGCGACGCATTGTATGCGTCCGACGGCTCGGCCCCGCTTCCCCCGGATTTCGCGTCACCCGATTACCCTACGACGCATCCCCATGAGACCGCCGGCCGTTCGGCGGAGAGGGAGGGAGAGCGGCTCGCTACGACCTCGCCGGGTGCAGCCGTCCGCCCGCTGCCGCCGCCCCCTTCGGCCCGTGTTGCACCCAAGCCGCCGGCGGCAGGTTTTGCAACGGTGGATTGGCAGTCCGAGGACGGGCCTTTTTTCGCTCCCGGCCCGACGTCGCCGATACCCGGGCGGGCGCCCATCGGCGAGGATACGATCGGGGAAATCGAGGGTGAGGTGACGGGCGTTGTGGAACGGCATTTTCCCAGCGGGCGCTCGTCGGCCGATCAAGGCGGGGATTCCAATTATCGACTCGTCGTTCAGGAGCCGCCGCCCGGCCCGTTGCGCCGGTGGCTGAAAGGCCGCTCAGCGCCCCCGGAATCCCCCGAGTTTTGGCGTTCGTGGCTGGAGGAGCCGATTTCGGGCGGGATGGCGGTCGGGTATTTCCAAGGGACGGCCTTGATCGACGACTGGGTGCAAGAGAAGGCGGGCTTGGTTGGGACCGGGCGACTGGGCTGGGACTTCGCTCCCAACCTCGGACTGGAGACCCGCCTTTCCTTCGGCAGCTTGGAGCTGAGCGACAGCTTCGCCGCCGTCGCCGCCCGTTGGGCCGCCGATACTGCGGCCGGGTTGAGCGAAACCGACCCCTTGCGGCGGCGGTTTACCGATCGCAACGCCACCGCCTTTCAATGGGATGTCAGCCTGCTCTATTACCCTACCGACTATCATCCGGCGCGATTCTATCTGTTGTGGGGGGCGGGCCTGACGCGGATGGACTTCACCGACCGCTTCGGGGAGTCGTACGAGGGGACGTACTTCACCATGCCGGTGGGTTTCGGCATCAAGTTCCGCCGCCTCACGGACCCCGTCTTCCGGCTGGAGTTCACAGACAATATCGTGTTTCCCAGCCGGTTCAACGTGACGCATCACCTCGCGTTGACGGCGGGTTTGGAGTTTCGCTGGGGCGGTCCGCGTCGCCGGTACTGGCCCTGGAACCCGGGCTACTGACCCGGCACCGCGGAACGTCCTGTGCCGAAACAAAGGTCTCAGCATTGCCCGCCATTGCGGCATGGACGCGGCGTTTCTCCGCCGGCATGCGCCGGTGTGGCAGGTGCGAGTGCGTCACGACGGTGACGGCTACAGCCGTTTCACCAAGATTACCTTGCCGTCGCCGGGGGCGTAGAAGTCCTCCAAGATTGCGGCTGTACGATAGCCGCAGCGTTGGTAAAAGGCCCGTGTGGGGGCATATTGTTCGCGGCTCGAGGTGTCGATGTAGATGCGTTCTCCGCCGGCGGCGCGGACGGCGGCCTCGGTCTCGTTCATCAAACGCTTTCCCAATCCGCAGCCTTGCCGATCGGGCACCACTGCGATCCAGTACAAATCCCAACTATGCCGCGTGCAAGGGATCGGGCCGAAGCAGGTATAGCCCACCGGTCGCCGGGAATCGTCGGCGAAGATGAATTCGTAGCCGGAAGCGGGGCCTTTGGCCAGACGCTCTTGCACCAATTCGGCGGCGAGGGCCACTTCATCCGCATGGAAGAAACCGGTGGAGGCAACGAGGCTCCGTACGCCCTCGACGTCGGTGGGGAGGACTTCGCGGCGAAAGCGGGTTCGGTCGTCGTCCGACGGATTCCGCCCGGCATCCGGGACACGGGCGATGTCGGGTGCGGAAGGTTTTGGGTTAGGGCGGAGCGAGTCGGCAAGGATGCGTTCCAGGGCGTCCTCCGGCCGGTAGCCCGCCGCCGCCACCGCCGCCATGAAGCCCGCCTCCGGTGAAAGGCAGGGATTGGCGTTGACCTCCAGGATGAAGGGGCGGCCGGCCGGATCCACACGGAAATCGACCCGGGCATATCCCCGCAATCGGAATAGGTCCCAGCACGCCGCGGCCCAACGCTCCAGCTCCGTCAGGAGAGAGTGATCGGAAGCGGGAAAATCGAAGCGGCGGGGCGTGGCCCGATATTCGAACGAATCTTCGTCCCACTTCGCCCGGTAGCTGACAATGCGGGGCATCTCCGGAGGAAAGGCCGAGAAATCGATCTCGGCGGGAGGAAGCACCTCGGGCCGATCCCTGCCGCCTAAGATCGAGAGATTGAATTCCCGGCCCTCGATGAATTCCTCGGCGAACCAAGGGCGTCGCGTTTGGGTGGTGATGCGGTGGAGGGCGGCCAGGAGGTCGCGATACTGTTCGGCCGTAGCCGCGGGGCGGACGGCTTCTTCGATACCCGCCGAGGCGTGCTCCCAAGCGCTCTTGATCAAGTAGCCTTTCCCGGAACGGGCCGCGGTCGCGAAGGGCTGGGGCCGGGCCGGGTCGATCCAGTCGGGCGTGGGCAATCCCGCCGTGCGCAGCCGCCCTTTCGCCAGCAGCTTATCGTTGGTTTCAAACAGGCTTTGCGTCGGGCTTCCGGTATAGGGAACGGCGAGCGCGTCCAAGACGCCCGCCGAAAGGTATTGCAGCCGGTCGGTGCCTCCCAGCGTCTCGACCAAGTGAAACACGACATCCGGTGCAAGGCGGAGGACGTCTTCGCTGAATCGCTGCAAGTTCAGATCCGTCGGCAGGATATCGACGGCATGTCCCAAGCGGAGCAGGCCGTGTCGCACGAACTCCGCCTGACGCAGTACGTCATGGTCATCCGGAGAAGCGTGCGGGGATAGGGCGTGGTGAACGATCAGCACTCGCACGGTGGCATCTCTCGACCGACGGGGTGAGGGGCGTTAGGACGGCGCGACACCGGCGACTCGCTTGGCCGCCGAATCGACGATTCGGCCGATCAATTCGTGATACGGCATTCCCACCGCCGCGGCGATCATGGGCAGGTCGGAGTGCTGGGGGTGCAGCCCGGCGAGCGGGTTGATTTCGAGGAATTGCGGCCGACCCTCCTCGTCGGATCGCAGGTCCACACGCCCGCCGTCCCGTCCGCCCAACACGCGCCATGCGGCCAGCGCGATTTGTTCGGCTTGCGCCACCTCGGGATCGAGAGGCGAGACAAAGCGATATTGGACGTGCTGTTCGCAAAACTCCTTGTTGACGTACGAGTACGCGTGGCGTTCGGCGGTGGCAAGGAGGATGATTTCCAAGGTGCCCAAGACCGTCGCCTCCTCTCCCGTGCCGAGGATGCCCACCGTGAACTCTCGCCCGGGCAGGTATTTCTCCACGAGCACGGGTTGGCGGAACTCCGCCAGCAGGCGGCGGCACTGGTGGGCAAGGGCCTCGCGGTTGCAGACCAGGGAATCTTCTGAGACGCCTTTTCCCGTTCCCTCCGCCAGCGGTTTGCAGAAGAGGGGGAATCGCGGCGGGATCCGGTCTGCGTCGCTCGGCGTCTTGACGACCCAATGGGGCGGCGTGGGCAGCCCCGCGTCGCGCACCACCAGCTTGCACAAGGCCTTGTCCAGGCTCAGCACCAGTACCGCGGGATCCGCGAAGGTATAAGGAATGCGGTAGGCGTCCAGGAGGGCGGGTACCTGGGCCTCCCGGGCGGCTCCGACCATTCCTTCGGCGATATTGAATACCAAGTCCCAACGGTCGCCGCGGGCGAGCCGAGCTACCAGTTTGCCTAGCCGCCCCACGCGATCCGTCGTGTGACCGTTTCCACGCAGCGCAAGGTCGATGGCCTCGATCGTATCATCACGATCGAATTCGGCGGTTTCCGCCTCGCTCCAACCCTCGGCCAGGTATTCGCTGCGGAGATCGTAGGTCAAACCGATGTGCATGGCGACGGTGTTTTCGGGAGGACCTCGGCTTTGGGAATCGACCCCGAAGAGGCGACCGCGGCGGATTCGGGGGAAGAAAGGTGCGGACGCGGTGTCGGCTGCGACCCTTCCGCATGGGCGGTGATTGCGGGGAGGTCGGCTGCCGTGGGCAATTCACGGCGGATTTCCGCGTAAAGCTGCCGTCGCCAGACCTCCGCGGTCTCCGCGTCCATGCCCAACGATTCGAGCAGCGTTTCCCCGGCGGCGAGCAACCGGGTCGGACACATCGTGCCGCTCACGGATTGCAAGCCCTGTTCCGTGTATTCGAAGGGATAGAGACGGCAAACCAACGGCCGGACATCCGGCGGCAGACGGCAGCCGTTCGCCCCGAGGAAAAAGCAGCCGTCAGGCTCGGTCCTGCGGAGAACGCGGCGCGTGCCGTCCGGCCGAAAGACGCAGGCCGCCCAAAGGGGATCGTCGTCTTGGTCCAGATACTCGGGATTGATAGGCCGGCGATACTCATGGAAGTCGCTTTCGCCGGTGTACGCGGCGATGCGATCGAGATCACCCGGCGTGATGTAGATTTCGCAGATTTGGCAACAGGTTCGCTGCGTCTGCGCGCAGCGGACGCACAGCGGTTCCTTGCGGTTCATGGCGGCGGCTCCCGGCGCTTTACGATTCCACGTTGGCGGGGGCGCCGGCTTCCGCCGGATCGGGATAGCGGAAGACTTTGCCCTCGTAGTTCCGTAAGAGCAGATCGCCGCCTTCGCGGCCGACCACGTAGTCGGGCAACAAGGGGATCTTGCCGCCGCCGCCCGGCGCGTCGACCACGAAGTGCGGCACGGCGTAACCCGTCGTATGACCCCGCAGTCCGCCGATGATCTCCAGCCCCTTGGCGATGGAAGTGCGAAAGTGGGCCGAGCCGAGGATGGGGTCGCACTGGTACAGATAGTACGGACGCACCCGCATCTTGAGCAGTTCGTGCACCAGCCGTTTCATCGTCTCCACGTTGTCGTTGACGCCCTTGAGGAGGACGGTCTGCGAACCGAGCGGGATTCCGGAGTCCGCCAAACGGCTGCAAGCTTGGAACGTCTCGGGCGTGCATTCGTCCGGATGCGTGAAGTGGATACTCATCCACAAGGGATGGAAACGGCGAAGCATGCGGCACAGCGCGGGCGTGATGCGCTGCGGCAAAACGACCGGCACTTTGGTGCCCAATCGCACGAACTCGACGTGAGGAATCCGTCGCAATTCCGACAGAATCCAGCCGAGCTTTTCGTCGCTCAACGTCAGGGGATCCCCGCCCGACAGAAGCACGTCCCGAATCCGGGGTGTGCGGCGGATGTAATCCAACCCCATCTGCAAGCGGGCCTGGGTGGATGCGATCTCGCCGTGACCTACAACGCGGCTCCGCGTGCAGTAACGGCAATAGGTTGAGCAGAAATCGTGTACCAAGAGCAGCACCCGGTCCGGATATCGATGCACCAATCCCGGGACGGGGCTGTCGTCGTCTTCTCCCAAGGGATCCTGGGCTTCGCCCGGCGAAGCCTCGAATTCCGCCATGCTGGGGAGCACGGTTCGGCGGAGGGGCTGATTCGCGTCGTGGGGCGAGATTAGGGCCATGTAATAGGGCGTGATGCCCACCGGCAGCTTGGTACCGGCCCGCACCAGAGCTTCTCGCTCATCCGGTGAAAGCACCAGCAGGCGTTCGATTTGCTGCAAGGTGCGAACACGGTGGCTGATTTGCCAGTGCCAGTCGTTCCACAGTTTGTCCGGAACGTCGCGATAGAACGTTCGGCGGAATTGTCGCACACGGGGGTTCGTCTTGGGGCGACGGGAGACCGCCGGCTCCGCGGCCGGTTCGGTGGAAGGCTCGCCTAACAGGGGAAGGCGGCGAAAGGTGCCGCGAGCAGCGGCGGGGGAAAGGGAAATCGTCTCGATGGTGATCTGGGAACCGGGAGGTTCCTCGTCACCCGGGAGCGACGACATCGCGTCGGCATCCACGGCGGCCATAGGTGATGACGTCCTGCACCTCACCGGCATCAAGGCGGCTTGTTCCTTCGTTGCCCGTGCTCCGACTCGCGGGTCGGCCTTGTACAGCCGGTGATGTTGTTGATCCCAAGAAGGATTGCAACCTGCCCTCGTTTTGTCAAGAGGTAGAAATCGGCAGACGCCGGAGATTTCTTCGCTTTTTCGCCTCTTCGCGAAACGGCGGCCCCTGGCGTCGGGCGGAAGTTCGGAATCGGCTTCTGATACCGAACCGCGTCCGGTCGTGAGCGCTCGGTTTCGCGGCCCCCGCGACCGGTTTCGATTGCGGTCGCCGCGGATTTACCGAAGCTCTTACACCGGTCCGCCCAGGAAACCTTCGTGGAAAAACACCGGCTGATAGCCCTGCTCCGTCAACCAGCGCACGGCCGTCTCCAGCCGCTGGGGATGGTCCGGCAGGTATCGTTGATAGAACGGCCAGAAGTATTGCTCGTGGGTGAAGATGTCCATGATCTCGGCGGTGTTGGGATCTTCGGTCAGCGGCGCGAGGGTGGGCACGATCTGTTCGACGGGGACGTTGTTGCAGACGATATCCACGCGCGAGAACACAATCCCGCTCGCGAAGTCCATCCAAGCGTCGTGGCGCGACAGATACTCGCTGCGCTCGGCGTCGAAGTGATAGTTCACGTCCCACAGGTCGCCGATCTTTTGGAAGTAACCGCTGAGAACGCGGACGCCGCGCTCGCGAAGGACGGGCAGGGCGGCAGGTAGCACCATGCCCCAATGGATCACCGTGGGCGGCGTGTAGGTCTGCTCGCCCGCGAAACGCAGAATCTGCTCGGCCACGGCGTCGAAGTCGGCGGCCAGTTGCTGGGGCGAGGCATGTTGGTAGGGACGGTCCGGCTTGTCGGCGCGGGCGTGAAAGGCCAGCTTCAGCCAATCCGCGTTGTCGGCCCACTCCGACTTGTATCGGTCGGGGAACTGCGTCAGATCGAAGTCGTCGCCGGTGGTGAAGTAGATATTCAGGACGAATTTGCTGCCGTACTTCTTGTTCAGGTCGCGGAGCATCGCGAGATACCAGCAGTCGAACAACGAGGCGTATTGTTTTTGCGCGATGTCGCGGAGGAAGAAGCTGTTGTCGTCGATGGAAAAACGGTAGCGGGGCCGGCTGTGCCGATCCCAGATCACGCGGATGCGGTGTTCCTGCCGCCCGGCGAAGCCGTCCGTGACGGCCACGATCTCATTTTCGTGCTGGCGGAGGGAGACGGAGGCGCGAAACGATTTTCCCGCCCGTCGGGCAGGCCGTCCGTTGACCAGGACCGATTGTTCCAGGGGAGCCGTGCCGCGGACTTCGATTTCCAGTCCGTCATCGCTTTGGCGGCCGTGTCGCCGGTGGAGGACGGCGCCCGACACCGGTTCCTCGATGACCAAGGCATCCGGAGCGGCAAGGCATTTGCCGAACCTCAAGGTCAGGCCTCCGGCAGCCGCGGCTCCCAGGAAGGATCGCCGAGAGGAGCAAGCGGGTTTCATGGCTTTTCCTCCAAGACTCACGGGGAAAGAACTGCCGACGCGCTCGCTCCGGCTTGGGAGCGGGCGGGGATGCTCCCGTCCGTTCGGTCCGCGCGGAGTCGCCGGATCTTACGGCGAGGCGGCGGACCGCGACTCCGGTTCCAGGTTGTAGCGGCGGATCTTGCGATCCAACGTCGATCGCTCGATCCCCAGGATATAAGCGGCGCGGCTCTTGTTCCAGCCGGTATGGCGAAGCGTGGCCAAGATGTGGGCGCGTTCCATGTCCGCCAGCGAGCAGGGGCGATAGCCGCGCTCCTGCGAGGCGGCATCGGCGGTGTCCCCGCTCGTGGTCAGGTTCGAAAGCAGCAGGTCGTCGGCATCGATCAGGTTGGCGCGGCACAGGACCACGGCCCGCTCGATCACGTTTTTCAGCTCGCGGACGTTTCCCGACCAGCGGTAGGCGGTCAGCCGATCCATGGCGGCGGGAGTGAAGCCTTTGATCTTCCGCCCGGTCTCCTCGCGGAATTTGTTGAGAAAGTAGTAGGCCAATTCGGGTACGTCCTCCAGGCGTTTCCGCAAGGGCGGGACGACGATCTCAAGTACCCGCAAGCGGAAAAACAAATCGCGGCGGAATCGCCCCTGAATGACCTCTTTCTCGAGGTCCCGGTTCGTGGCTGCAATGACGCGGACATCGACTTGGATGGGCTTGCTGCCGCCCAGCCGCTCGAAGGGGTGCCCCTCCAGGACGCGGAGAAACTTGGCCTGGATGCCGGGGCTCATCTCGCCGATTTCGTCCAGCATCAGCGTGCCCTGATGGGCCAACTCGAACTTGCCGATCTTCCGCTCGAAGGCGCCGGTGAAGGATCCCTTTTCGTGGCCGAACAGCTCGCTGGCGAGCAACTCCTCGGACAGAGCCGCGCAGTTGATGCAGACGAAGGGGCCGGCCTTGCGGGGGCTGGAATAGTGGACGGCTCGGGCGACGAGTTCCTTGCCGACGCCGCTTTCGCCGCGAATCAACACGGTGGCCCGGGTGGCGGCGGCGCGGGCGATCTCCTCGTTGATGGTGCGGATGGCCGGGCTGCGGCCCACCAACTCGCTCTGCACTCCCAGCCGCTCGCGGAGTTGGACGTTTTCCGTCCGGGCTTGGGTCAGGTTCTCGGCCAACTCCTCTTGCCGGTTGAGATTATTCAGGGCGACGGCGGCCGTTTCGGCGACCGCCAGCGTAAATTCCAGGTTTTCCGGAGTGAAGGCCGCGGCCGCATCCGTCGTGTATAAGTGGATCAGGCCCAGCGTCTCGGTGCCGCGCCGGATGGGAGCGCAGATCACGCTGGCGGCGTGGATTTCGCCTTTGCTGTCCCGGCTGGCGATGGCGCTGTCGTCGAGCACGTTGCGAGCTAGGACGGCCTCCCCTTCGCGGAGCACCGTGGCGGCCAGGAAATTGGAGACGCGATGATACGCCCATTGCGAGCCGGTCTTGGAGGCCACCAATTTCAGGTCGCTTCCGCCGGAAATCCGCCCCGAACCGCGCGGCCGCAACAGGACCCCGCCGCCGTCGGCGTGCGTCATTTCG
>FWPU01012916.1_pt1 | contig 10827 bp, 4 predicted proteins | sample 2228361 | NCBI WGS metagenome assembly FWPU01 (sample SAMEA103939777, study PRJEB20133) | metagenome | reverse complement strand
TGGGCGTGTTCCGCGCTGGCTGCCGACCGTCGGCAGGAGAGCGGAACTGAGTTTGCCCAGTCTTACCAAATTGCCCATTATCGCGCACTCGCCGTGGCTGATGCCGCCGGCTCGTGGGCTGCCATAAAGTTGGTGGTGTGTGCGCGGAGAGCAGGCGGCCTACGCCGGAGGCGTATGCCGCGGGGCGGGGCCTATCGGCGACCTTGTAGAGACCACCGCCTGGCAGGAACCCATGGCCTTGGCGCGGCGGAGCGGGCACCCGCCACGGTCCGAAGGCGGAAACTCCTCGCGGCTCAATCCACGACGTGTGCGCCAGAGATGAGGTCGATGAACTCCTGGTTGGACTTGAACTTGGCCAGCTTGGCCGTCAACTGCTCCATGGCATCGACCGGGTGCATACTGGCCAGGGTCCGCCGCAACATCGTGACCGCGTGGAGCGTTTCAGGGGGGAGCAGTTTTTCTTCGCGCCGCGTGCCGGACTGGGTGATGTCGATGGCTGGCCACACGCGCCGATCGGCCAGGCGGCGGTCCAGCACGAGTTCCATGTTGCCGGTACCCTTGAACTCCTGGAAGATCAGCTCGTCCATGCGGCTGCCGGTATCGATCAAGGCGGTACCGACGATGGTCAGCGACCCGCCCTCCTCGAACAAGCGGGCGGTGGCAAAGAGCTTTTTGGGGATGTCCATGGCCTTGATGTCCACACCGCCGGTCATCGTGCGTCCGGTGTTGCCGACCCATTTGTTGAACGCGCGGGCCAGGCGGGTGATGGAATCGAGGCAGAGGAACACGTCTTTGCCCATTTCGGCCAGGCGGCGGCAGCGTTCGACGATGAGTTGCGACAGGCGTACGTGGCTTTCGATGTCGCGGTCCAGGCTGCTGGCGACGACTTCGCCCGGGACGTTCCGCTTCATGTCGGTCACTTCCTCGGGCCGCTCGTCGATCAGGAGGATGAACTGCTTGATCTCCGGATAGTTCTTTCCGATCGCCTGGCTGATGTGCTGCAAGAGGATGGTCTTGCCGGTCCGGGGTGGGGCGACGATCAAGGCGCGCTGGCCCTTGCCCAGGGGCGTCAGCAAATCCATGACCCGAGTGGTGATAGGCGTTTGGCCGGTCTCCAGGCGGAGCCAGAACTCTGGGTTGATGGGGGTTAGTTGATCGAAGGTCTTGACCGAGGGGTATTCCTCTGGCGGCAGGCCGTCGACGTCATGGATTTCCCGCAGGCGTGGGCCTTGTTGGCGTCGGGCAGGCTGGACCAGGCCGCGGATGTACACCCCTTCGCGGAGGTTGTACTTTTCGATCATGCTGCCCGGCACGAAAGGATCGCTGAGCTGGCGGATGTAGTTGGCCTCGGGGTCACGAAGGAACCCGTAGCCGTTGGGGTGCATTTCCAGCACCCCGCCTCCGGGGCGGAGTTCGCCAGGCTCGCCGTTGTCGGCCGGTTCTGGCTCCTGGCCGTTGCTGCTAGGCACCGGGGTCAAGGAACTTTCCCGGAGCGACCGGTAGCGGCTGCGAGCATAACTTCCGTGCAGGCCGTTCTTGCCGTACACACGGCCCCGTTTCTTCTTTCCCATGATCAAGTCCTGAGGATTGACAAAGAGGGAGTTCCCGGGCGCACATTGTGCGCCGGCTCGGCAGTGCCCCTGAAGCACCGAACGGACCGGCGGCGATGGCCGGAACCGCTCACCGAGAAACCAGTTGCCGTCCTGCGGCGATTATCGCCTTATATCCGGCAGGACGCCTTCCGAGCGCTTAACCGCGACCCTTGCGAAGTCCGCCGGCCAACCCGGCCGCCCACCATGCCAGTGCACCTCCCAACCCAGTCGGGCCAGCGGCGATGACCAGCGGAAAACACCAGGTCGAGAAGCCTCTACATCTCCATTGCCGGCACGCTACCGTCCCGGCGAAGACCGGCCCCGAGATTCAAGATCAATGGGCCGCAGCGTCAACCTGCCAGGGAGAACTCAAACTACCCGTATCTTATCGGCGTCTTGCGGCGTGTCAAGCGCCAGGGGGGCAAATCCGGGAGGCTTCTGCTCGGCCGTGAGCAGCCCGGGGGTTGCCTGGACCCAAGACCTCGATGCCCCCACCCCACTGCACGGCCCCTAATGTACATATACCCTCTTTCGATATTCCTTGCAAGAGGGGCGTGCCGGATGGCCTGGCCCCCCTGCCCCTTGGCCGATGTCCCGCCTTGTGCGCCTAGCATCGGCAAAATGGGGCCTTCGCATTAGATTTCCCACACTTCTTGCTGCCCGGGGTCCGATATGGAAAGGGCCGAAAATAGCTTCGGTCCTTTTCGCCAACTTCCCCTCTTGCACCCGTTCGAGCGAGGATTCGGCACATGCGGGCGCATCGGCAAGCGCTGGTGGCGGTTGTGGCGACGCTGGCAGCCGCTTTTTCCACGGCGGCGGCCCAGCAGGCGGTCCGCTGGCAGACCAACCTGGACGCGGCCCGGCAAACCGCAGCCCAGTCCAACCGGCTTCTGTTGATCCACTTCTGGTCCGAGACCTGCGGGCCATGCGCCCGGATGGAGCGGGACGTGTTTTCCCGACCCGAAGTCGCCGCCACCCTGGAAGCCAATTACGTGCCGGTCAAGGTCAACGTCCGGCAATTCCCCATGACGGCCCAACAATTCGGGGTTACCTCGTGGCCCACCGATTTGGTCGTTACGCCGCACGGGCAGGTGCTTGATCGGAGCGTCGGCTACCAGCCTCCGGCAGCCTACGTCGCCCGCCTGACCCAGGTTGCCCTTGCTGCCCGGAGCCAACCGCTGGGCGTCCAGGGGTCGGTCCCCTATGGGAGGGTGCCGTCGGCGATGCAGCCGGCCCTGGTAAGCCAAGGTACCGCCCCGGCGATCGGGGCGACGGCCTCGGCAGGCTCCATAAGTCCCGCTATGGTAAAGGGTTCCGTCGCTTTCCCGACTGGTTCCGATAGCCAATCTAATACCCCCGCGCAATCCTGGAACCGGTGGAGGTTTTCAACCGGCCCCGAGGCCGCGCCGGCTGGCGCCACGCACCAGCCCCAGCCGGGGCAAGGAAACGCGGGTTATCAGCAAGCCCCGGACGACAGTGGCCGCCGGTACGGTTCAGCGGTCACATCGCCGGTCTCGTCTGGTAGCCCGCTTGGGCAGCCGCCAGCGGGCGCTTCGGCTGCGTACTCGCCGTCTAGCCCCCTCCAGAGTGTGGCTGGCGCGGGTGGGCCGGAGAATTTTGGTCTGGGCGGACCCTACGGGTCGGTGCCTCGCCCAAGCGAGAGCCTTTCTGCCTCTTCGTCTTTTGCCGGCGCTTCTTCACCCCCTGCTTCTTCATCGTCTGCGGGTTTCTCCTTTTCTCCGCCCTCATTGGCCAGTGGCGAGAATCGCGTGGGCCAGAACCAGCCAAGCATGGGTCAACCTGTGGGAGGTGCCACTTTGGGGGCGGACACTGGCAGGGTTGGCGACGTTCCAGCAAGCGCGGCTTGGCAATCTGGCCGAATCGACTTGATGAACACGGCGCCGTGGCAGTCGAACGCACCTTCGGGGGGGAAGACTGACAGGCCAGCCCCCGCCCGTGCCAACCCGCCGTTGGCTTTGGACGGCTATTGCGCGGTTAGCTTGGCGGAAAAGGAGCGGTGGGTTCGGGGCAACCCGCGGTTCGGGGTGATCCATGAAGGCCGGACGTATCTATTTGCCGGCCCGGACGAAGCCCGCCGCTTCTACAACGATCCGGACCGTTATGCGCCAGTGGCTTCGGGCAATGATGTCGTGCTTCTGGCCGAACGAGGCCAGCAGGTTCCAGGTCGCCGGGAACACGGGGCGTGGTACGAAGGCCGGGTGTATCTCTTTGCTGACGAAGACTCTTACGCCAGGTTTGCCGCGGATCCGGGGCGTTATGCTGCCAGGTTTTTATCGCCAAGCGGGGGCGCCAGCTCGGCCGAGCAAAGGCAGTCTACCCAGACATCCGCCGCCTCCCCGCCAGGCTCGGTCGGCAGCCCCTCGGGCAGCAGTGCGGCGTCACCGGCCGGATCCCCGGGAATTGCCCCTGGGGGATCAGGCTTTTCGGCAAGCGAACCGAGCGCTTTACGCCCGGAGCCGCCTTGGCGCCAGTGAGCGGTGCAGGCCCGCGCGGGGCATGCTCCACCTTGCCGGGGTTGAATAGGCCCCCCACAGGGTTACAGGCGCGGGGTCCCAGGCGCCGCCGCTTCCGCATTGTTCAGCCCCGATTGCCAGTCAGACCCGGCGTGGGCATTGGTACTGGCCGTCCCTGACTCTCTATTTCGGCGCTTCGCTCGCGATGCAGGCTTGTTGGTTCCCAATCCAGGTCGTCCCACTCCGGGCCGAGCTTTGAGTCTCGCCCGGGCCTGCGGAGCTGGTTGGGCTCGGGGGAGGATGGCTGCTGCTGGTCGTGGCGGCGGTCGTGGGGCGTGGCACGGTTGGGCTGTTGGACTGGGTTGCCAAAGCGCGGAGGCTCGTGTGCGGGTAGTTGGCTGGCCGAGGGACAACGAAGCCTGGAATACATAATGCATTGCGACACTGGACGGCGTTCCCACCCGCGCATTATACTCTTCCTGCCGTACCCGCCTCTTGTTTGCCCACCTCGCACCAAACCGCCAAGGAGCCTGCTCCATGTCAGTCCCCAGCTTCTGCCTGAACCCGTGCCCGGGTCGCTGGCTGGCCCTTGGGGCGAAAACCGTACTGCTGGTCGTCGGTTGCAGCTTGTTCTTCGCCCCGGTTGCGCACGCCAGCGATGCCAAGCGCCTGTTCCGCGGCGGTGCCGCCGCCGTGGATATCACCCCGCAAAAGTTCCCCGTGCTGGTCAATGGCGGGATGCTGGAACGCGCGGCCACCGGTGTGACCGACCCCATCTACGCCCGCTCGCTGGTGCTGGACGACGGCACGGTCAAGATCGCCCTGACAGTGGTCGATAGCTGCGTGCTGCCCCAGTCGCTCATCGATCAGGCCAAGGCCGAGGCCAGCCGGCGTACCGGCATCCCTGCGGCGCACATGATGGTCTCGGCCACTCATTGCCACTCCGCCCCGTCCGTTTGCGGCGCTTTGGGCACCGATGTGGATGAAGGCTACGCCCGCTTCCTGCCGGGCAAGATCGCCGAGGCCATTATCGCCGCCCACCAAAGGCTGGCCCCCGCCCGGATTGGTTGGGCGGTCGGCAAGGACCCCAAGAACGTTTTCTGTCGGCGATTCGTGATGAAGCCCGGCACGGCCGCCACGAACCCCTTCGGTGGCACGAAGAACGACCAGGCGCAGATGAACCCGGGTTATCGGAATCCCAATGCCATCCGCCGCACCGGGCCGGTGGATGACGATGTCTCGATCATTGCCATCCAATCGCCCGAGGGCCGGCCCTTGTGCGTGCTGGGCAACTACTCGACCCATTATGCCGGGGCACCGCCGATATCGGCCGACTATTTCGGGGTGTTCTGTCGCCGGATTGGCGAGTTGATTGGGGCGGGGCCGGAGTTCGTAGGCATCATGTCCAATGGCACCAGCGGCGACGCCAACTGCTGCGACTTCGTCAACCCGCCCCGGAAGTTCGACCGTTTTACCGTGGGCGAAGACGTGGCCCAGGCTGCCTTTGCGGCCTACAAGACGATCCAGTACCACGAGTGGGTCCCTCTGGTCGTGCGGCAGAAGACGCTGACCTTGGGAGTTCGCATGCCATCGGCAGAAGAGGTGGCCGCCGCCCGTGCCCACCTGGCGGGCCTGAAGGACGGCAAGCTCCGCACCGTGCCGGACGTCTATGCCCGCGAGACCATCCTCCTTAGCCAGATGCCCGCGACACGCCAGGTGCCGCTTCAGGTGTTCCGGCTGGGCCCGCTGGGTATCACGGCCATTCCCAACGAGGTCTTCGGGAGCACGGGCTTGCGGATCAAGGCGCAAAGCCCCTTGAAACCCACGATCAACATCGAGCTGGCCAATGCTTACCACGGATACTTGCCGCCGCCGGACCAGTTCCCGCTGGGGGGATACACGACGTGGCGGGCCCGCAGCAGTTGCCTGGAAATCGAGGCCGAGCCGAAAATCGTCGCCGCGCTTTTGGAGCTTTTGCACGAGGCGGCCCAAACCCGAGCCGACGAGCCGGCCCGCAAGGCCCCCGCTGCCGGCTGACCCACGGGAGGAGCCCGCCGGAATCGGCGCCCCCGATTGTACGGCCCGCCGGCGGCAGACACTCTGACGCCCTGCCGAACCCCAAGGAGTATGATCCCATGCCTTGGATCCTGGGACGATGTCGGTTGTTGGGCTTGTTGCTGGCGATGTTGGCTCAGGCCTGGGCGGTGCTGGGTCCCGACGCCCAGTCGGCCGGCGCGCCTCCGATCGAAAAGCCACCCGGCGCGCCTGCGATCGAAAAGCCAGCCGGCGCGCCTGCGATCGAAAAGCCACCCGGCGCGCCTCCGATCGAAAAGCCACCTGGCGCGCCTCCGGTCGAAAAGCCAGCCGCCGCGCCACCGATCGAAAAGCCAGCCGGCGCGCCTCCGGTCGAAAAGCCGCTTGTGGCCTGGTGGACCTTCGACGAGCCGGCCGGCAGCGTGCTGCACAGTGCCGCGGGGTCGGCGGGCGATGCCCGGTCGGCCGAGTCCTTGGGCCGCACGCCGGGCGTACATGGTCGTGCCTTGCTGCTGAAAGGCCGGCACGCCATCACGACCGGCGGCCCGGCCGGCACCGAACTGACCGGCTTCACAGTCTGCGCGTGGGTTCGCCCCACCGATTTGACCGGGTTCCGCGAAATTTTCCGCCGCGAGTGCCCTCAGCGCCTGTTGTTTTCGTTCCAGGAAAACGGCACCATCCTTTCGCTGGGGCTGAACATCGCCGGGTACGAGGAATGCGATGCCGCGATCCAGCCGGCCCAGGTGCTCGACGGTGCTTGGCATCACGCGGCGGCCACCTTCGACGGCCGCACGATGCGGGTCTATCTCGACGGTCGCCAGATCGGCGCGTTGGAGCGCCCGGGAGTGGTGGCGAACAATCCGACCGTGCCCGCCTGCATCGGCTCCCTGGGGGGCAGCGGCGAGTTTTTCCAGGGTGCGATGGATGACCTGCGGGTGTACACTGCGGCGCTTTCGGCCGACGAAATCGGCGCCCTGTACCGCGCGGGGCTGGAGGCCCTGGCCCGCCGGGCCCGGGAACTCGATGCCCGGGTGGCCACGCTCTTCCCGTCGGGCAAGACGTTTGCCGAGACGCTGGCCTTTTGCCGCCAACGCCTGGCTCAGGTCGCGGCGGCCTCGGCATCGGAGTTGGCCGAAGCCCTGGCTACACGGCTGAAGGCAGCCTTCCCCGAACCCTACGAGCAGCTCATCCGCTACACCGGGCGGAGTCCCATCGACTATTTGCTCGGGCAAGACGAGGCCTTGCCGCGGGATGCCGAACATTTGATGGAACTGCTACTGGAATACCAGCCTCTTACCGAATCGCAGCGGGCCAGGCAATCGCCTGAGGAGGCCCGGCGCTGGGCCGAAGCGGGAAAACTCAAGGCCCGCTTCGATGCCCTCCGGGCTCAAGGCCCGCAGGCCCGCCACAGCCCCGAGTGGATCGAGCTGATCCTGGCGGTTGGGCCGCACATCCAGTTTCGCCCCCGCATGCACGAGGCCGTGGCCCCCTATGTCCGGCCGTACACCCCGCCGGTGCGCAACCTGTCGGCCGAGGAAGCTCGCCAGCGACTCGAGCACGACTGGCTCCACCAGTGCGGCGGGCAGCCCACCCCGGACCGCATTCGCAACGAAATCCGATGGACCCGCCAGCTTGCCGCCCGGCTCGGTGCCGAGCATCCGGCGGTGGACCTGGCCGCCGAACTCCGGCAACTGGAGGCACTGGAGGCCCAGGCCGCCAAAGCCACCACCAGCGACGCGGCGCTGTACTTCCGCGTGCGGGAACTCAAGCGGGCCATCATGTTCAAGAACCCCTTGATCGACTTTCACAGCGTGCTGTTTGTCGATATGCCATTTCCGGCCGGCTCGGAGTGGCAGCACGAGACCCGCCACCGACTGGGCTACATGGCGGTGCCGGGCGGCCGGTTGCTGGTGCTCGAAGGATTGTCGCCGGCAGGCACCCTCCGCCAGCTCATGCCCCAGGCCCCGCTTGCCGGTTCGTTCTGGCGGCCCGACCTGTCGTTTGATGCCCGCAAGGTCCTCTTCTGCTTCAAGCCCCACAACGAAAAGTCGTTCCACTTGTACGAGATCGGTATCGACGGCCGGGGTTTGCGGCAACTGACCGACGGCCTCTACGACGACCTCGACCCCATCTACCTCCCCGACGGACACATCCTGTTTTGCACCACGCGGGCCCATACGTACGTGCGGTGCATGCCGCCGACCAATGCCTTCGTGCTGGCCCGCTGCGACGCCGACGGGAAGAACATCTACATCGTCTCGCAGAACAACGAGCCCGACTACCTCCCCTCGCTGTTGCACGACGGCCGGGTGATCTACACACGCTGGGAGTATACCGACAAACCCCTGTGGCGGGCCCAAAAGCTATGGACCATGAACCCTGACGGCACGCAGGTGCTGATGTTTTGGGGCAACCAGAGCGTGTGGCCCGATTTGATGAAGGACGCCCGCGCCATTCCCGGCAGCCACCGGGTGATGTTCACAGGTAGCGCCCATCACAACTGGTTCGCGGGGTCGGTCGGCATCGTGGACCCCACGCGGGGCTTCAACTTTCCCCACGGCATCACCAAGGTGACCGCCGACGTCCCCTGGCCCGAGTGTGGCAACGGGCCGGTCGACCCCCTCGAATGCGACCAGTACCACGCCGCGGGCCAGTACGCCGGCTACTACTCGCCCTATCCCTTGGGGGAAAAGGACTTTTTGGTTTCTGCCCACCGCGGCGACAAGTTCGTCCTTTATCTGATGGACGTGTACGGCAACCGCGAGCTGATTTACGAGGGGACGTACAACATTTTCCATGCCCTGCCGGTGCGGCCGAGGCCGAGGCCGCCGGTCCTTGCCGACCGCGTGGCCTGGCCCCAGCGGCCGGAGCGTTTCCACCCCCAGCCTGGCGTCCTCTATAGCGGCGATGTCTACCAGAACGCGCCGCCCGAACTGCGCGCCAAGGCTCGGTTTCTTCGCATCTGGCACATCGATCCCAAGACCTACACCTACTGGTACAAGCGACCGTATATCTCCACCGGGCCTGTGGTCTCGGCGGTGCAGTCCGAAGGGGTCAAACGCCTTCTGGGCACCGTGCCCATCGAGCCGGATGGCTCGGTGGCTTTCTATGCCCCGCCGGGCAAGGCCCTGCATTTCCAACTGCTCGACGAGAAGCACCGGGCGCTTCAGACCATGCGGAGCTTCGTGGGGGTGATGCCGGGCGAGCGCCGCGGCTGCCTCGGGTGCCACGAGTCGCACAGCCGGGCCCCTGTGACCAGCTCCGGCTCCCTGGCCCTCCGCAAAGAGCCCCGCACCATTACGCCGCCTCCCTGGCGCGACGAGACCGTGAGCTTCCCCCGCTATGTCCAACCCGTTTTGGACAAATACTGCGTCAAATGCCACGCCGGTTCCGGGCCCGGCCAGGCACCCCCCGATCTCACCTTTCGGCCCGGCCCAGAGGTGTTCAGCGAACCCTATTTGACACTCATTGGCCGGCCGACCTGGGGCGCCCCCTACCAAGCGCCCCAACCGCCGCCGCCCGGCTTCGGCATTGCCGATATGCTGATGGTCGAAGCGTACCACACCGTTGATCCCGCAGCATATTTGACCCCCAAGCCCATGACCAAACTGTCGTATGCCAGCCGCCTGGTCGATCTGTGCGCAAGCGGCAAGCACTACGGCGTGCAAGTGGACCCCATCAGCTTGCTCCGGGTGATCGTGTGGGTCGACGCCATGTGCCCCTACCGCGGCGAAGAGGAAATCCGCCAGATCGACGACCCCGTGTTCCAGGGCGTCGAGTGGCTGGCCATTCGGCCGCGGATCAAGACCGCGCCGGTCATTGTCCGTCCAGGTCCGGTCGATTGACGCCTCAAGGCCCACCACTCATGGCAAAGGGCCGAAACCACTGTCGGTTGGCCTGAGCGGTTCGCCCCCGCACCAGCACCAGGGCAATCGCGTGCTAAAACAATTTCCCACTAGGATTTGTTTCGGGTACTTGTCGTCGTAGGCGGCCAAGAGCCGCTTGTTGTTTACTCCGGACTTCTGTCTTCTGGTTTCTCAACAGCCCCGGCGCCACCCGAGGCGGAATGCGCAGGTTCGCCGCACCATGCCTTTGCCGCACCCGGCACCGGTCTTCTGGAAACGTCAAGTCTAACTGCCCGTGCAGTTGGTTCTCCTCGGCAGGGATCGCTAAGGCTGGCGAAACGGTGGGCGATTCGGGTGGAGTTGATGCGCGCCATGGAAAGACCTCCTGGTCGGGCGTGTTCCGGGGGGCTGCCGACGGTCGGCAGGAGCGGAATCCGGCTTGCCCAGTCCTGCCTGATTGCCCATCGTGGCGCAATCGTCCTTGCTCGGCTCCCGCCTCTTATGAGCTGGAACGGTCGCCATCGGGATTTCCACGTGCTTTTGCGAGGACGTTGGCGGCTCTCGACGGCGGCTGGGGGTTGGGCCGCAGGGTCTCGCAGGGCGGCGATTTGTCGGGCGGAAGGGAAAGGGTAGTGGGGTGCGGGCCTGGTCTTAAATGCTGGAACGATTGGGCGTTGGCAGCCGCCTCTTCCGGCTGCCGCTGCACTCAATTGCCTCTTGGGCTCAAAGGCCCGGCGGCAAGGCAAGAGGGTGCGATGCCTGCCGCGAATCGCGCTGCACTCAATATTCCTTCTTGGACTCACATGCCCGGCGGTAAGGCAAGAGGGTGCGATGCCTGCCGCGAATCGCGCTGCACTCAATTGCCTCTTGGACTCAAATGCC
>FWPU01012915.1_pt1 | contig 10829 bp, 8 predicted proteins | sample 2228361 | NCBI WGS metagenome assembly FWPU01 (sample SAMEA103939777, study PRJEB20133) | metagenome | reverse complement strand
ACCAGGTGCCCCACGTCCGCAGGCGGGGCACCTGGTCCCCCTGCCGCGCGGCAACCCTGCACGCCCCAGCGCAGTGCCCGATGCACCCCCTCGGCTGCAATATCGAAATCAAGGCCCGAATCCGCGATCTGGCCGCCACCAGGCAACTCGTGCAAGGACTTTGCGGCCCGCCGCAGGCCGAACTGCTGCAGACCGACACGTACTTCTGCTGCCGCCACGGCCGCCTGAAGCTCCGCGAGATGCCCGACGGCGCGCAACTCATCTGGTACCAGCGCCCGGATGCCGCCGCTGCCCGCCCAAGCCATTACCGCCTGGTGGCCGTCGCAGATCCGCAGGGGTTGCGGGCCGCGCTGGCCGAAGCCTGCGGCGTGCGGTGCGTGGTGGCGAAGCGGCGCGCGCTGTACGGGTATCGCCACGTGCGCGTGCACCTGGACGAGGTGGCCGGGTTGGGGCACTTTCTGGAGTTGGAGGCGGTGGTGAGCGACGGCACCGGCGCGTGCCGCAGTGCGGCGTTGGCGGAAGCGCCATCGGCATTGCCGGAAGCGCCTGCGGCATTCGCGGCAGCGCCTGCCGCGTTGGCGGAAGCGTCTGCAGCGTTGGCGGAAGCGTCTGCGGCATTGGCGGCAGCGCCGTCGGCCGGCACTGTGCCGGAGGCCGAACAGGCGGCCCGGCAATTGGTCGACTGGCTGTGCGGCCGGCTGGGGATCGAAGCTGCGGATTTGCGGCACGGCTCGTACGCAGACATGATGGCGGCGGCCGGCTGATCCGGGTTCCTGCTGCGGCTTGCGTCGATGCATCGGGGCAGGGCAGAATCGGCCCTCGACGGCGAACCTCTGCAGCCGGGACGTCGCGCGTGCTGCGCCGTGTCATGCGTCGCTGGTGCCGGCCGCGGAAGGAAGACGGCGTTGGGACGTCCGGCTGCTGGCCCCCGGAGCCGCTGGCTGCCGCGCGGCAAGGGACGCGCGCCGGCGGCCGTTGTGTGGCGGCACCGCATGGCCGAGCGGACAACCCCCGGCCGCTGGCCGAACGGTTTGTCGCCGCTGCAAGGCGCCGTTACACTGGCGGTTTCCGCCGGCCGGACGCTGGGGGGCCGGGTCGGCGCGCGTTGCGGTGCGGGCCCTGGCGGAGGTGCTCCCGCCGGCGCCGACCAGGCGGTTGGCAGCGAAGCGGCGTTGGGCAGTGCGGCGGCGTTTCGCAGTGCGGCGCCGTTTCGCAGTGCGGCGCCGTTTCGCAGTGCGGCGCGGTTTGGCAGTGGGGCGGTGTTTGGCAGCGCGTCGGCGTCCAGCCGTGCCGGCCCGCTGCGGCTGCGGCAGTCGGCCGGCGACGAGGTTTGTGGCCGTAGAAGTAGAAAGGACCCTCGATGACAGAGTACGCCCGGTTGCAGTTCGGCGATCGACACATCCAGCTTCCGGTCGTCGTGGGCACCGAGAACGAGCGGGCGGTGGACATTTCGACCCTGCGCGCGCAGACCGGCTACATCACGCTGGACGAGGGGTACGTGAACACCGGATCGACGGCCAGCAGCATCACGTACCTGGACGGCGAGAACGGCATATTGCGGTACCGCGGCTATCCGATCGAGCAACTCGCCGAGCGGAGCGACTTCATCGAGGTGAGCTATCTGCTGATGTTCGGCGAGCTGCCCACCGCGGCGCAGTTGGACCGTTTCCGTAACAGCCTGCGGCGGCACACGATGCTGCACGAGGACATGCGGTCGTTCTACAACGGGTTTCCGCGCGACGCGCACCCGATGGCGATTCTCAGCTCGGTGGTCGGGGCGCTGAGCACGTTCTACCAGGACTCTCTGGACCCGCGCGATCCCCGGCAGGTGGAGCTATGCGTCTATCGGTTGATGGCCAAGCTCCCCACCATCGCCGCGTTCGCCTACAAGAAGTCGATCGGGCAGCCGTTCATCTATCCGCAGAACGATCTGGACTACTGCGAGAACTTTCTGCAGATGATGTTCGCCGTCCCGTGCGAACCCTACGAGATCGACCCCGACTTCGCCGAGGCGCTCAACCTGCTGCTGATTGTCCATGCCGACCACGAGCAGAACTGCAGCACCTCCACGGTGCGGATGGTCGGCTCGGCCGACGGCAACCTGTTCGCCTCCATCTCGGCGGGCATCTGCGCCCTGTGGGGGCCGCTGCACGGGGGCGCCAATCAGGCCTGCGTCGAAATGTTGGAGCGGATCCGCGACGACGGCGGCGACGTCAAAAAGTACGTCGAACTGGCCAAGAAGAAAGATAGCGGATTCCGGCTGATGGGCTTCGGCCACCGCGTGTACAAGAACTACGATCCCCGCGCTACCATCATCCGCCGCACCTGCGAGAAACTGCTGCAAAAGCGGAACATCAACGACCCCATCTTCGACATCGCGCAGGAATTGGAGCGGGTAGCCCTCTCCGACGAATACTTCATCGAGCGCAAACTCTACCCCAACGTCGATTTCTACTCCGGCGTGGTGTACCGCGCCATGGGCATCCCGGTCCCCATGTTCACCGTGCTGTTCGCCATGGGGAGGCTCCCCGGCTGGATCGCCCACTGGCTCGAATTGCAACGCTCCCCCAACAAGCGCATCGGCCGGCCCCGGCAGATCTACGTCGGGCCGCCCAAGCGCGACTACGTGCCGCTGGAGCAGCGCGGGTAGGCCTGCCGGCGCCTCGCCATCGACTACCGGCGCCGAGGTGCGGGGCAACAGTCGGCCGGGCACGTGTCGTGATGCGGTCCGTAGTCCCCCACGGCCAGCCGCGGCGCCCCGCTGATCCGCTCCGCGATCAACTCGCGGATCATCTGCACGAATCGGGGATGCGTCCCCACCGTGGCGGCCCGCACCATGGTGAGCCCGGACTCGTCGCACGCTGCCTGCGCCTCGGTGTCCAGGTCGTAGATCACCTCCATGTGGTCCGAGACGAAACCGATGGGCACCAGCACCACGTGGCGGACGCCGGAAGCTGGCAGTTCCCGCAGAAAGTCGCACACGTCCGGTTCCAGCCACGGCTGCGACGGCGGGCCGCTGCGGCTCTGGTACACGCAATGGAACGCCTCGCGCCCCACGCCGGCGGCCACCAGCCGCGAGGCCTCGCGGAACTGCCGCTCGTAGTCGCACGTCTGGGCCATCGCCACCGGAATGCTGTGCGCCGTGAACACCAGCGCGGCACCTGCCCGGTCGGCCTCGGGCAACTGTTGCAGCGCCTCGGCCACCCGATCCGTCATCGCGGCGATGAAGCCCGGATGGTTGTAGAACGCCCGCAGCTTGTCGATCGCCGGCGCGTCGGGTCCCACCTGCTGCCGGGCATCGGCCAGGTTCTCCAGGTACTGCCGGCAGCCGGAGTACGAGCTGAAGGCCGACGTCACGAACGCCAGCGCGCGGCGGATGCCGTCGTCGCGCATCTGCCGCACCGTGTCGGGCAGCAGCGGGTGCCAGTTGCGATTGCCCCAGTAGACCGGCAGCCGCGGACCGCGACGGTCCAGTTCCTCGACCAGCGCGCGGATCAGCGCCCGGTTCTGCTCGTTGATGGGACTGACGCCGCCGAACTGCTCGTAGTGCTCGGCCACCTCGCGCACCCGCTCCGGGGGCACGTTGCGGCCGCGCAGCACGTTCTCCAGGAACGGCAGCACGTCGTCCATGCCCTCGGGCCCGCCGAACGAGACCAGCAGCAGGGCGTCGTATGCGGCACGGTCCGCAGAATGCTCGCTCATGGGCACGGAAGCACTTCAGGGGGCTTGGCGGAGACGCTGGGCGGAGACGCTGGGCGGAGACGTTTGGCGGAGACACTGGACGGAGACGTTTGGCGGAGACGCACGGAAGGCCGGGCATCTTGCGGCCGGGGCGGTGCGCCGCGTCGTCGCCGGGGCACCGGTTGGTGGGCGACGCCCGCGCAGGCCAACGTCCCGCGATGGGCCGGCGGCGCGACGCAGCACGGGCGCCTAGACGAGCTCCAGGCGCCGCACGTGCCGGCGGGGTTTGGCGCACTGCGCGCAGGTGCCGAAAATCGTAAAGCGGTGGCTGGCCACACGGAACTGATGTTCCCGCGCGACCGCTTCGCGAATCCGCTGCAGCTCCTCGCTGTGGAACTCGATGAGCCGCTCGCACTGCTGGCAGTAGAGATGGTCGTGCTGCGGGTAGCCGTAGTCGTGCTCGTAGACGCTGCGGCCGCCCAGCGTCATCCGCCGCAGCAAGCCCGCCTCGACCAGCTCGTTGAGCGTGCGATAGACGGTGGGCCGGCTGACGTCGCAGCCGCTGCGGGCCAGTTGGGCGCTGAGATGGTCGGCGTCGTAGTGTTCGTGCTGCCGGAACACTTCCTCGACGATCATCCGCCGCTGCTGGCTGGTGCGTTTGCCGCGGCTCTGGAGGAACTCCTCGAACCGCTGCAACGGAGTCAGCGATACTTCGACTTTCGGCAGGTCGAAATTGTGGGTCATTCCGTTCGCAGCTTAGCACTTGACGTTGGCTCTGCCCCGGCTGGCCGATGTTACGCTCCACGGCCGCTCAACAGCAAGTCGAAAACCGTGCACGACGCAGTCGCGGCGCGGCATCGCGCTGCGATGCCAAACAGTTGCGTCGGCAGCTCCCTGGAGAGCCGACCCGCGGCCCAATGCCCGTGACGAGTTACCGTTGCCAGGACCGCCTTTTCATTCTAGGGCACCCGCAATGGGTATCAAGGCGTGGCCGTGTGCCGAGCGGCGCATTGGCGCATTCGGCCTTGCACGAGGATTGGGACTTCCAGGTTGCCGCCGAGCCGTAATCTCAAACGCCTGCGCCTTTTGCACGCAGCCGGCCAGGAGGCCCACGCTCGGCAAGGCAAGCCTCGGTGCGATCGCGAAACCGGTTGCCTGGGACCCCGTGGCGCGGTAGTTTGGCACCGGCTCGTTCCGGCGGGGCGGCCTGGGCTCACAACCGTTTGCCGCAGATCACGTTATGGCATCGCAGCGGCCGTCGCGGCGAGAATACATCACCATCCGGGCGATGGACCCGCTTGATCCGGCACGCGACTGTGAGGTCCTGATTTCGTTAGAGCGTATGCAAACCGTTGGCCGCCGCAGCCTCGGGCACGCGAAGGAGTGCGGCTTTATCGTGCCCGCGACCCTGCAACAACCGACCGCCGTATTCGAAGGGCTGCGGCGTGACGAGGACGAGGACCGTTCCGGGGTTCGGATGGCGATGCTACTGCGGCGTGCCGCAATGCGCCTACCGCGCCGGCGGCACGCAACGACCGCCGTATCCCGGACAAGATTACCTGGTTTTCGTCGACGATGAACGCGTTGCGTATAATTGGAATAAGTTGGAGATGGGAGCTCGCGGACCCCGATGATCCAACGGTGCCCAGAGATCACGCCACGCGATTCGTCAGGCGGCTATGCTGACCGTATCGGCGTCCGCAGAGGTGGAGCGTGAAGAATCCGTCGGGGCGCAGTGGTGGTCGATGTGGAGCGGGAGCATGACCGTCCTATCCAACGACGAATTCGCCAAGCGCATGCTGCTCCTGGCGAGGCCGGCGGACCAGTTCCGCCCGACGGCCACGTACGACCCTGACGGAGACTGCATCGAGTTCCTCGCCCGCCCGGATCCGTTTTACGCGGAGCGAATCGACGAGTTGGTCACCGTGTACTACAGCCAGGAAACGCACGAACTCGTCGGTTCGCTGATCAAGGGCGTCTCACGCTTTTGTCGCGACATCCTGGAGCGGATGCCCGGGCTGCGCCTGGAGATTCGCGACGGGCGCATCAAACTGGAGCACATCTTTCGCGCGCGGCTGTGGAGTTCGGCGCTGGACCCGAACGCACTACCGACGTTAACGTACCAGAAGCTAATTGAGGTTGCCGAGGGTCTGGACGTCGAAACCGAGAACCTCACGTGCGTCGGAGGGTGACGGTTCGCGCTGGACGAAGCGCAGCGAGTGCGCCTGGCGGATGCGGCGACCTCGAGTTCCCCGCCTGCCAGCGGGCCAGTCTGGTTTTCGCCGTTGCGCGCTGGCCTGCTCCCCGTTTTGCCTGCCGTATGACCTCCACCATCTCACGCTCCGCCGGCTGCATGTTGTCGGTCGTCGTTCCGGTGTTCAACGAAGCGCCCAGCCTGCGCACCTTGCACGCGGAGCTGTCGGAGGTGGCCGCCGCACAGCACTACGACCTGGAGATCATCTTCATCGACGACGGCTCCACCGACGAATCGTGGGAGCACATCGTGCAATTGGCGGCGGCCGACCCGAGGGTACGCGGCATCCGCTTCCGCCGCAACTTCGGCAAGGCGGCGGCCCTGTCGGCCGGTTTTGCCGCAGCCCGCGGCCAGTACGTCATGACCCTGGATGCCGACCTGCAGGACGACCCCCGCGAAATCCCCAACTTCCTGCGGTGCATCGAGAGCACCGACCAGGGGGGGCCGCTCGACGTGGTCAGCGGCTGGAAGCGCCGCCGCCACGACCCCTGGCACAAGGTGTGGCCATCGCGCGTTTTCAACTGGTTGGTCAGCCGCGTCACCGGCGTGCGGCTGCACGACCACAACTGCGGCATGAAGTGCTATCGCCAGGAGGTGCTCCGCGAAATCCGCCTCTACGGCGAGCTGCACCGCTTCGTCCCCGTGCTGGCGGCGGCGCGCGGCTTCCGCGTGGGCGAAATCGCCATCCAGCACCGGCCCCGCCGCTATGGCCGCAGCAAGTACGGTTTCGAGCGCTTCACCCGCGGTTTGCTCGACCTGATGACAGTGCAGTTCCTCACCGGCTACGGCCAGCGTCCCCAGCACCTGCTGGGCAAGATGGGCCTGCTGTGCTTCCTGTTGGGCCTGCTGGGGCTGACGGCGCTGGGCGTCTGGTGGATCGTCTCACGCACCGTCGCCGGACTGGAGCCGATCCACCTGCACCAACGGGCCGTGTTCTTCTACGCGCTGGGCGCGCTGCTGCTGGGCGGGCAATTGCTGTCCGTGGGCTTGCTGGCCGAAATGATCACCGAAGCCAACAGCCGCCAGGCCGACGCCTACTCGATCAAGGAGGAAACGCCTCCCCATGCCTCCTCCCAAGCCGACGAACGCACCGCCGGCTGACGCACCCTGCGCCGCGCCGCTGCGCAGCGTGTGCGTGTTCTGCGGCTCCAAGCCGGGCAACCATCCGGCCTTCGCCCAGGCGGCGCGCGATGTGGGGCAATTGCTCGCCCAGCACGACATCACCGTGGTGTACGGCGGCGGGCAGGTCGGACTGATGGGCATTCTGGCCGACGCGGCCCTGCAAGCCGGCGGCCGCGTGGTGGGCGTCATCCCGCAACTGCTGGCCACCGTCGAGCTGCTGCATCCCCGCGCCACCCAAATGCACGTCGTCGACACCATGCACGCCCGCAAAGCGCAGATGGCCGCCCTGGCCGATGCCTTCATCGCGCTGCCCGGTGGGTACGGCACGCTGGAGGAACTGCTGGAAACCATCACCTGGGCGCAACTGGGAATCCATCGCAAGCCGATCGGCCTGCTCAACGTGCAGGGGTACTACGACTCGCTGGTGCAGTTTTTCCAGCAGTCCGTGTCGCGCGGCTTCGTGCGCGCCGAGCACATGCACCTGTTCGTGGTCGAACGCCAGGCCGACCGCCTCCTCCAGCGGTTGATGCACCATTGCATGCCCGAGGTCGCGCTGCGGCTGGGCCTCGATCAGGCCTAGCAGCCGTTCCGCAACCTCCCTCTCCCCTTGCCGAGGAGATGGCGCCGCGGTGCAGGGTCCGCGATTGGGCAGGGATTCACCCCCTGCCCGGCCCGCGGTACCCTCTCTGCCCACGGGGGGAGCGTGTCTTGAAATTTCCTCCAGGCCGGCACAACCCCAACAACGCGGACCAGCCGTGCCATCGATCGCATGCTCGCTTCCGGACCGGCTGCCGGGCGCCGCAACGTTGACGCACCGTGTCGGGGTAACCTAGATTGGCGCAGTGCCCAGCGCCGGGCCGCTTCACGTCGGGCCCGGCAGTCCTGTTCGCGTTGGCCCTGGGTTCCATGGGAAGCACGATCCAATCGCTGGCGGCGACGGCTCGCGCCGTCGTCACACTGGCCCTGCTCGGGGTGGTGACCCTGGGGGGTTGGACGATCTACCGCTATTACTACGAGCGGGAAGCGGCGATGCGCGAACGCGACGAGTTGCGGCGCACGCTGGCCCAGAAGGACGAGCAGCTCGACGCCCTGCAGCAGCATGTGATCCGCTTTCTCGACGAGCTGCAGCGCAAGGAAACCGCCCTGCGGCTGCTGAAGGTCGATACCCGCGTGGCCCACCTGGCCATCACCCGGCAATGGCACCGCGACGACGGCCGGCTGATGACGCAGGGCTACTTCCTGGAAGTCGACCAGCAGGGGCGACCGCTGGCGCAGCCGGTCCACTTCACGATCGAGGGGGACGAAGTCCACATCAACGCCTTCGTGGCCAAGTTCGAGGACGAATACGTCGAGCAGGGCGTGCCGCTGAAGAACACCTCCATCTGCCTGTTCCGCCGCATCTATGGCGAGTTCCAGTCCCCGTCTGAAGGGATCGAACTGGACCCCGTCGGCCGCCAGCCCCGCGCCTACAGCGATGGCCTGCCCCCCACGCAGTTCGAGCGCGAGCTGTGGGCCAACTTCTGGGACTACGCCAACAGTGCCGAGAAGCGCAAGGCTGTCGGACTGCGGGCCGCCGAAGGGCAGGGGCCGTACAAGCGGGTGCGGGCCGGCAAGCTGTACCCCATCCAGTTGCGCGCCTCCGACGGCCTGGGTTTCGGCCCCGAGCAGGACCTGCCTGCCCAGGGGCCGTCGGCGTAGCCGCACGGGACGGAGACCGGACACGCCCCACCGAGGCCAAAGACGCGCGACGCAGGACGGCCATGCGCGAGGAGGCCAGATACTCCAGATACTCGCGACGACGGCCGAGACGCGGGACGACGCTGGAAACGCCCGACGGCGGCCGGCAGGCCATCGCTCGCGGGTGTTGATCGGTTAGGATAGGGGCGGGGCGGCCCAGGCGTCTGGGGACGCGCAGCGACCAGCCACGCACGAGCACGGCGCGCATGAGCACCACCTGCAAGATCGCGGCGGCGCAGATCGACATTGCGCTGGGCGACAAGGCGCGGAACCTCCGCCGCATCGAGGAGATCCTCCGCGAGGCGGCGTGGCAGGGGGCGCGGTTGTGCGCGTTTCCCGAGTGCGCCCTGACCGGCTACTGCTTCGACAGTCTTGAGGAAGCGCTGCCGCACGCCGAGACGGTGCCTGGCCCCAGCACGCAGCACCTGGCCGCCGTGTGCCGCCAACTGCGATGCGGCATGGTGCTGGGCATGCTGGAGCGCCACGAAGACGCGGTCTTCAACACGGCCGTGCTCGTCGGACCCGACGGCGTGGCGGGGCGCTACCGCAAGGTGCACCTGCCGTATCTGGGAGTGGACCGCTTCACCACCCCCGGCCGCAGCTTCGATGTGCTGGAGCTGGACGGCCTGCGCATCGGCATGTGCATCTGCTACGATGCCGCGTTTCCCGAGGCGGCGCGCGTCCTGGCACTGGACGGTGCCGACCTGATCGTGCTCCCCACCAACTGGCCCCCCGGTGCCCAGTGCACGGCCGAGTACGTCATCAACACCCGCGCGCTGGAAAACAACGTGTACCTGGCCGCCGTCAATCGCGTCGGGCAGGAACGCGGCTTCCGGTTCATCGGCGCCAGCCGCATCTGCGATCCCAGCGGCCGCACGCTCGCCCGGGCGTCGGCCGACCGCGAGGAGATCCTGTACGCCGAAGTCGATCCGCAACGGGCGCGATGCAAGCACATCATCCGCGTCCCCGGACTGCACGAGATCGATCGCTTCGCCGACCGCCGGCCCGACACCTACGGCCGCCTGCTGCAGCCGGTGGAAGCCGGGCCGACGCCTCATGATCGCGCAGCGCGCCTACCACACAACCGCGGATGAGCGTCCACGCGACCCAAGAGCAGTTTCTGGAGGTCATCGACCGCGACGAGGCGGAGCGCCGCTTTCGCGCCGCGCTGCGGCTGGAGCCGCTGGGTGCCGAAACAGTCCCGTTGGATGCCGCGCTGGGGCGCGTGGCGGCTGCCGACGTGGCGGCCCGCGTCGACGTCCCCTCGTTCGACCGCTCGGACTTCGATGGGTTCGCGGTGCGCGCGGCCGATACCTACGGCGCGGTGGAAGAAGCGCCGCGCCGCCTGGAGCTGCTGGAGGAAGCGATCGCACCGGGCATGGCCACGCGGTCGGTCGTCGTGCCCGGTTCCGCGGTGGCCATCGCCACCGGCGGCATGCTCCCTCGCGGCGCCGACGCGGTGGTCATGATCGAACACACCGACGTGGTGCACATCGGAGGGCAGCCCTACCTGGCCGTGCGCAAGGCCGTCAGCCCGGGGCAGGGCGTCACCTTCGCCGGGACCGACATTACCGCCGGCGAAACGGTCGTCCGCCGCGGCCAACTGCTCACCAGCCGCGAGACGGGCGTGCTGGCGGCCGTGGGCATCGACCGCTTGCAGGTGTGGCGCCGTCCGCGGGTGGCGATCTTCTCCACCGGCGACGAACTGGTCCCGCCCGGCGCCCCGGCCCAACCCGGCCAGATCTACGACTCCAACGCCCAAACGCTGGCCGACGCGGTGCGCGAACTGGGAGCCGAGCCGCTGCGTTTGGGAATCGTGCCCGACGACGCCCAGCGGCTGCGCGCCGTGCTGCGCCAGGCGCTGGATGCGGCCGATGTCGTGCTGCTGTCCGGAGGCACGAGCAAAGGAGCGGGCGACGTCAGTTATCGCGTCATTCGCGAATCGACTCGGCCGGGAATCGTGGCCCATGGCGTCGCCCTCAAGCCGGGCAAACCCATCTGCCTGGCGGCCCATCAGGGAAAGCCAGTCGTCGTC
>FWPU01012912.1_pt1 | contig 10831 bp, 15 predicted proteins | sample 2228361 | NCBI WGS metagenome assembly FWPU01 (sample SAMEA103939777, study PRJEB20133) | metagenome | reverse complement strand
TGTCAATGGAATTATATACCCAAGGTTTATGGGGACGACAGTACAATCCATCGCTACTTTCAACGTTGATACGAACGCATGATTCGAGAAGATCTGGTCTATACTGGTGGAAGCAACTCCAAGACCCGAAACCGAACACCCAAAGCCGATATTATACCAGGCAAGGCACGTTCGTTTGCAGAAGTTTCCCTTCAAGGGCCGATTGTGGCCCGGCACAAATTTTGTGCAAATCGCTCAAAGTCAGGGCAGAGCAAAGCCTTAAACTCCGCAGGCCGGGCAAAAGGGGCGGCTTTTCCACAACGGCTGTGGAAATCTTCGAGGCAAGCTCGGAGCGAGCATAGCGGCGGGAGCAGGGGCGCTCGCTCGACCCTCGCCGGGTCGTCCAGGCCGCAGAAAATGCTTGGGCCGTCGCTGTAAGCGCAATCGAGGCAGGTTACGCGCGCGAGCGCGGTGATTTTTCTTTCAATCATGAGCGGTTGTCGCGTTTGGCCTGCTTTAGTAGACCTCTTCGTGGCTTCCGATATTAAGCAGGACGATCTTTTCACCCTCCCAAGAAAAGACCAGCCGGTATTCGTAGCTGAGCGAAGCGGCCCAAAGCCCGCGGAGCGCGCCGCGAAGCTGGTGAGTCGAAAGCCTTGCATCCTGGGGATTGCTCGCCAGAAGCGTGAGCCTCTCTTCCACCTGATCTCTCAACTCGGGATGCTTCTTCAGGAACTTTTTCAAAGCCCGGTCAAAGCGCGGGGTCGTGTAGATTGCTGCCATCAGCCTGCTTTTCGGCGCGTTCGATGATCTGGTTGCCGGTTGTGAAGGGACCGCTTTCAAGACCACGGCGGGCTTCTTCCAGAGAGGCCAGCGTCTCAAGCTCAAAATTGCGCCTGCGGAGCTCCTTTATCAGCTTCTCCCTCTCCTGATAGTTTTCTACCGGCTCAATAACCACCTTCGGGCTGCTCCGAACCACAATAATAACCGGCTCTTTATCGCGGCTGACCCGCTCGATAAGCTCTGCGGTTTTTTGCCTGAGTTCGGTTACCTTGATTATTTTAAGCATTGTACACCTTAACATTACCATTAAAAGATACATTAAGCTTAACTTTAAAGTAACTTTCAAGTCAAGATCAGCTTTGCGAAAGCGAGCGGCTCGACAGATGTCTTAAGACAACCGCCTCGAACCGCCTGCGTCTAACCCGATCAGCCTAATTCCAGCTCCCCGCCGCGAGCCGGCCCGCCGGCCTCTTGTAGAAAAGCCGGTAGGTATGGCGGTTCCAGAGGCGGGCGCGAACCAGGACCGGGAACTACGCACGCGCATCAGCCTAATTCCAGCTTCGCAGCATGTGCTGGCGCACGGGCGGTCTCCAGAAGAGGCGGTAGACCAGCTCTGGAGGGCACGGGCCGAATTCGGTATGAGAATATGAAGGGAATCGCTCTGTGAAGTGCGAAAGGAGACTTGGAGCATCAGGGAACCTTCGCGAGGCACCCTGATGCGCCCGGGGCGTAGCTTCCCTGCGAAGCAGGGACTTTATACCTTTCGAGATTGAGGACGATAATGAGCATCACTATCCAGGATGTGCGTGACCGGCTAAAGGAACTCCTCAGCAAAGCGGACGCCCGTGACCAGTCTGCTAGAGGTGAGGCCTTCCAAGAATTCCTCGGCTGGTTCATCCAGAACTACGAGGACATGGACGATGACGTAAAATCGCGCTCTGATCAGGCCCGGCAGTTCATACGCCAACACTTCGCTGAATGGGCAAAGCGCGAGAACCTTCCTAAAGCTACCAAGCTCATTGAATTCATCGAGAGCCAATCTTGGGAAGTGCCTTGAACTTCAGGCATTCAGGTACAAGTGTGCCTAACTTGCCGGAGTGTCCGGCCTGTTGAAACATGGCATAGTTCGCGGCTTACCGAGGATCGCCACAGTGCAACCCGGACAGCTAGGCAATCGCGAATAATGCTCCCTCCGCCATAACATACCTCCCAATCCCTGGCTCCTGAATCAATACCCTTCTGCAGAACCAGACTCAAGCTTAGCTTCGCTGTTCTCCGTCTCGCCTCCCACCTCATCCAGAATTCGGGGCGACACGGTAACGGAATCCAGCCCGGTCAGCTCCTCCTCGATGCCGGCAAGCTCACGGAACCGCCGCGCCGCGGGAAGCAACCGGCTCTGTAAAGAACCCACCGCCTCGTTGTGCTTCTCGATAAGCTGTGTCAGGCGCTGGCCCACGCCGCCGAGGTGTTTAAGAAAGGTCTGGAGCCGTTCAAAGAAATCCCTGCCGATTTGCCAGATCAACCGCGCATGCTCGGCAGCCTCATGCTGGTGCCAGCCGTATGCCACCGCCTTCAGCAGAGCTACGAGCGTAACCGGCGTGGTGATCAGCACCCCGCGGCGAATTGCATCTTCAAGAAGATCCGGCTCGTATTCAAATGCCGCGCAGAGCGCCGCTTCGCCCGGAACGAACATCACGACAAACTGCGGAGCATGCTCGAACTGCTTCCAATACTCCCGCCCGGCAAGCTCCTCAATGCGCCGGCGCACGGCTCTGGCGTGCCCCCTGAGCTTTTCATCGCGCGTTCGCTCGTCCGGCGCTTCCAGGGCTTCAAGATAAAGGCTCGTCGAGGTCTTGGCGTCAACGGGGATCACCCCTTTGCCGGGCAGATGGATGATCATGTCGGGGCGGCCACTGTCAGTCGCCGGCTGCTCGACAAAATCCACATGCTTGACCATGCCGGCAAGGTCCACAATCCGGCGGAGCTGCACCTCGCCCCACCGTCCTCGGTTGCCCGAGGATTTCAAAGCGCCGGCCAGGCTCGCCGTAGCCCCATGAAGGTCCTTGCTGGTTTCGGCGAGCCGGCGCAACTCCTGCTCCAGGCTCCGGTAGGCCCCCTCGCGCTTTTGCTCAAGCTCGCGGACGTGACCATCGAGAGACTCAAGCGCCTTTTCGAGCGGGGCGACAAGCCCTTCGATCCTAGCCCTGTGCTCCTGGAGATCTCCGCGCGCGCCGGTAAGCAGAGTCTCGAGGCCCTCGCGGGCGCGCTTTAAAAATTCGTCGGAATTGGCCTTGAGAGCCTCCGAGGCCAGAGCTTGAAAGGCATTGCTGAGTTTCTGGCCGGCCTGTTCGATCCAGGCGAACTTATCACGATCGGCCTCGCGCGCCGCCTCGAGCGCGCTGGCCCTGGCGAGAAGCTCCGCCTTCTCATCCAGGAGAGTTGCCAGCCGCTGCTCAAGGTCCGGAACCCGCGCGGCCTGACTTTCGGCGCGGGCCGCCAAGGCGAGGGTGGCTTTAAGTTCAGATTCTACCCGTGATAACTGCGCGGTTGCTTCCTGGAGCCTGGCTCTCTCGGGCCTGGACCAGAGATAGACAGAAGCGGCTCCAATGAGGCCGCCAATGGCCAGGGCTGCGAGGAGTTCCATAGGACACCCGTGCCTTTGCGACAGAGGCACAGAGATTCTATAAGACAGCCTGAGGGGAGTCAAGCGAAAAGTGCAGGCAGTTTCCCAGCACCGACGGCGCTCCGCTGGCAGAAAATGCTTGATCCGGGCGGGACATGTGTAATATACTACACTCCGCGAGGGCCGGGTCGCTATCCTTCGGGGGGAGGAAAAGGCTACTATGTTGGGAAAATTCCTGAGTACTTTTATAGCACGGGCGCAGGAAGAACTACGTCGTTTTGAGGGCAGGATAAAGGCGCTCGAAATCGGAGGCACGAGCCTCAGCGCAAGAAGGCTTGCGCTATTTGCGCTGCCCGTCCTACTGATTGCCTCCGTGATTCTTGCCTACCGGTACTGGACTCAAAGGCCCGCCTATTTCGAGAGCATCCTGCTCCGGAGCGGCGACGAGTATTCTATCACAGCAACCCTCGTTCGCATCCTCTCGGGAAGAGAAGTATCAGCCGGGCTGGCGGGCGTGCTGGCAACGCGGGGGCGCGACATAGAACTTCGGCGCGGCACCGAGCTTGAGATAATGCTCGACCGGCCGCTTGAGCTTCCGGCCTACAGGTGAAGGCGCATCAACAAATTATCGAGGTGGAAAAAGGAGAGCGGCCCTTTGGCCGGCGTAAGCCTTTCCTCTTTCGGCTTTTCTTCCAGATCACAGGCAATCCAGCGTGAAGCTCGCCGGCAACGCGGGCAGAGTTTAGGGCCCTGGCGCGGCGCTATCCAGGTGTAAGCGCAATCGAGGCAGGTTACCCGCGCGAGCGCAGTGATCTTTCTTTCAATCATCATTCCTTAACTTCACGCGGCTCCAACAACAGACGAATACCATCAAGGATTTCGCGCACGCGTTGAGCGGAGAGCGTGCCGATCCTTTCCACCAGGTCCGACTTATCCACAGTAAAAATCTGGGATACATTTACAACGCTCCGCTTGGGCAGGTTGGCTTCGCCTCGCGCGAGGAGAACATTCCCCGGGGCTCCGGCTCGCTTTAGATTTGAAGTTAGCGCGCAGACAACCACCGTGCTGATTCGGCTGCGATTGAAAAGATTGTTCTGGATGACAACATGCGGATGCCGATATCCCGGCGCGGATCCGGAAGGCCTGCCCAAGTCGATCCAGAATATATCCCCCTGATTGATCACCATTGCCCTTTTACTATCTCCCGGTGACGGGATTTCATTTTCGACAGTCGCTCGCGTTCGGCTTTGTCTGGCGGCTCTCGATATGCTCGATTGATTTGTTCCAGGAGTTCTCGATTGCGGTGCCGTTGAATGAACTCTTCGACGGCCAAAACAAAAAGCCGGCTACGGGGCACACGCATATGACGGGCTAAGGCATCAACTTCTTTGAAAAGGGCTTCCCCGATTGAGATCGCTGTCTTTACACTGGCCATACTGGTTATACTCCAAGTTTTACTGGTAGTATAACTAAAGTGGATCCTGATCTCAATACTATAGGGTCACGATATCCACCCTTGAAATTTATCGACCCCCGGCGGAACATGATATTTGGGAAGTGAGAGTTCAAGTAGGAAGCAAAATATTTCGTCTGCTCGGTTTCTTTGAGAAGCCTCAGGAGGGAAGGTCGTGAGTGATTTAAAGAGGTATATTAAGAAACGGAAAGCCCGCGATCCTGAATGGGCCGAAGGTTTCGAAGCTGGATACGCCGATTTCAAGATCAGCATTCTGCTTAGACAAGCCCGCGAAGAAGCGGGAATGACGCAGGAAGAACTGGCGCGAAGATTAAGAACAAAGAAATCGGCGATTTCGAGGATTGAAAACCACGCTGAAGGCATTCGTTTATCCACGCTAAAAAGATATGCCCGGGCGCTGGGGAAAGAGATTCGGGTTATTATAGTCTAACCTCGCGCCCAGGCAGCAGGCCGCTGATTGAACTCGAGCATCGTGCTCGTATCGGCTAAAATCGACCTTATATTCCCCTATCTCCGCCACAAGCGCGTAAAGACGGCGCAGAAAGCCCCGCTCTCGGGCCCCTCTAGCGACGAGGCGAGCCCGGCGGCCAGGTCCATCGGGAGGCTCCGGTGACTGTCCACGAGGACAGTAATCCGGCCAAGCTCGCGCGGCAGCTCGATCAGGAGGTGCTTTGCCCGCTAAACCCCGCTCCCTATCTTCACGCCCGAAGAGGGCAGTCGGAAAAGGGAGTGGGTGTAGCGGTTCCAGAGGCGGGTGCGAACCAGGATCGGGAAGAGAGGGGCGTCAAGTTTTTTCTTTAAGAAAACATCCTCGTACTTAACGAAGCCTGGCTGATACGCAGAGATAGTTGTAACGAACACCACGAGCGTAAGGTAATAGAGCCCCGGAGCGAGGTAAGTGCTTGGCATACTCCATCCCAACCGCGCCGCAGCCTGGAGCATTCCTAGCCCGGCGATCTGGATCGAGAAACCGAGCAGCATCCCTCTCACATTTAACCCGACTGGCAGGCTGAAGATGAGAACGATGGTATTAAGTGCGAGCAGGAAAATCGCGTCAAGACTGTGGAAACTGAACAAAGCTGTCTTAAAAAGATATCCCAAAATGTCGGCCTGGCCCACGGCTGAAATCCCAAGCCATATAGAGAGCGTCAAAAAACTTGAAACCATCAAGACGGCTGCCGTAAGCCGCAGCGAGGGATAAGGCTCAAGTATCATGGCTGAAAGCCAAAGCACAAAGGGCAAGCGCCTGGAACCTTCCAGGCGCTAAATCGTGTAAGCTATTGAACAAGGAGGCAGCAGAGATGAGGAAACTCTTGTCGGTTTTCACACTGATCCTGATCGCCGCTTCGGCCCCGCTGGCCGGGCCCGAGCGGTCCCAGGCAGACCCGTTGGTATTTGCTCAGGCCCTCTCGGCGCCGCCACCTCCTCCACCTCCGCCGCCCCCACCCGCACCGCCGGCCCCGCAGGCCTATGCCTTCGCATATAACTGGGGCGGAAGCTGGCTGGGGGTCAGGCTCGAGGACATTACGGCTGAAAATATGGGCCGCTACAACTTGAGCGAACCGGTCGGAGTGGCGATTGTGGAAGTGGAAAGAGAGAGCCCGGCCGAGGAAGCTGGGCTGCAGCCGGGGGATGTCATCCTGGAGTACGCTGGCATTCCGGTCTTCAGTGCGGCGCAACTGACCCGCCTGGTGCGCGAGACGCCGGCCGGCAAGGAATTGCCGATAACCATCAGCCGCGGCGGGGCGCGCCAGCCGCTGCGGGTCAAGGTGGGCGAAAGGCCGCGGCCGGAGTTCCGCTGGCCCGAAGTGAGGGTGCGCGTGCCGGATGTTTGGCAGTTCGGTCGCAGGGGGAGGCTGGGGGTCCAGGTCCAGGAGCTGACCGAACAGATGGGCGAATTCCTCGGCGTGCCTGAGAAACGAGGGCTGCTCGTTATGTCGGTGACCTCGGGCAGCCCGGCCGAGCGGGCCGGCCTGCGCGCGGGCGACGTTATCGTAGCAGCGGACGGGCGGATCGTGGAAGACACTAATGATCTCAACCGTGTGCTGGCGCGCAAGCGGGGCGACGAGCAGGTCGAGCTGGAGATCGTCCGCAACAAACAGAAGCAGAAGGTGACCGTCCAGCTCGAATCCGAAGAGCGCCGTCGCGAGTCGCGCCGCGGCGTGCGCTTGTAGGGCGGTCTTAACTAGCTTCTGGCTTCCGGCTCCTGTGCTCAAAACAGCCCGCGCTGTTCGGGCCCGCAGCCGCGCCGCCGGGCTTCGTTCACCAGCAGGTGCGCCTGGCGCGTCGGCTCGGGTATTCGATAGCCGATTGCAGAGTCGAGGACAAGCTGCACGGCACGTTCCAGGCCGATGCGATAGCCCGGGGAGACGTAGACCGGCTCGACATTATCCTTCGTCCTCACCGCCATCCCCACCACCTCCCCCCGGTCTACGAGCGGCGCGACGCTGCCCCGCTTCTCTCCAAGCCCGCTGTACCTGCCGACGAGCAGGCTCTTGGCACAGCCGATCGAAGGGACGTCGAAGATCAGCCCGAGATGGCAGGCGATGCCGAAGCGCCGCTGATGTGCCAGGCCCTGACCGTCGCAGACGATGCAGTCCGGGCGCGTCTTTAGCTTTTCCCAGGCCTTTATCACAGCCGGCGTCTCGCGAAAGGAGAGCAGGCCGGGGACATAGGGGAATTTGACGCGCAGCTCGGCGGTTGCCTTCTCGATCGGCTCGAAGCTCCCCATCTCGAGCACGATTATCCCGGAATATACCAGATCGGAACCCTTGTCGAAGGAAACATCGATTCCAGCGATCGTGCGATAATCTCTTCTCTCCTCTTCGAAGGTAAGCTGAGAGCGAAGGCGCTTCTGAATCTCTATCGCCTCCTCGATCGATACCTCCCACTCGTGCAGCTTCTTGTAGTCCATGGAAGAAAAGCAAGCTTTCAGCCGTCAGCGGTCAGCAAGATGAGGAAAAATAACTGGTCGCGTCCCAGCCCTCATCTTGCGGATGGTTTTCGCTGAAAGCTGACGACTGGTAGCTGAACACTTCACGATTCACGGCTTTTTGCGCGCGGTCCCATCGGGCAGTGCGCTGCGCGGCGCTGTGGCCGGCCTGCTCCAGTGCTCGCGGATGAGGCGGGGGAAGATCTCCAGGGCCAAGAAAGGCCGCTTTCCGATCAACGCCAGGAGCACCTCGACGGCAAACCAGCCGAAGTATATAACTGTGATCTCCTCGCGCGTGGTGTGCCGCACGAACTGTATGAACCAGAGGCTAAATAAAGTCAGGGCTTCGTACCAGGCGAAGCGCATGTTGGCCAGGAGCGCCACGCCGAGCAGCGATTGGCCGATGGTTAAAAGTATCTCGGTCTCCTGCAGCTTGTCGAACGCTACCGGTTCCACTGCGCCCCGACTGATCGAAAAGACAATAGGCAACATTGCCGCGAGCATCGTCCACTGGTTGATGTTGGAGGAGACCATGTTCATAAGGGCCATGGAGGCGCTGCGAATCCGGCTCGCCCAGTAAAAGGCGGAGACTTTTTCCGGAAACTCCGAGAGAAAGGGGGCCACCCACTGTACGAATATGAACTCGCTGATGCCGAACATCAGCGCCAGCGCCAGCATGCTTTCGAGGAAAGGGTGCGCGACAAAATAAAGCACCAGGCCCCCGGCGATAAAGAGGCCGGCGATAATGAGCCCCCGCCGGCGCGCCCTCACGATGCGGCGCGGCACCGCCTCCAGCTCTTCCATCTTCTCCTCGCCTTGCGGCGGGATCTTGCCCAGGATAAAAAGGTAGATGCCGTAAATGGCTATGAGGATAAAGGCGTCGATTAGAGTCAGCGTGCTCTTGCTCCATATATAAAAAAAGTAAATTATCGGCACGATCAGCCCTACCACCTCGACCGCATGCTCTCGGTCAAGCTCGATCTCGCGCAAAAATCGCCCGTGCTTTCTACGGTGAGAGAAAGCCGCCGTGAAAAAAATCAGGGGCCAGCCGAGCCCGACCAGCAGGCGCAACGAGCCGGTCAGGTTGGCGATCATCAGGTGACTTCGCTCTATGTTCTTGCCCGCTTCCCAGGCGATTACCGCCTCGACCGCAAACTCGGGCAGGGTCTGCAGCCATGCGAGAAGCGCAAGCGCCATCCCCTGCGAGATCAAAAACTGCGCGGCCTCCGCCGCCCATGCGATCACCATGGCCGAGCCGATGATCGACGGGAAGGTCCAGAGCGCCGATGCCGCGTTGCCCGCTTTACCAACGGCCGCAGCTAATACAGTCGAAATCAGCGGAGCAGGTTTCATCAGACCCTCGCTCGAATAAACTATCTTATCATTTTTTTACGACAAAGCTAATTAGCGCGTCATTTTTTCCGACAAAAATAATTACCGCGGAGCGCACCGAGGCCGCCGGGATTCGATGCGAGCATTTCTCGGCAGTCTCTGCGCGCTCTGCGGTGAAAAATATCTCGGCTACAGGAGTAGACGCGCTGGGTTTTCGAGCAGGCTTTTAACCTCGTTCAAGAACGCGGCGGCCTGCGCGCCGTCGATCACCCGATGGTCGGCCGATAGAGTAAGCTTCATGATCCTGGCCGCCTCTATTCGGCCGTCGCGCACAACGGGTGTGTCGAGCACCGCGCTCGCTGCCAGAATTGCCGCCTGCGGCGGATTTATGATGGCGATAAAATTCTCCACGCCGAGCATCCCCATGTTGGAAATAGTGAATGTCCCTTCGCTGATCTCTTCGGGGGACAGTCTTGCCGCGCGTGCCTTCTCGATCAGCCGCCTTGCCCCGGCGGCGATCTCGAAGAGCGAGAGTTTCTCGCAGTCTTTTATCACGGGCGCGACCAGCCCCTGGTCCAGGTTCACGGCAATGGCGATGTTGATCCGGTCGTGCAGCCTGATCCCATCCTCCTCCCAGGAGGCATTGACCTCGGGATGTTTTTTCAAGGCCAGGGCGCACGCCTTGATGATCAGGTCGTTAAGGCCCACGGCTTGAGCATTCCCATCCATCTTAAGCGACCGGCGCAGGCGGAGGGCTTGATCCGTCTCAACCTGTACTGTGACATAAAAGTGCGGGATGGTCTGTTTGCTCTGCGTCATGCGCCGCGCCGTTGCTTGGCGGAAGCGCGAGGGTCTGACCAATCGCTCCGCCGCTTCCTCCGGCGGCGGAGCAGCTCGCGGCGGTTCAACGGTTTCGGCCGGCTGAGCCGTGGCGTGCCGCTCGATGTCTTCGGTGGTGATTCGACCGCCCGGGCCGCTGCCCCGCACCCGCGACAAATCGATCCCGAGTTCACGCGCCAGCCGGCGGGCGGCGGGAGAGTCGCGCAGCTCCTCCGCTTCGGGCAGCTCAGGCCGCCTCGCCCGCTCGAATTCCCTTTCCGGCTCGGGCCTCTCTTCAGGGCGCGGCCTTGCCGCCTCCTCCGGCCTCTTTGCCGCTTTGACTTCCAGACGCGCCTTTTCGTATCGCCTTTCCGGCCCCGCCTCCCCTTCAGCTTCCGTCCTGGGACGCTCGGCCGGCTGCGCGCCGACCCGCTCGCCATCCTCCTCGACCAACGCGATCACGTCGCCCACCGCAACCGTCTCCCCCTCGCGCCTTCTGATCTCAGCAATTCTCCCCGAGACGAACGATTCCACCTGCATGGTAGCCTTATCGGTCTCGACCTCGGCGATGACCTCGCCCCGCTCTACCTGGTCCCCCTCCTTTTTCAGCCAGCGCGCCAGGGTCCCCTTTTCCATCTCGGCAGCTACTTTGGGCATGATCACTTCAGTCGGCATGTCACTCTCCTTCGGCCAGGAAGCTGTGAGCTAGACTCACCTGACGATAAGCTCCCTGGCCTTGCACGGCCTATGTAGCGACTCCGCGGGCGGCCGCTACTTTTTTAATCGCATCGATCACATTAGATAAACCGATAAACTCCGGCTATACAACCAGAGGTTAAGCAGGGTATAGTTAAAGAATGAATATCAAACGACTGTTTAATAACTTCTC
>FWPU01011330.1_pt1 | contig 10831 bp, 13 predicted proteins | sample 2228361 | NCBI WGS metagenome assembly FWPU01 (sample SAMEA103939777, study PRJEB20133) | metagenome | reverse complement strand
TGTGGCGCAGCGCGTGCGGGTGCGCCGAACCGATGCCGGTGATGCCGCGGTGATAACCAAAGATCCTCCGCAGCCCCGCCGGGGTGAGGGGCTGCCCGCGGGTCGGGCCCTTGCCCACGATGAACAACCGGGTGCTGGACGTCTCGGGCCGCTCCGACAGCAGGTAGGTCTGGATTACTCCAGCCACGTCGACATCAAGCGGGACCCGTCGTTGCTTGCCGCCCTTGCCCGACCCCAACAGCCGGCGGGCGCCGATGTCGACATCGGTGACGTCGAGGGCCAGGACCTCCGCTGAACGCAATCCGCAGAACACCATCAGCCCGGCCATCGCCCGGTCCCGCCACGTGTGCAGACTCTCCAAGAGGACCACGACCTCTCGATGATCGAGGGTCTTCGGGAGCCGTCGGACATCACGGACCCGCAGCGGTGAACGCCGCTTCGGGGCACGTGAGACGTGGGCGAGCATGCCGCCCCGCTCACCCGCCGACAAGCGTTTGGCCTCACGGCCCTTCGGGACCGGGTTCGGCGCGTCGGGATCGCGCATCGACCGGAACGAGAACAACCCCGACACCGCCGCCAACCGCAGGTTGATCGTCGCCGGCGACACGGCGTCGGTGCGGCGCCCGTCCATGCCCACCACGTTCGCTCCGCCCGCCCGGCCACCAACCCGTTCGGAGCGGCACGCGGCCAGGAACCGCAACAACACGTCGGTGGTCACTCCGGCCAGGTCGATGTCCTCAGCGGCGAGCCACCGACTCAATCCTCGATTCGCGGCCGCTGCTCGATGACGCGGCCGCGATCGCGGCACGGTACTCGTCGTGGGGATTGTTGACCGCCGAGTCGCTCGCCGCGGGCCTAGTCCACGGGCGTCAGCTGTTGTTCGGCCCCGAGCGCAACGTGGGAGCGCGCCTCGGCGAGCTCGCCGCCGACCTCGACAGCTTCTTGAGCGCTCTCGGGTCCGCGATGCATTCCAGGACCATCAGCGCGGTCTTGTGGTAGTCGCCGGTGCCGGTCGCTGCGCCGTCGCCGCCACTGTCAGATCAGCTCGACCAGGCGCAGTCCGGCCGCCGTCACCACGCGCATCCACGGCCCTTCGCGTTCTCGCTCAGCCAGATCGTTCATGACATTCCAATGCTGTTCGATGATCCCCGTGCTGTTCGCCATGCTCTGGCTCTTCCGCCCAGTGAGCACGAAGCCCCGAACCTTGTGGTTCACCCACACGCGCTTCTCGCCGGAGCGATAGCGCATCTTCTGGTCGCGAGTGATGACGACCAGCTCGAGCCGACCGATGATGGGCAGCCATTCGTCGTCAAGCGCACCGCGTGGCACCTCAGGAAGATCAGAGTGGCCCGGGTAGACAACGTTGTCGTGCTGGCTGGCGAGCAGCTTGCCCAACCACAAGTCCGTCTCGTCGACGAAGAACCTGGCACCCAAGAAGGATCACGCCGCGAGTGAGCGGAGCTGCTCCTCGTATGCGATGGCGGCCCGAACCGCCTCTGTCGGGAGGTCGTAGCCATCAGCGATCTCGTCGACGTTCTCACCCGCGTCGTGCAGCTCCCAGAGACGCTCGGTGGCGACCCCCGCCACTGAGGGCCGACCGAACCGGACAAGCGGATCGATCACAACCGGTGAGACCTGCCCCGCCGGGTAGATGCGCCGCACATCTCCCTCTTTGGGCCGGTCGAACTCGACCTTCTTCAAAAACCGGTTCGCCTCGTCGGCGAGAAGGATCTGTTGGCCCGACCGGATGACGATGGCGATGGCCGCTGGGGTGCCGTGACGCTCCTGCACTTGGAGCACGAGTTCCTTGCCCATCACGTACGGACGGGCGGTTGCCAGCGGGTAGGGAGTGTTGAACTCACGGCGAAGCTCGTCGATCACCGGACGGAGACGCTGGAGCGGCACGCCCTTGCGTCGATACTCCCTGAGGTAGCCAAGCTCTACGAACTCGCCCCAGGTGACGACCTCGCCTGCGGTCGGCTCAGGCCGGATCACCGGCGGATACCGGACACCGTTCCGCTCGTACCCGTCCAGCCACGCACGCACCCGCTCGGGCCGAATGCCCAAGAGCCCTGCGGCTTCGACGATCCCGTACACGGGGCGTTCGAGAATCGACACTGTTCCCGTCACGGTGTGCATCATGCCTCGCCACTCACGCTCATCGGCCGTGACGCTCCCGGTGCTTGCAGCCCGGCCAGCAGCACGGCCGGCGCTTGCCCTCTTCGAGCTCCCCCCGTGTCCGCCGGGAGCTCGCGGGTGGCGGCCCGCTTGGCGTCCTCGACCAAGCAGATGAACTCGTTGCGGGCCAGCAGCGTGATGTCCTTCCAGGCTTCAATCGCGGCCGGGCTCGACAGCAGAGCCCGACGGAGGTCAGCGGGAAGCTCGTGCACCACGCCACCGGGCAGACGCGGACCGTTCATGTCCCCGAACGCTAGTAGAGGCGCGCGTAAGTGTGGAGTTCCGCTGAAGGCGTGGAGGGGTCTGGTTAGGCGGTCTTGGCGGCTGGGGTGGTCACTTTCTCGTACGTGGTCGGTGGTTGCATCCCGCAGTAGCTGTGTCGGCGGTCGTGGTGTCCCGTGTCAAGCATCCGAGACAGATTCGGGGTCGGGAATGTTGGGGGTGGGGGTCTGTCGGTAGCGCTCGAGGGGGCGGGTCATGCCGATCGCCTCGTAGGGGCGGATGGCGTTGTAGACGGTCCTGAAGTCTCGGGCGCGGGCGGCGAGCTGGACGCCGTCGGCGATGTCGTGGCGGTAGAGGTCCTCGTACTGAGGGCGCCGATGAACCGCTCGATCACCCCGTTGGTCCACGGTGCCTTGTTGCGGGTGCGGATGTGAACGATGTGTCGTTTCGAGGTGACCCAGGCGGCGAAGCCCCGGCTCTTGAAGCACCCGCCGTTGTCGGTGACGATCCGCAGCGTGCCGATCTCGCCGGTGTCGGGGTCGGTGAGGTCCTCGATCCAGGTGACGCCGAGGAGGACCTCGACCTCGGCGAGCGCGGCCTCGAAGAAGGCGATCGCGTCGTTGGTGGTCTTGGTCACCGACACGTCGCAGGCCAGGTTGACCTTGGCGAAGTAGTCCACGACCCCGCCCAGGTTCCAGGTCCCCTGGCCGAGGGTCTCGAACTCGCTGACGTCGGCCTGCCACAGCCGGTTCCGCCGCGTCGGCGGGACGATGAACGCCTCCCGGCGGGCGCCGGCCAGCTGGCGGACCTCGCCGGTGTAGCCGACGGGCAGGCACAGGCCGTTGCGGCGCAGGGCCCGGTACATCGTGGAGTCGCTTACCGGGCCCGCTTCGATGTCGTCGATCCCGACCCGCTTGAGCTCGGCGAGCTTGCGGTGCCCCCACGCGTCCCAGGTCGTCGCGAGGGCCTTGGCGTCGGCCTCGATGGCGTCCTGGGCCGGGGTCGGCCAGGGGCCCTTGGTGGAGCTGCCTGATGCCCGCCACCGGTACCAGGTCGGGCGCGGGATCCCGAGCCGTTCGCAGAACGCAACCACGGTCATGCCGGCCGCCCGCCGTTCCGCATCGAGCTCATCGAAGCCGGGTAGAGAGCCCCCCCTTTCCGCCACAGGCGAAGCTCCATGTGGGCTTCGCCCAGGGCCGCAGCGAGTTGCTCGTTCTCGGCGGCCAGCTGCTGTTCTCGGCTGGTCGGCTTGGTCGGTCCGCCGGCGGCCACGGCTTGCTGGCCGCCGTCGAGAAACTGGTCCCGCCAGTTCGCGATCGAGGTCTGCGAGACACCCTCACGCCGGGCCGCCTCGGCGATCGTCACCTCACCGCGCAGCACGGCGAGCACGATTCGGACCTTGTCCTCCGCCGCTCTCGACGGGGGTCGTGCCATCGGTTCTCCTTCCAGTCAGGCCCAACTTTCGCCTGTCTCACGAACCTTGACACGGGACAGTGGTTGTAGCGGTCGAAGCAGGCTGTGATGCGGCGGCGGGTCTGGGCCCGGGTGGCGAGGGTGGTCCGGTAGACGAGCTCGTTGTTGAAGGTGGGGAAAGAACGACTCGGCTACCGCGCTGTCCAGGCAGGAACCGGTGCGGCTCATCGACTGGGTGATCTTCCACTTCGCGCACCGCTTCGTGAACGCCTTCGACGTGTACGGGGACCCGCGGTCGGTGTGCATGATCACGCGGGCCACGTCACCGCCGCGGACCGCGATTGCCATCGTCAACGCGTCGCACACGAGGCTGGCCTTGCAGTGATCGGCGATCGCGAACCCGATCAGCCGGCGGGAGTACAGATCGATCACGGTGGCGACGTAGAGCTTGCCGTCCCAGGTCTTGACCTCGGCGATGTCGCCGCACCACGCCACGTTCGGCGCTGGCGGGTTGAAGTCCCGCTTTACGCAGGTTCTCGAACTTCGGGGCGTGCTCGCCGGTCTTGGTGAGCGAGCGGCGCACCCGTTTCGGCTGGCCACGCAGGCCCAACGCGGCCAGGCGCTCGGCGACGGTGTTGACCGACAGGAGGACCCAGCCGGGCTGCTCGATCAGCTCGGCGTGGACCCGCGGTGAGCCGTACTCGCCGTCGTTCGCCTCGAACACCGAGCGGATCGCGTCGTCGAGCCGGTCCCGCCGCTGCCGGGTAGGTGAAGGTTCGCGGTCGGGATCGGACCACGTGTCGAACCACGACTCGGACACGTCGAGCGCCCGACACGACACCGCGAGGGGAACCTGATGCTCGGTCCTCTGGGAGGCGATGAACGACACCACGCTCATCGTGTCGCCTCCTTCACCCAGACGACCACGGATCGCTTGAGAACATCACGCTCCACCCTCAGCTCCGCGTTCTCGCGCTCGAGCTGTGCACGCCGGGCCCGCTCGTCGACGGTCAGACCCTCAGCCTCACCGCGCTCGATCTCGTCCTTGTGCACCCAGTCGGCCAACGTCCCCGAACTCATGTCGAGATCGCGGGCCACCTGAGCGATCGGTTAGCCGGTCTCACGAACGATCCGGACCGCTCCCTCACGAAAGTCCGGATCGTACCGGCATCGCTTCTCTGGCATGACATCTCCTCATCGTCGATGCCTCCACGCTCAGAGGGGACCCCCATTCCTTTCGGGATTTGTTGATGCTGTATTCGAGCGAACACCGATCGATATGCATGTGGCAGTGCGTGAGGCGCGAGACCAGAGAGCCGACCAGAGAGCCATCGCGGTGGATGAGGCCGACGAGTCGGTTGAAGATTGAGTTCATTGCCGACGCGCTCGCCCGCCACGGCGTCGACCGCGACCTTTGTCGTCGAGTTGGTTGGCCGGTCCGAAGACGACGCTGAGGTCTTCGGAGGGTCCGCGTTCGTCGGTGTCGAAGACGAGGATCAGCGCTGACGGCGAGCGCGCGGGCAAGGCGCAGGATGTGTCCCGGGCCCGGGGCATCGGCAATGATGGCCGGGTGGTGCCTGCAGGCCGCGACCGCGTGAACCGCTCCACCGTGAGTGGGCTGCGCCGTCAGGTCCGAAGCAGCTGGCTGGCATGCGGCGCGACCGCTCTCGTGGTGGCCCTTTCCGCCAGCTGCGGCGGTGACCGGGCCCCTGGCCAACAGGCGTTCCCACCGGGCCGGCAGGTCGCGGAGCGTTACGGCTGTACGTCGTGCCATTCGGTTGACGGTTCCCGCCGTGCCGGGCCGAGCTGGCTCGGTCTGTACGGCTCGGAAGTGAAGCTCGCTGACGGCACTACGGTCGTCGCTGACGAGGCCTATCTCGAGCGTTCGATCACCGAGCCCAGCGCGCAGGTGGTGGCCGGCTATCCCGATTCGATGCCCACCCGGGCGTTGAGCGGTGACGAGCTCGTCGAGGTCATCGCCTACCTGAAGTCCCTCGGCTCCGGTGCGGACAAGCCGGAAGAACCGAAGGAGTGAGCGTGGGGGCATCATTGCGATGACCGGTGGGTGCCGGCGCCGTTCCGTCGCCGGTTGGTGGCTTGCCGCGCTGATCGCGCTGGTCTCGGTCGCCGGTTGTGGTGCCGGATCGCAGCCTCCGGCGGCCTCGGGTGGCGGTGACGCCAGCGAGACCCGCCTTCCGGCTGCTCGGCTCGTCCCCCTCGCGGGTGGCGAGCCGGTCGAGCTGTTCGACCTCTTGCATGGTTGGACGGTGGTGATCCTGTGGGCTTCCTACTGCGCGCCCTGCCGTACCGAGATGCCGATGTTGGAGCGTTTCGCCCGCGACCATGCCGGCACACTGACCGTGATCGGCATCACCGACGACCCGTCGTTGGACAAAGCCCGGGAGGTCGCAGCGGTCACCGGCGTCACCTACCCGCTGTACCAGGACGACCCGGCGGCGGTGCAGCGGGGGCTCGGGGTCACCAACCTTCCCGCCACGTTCCTCGTGGAGCCGGCGGGCCGGGTGCGCTGGTCCAAGCTCGGGGTGGTCACCGACGAGGAGCTCACCGCGGCGGCCGGGCTCATCGAAGGTCGGCCGGGATCGTGATCCGACCGCTGCGTACCCGGCTTGGTAGGCGGGTGGCCCACCATCTACCGTGCGTGCGAATGGCCCAGACGACCGGGCGCTTCGCATCTGACCTCGGCCGGGATCGCATCGTGCGGTCCACGGCTCGGGCCGGTGCGCTGGCAGGTGTGTTGGTCGCCGCGTTGATACTGGCGGCCGGCGGGTGCGGCAGCGGCGCAGGTGGCGGTCGGGCATCCCAGGAGACAGCCGCCCAGGATGCCACCGCCACCACCCGGGGCCTGTCCGGCATCGTCCGATCGGAACCGTTGGTGGTTGCGGGTCTGGAGTGGACGGATGCCCGGAGCCAGCAGAACTTCCTCGTGACGCCCGAGCCGGGCCACGTCAACCTCGTGTACTTTGGTTACACGAGCTGCCCGGACGTCTGCCCCACCACCTTGTCGGACCTCCGCCGGGCGTTGCGGGAGCTGGGAGAGGAGCGGGCGTCCCAGGTGAGCCTGATCTTCGTCACCGTGGATCCCGAGCGTGACACCACCGAGATCCTCGACGGGTTCGTGTCCTCGTTCGTCCCCCGGAACCATGTGGTGCGCTTCACTGACCCTGCGGTCCTCGCCGAGGCTCAGCGGCCCTTCATGGCCCGTTCGCAGATCGGTCCACGCAGCGACGACGGTACCTATGAGGTTGCCCATACCGGTCTGCTGTACGCGGTGGGATCCGGCGGCACCGTGCTCGTCGAATGGCCGTTCGGGACGTCAAGCGACGCCATCGCCGCTGACCTCGCGACCGTGCTGGACAGTGAGGCGCAGCTCACGGGCACACGAGAGACCACGTAAGCGGGAACTTTTTCCGGGTTGCCTCCGACTAGTCGGGCAACGTAGCGGGGAGTGGAAGCCCGGTTGCCAGTGACGGGAGGAACCTGGCGATGGATCAGTACCTATCGAAGGGAGCGGCGGCGATGAGCGGCAGTACTCCGAACGGTGAGCTCGTGGCGGGCCGGCTGGCGGGGCAGCGGCGCGGCCGGCCCCGGCGGTGGCGGCGTGCGCTGGTTGCGGTTCCCGCGGCGGCACTCGTCATGACCGCTGCATGCGGCAACGACGACAAGGAGAAGACCGCCACCGGTTCGACGTCGGTGACAACGGCGCCCGGCACCACGGCAGCTCCGGGCACGACCAAGCCGACGGGTACCACGATGGTCTCCGGGGTCACCGTCAGCGAACCATGGGCCCGGACCAGCCCGATGAACGCCAAGAACGGCGCGGTGTACATGGTGCTGGAGTCCGCGACCGACGACAAGCTGGTGGAGGCATCGGTGCCGCCGACCGTTGCCGCCAAGGTCGAGCTCCACGAGACGGTCAAGGCGGGTGGCGAGGGCCAAGGTGACCAGATGGGTGGCGGCCATTCGTCGGCGACCACCGCGATGATGGGAGCGGGCCAGGGAGGCCCCATGGGTGGCGAAATGGGTGGCGAAAATGGTGGCGACATGGGCGGCGGCATGATGCAGATGCGGCCAATCGAGGCGATCGACCTGCCCGCGGGCACCACGGTCGAGCTCAAACCGGGAGGCTTGCACATCATGCTCATCGACCTGGTCGAGCCGCTCAAGGACGGCCAGCAGATCGAGCTCACCCTGACCTTCGAAAAGGCCGGCAAGAAGGTCGTGACCGTCCCGGTGCGGGAGAGCTGAGGCACGCCGGTGACCACCTCCGAGGCGCTGTCCGCCGGGCCGGATGCCGGGGAACCCGCGGCGGTCCCGCCCGCGGGTCGTTCCGGCCCGGCGCGCTCGTGGGCGGCGGTTGTCGTCGCTGTCGTCACCCTCGGCGCCGTCTTCGGCTTCGTTGCGCTGCTGGCCGCGCGCGGGAGCGGTCAGCAGCTCCATTTCGTCGTTCCCGCCGGCACCGGCGATCGGATCGACCGGGGAGAACGGGTCGAGATCATCCCCCCTGATCTGGAGGTCCGGGTCGGCGATGAGCTGATCGTGGAGAACCGCGACGACCGCGCCCACGTGATCGGCCCGTTCTCGGTCCAGGCGGGGGAGACGCTGCGCCACACCTTCGACCGGCCCGGTGTGTATGAGGGGTTCTGCTCGGTGCACTCGAGCGACCGGGTCCGTATCACCGTGCGCTGACTCGCGGGAGGAGCGCCGACGACCCGTGACCAGCTACTAACACCGATCAGATGTGACTGATGTCATTGTTCGCTCGTGGCTGTCGCGGACCCACCATCGACGCTCCCGGACGCCCCGCGGTCGGAGCGGGCCGATCCCGAGCCGGTTACCGAGGTTCGCCAGCGCCGGTTGCCCTGGGTGCTCGCCGGGGTGTTCGTGATCGTGGGTGGCGCGATCGGGCTGTTCAGCTGGTTCAACCTGCGAGCCCCGAAGGTCAAGGTCTCGATGGCGGTCCCGGACGCGCCGCGCCTGGTGCCGTCGGGCCCGGGCCAGGTGGTGTACCGGCTCGACGCATCCCGGTCGACCGTCGCTTACGAAGTGGAAGAGATCCTCGCCGGGAGATCCAACACGGCTCGCGGTTCCACCAGCGGCATCGCCGGTGACGTCCTGATCGACACCGCGAACCCTTCGGCCAGTCGAATTGGTGAGATCGTCGTCAACGTCGAGCAGCTCACCAGCGACCAGTCGTTGCGCGACGATCGTCTCCGCCACGACTTCCTCGAATCCACCCGCTACCCGCTCGCCCGGCTGCGGGTCTCCGAGGTTGACGGCTGGCCTGATCGTGTTGTTGACGGCGCCAGCTACCAGCTCCGCGTCAGCGGCGAGCTCGAGGTCAAATCGATCGCCCGCCCGGTCACCTTCGATGTCGTCGCCCAGCGCGACGGTGACGAGTTGTCGCTGCGCGCGACGACCACGGTGCAGCTCGCCGAGTGGGGCGTCGGCCCGATCTCGTTGGGGCCGCTGGCCCGCACCGGTCGCGACGCCCGCCTGATCATCGACGCCAAGGCGATCGACGCCCGCAAGGGCCTGCCCTATCAACCCGGTACCGGTCTGAGCGGAAGCTTCGCGGCGGTGACGATGGGATCCGATCCGTCGTTTTCGACCACGGTGCAACCGGTGCTCGAACGGCGCTGCGCGTCCTGCCACAACCCGGGCAAGGCGGGGGAGGCGGCATGGCGCCTGGACACCGCGGCCGACGTCGCCCGGCACGCGGGCAGCGTGCCGACGGTCGTCCGCTCCGGCTACATGCCGCCGTGGCCGGCGTCGACCGCGGGCGTGCCGCTGCTGCACGAGCGGCGACTCTCCACCGAGGAGGTCGACGCACTGGTCGCGTGGGCAAGCGCCGGTGGCCCGCTCGACGTCGACCCCGGCACCGAGATCCGCCCGCCAGCCGACGACCTCGAGGCTGCCTACCAGCTCCGCCGGGATCTCGTCATGGAACCGGACGACGCCTACCAGGGTTCCACCGATCTGGTCAACGATTACCGGTGCTTCGTGTTCGACCCCGGCGTGCGGGAGCGAACGTTCGTGACCGGGTTCGAGTTCCTGCCCGACCAGCTCCCGGTGGTTCACCACGCGCTGGTGTTCAAGGCGTCGGCGTCGCAGCGGGACCGGGTGCGCCGGCTCGACGAAGAGAGCGAAGGCACCGGGTGGCAGTGCTTCGCCGGGATGTCGGGGCCCGGCGGTGAGCAGAGCCCGACCGGCCAGAACCGGGGATCCGAGCTCGTGGCCGGCTGGGTGCCGGGCCAGCGACCCAACAAGCTCCCCGACGGTGCCGGCATCAAGCTCGAACCGGGTGACTTCTTCGTCGTGCAGGTGCACTACCACTTTGCCGGGCAGGCGCCGCCGGATCGCTCGAAACTCGCGGTCGACTTGGAGACCGGCGCCGAGCTCGACGAGATCGTCACCCGGACCTATCTCGGCCCCGCGGAGATCCCGTGCCGGCCCGGTGAGCAGGGGCCCCTGTGTGACCGCGAAGCAGTTCTTGATCGGCTGACGCAGGACTACGGAGCGGCGGCGCGGGCGATCGCGAACGGCCTGCTGTTGCTGTGCAACCGTTCCCTCGAGCAGGTCGCGGTCGTCGACGCGGAGGGGATCGCCCGCTCGAGCTGCGAGCACCGGGTCGTCGTCCCAGGCGAGATCGTCGGTGTGCTCGGCCACCTCCACCAGATCGGCATGACCTTCCGGATGACACTGAATCCGGGCACGCCGGACGAGAAGGTGCTGCTCGACATCCCCAGCTGGGACTTCAACTGGCAACTCGTCTACACGCCGGCCGAACGGATCGAGATCACCCGCAACGACACCATCCGCATCGAGTGCTCCTGGGATCGGGACTTGATCACTGCGCCCGAACCCCGCTACGTCACCTGGGCGGAAGGCACCGAAGACGAGATGTGCTACTCGACGATCTCAGTTCGGGTACCGAAACGGAGCTAGAAGCGGAACTGGGCACGGAACCGGGCGCGGAACTGGGAATCGAACTGGCGCA
>FWPU01007427.1_pt1 | contig 10831 bp, 9 predicted proteins | sample 2228361 | NCBI WGS metagenome assembly FWPU01 (sample SAMEA103939777, study PRJEB20133) | metagenome | reverse complement strand
TCCTCTTCGACTTGTTTGCTGGGACAGTATCCAAGGCAGGGCGACCGCTTTAGATTACTACAGTCAATCAAGATAGAGGCGAATGCCAATAAACACAAGTTCTTCATGGTTTGGTCTTGCGGAGTGGAGGTTTCTAACCGATCAATGGCTCCTTTCAGCTTTTCAAGGTTGCGCAGCACAGGTGGGCGAAAATGCTTTTCAGACCTAAGGAATAAGGGGGCTGTAAAAGGTGGGGAGGAATCTTCAAACTTAGATTGTAACAATCTCTCGGTGGTTTGTAACCATCTTTCAGGAGGGATATGCCAAGAACCAACCTTGACAGAGGCAATGAAATGTAAGAGAGGATTTAGCTCAATGCCAATTGAAGGGGCGTTATTCAGCTTAGCTTGGACGAGAACGGTACCACTGCCCGCAAACGGATCGAGAACAACCGGCTGCGAATAATCTTTTTGGTAACGCTCCAATGTTCGCTGTACAAAGCTGGCAGAAAATCCTTGCACATAAGGTGACCAACGATGTATCGGTTCATTGGTGTTTGGCTGAAATTGGATTTCCTGAGGAGTATTGAGCAACTGCCAACCGCTTTCCAAAAGGTAAGGTAAGGCATCCTCATCCGAATTGCCGTATTGCTTTGGCGACCGAATCACATTCTTACGCCTGGCTGTCAGAAGGGTAAAATCTTCTAGGCTAAAAAGTGTCTCCTGGGAAAGCGGTACCATCGAATTTATTATAAACCACATTCAAAAAACGGCTTGATCGCTCGGTGCAAGCCTAGAGCCGTAAAACTTTAGGATGATCCTTGCCGAGTTTACCGAGGGCGTTGCGGGTGTCGACAATTAGATTGGCATTTTCCAAGATGGCAACGTAGTTATAGCTGCTGTGATTGGTTACAATAACCACACAATCTGCTCGCCGTACAGCCTCCATCAAGTCAGATACACTGTGATAATCCATCCCTTCGTGGTTCAGAGTGGGAATGTAGGGGTCGTGATAGCTAACCTGGGCACCTTTTTGATGCAGGAGACCGATGACATCTAGGGCTGGCGATTCGCGCAGATCGTCGATATCCGCTTTATAGGCCGCACCCAACACCAATACTCGACTGCCCTTAAGCGGCTTCCCATGGTTGTTAAGGGCATCTTGCACTTTGCCGACAACATAGCGCGGCATATTGGTGTTGATCTCGGAAGCCAGTTCGATAAAGCGGGCTGTATATTTTAGCGCGCGCAGTTTCCAGGAGAGGTATAAGGGATCAATGGGAATACAGTGACCGCCCAAACCCGGCCCAGGGGTGAATTTCATGAAACCGAAAGGTTTGGTTGCTGCAGCGTCAATGACCTCCCAAACATCGATCCCCAACCGATCGCACATGATTGCCATTTCGTTGACCATGCCGATATTGATCATCCGAAAGGTGTTTTCGAGCAGTTTTGCCATCTCAGCAACTTCTGCAGAGGAGACCGGCACGACCGTCCGAAGAGCCTGACGGTACCACTGACTGGCAACTTCCGTACAAGCAGGGGTGATTCCGCCCACCACTTTGGGGGTGTTATAGGTCGTCCAATCGGTGCGCCCCGGATCGACTCGTTCGGGTGAAAAAGCGAGGAAGAAATTTTCACCCACGCGGACGCCGTTCTGCGTCTCCAAACGTGGCAGGAGGATCTCGCGCGTTGTGCCTGGATAGGTTGTAGATTCGAGTACCACAACCATGCCTGGGTGAATGTAGCGTGCCAACTGATCGGTGGCATCGAGAATAAAGGAAAGGTCGGGGTCACCGGTTTTGCGCAAGGGGGTTGGCACACAGATACTGACAGCTTCAACTTCTTGGATCACCGCAAAATCGGTCGTTGCCTTCAGTTTTTGGTTTTGGACGAGGTTCTTCACCGTCACCGAAGGGACATCCTGGATATGGCTTTCACCGCCTTGGATGGTTTCAACTTTGCGAGTGTCAGGGTCGATGCCGATCACGTGGAAGCCAGCCTCGGCAAAGACGACCGCCAAGGGGAGCCCCACATAACCTAGACCTAGCACGGCAACGCGGGCTGATTTATGTTGTAATTTCTCCAATAATGCTTCTTTAGGGTTGTCCATTGAAACTCCTTAAAAGAGTGAGAGTTGTGTGGCAGATTGATCCGAATCGAGAGTAGGGGGAGAAATGCTCTCTTCCTCAGCAGGGGGTGATTTAGCAAGCAACTCGGGTAAACGCAGAAAGTCTTGCTCAATGATCGGCTTTAGCGACATCTGATGTAAACCGGCGGCAGGATGATACATCGGCACAATTAATCGCCCTTTGACCCGTACGGCCTGGCCGTGCACTTCGGAGATTTTGGCGTTAGAGAGAAACAATCCCATCGAGTAACGCCCCAAGGTGATGATCACTTTGGGATTGATGGCTTGAATCTGTCGTTCCAAATACTGCTTGGTGCACGTCTCGACTTCTTCGGGCTTCGGATCGCGGTTGGAGGGAGGGCGACATTTAACCACATTGGTGATATAGACTTGTTGGCGGCGCAGGCCGATTCTTGCTAGTAATTCATCCAAAAATTTACCTGCTGCACCAACAAACGGGCGCCCTTGTTCGTTTTCGTGAAAACCAGGACCTTCGCCGATAAACATGATTTCGGCGTCGGCAGGCCCTTCGCCCGGCACAGCGTGCTTGCGCGAATAATGCAATTCGCACAATTGACATTGCGCCACTTGTTGGGCTATCTGTTCGAGTTCATCTTTGGCACTCAAGTTTACACCTCCATAGATTTTTTGAGGGCATTGTTGATGCGCTATTTAACAAACTGCCTTTTCCATGCTTCTCGTCCTAGAGGGGAGGCAGATCAAGGACGATGCTGCCTTTTGAAGACTCTCCGTCATAACAGGACTGATTATAATGGACACTGCACCGTTACAGATGATTTCTACCCATGTTTTTCTGTTGAAGAACACAAATCTCTCAGAGCAGGCGGTTTGCAAAACCAGCCATGATACAATAACTGCCAACTCATTTAGGGAACCATGCTATGAAGCACCTCGCCATGCGCTTTATCCTCATCTGCCTGTTGGTGTCCTCGTTGTTAGCCGCCTGTAGCAAGGCAAGCGAGAGCACACCAACGCTTTCGCCTGCCAGCCCTTCACCGACGGCTACCGCTGAACCGACTGTCACTCCTACCTCTTTACCCCCTTTACTGCTTTTGATCGCTTCCCAGGGGGAAGAAACACCTTGGTTCAATGAGGCAAAAACCATCTTGGAAGCGGTCGCTCAACAAGAAGGCATTGCCTTTGAGATAAAGCCCTCGCTCACGACCGATGAACTCCAGCAGCGCCCCATTCCGCTCGTCGTCATCCTACCCGGCGAGGTCGACCCGCTCGCCTTAGCCAACGCCGCACCGCTGACCCAATTCTTGGCGATTGGTAGCGAGATCCTCGTGCCTCAGGACAACTTGAGCCTAATCTCCGCCACCGTTTACCGCCCTGATTGGGAAGGTTTTGTAGCTGGCTTCATTGCCGCCTTGGTCACCGAGGATTGGCGAGTTGCCGTCGTCGCCGACTCGCTCACCGTTGAAGGCAAAGCAGCCCAAAATGGCTATCGCAATGGGGTGCGTTATTTGTGTGGGCTATGTCAGCCTCTGTATCCACCCTTCCCCGTGCCAACGTATCCTCTTTATGGACAGCTTTCACCAGCCTCCTCCGCTGCGGATGTCGAAGCTGTGATCGCCTACTTCCAAACTTGGTCGGTCAAAACGGTCTATCTCCATCAGCCAGCCCCCGAATGGTTGACAGCGTTTGGGCAAGCCGGTTTCAACCTCATCTCCGATCAGCCCCCTCCAGCGGGTTTAAGAGAACGCTGGATTGCTTCGGTGCAAGGCATCGACCTTTCTACAGAGCTGCAACTCGTGATTCCGCTGCTTTTGGAAGGGAAAGGGGGGCAGAACATCAGCCTATCTTTGACTCTCACCAATGTAAATGAAGCCCTCTTCAGCCCTGGACGACAAGCCTACGCCGAGCAGATGATTGGTGATCTGTTGAGCGGTTTGATCGATAGCGGCGTCGATCCAATCAATGGGGAATTTCTACCTTAAACCATTGATTTTGCTGAGCGGTATTTATTGGGCATTGTGAAAGAAACGGTAACAGCCCTTGTGCTGCTTGGCACGATACATTGCCACATCTGCATGTTTGATCAGCGTTTCACCATCTTCCCCGTGTTCGGGGTAAACACTGATGCCAATGCTGGCGCTAAGCCGAAAGACTCTTCCGCTCAACTCGATTGGCTGATGGATAGCACTCAAGACTTTATTCGCCACGATCGTGCAACTTTCTTTGGCGGCAATCCCTTCCAGTAAGATGGTAAACTCATCTCCTCCCAAGCGAGAGATCGAGTCGCTTTTGCGCACACAAGCTTGCAAGCGGTCGGCGACGATGCGCAGCGCTTGATCTCCCCAACCATGTCCGAGGGTGTCGTTGATTTCTTTGAAATTATCCAAATCCAACAAAAGGACGGCTAGTTTCCATTTCTCGGAATATCCTGCCTTAGCGCGACGCGATCGCACTAAGGCTTGATCGAGACGATCGCGGAAAAGCTCCCGATTGGGAAGCCCCGTCAAAGGATCGTGTGTGGCTAGGTAGCGCAACCGTTCTTCGGCTTGTTTCCGAGTCGAAATATCGGCAAAGATGGCGATATAGTTCGAAATTTGCCCCTTTTCGTCTTTGACCGTGCTAATGGTCAACCACTCCGGATAGACCTCGCCATCCTTGCGCCGGTTCCAGATTTCACCTTGCCAGGCACCGGTAAGGCTGAGGGAATGCCACATCTGACGATAGAATTCTGCATCGCGTTGGTCGCAATGGAACTCCAGAGCATCTTTGCCCAGCACTTCTTCAACCGTATAACCGGTAATCTCGACAAAAGCGCGGTTGGCTAACAAGATGTGTCCTTGCTCATCGGTGATGAAAATTCCTTCGGGTGTGCTTTCGAAAGCCTGGGATAACAAATTGTGCCGTTTTTCGGTAATCAAGCGTCCTTGGAGGTCATGCAGCGTGACCAAGTACACTTGTCCATTCGTGCTATAAGCAGGTTGGACCGTGATCTCGAAGTGCACACTCTCGCCGCCGCTGCGAGCATGTTCCACTGTTTGGGTTTGATCGATTGCAAGAGGATAAGGGAAAGGTTCTTCAAACAAGCGCGGCGCAGGAATACCTAACAACGCTTCAGCGCTTTGGTTGGCAAACAAAATCTGCCCTGCCTCGCTGACCAGTAAAATTCCATCACGCGGAAACGAAACGACTGATGGCATAAAACGTTGATGAGGATGTTGAAGACGCGACAGGGTCATAGCATAACTAAAAGAATTATACATAAAAAATATCCTTGTTGGCAGCTTTTTTAGTAGACTTTTTCAAGACTGATTTGGTCGAACATACCGATCGCTTTCGAGGATACAGGTTTTGTGCCACAAACGACAAATGGCTTCCTGCTTGGCGCAAGGTTCACCCAACCATCCGAGATACCGCTTGGTTATTGCCATCCTGCATGCGAATAAAATTCTCAACATCGGGTACAATGACTCTGTAAACTATCCAGCCGTTTAGGAGGTTGCCTGATGATCAACTTGGTATTCTTTCTGATATTGATCGCTGCATTGGTGGACTGGTATGCAGTTTTTCGTGACACTTATCGCCTGCGCTATTTCACCAAACCGTTGGTCTTAATCTTGCTCATCCTGTGGTTTAGCCGCAGTGATGGATGGACTGGAAGTGGCGTATTTTTTGGCGTGGCGCTGATTTTCTCTCTGTTTGGGGATATCTTTTTACTCAAAGGCTTGCTCAAATTTCGACCAAGCTTTTTCCAGTGGGGATTGGTGTCTTTCTTGATTGCCCAAGTGGCTTACATTGTGGGCTTTAACCAACCGCAACCTTTGCTTTCGCTGCCCACGCTGGGAATAATCGTCGTCGTCGGGCTAGTGAGCTTTTTCAACGGGGGACGGTTGTTGAAAAGTATGAAAGCCAACCCAAACACTCAATCCTTAGCGATACCGGTAACTGTTTATATGACTGCCATCAGTTTGATGCTGGCTTCGGCTCTGAACACCTTATTACGGGGAGATTGGCTGCCCTCAGCCGCTATGCTTGCTTCTTTAGGGGCAACGTTGTTCTATCTTTCCGATTCGATCTTAGCCCATGATGAATTTGGTAAACCAATCCGAACCGCTGAAATGCTTGTCACGGTTACCTATCATCTGGCGCAAATTGCCATCATTGCTGGTTACCTTCTGCACGGCGTGCCGCTCTGGATTCCGTACTAAACATGGTGTATCCTCAGGGGCAGGACAAAACTTCTGCCCTAGGAACATACCAGCGGATCGTGGCAGTGCGCAGCAATTTTTTGGGTTCGTAATAGCACAAAATGGGGGTAGCCACTTCATCCACCCAATAATCATTCTCATCGCCAAAATGCGCTGTTGTCCCTTTTTTGCGCAACCGCAAGGGATCGCTGACGATCAAAGAGAAACGTTGGGCGCGAAGATCTTCATGGAATTGGTTCATATAGGCTTGGTTATGTGCCATCGCCATCTCCATCAGGAAAACCTTGTCGTATTGCGGCACAAGAGAAATATTGGGCAGGTAACCGAAAGTGATTAATTGTCGTTCGGTCAGAAAGAGCACTTCCCCCTGTTGGCCCGCGCTCTGGATGGCTTGTTTGAGCAAGTCTAAATCGGCTTCGACTTCAGCCCGATTGTATAAAAGGCGAGGGGCACCGCTGTTCAGGGCTGAGAACACCAATTCGAGCAAAATCCAGCTTAGCAAGATTGCCGTAATATAAGGTCTAGATCGTGACGGTAAAGCGCCGCCTACGGCTGTCGAGTCTGTCTTCTCACCTTTTACAACGCCAAAGGTCACCGCAGCAGCCAGCAGCCAGAGGATTACCCAGTAGGCATCTAAATTGTGCAGGTTGTTGCCGCCACCGATTTTAGCGCTGACCACGATCCCCCCGCCAAATAAAGCAATCAGCATCAAAACCAGGGCAAGCCAACGCCAGAATCCTAGTCGAAGAGCCATCCTTTTTGCTTGCCAGCCGATCCAGATCAGCACGGGCAAAGAGACAAAGATTGCCGAAGGCAGAATCCCTGTTGGAAAGGTTGGGTTGGGTAGAAGGCGATACCATAGGATTTTGGAAGTGAAGATATATCCATAGGTATGCGCTTCTGCTCCCGAGAGGAGGATATAAACCGCTTGGGTTGCGGCGGCAATCAGGCTTCCAAAGAGAATCCACCCTATAGGTTGAGCAAAGTAGCGATAAGGTGGCTGCTCACTTTGGGGCTTTTCTAAAACATATAACAAAGCCGCCAGCAACGCCGGCATCGGAAACCAGTTGATGCGGCTTAATCCACTCCACATCGAGGCAACCGCGAGCAACAGAAGGGTTTTGGAGGTGAAACGTCGCTCCCAAAAGTGACGTGGTAAAAAGGCACACACCAACCAAACAACCAGTTGGAGCTGAAAATACACCGGTGAAAGCAAGAACCACAGAATGGTTGCAGCCATGAATGCCCAGTGCTGTATGGTATCTTGAATTTCAAAGCGTCGCGCTACCCCAATGGCGGTGAGAACCGCTATACCAATCCAGAGCAATGCCTGCCAGAGACGATGCACCCATAAGGGCAAAGCGGCGAAGAAAAACGGGATGGCTTGCAAGATTGCCCGGCTGGCATCGTAGGGCGGCCAGGCAAACCGCTCGCCGTAAAGGCGCTCGGAAAAGAAAAGCGAAGCATAATAGAAACGCGTGGTCTCCGACCAAGTCAGCGAGAAGGGATAATCGGTGACATCGGCAAGGAAAACGCTCAGGCGCAGGATCGCAGCCGTGAACAGCAGGCTCGCCACGCCCAGTTTGAACCAACTATACTCCTTCAGCCAGCCTTTCAAGATCAGGGTCGTCAAGCCTGCATAGGTGAACAATAGCGGCAGCCGCCGTAGGATGGAGGAAAAATACCAGCTATAATCTCCCGCCATCCAGAAGGCAAGGCTACAAAAAAGGATCACCAACCACAACAAATTCTTCTTCCCCAGCGCGCTCAGTCGCATAGCAAGGCTAGTAGTCATTCCTATCAAAAAATTCCTCCCCCTTAACGAAAAGCTGATTCCTAAAAAGGCAGCCTGCACCAATCCAATGAGTAGCAAGAGGATGCCTCCTGCCAGCAAGCGCGGCGAGTGACGCAAACTACCTTCCTGCCAAGCCGGCGTCCACAGCACACCCACCAGCCACAGACTCAATAACAGAGCAACAAGGAAACCCCAACGGATGCGCAAGAGAGCCGCGTTCATCAACCAGTCAATCCTTTTTAAGATTTTTTGCCGATTGTCCACTCGCCTGCCGCGATGGAAGCTGAACCGATTTCCAGGTCACAAGGGCACGATGGTTAGTTATTACTGCCCTCCATAATATAATCAGCCAAGCAACCTGATAGCGAAGCAATTGCTACAGACAGATCCATTCCTGCTGTGGACGGGAAAGAAACTCTGCGCCATTGGCGGTCACCACCACATCCTCTTCGAGTCCAATATAGCCTCTTTCTGGCACCATCAGACCTGGCTCGATGGTGTAAACTTGTCCAATCTCGAGGGGCTTTTTGGGTGAGTCCCCATAGCGTTCCCACAAGGGCCCCAACATGCCACCCCCGTCGTGAGCCCGCCGCCCTAATTGATGTCCTGTGCCGTACAGATATTCTTCATAGCCGGCCGCTGTGACGATGTTGCGAGCAATGGCATCGATCTCATGCCCTAAGACGCCGGGCTTCATCGCCTGAGCGGCAGTTTGGATAGCTTCAACAATGACCTCAAAGCCGCGTTGTACTTGCGGTGGAGGTTGCGTTTCGCCTTCGGCAAGGACATAGACGACACGTTGAATATCCGAACAAAAACCGTCTTTGCGCACACCAAAGTCGAAATGCAGGATCTGACCACGTTGGAGGCGCAAGTCGGTTGGACCACTGTGTCCGATCGGAGAATCGGGACCCGCATTGACCGCCGGGCAGTTGGCTGGCGACCAAGCCAAACCCAAACCGCGCGCTGCCGCCCGTTGCTGCATAAACGCGGCAATTTCCTGCTCGCTCTGACCTACACGAAGGTAGTTAAGGGTTTCGATAAAAATCTCCTCCGTCTCTTCGACAGCCGCACGAATGCGCGCCAGTTCCCCGTCTGTTTTGCGTCCCACCAAGGCGTGGATAATCTCTTCAGCAGAGATCAATCGGCTGCTGTAGGGAGTATCCGCCAAGAGATCGATGAGGTATTGATACATTCCATGCGTCAAACCATCTGCTAGGGGATCGCTGAGCGAAGTGTTGATGGCAATTTGACGGGGGTCAAGAGCCGCGATGCACTCTCGAAGGACTTCGCTGATGCCATGATGATAGGGAATGACTTGGGTATAGGCACCCAACCGCTGAACTGCTTCAGCTTCGTAATGCCCGACAATCGCAATGCGCTCGCCCGATCGGGAGATGAGCAGAGCGCTTTGCCAAGTCAGGTCGCCTTCGCCATAGATCAAAGGCAAGATCGGATCGGCGGCTAACATCGTCTCGCGCACAAAGGTCAACCACAGATCGACCCCTTTCTCTTGAAGAATTTGTACAGCTTGAGCCACCTTTTCTTTGACCAGATCAGACATCTTCATCACCTCCGGCGGAAAGGATTTTCATGCGGTCAAGGCGAAACTGGCGTTCTTCGCCGCGCAAGTGACAATAGGCAACCACATACACCGTGCCTGGCTGCATTAGGATTTGGATGGGGCGAATGCGTCGACGGGTCAGATTGCCACTTCCGTCCTGATAGAGGATTTCGAGATCTGCTTGGGCATCCAACGCTTGGCGCAAGAGGGGGGGCAAATCAAGGTTTTTCCACTCTTCGAGGGTGTGTTGCCAAGCAGTCCGCAAACCGATAGGTTGATCGGGGTTGTTGAGATAGGTTTGGAAAGCCCGAAAAATGCGGTAAGTGGTCAAGGCATCGCCCAGCGCACGGTGGGCATCTTGAACCAGAATCCCCAGCGCGCTGGCAACGGCGCCAAGGCTATTGGAAGCGAAATGAAAATGTTGGCGTGCCAGTTGTAAGGTGTCAATAACTTGACGCGGCCGGCAGGATCGACCCAAGCGAGCCAGTTCGCTGTTCAGAAAGCCCAGATCAAATGACGCATTATGGCAAACAACGATCTGTCCGTTCAAACGCCCTACCACCTCATCGGCAATCTGTGCAAAAGTCGGTTGACCGCGTAGGAGGTCATCGCTCAAGCCGTTGACCGCTGCGGCGCCGGGGGAGATCGGGCGTTGGGGGTCAACCAGTGAGGCAAAGGTATCGACGACTTGATCGCCTTGGGCTACCACAATGCCGACTTCACAGATGCGGTCACCGAACTGTGGGTTCAAGCCAGTGGTTTCGACGTCAAAGAAGACCTGATAGGGAGCATTTTCGGGGGATGGGTCGATGAACATCATGTGCTATTTTAACCTATCTGAGAGAGAAGGTTGATATTCGTTTCTGCTTACCAACAAAGATCTTGGGCGTGGTTGGCGGGTCGGGTAGGGTGTCGGCGCGTAGCGAGACCCGACCATCGCGGGTTTCGATACGCTCGCTGGCGCTCGCTACTCAACCCGCGACCCCCATCCCCTGCCCTTCCCCCAAAATGGGAGAAGGGAGTCACTCCCCTCGCCCACGAACGGGCGAGGGGTTGGGGGCGCCGTCCTGAGCTTGTCGAAGGGTGAGGGCGGACTCCCCTCGCCCGCTGGGAGATGGGCTGGGGGTGAGGGCTGTATAGCGAGGGGTCTAAGATTTCTCGCTACGCTCGAAATGACAC
>FWPU01012911.1_pt1 | contig 10833 bp, 11 predicted proteins | sample 2228361 | NCBI WGS metagenome assembly FWPU01 (sample SAMEA103939777, study PRJEB20133) | metagenome | reverse complement strand
GTCACAGACCGGCTTTGAGCAACGAAAATCGTTGCCGTCAGGCCGAAAAACTGCGGAAATCATAGCACCCGGAAAATTCGCCAGACTCCAGTTTTATCCTCGCGCTATGATCAGCCCGCTGGGCCGCTGGGGGGTTTTTTCTTCCCGCGGACCCTGGGGAGCCATCGCGCGGGCGATCCCCAGCGCGACCGACGCTTTCTGGGCCAGTTCCTCCTCCCCGCGAGCCCGCATATCCTGCTCCACCTGCTCCAGCAACGCCACAAAGTCCGCATCCACCATCTGCGCGTTAGCCTCCAGAATCTGGCGGATCGCCCCTTCGTCCGGCGCCTCCATCAGTTGGGTCAGCAAGAGCAGTTCCGGCGGCACCTGTTCCTGGAGCAGTTGCATCACCAGTTGCCAAACGTTCTGAAGACGGGATACAGTCTCCTGATCCCCGGCCTGCCGGGCGTTCTCTATCTCAGCCGCCAGGACATTCAGAAACAGGTCGTCCAGTTCTACCAGGCGACGGCGGGCCAGAAGTTCCGGCTGCTCCGATGAGATCAGGTCCTGGAGCAGGCGCAGTTTATCCCGGACCTCTTCCCGTGCCTGCTCCCGAATCCTTTCCCGAATTCCCATTACTTCTTCCCGTAAGGACTCCAGCCGTTTGCGCGTCTCCTCATCCAGGGTATTCTCTATGCGCTGGGTGAGTTTCTGGAAAAAGAGATAGTCCACCAGGGGCTGCCCGAAAGTAATCAGGACCGCGCGGGTTGCCGGGTCCTCGGTCTCTATCAGCAAATCCAGCAATTTCTCCCGCGTGGGCTGTTCCTGGAGGGCCTGCAGTGCGCGGGAGCGGGCGGCCAGTTTTTGGCCTACCGCTGTCTCCTCCAGGAGCAGCGCGCGCACTTCCAGGAGCCGTTGAACGACCTCGGCGCGTCCCAGGGCGTCGGCCTGTTCCAGATTGAGCGATAGGATGCGGAAAAAACTCTCGTCCAACAGGGCTATGTTCTCCTGGATCAGATTCAGGCGCTCCTCAGAAGTGGGTGCTTCCAGCAAGCGCTTCAGCAATTCCGCCCGGTCCCGCTGGGCCTGCAGCATCTCCGGGGTGACCCCATCGGCCTCTAAAACCCGGTTCACCAAACTTTCGTAGGTAAGAAAGACCTGGGGGTTGAGTAGATACCCCTTTCGCTGTTCCTGGGGCATCGTGCTCATCACCGCGCGGGAGAGCGCGCCAATCGCCTGCTGCCGCTCCAGATCGGTGCGGCCGGCAGCCATCGGCATATAGACCAGCGCCAGTTCCTTGCGCGGGTCGTGGTAAATGAACGGTAAATCCAGCATGCTGGCAAACCCGCACGAGGGGCAAACGACCAGGTTGACCTGGCCGGCCAGTAGCCGGGCCTTAGCCGATGGGTCTATCTCCACATCCAGGATTTGCTCTATCGGGGCGCCGAACGATGCTCGGCAGTTCGGACAGGTCACTCGGGCAAGCAGTCGTTGAGCCATTTTACTCCTCAATTAAGGATATGGGGTTAAAAGGTGCTTGTGGGAGCCAGGCTGTAGGTCGGGCGGGGCAGGCTAAAAGCGAACGTGGAGCCCTTCCCGGGTTCGCTTTCCACCCAGATTCGCCCCCCATGGGCCTCCACGATGGCCCGGGCCAGATACAAACCCAGGCCGACTCCTCCGGCCTGCCGGATGGGGCCCTCGTCCACCCGGTAGAAGGGGTCAAAGACGCGGCCCTGTTCGGTAGGAGGGATGCCGATACCCTCATCGCTCACGGTGACAATCACCTCGTCGGGGCGGACGTGCCCCCGGATGCGCACCGCCCCTCCCTCTGGCGAGTACTTGATGGCGTTGGAGGCCAGGTTGTTCAGCACCTGTTCCAGGCGAAACGGGTCGCCCCGCACGATCGGAAAGTCGGGGGGAAAGCGGAGACTGATTTCGTGCCGGTCCGTTTGAGGCTGAAATCGCTGAGCAACCCGCTGGGCCAGCATTTCCAGGTCCACCTCCTCCTTATTCAATGGCAACGCTCCGGCCTGGATGCGCGAAGCATCCAGCAAATCGGTAATCAGGCGGTCCAGCCGCCGTGCTTCCTCCTGAATGACTCCGGCCAGTTCCCGTATTGTCCCGGAGTCCCACGCGGCATCCGGGCGGGCCAGAGTCTCAGCATATCCCAAAATGGTCGCCACAGGGGTTTTGAGTTCGTGGGAGACGACGGAGACGAAGGTGGATTTGAGCCGGTCCGCCTCACGGAAGCGGGTAATATCCCGCACGTTGGCGATGATGTTAACCAGTTTGCCCTCCCGGTCCAGCAGAGGAGCGTAGGTGATGCCGACGCTGACCACGCCACCGTTCCGACGGCGCAGGTCTCCTTCCACGTAGAGGGCGGTTCTGCTCCCCCGCTTCTGGGCCAGGGGCCAGCCGCCGGCCGTCGCTCGGCTCAGGTCCATCTCCGTATCCAGCCGCGCCCAGACGATGACATCGTCGTGGTGGCGTCCGATGGCATCCGCGGCTGACCAGCCGGTAATCTCTACCAGTGAACGGTTGAAGACGGTGATCCGTTGCCCCGGGTCCAGGATCATCACCCCATCGGCGCTGGATTCCAGGATGGCGTCCAGCCGTCGCTTCTCCTGGGCCAGAGACTGGTAGAGTTGCGCGTTGTGGACGGCGATGGCGGCCTGGTCGGCGAAACTGGCCAGGATGCGGCGGTCGTCCATGCTGAACGCGGTCCCGTAGGCGCGCATCACCAGGAGGACGCCGATGAGTTCGTTCCCGATGCGCATCGGCAGGGCAACGATCTGGCTAAACGGAAGGCCGGTCTGGAAGGCGATCTCCTGTAGTTTTGTCTCCAGTCCAGGGATGCGGAACTGGAAGGGGTCCACCTGATTCGGGATGTCGGTCAGGAGACGGGCAAAATACTCCTGGAGTCGGGGCGGGTAGCCACGGGAGGCGCGAATGATAAACCGACCGTCCGGCTCCCGCACGGCGATCAGCGCCCCCTGCCCACCGATCAGTTCCGTCGCAGCCTGGAGTACTTTAGAGAGGACGATATCCAGGTCCAGTTGGGCGGTGAGGGCGCGGCTGATTTCCAGGAGGTACTCGCGCTGGCGAATCCAATAACTGCTCAACATACGAAAATATTATAGCACAGTCGCCCCTTTCGGGAAAGCCGCGCTTGCCCCATGCGCCGTTTTGTGGTACAATCAAGCCCGGCTTGCAGGCCGAAAACGCACGCTTCCAGACCGTCCGGACTGTGCCGGAGATGGCCGCCCGGTTCCCGGACGGGGTGAAGGGGGCGGAGGAATCAACAGACTTAGGAGGTGAATAGAATGGCCGTTACCACTATGCGCACGCTGCTGGAAACGGGCGTGCACTTCGGGCATCGCACCCGGCGCTGGAATCCGAAGATGAAGCCGTACATCTTTACCGAGCGCAATGGGGTGCACATCATTGACCTGCAGAAGACCTTGACCGCCCTGGAACATGCCTACAAGGTCGCCCGGGAGACGGTTGCCAACGGGGGAACCATCCTCTTCGTCGGCACCAAACAACAGGCTCAGGAAGTGATCGCCCAGGAAGCCCAGCGGTGCGGGATGCCCTACGTGAACCAGCGCTGGCTGGGCGGTACCCTCACCAACTGGCGCACCATCCGCCAGCGGATTGACTATCTGCTGGAACTGGAGGCCCGGCGTGATCGGGGCGACTTTGAGCGCCTGACCAAGCGGGAGGCCCTCCAACTGCAGCGGGAGATAGACCGGCTGAATGCTCGCCTCGGCGGCATCAAGACGATGCGCCAACTCCCCAATCTGCTCTACGTGGTGGACGTCCAGCGGGAAGCCACGGCGGTCAAAGAAGCAAATATCCTGGATATCCCCGTGATTGCCGTCGTGGACACTAACTGCGACCCCGACCTCATAGACTACGTCATTCCCGGCAATGACGACGCCATCCGTGCCATCCGGCTGATCACTGGCCTCATCGCCGATGCGGCTGTGGAAGGGCTGGCCCTGCGTAAGGAACTGGCCGCGGAGGAGATGATCCCCGAAGAGGAACAACGGTACCTCAGCGCGGCCACGCTCGCCCGGATGCGCGAACTGCGCTTTGAGGAAGTCGCTCCGGAAGAAGAATGGCCTGTGGAAGAGGCCGAAGGATATGAATACGAGGAAGAGTCTGAAAGGGAAGAGTACGAAGAAGAGGAGCGCGAAGAAGAGTACGGGGAACCCGGAGAAGAGGCGGAGTTTATAGAGGAAGACTGACCGTCGCCCTTCAATGAAATTCACGATCAGGAGGTCTGCGTTGGAGATTACCACGGCAATGGTGAAGGAACTGCGCGAGGCTACAGGCGCAGGTGTATTGGATTGCCGCAAAGCGCTGGAGACCACCGGCGGCGATTTTGAGGCCGCCGTTGCGTATTTGCGGGAGAAGGGACTGGCCGAAGCGGCCAAGAAGGTAGACCGCACGGCCCGCGAAGGCCTTATAGAGGCGTACGTTCATCCCGGCAGCCGGGTTGGAGTGATCCTGGAACTGAACTGCGAGACCGACTTTGTTGCCCGCACCGAAGAGTTCCGCCGCCTGGCCCATGACCTGACCCTCCACATCGCTTTTGCCAACCCCCGCTACGTCTCCCGGGACCAGGTTCCCGCGGAGGTTGTGGACGAAGAGCGGCGTATCTACCGTTCGCAGGCCCTGGAAGAGGGTAAACCGGAAAATGTGGTGGACCGGATTGTGGCGGGAAAATTAGAGAAATTCTTTCAGTCCGTTTGCCTGCTGGAGCAACCGTTTGTGAAAGACGAAGAGCGGACGGTAGAGCAGGTGCTTAAGGAGCACACGGCACTTCTGGGGGAGAACATCGTTATCCGACGCTTCGTTCGTTACGAACTGGGAGAGGGGATATAAAGAGCACGGCGGGTGGTTCTACCACCCGCCGTTTTCTCCCGTTACAAAATCCACAGGGTTGCGGAGATGACTATGCCTGTGGCAAAATATCGGCGTATCTTGCTGAAACTGGGAGGAGAGTCCCTGGCCGGGCCTTCCGGCTACGGCATCAGCCCCCGACGGGCCGAAGAAGTGGCGGCTAAAATCGTCACCGTGCGGGACTATGAGGTGGAGGTCGCTATCGTCCTCGGCGCCGGGAACATCTGGCGCGGACGAGACGGTCTGGAGCATGGTATGGACCACGCTACTGCCGACCACATGGGCATGCTGGCGACCATCATGAATGCTCTCGCTCTGGCCGATGCCCTGGGACGGATGGGGGTGGAAACCCGGGTTCAGACGGCGATTGAGATGCACACTATCGCCGAACCTTACATCCGTTTGCGGGCTATCCGTCACCTGGAAAAGGGCCGGGTGGTGATCATTGGCGGTGGCACGGGCAATCCCTTCTTCACAACCGACACGGCAGCGGCCTTGCGAGCGATGGAGATTGACGCCGACTTGCTCATCAAAGCGACCAAGGTGGACGGCGTCTATTCTGAGGACCCCCGTCAGAACCCCAACGCCCAGCGCTTTGAGCGTCTGACCTATATGGAGGCGCTCAATATGCGGGTCGGGGTGATGGACGCCACCGCCATTTCTCTATGTATGGACAACGACCTGCCCATCATCGTCTTGGACCTCTGGCAGCCGGGGAGCCTGGAGCGTGCCGTCCTGGGCGAAAAGGTGGGCACTCTGATCTCCCGTTAATCCCTTCATCTCTCCACCCCTTTCTGGAGGAGGTATGATCCGGGATTTGCTTCGTGAGACCGAGGATCGTATGAAGAAGACGCTGGAGGTCCTGGAAGCGGATCTCCGGACCATTCGCACCGGCCGAGCCAGCCCTGCATTGGTGGAGCGGGTGATGGTGGATTACTACGGCATTCCCACCCCCCTCAATCAACTGGCGGTGATCAGCGCGCCGGAGCCCCAACTGCTTACCATCCGGCCCTACGACCCATCCTCCTTGGGGGAGATAGAGCGGGCTATCCTGAAATCGGACCTGGGTCTCACCCCCTCCAACGATGGGCGGATTATCCGGCTGGTCATCCCCCCGCTGACGGAGCAGCGGCGCACGGAACTGGCGCGGCTGGTCGGCCGCCGGGTGGAGGAAGCGAAGGTAGCCCTGCGCAACATCCGCCGCGAGGCGCTGGATGACCTGCGGGAGTTTGAGAAAGAGAAGATGATTTCGGAGGACGAATTCTATCAGGCTCGCGATGAACTCCAGGAATTGACGGATCGCTACATTGAGCGGGCAGATGAGATTGGCGAGCGCAAGAGCCGGGAAGTGATGGAAATCTGATTTTCCTGTTTCCCCATTTGGGGTGGTCTCCCATAACGTGTTGTTGGTTTTTTTACCACCGAGAACGCCGCGTTCGCAGAGACGAACTTCACCGATTCCCAATCCACCGATTCCTAATCCACCAATTTCCCAACCCTCTGCAGTCTCTGCGTGCTCCGCGGTTGAAAGAAGCGCCATTACCCCAACAACACTCAATGAGGAGACCATCCCATTTTGCCCAAAAGCCAAAAGCGTGGTAGAATAAGTATTGAAACCTTCTGCATTTTTGGCAACCTCAATCTACTGTTCAGCCTCCATGCAACACCATCGTGAATCCGCACCGGGCGTTGTCAGGCAGACGATTCATGTAGATTCTTTCCTCATTAGGTTCAGGGCTTCTGCAACTTCGCCAGCGAGAACACCCTTCCTGCCCTTTCCGGGAGCGGGTTTGCTGTTGGGACTAATGAGGGGATAAGGTCTTGGCTCATGTTCAAACCTGGACTCTGGCGAAATGCTCTTTTTCGCTCCCGGCGGGTGCTCTCGGCGGGTCTGCGACCCGCCGATTGCCGGACGCCGGTCACAGACCGGCTTTGAGCAACGAAAATCGTTATAGTCCGCAGGCAGCAGGTAGCAGGCAGCAGACAGCGGGAAGGCTGACGGCTACCGGCTTCCTGCTTCCGGCTTTCTGTCCAGCAGGCCGAAAAACTGCGGAAATCATAGCACCCGGAAAATTCGCCAGACTCCAGTAGTGAGAATGAGTGAATGGAAACCTTAGACGCCATCCGTAAACGCTGCAGTCTCAAGAACCACCTATCCGATAGGCCGGTAGAGCCGGAGAAACTCGGTACAGTGCTGAACGCGGCATGCCTGGCTCCTTCGGCCCGGAACCTGCAGCCCTGGCGCTTCGTCATTGTCCAAGGGAAGGATGCAGTGCAGGCTCTGGTGGACGCGGCGATTTTCGGGCCGAGCACTATTATCCGGCGGGCGTCGGTGATTATCGTTGTCTGCGCCAGGCCAGGGGACGACATAACCATAGATGGCAAAGAGTACTATCTCTTTGATGTGGGCTTGGCGGTGGAGAATCTGTTGCTGGCTGCCACCGACCTGGGTCTGGTAACCCATCCGATCGCCAGTTTCAACGAAGCCGCATTGAAGAAGTACCTGCACATTCCTGATGATTTTCGGGTGGTCATTGTCACCCCACTGGCGTATCCGATGGAGGCATCCTACGACGAGGCGGCCGCAGAACGGCTGAGCCAGCGTACCCGAAAAGGCTTGAAGGAAGTGGCGTATTTTAACAGGTGGGGAGAGACGAGATCGGTATAGGCCGCCTGCAGATTCGCGACCTCCCTGCTTAACACCTCTCGCTCACCCCGGGGGAAAGACTATGACTCAACCGAAGGAAGAAAAAATGTACCCCCCACTGGAGAGAATCCCGACCCATGTCGGCATCATTATGGACGGCAATGGACGGTGGGCGCAGAAGCGCGGCCTGCCCCGCCTGGCGGGCCACCGCGCCGGTACAGAGAATCTTCGCCGCATCCTGCGCGCTGCCGTGGAGTTTGGAGTGCGCATCCTCACCATCTACGCCTTCTCCACCGAGAACTGGGGCCGCCCTCAGGATGAGGTGGAGGGACTGCTGGACATCATGGAGCGGATGATAGATCGGGAACTCCCGGAATTGCACCGCGAGGGGGTACAAATCCGCCATATTGGCCGGACGGAGCGAGTTCCGGAACGGCTACTGACAAAAATCCGGCAGGCGCTGGAACTCACCCGGAACAATCAGCGGCTCATCCTGAACGTCGCCTTCAACTACGGCGGCCGGGCAGAAATTGTGGACGCTGTCCGGGGCATCGTTCGGGACGGCATCCCCCCCGAGCAGGTAGACGAGGCGCTGATCGCCCGCTACCTCTACACCGCTGACCTACCCGATCCCGACCTCATTATCCGCACCAGCGGGGAGATGCGGGTGAGTAACTTCCTGATCTGGCAGGGTGCCTACGCCGAATACTACGTCACCCCGGTCTATTGGCCGGATTTTGACAAGGACGAATTCTACAAGGCCCTGGCCGAATACGCCCGTCGTGAGCGCCGTTTTGGCCTGGTTGCAGGATAAATTTTCTGAGAACTGCCCTCCCGACGTGTTTCGCACCCGTTTGATCACCGCTGTTATTGCCATCCCCCTGGTCATAATTCTGATCAAAGCGGGGGGATTGGGCTTTTTCGCCCTCGTCCTGGCCGTGCTCACGGCGGCCGTAGTGGAGTTCTGCCAACTCGTGGGAAGAATCCACTTCCGCCCCGCCCTGCCTTTCGCGCTTGGTCTCTTGTGGGTATTGCTGCTGGACGCCCAATTTCCCCACCGGGCAATCCTGGGACCGGGGATGTCTTTGGTGTTGCTGGGCTCTCTGGCCTGGCAAATGGCCCATCGCCAGGGCAACCCGGTGGCGGATTGGGCTCTGACAATTGTGGGAGCGCTTTACCTGGGGTGGTGCGGGGCCCACGTTGTGCGTCTGCGCAATATGCCCGAGGGGCTATGGTGGACGATGACCGTCCTGCCCGCCATCTGGCTGGCCGACAGCAGTGCCTATCTGGTGGGGCGCGCCTGGGGACGTCACAAACTGGCGCCTGCTCTGAGCCCCGGCAAAACCTGGGAAGGATACATCGGCGGGGTCGTGGTGGGCACGCTGCTGACTACTGGCCTGGCCGCGCTCTGGAGTCTGGTCTCTGGCCCGATGGGACCACGAGCCATAGATGGTTTGGGCATCGGGTTGGTCGTGAGTATCCTTGCGCCTATTGGAGACCTGGCTATCTCTATGATTAAAAGACAGGTTGGAGCAAAGGATAGTGGGGTGTTCTTCCCCGGTCACGGCGGTGCATTAGACCGGATAGATAGCCTTCTCTGGGCAGCTATCTTGGGCTACTATTACATCCTCTGGCTGCGCTGAAGGCAAATCTTCTACACGGCAGGCAGCAGGATTGCTCTGAGAAATCTTCCTCGTCCAGGAGGTCTCCCGATGACAAAGCGATTCGTCCGAGATATTTATCATAAAGGGGTCATCTTTTGTAAACCGGATACCCCCCTTCAGGAAGTCGTGCGGGTGATGGCCGATACCGACATTCACGCCATCATTGTTGCCGAAGGGGAGGGAACTCAGCCGTTGGGTGTTGTCTCCCATACCGATGCCATCGCCCACTACGGGGAGGACCTGAGCCAGATTCGCGCCGCCGATGTGATGACGGCGGGTGTGCTTACCATTTCCAAAGACGCGCCGGTGGCCGAGGCGGCTCGGAGAATGCTGGAAAGCCGCATCCACCGCCTGCTGGTCGTGGATGCCGATGGCACCCCCCTGGGCATCCTTTCTACCACCGATATCATCCGCGACATGCGCGGGTCCAAATGGGTCTGGTATATGGGGTAGGCCTATGCCAGAGGAAATCGTCACCATAGAGCGCCACGTCCTGGAACAGGAACGGGCCCATCCGGAGGCGACCGGGGTCTTCACCAGCCTCCTCTACGACATCGCCCTGGCGGCCAAAATTATCGCCCGCGAAACCTCCCGCGCCGGCCTGGTCCAGATTCTGGGACTCTCCGGCGTGACCAACGTCCAGGGCGAGGCGCAGATGAAACTGGACGTCTTCGCCAACCAGACCATCATCCGGATGAACTCCTACACCGGCCGGCTGGCGGTAATGGCCTCCGAAGAGGAACCGGACATCATCCCCATCCCCGAGGGATACCCCGTCGGCCGCTACGTGCTGGTCTTTGACCCGCTGGACGGTTCGTCCAACATTGACGTGAACGCCAGCATCGGCACTATTTTCGGCATCTACCGGCGGATCACCCCTCAGGGACCGGGGACGGTGGCCGATTGCCTCCAGCCGGGGCGCAACCTGGCCGCGGCGGGGTACATTATCTACGGCTCCAGCACGATGATGGTCTACACAACGGGCAACGGGGTACACGGGTTCACTCTGGATCCCAGCGTGGGAGAGTTTCTGCTTTCCCACCCGAACATCCGTATTCCCTTAGAGCCCAAATACTACAGCGTCAATCAGGGCAACGAGAAGTACTGGAGCGAGGGGGTGAAGCGCTACACCCGCTGGTTGCAGGGGATGGATGAGCAGGAGCCCCGGAAGCCCCTCTCCGGTCGGTATATCGGCTCCCTGGTGGCCGACTTCCATCGCAATCTGTTGGAAGGGGGGGTCTTCTACTACCCCCAGGATTACAAAGACCCGAAGAAACCCCAGGGGAAACTGCGCCTGCTCTATGAAGCCGCGCCGCTGGCCTTCATCGCCCACCACGCGGGCGGGTATGCTTCCGATGGGCAGCGCCCTATCCTGGATATCGTCCCCGAATCGTTGCACCAGCGGACAGCTCTTTTTATCGGGAATCGGGAATTGGTGGAGAAGGTGGAGGCATTCATCGCCCGCTACGGATGAACTGGACTCTGGCGAAATGCTCTTTTTCGCTCCCGGCGGGTGCTCTCGGCGGGTCTGCGACCCGCCGATTGCCGGACGCCGGTCACAGACCGGCTTTGAGCAACGAAAATCGTTATAGTCCGCAGGCAGCAGGTAGCAGGCAGCAGACAGCGGGAAGCCTG
>FWPU01012910.1_pt1 | contig 10833 bp, 15 predicted proteins | sample 2228361 | NCBI WGS metagenome assembly FWPU01 (sample SAMEA103939777, study PRJEB20133) | metagenome | reverse complement strand
TAAAGAAGTTTTAACCAACTAAACAAACATATCATACGAAACATATCATACGAGGAGGTAAAAAATGGATAGGACCACAGTGTTATTCATCAGGGCAAGCCTGGTCTATCTGGCTATAGGGGTGATTGTGGGAGTTTTGATGGCTGTCTGGCCTCAGTGGATCTATGTTTACCGGAGCGTCCACGTCCATCTCAACCTGATAGGTTTCATGACTATGATGGTCTTTGGGGTAGGCAACCACATCCTGCCTCGATTCAGCGGACGTCCCCTTTATAGTCAGGAGATGGCTCGGGTCCAGTTCTGGTTAGCTAATATTGGTCTTATTGGGATGATCCTATCCTGGTCCTTTCTGGGCCACCGGAGGGCTGTGGCCTATCAGGCCTTCCTGGTATTCTTTGGTGTTATAGAGGCCATCGCCATCTTAATTTTTGTCTATAATATCCAGAGGACCATCCGCCCTGTTGGGGGCTGAGATAAATGTAGGGGTGGCATTTATGACACCTGAAGCCGATGATAATCGACTGGCCGAAGTCAAATAACGGGCTTGATAAATCAAGCCCCTACATAAAAATATGGAAAAATAGGGATGCTTGAAATCCCCATCAGATAAAGCCTTCAGAGTTTTCTGAATGGCAGAAGAATTGGGAATAATTAAAGGAGGTGAGTCAGGTGGCAAAGATAACTAAGGATACAGTCATCGGGGACGTCCTTAAGGAAATCCCTCAGGCGGAGAGGGTAATAGAGAGGTACTTCGGGCAGGGCTGCTTCACGTGTCCGGGAATCAAGATGGAGTCCATCGCCTTTGGGGCCATGATGCATGGGATAGACCCTGAGCCCATTGTAGAGGAAATTAACAAGCTGAGCCAGGAATGAGAATGGCTAATAGCAGATAGCTTATGGCAAATGGCGAATAGCTTATGGCGAATAGATTATGGCAGATAGCTTATTGTTGATGGATTATGATTAACCATAAAGAAGGAGGTCCCTGTGAAGCCCATTGATATAAATAGCCTTAAAGAGTTTCAAAAGGAAGGACCGAGGAGACAGATCCTGTTTGACTCGGAGAAGATGAGGGTGGTCCTCTTCTGTCTTGAAGCAGGCCAGGAGATCCCAGCCCATACCACTACCTCTGAGCTCCTGATGTTAGCCCTGGAAGGGAAGGGGAGCTTCCTGGTGGGTGGAGATGTGCACCCGGTGAAAGGGGGCTCAGCGGTTGCCTGTAAGAGCCAGGAGCCCCATGGCATGAAAGCCGAGGAGCGGTTAGTGGTCCTCGCCGTCATTGCCCCAAGGCCCTAAGGAGAGGAGAAAAAATGAAAGCCACGGAATTGCTTAGAGCGGACCATCAAATCGTTTTGGAAAAGCTGGGAATTCTGGAGGTCTCTCTGGCCCTGAGAGAGGAGGATTCCCTTGGGTCTGTAAAAGAGGTTATGGATTTTCTGAGCGGGGAGCTCGAGAGGCACCTCCTTGACGAGGAAAACGCCCTTTTCCCTGCCCTGGAAGAGTTTCTGGGAAGGGAGGGGGGACCTATCGGCGTCATGCTTGCCGAACATGAGGACCTACGGAAGACCCTGGAGATGCTCCGTCAGACTCTAAACAGAGGAAATATTGAATTAGAGGAATTGAACCTTTATGGAGGTCGAGTCCTCGAAGTGCTCCGAAGCCACATCTTCAAGGAAGACAATATCCTCTTTCCCATGGCGGAGATGCACTTAGAGGAGGCCAGGCTCGAGGAAATCGGGCAAAAAATGAAAGCGGGAAAGGGAGAAGGGCCACAGGCCAGCCCTTTCATCCTGGATGTCCGGCCCTTTCCCCCCTGGGAGAGACACCCGAAAATCTTTGATATCTTTGACGGTCTGAAAAAAGGGGAGACCCTTAAGATAATCAATGACCACGACCCTCGCCCCCTCCATTACCAGTTCATCATGGAGAGGCCAGGCCAGTTTGAATGGCAATCAAGGGAGATATCGCCCAGGGAATGGGAGGCAGTAATCACCAGGCTGTAAGAAAGGGCAGAGGTGAAAGGAGGTCGGTGGCATGTTTACCTTGGCCCGACGATATGTAAAGACCAGCTTTGTCTTTTTTCTGCTTGGGCTCTTCCTCGGGGGATACCTGGCTGTAAGTAAAGAACTTCTGGGCACAGGGGTCCGGCCCCAGCTCACCGCCGCCCACGGCCACATCCTCCTGGTGGGCTTTGTCATCATGCTCATCATGGGGATTGCCCTATGGATGTTCCCCCGGCCTGCCAAGGACGATACCCGTTACAGCCCTGATCTAGCCGCATTCACTTACTGGGTCCTCACGATTGCTACTCTTCTCCGCTTTTTTGGTGAAATAGCCAGTGCTTACGCTTATTTACCTATTCTCCCTTGGGTCATTGCTGTAGGGGGACTGGGCCAGGTTGCGGCAGGGGTGCTCTTTGTTTACAATATCTGGACCAGGGTAAGACCAGTAGGAAGTCAGTTCCGGGAAGCGGCAGGGGAGAAGTTTTAGGAGGTACCACATGGACTTAATCACTAAAGACATGGTCATCAATGAGGTGATTAGTAAATATCCTCAGACTATCGCCGTTTTTAACAAATTCAATGTGGATGCTTGCTGTGGTGGCGGCCAGAGCATTGAAAAGACAGCGAAGGCAGACAGGGTAGATGTGGAGGTCCTCCTCAAGGCCCTTAACGAGGCTCTGGCCTCAAAATGATCACCCAAAGATTCAAAAAAGAGATTGAGAAAGAATAGGAGGACAGACCCGGGTGCCCAAAGGCAGGCTGCGGGAGGGGCAGTAGGGTGTCTCCTGGGACCTGGTTGCAAGACCTGTGACCTGGTCCATTATTGCTTTCCAAAGCAAGGGACTAAATCCAAAGAGCGGTCAAGGGGTCGAAGGCGAGCTGGTCGGAAAGGCAGGAACTGATTAAAAGGGGGTTATTCAATATGCCAGGGGAGAAACCCTGCTGAAGTAATGGCAAAACTTGAAAAGGGCATTTTTGAGTGAGGACAGGGGTTTTTCTCCTCCACCAGCCGGGGAATCCTGATGTTTGATGTCAAGACCAAGCGAGTCTATGAATCCAGGGAGCCAAGGGACGGCATCAGGGTGCTGGTGATGCGCTTCTGGCCCAGGGGGGTAAAAAAGAACTCGATTGATGAATGGCTGAGAGAGCTAGGGACTGACCAGGAATTAATAAGAAAAGGGGAAAAACGGCAGGATAGGGTGGAGGGAGTTCAGAGAGGCTTACCTAAAAGGGCTGAATTCACTAACAAAGCAAGAGGCCCTAAGGAGACTAATGGACCTGTCATCAAAAGGGCCCGTGACCTTACTCTGCGCCTGTCCTAAAGAAGACCGCTGTCACCGCGGCATCCTAAAAGATTTGATTACATCCAATCTTTAAAAACCCTTTCAGAAAGGGGGAAGCCATGGCTGAAGCCCTTACGGATTTTATCCCAAATAATGCATGAATGTAGGGGTTCAATTTATTGAACCCAATGAATATTGGGCTTGATGAATCAAGCCCCTACACCAAACAGGTACAACTAAGTTGTTAATATAGCAATAATTTGGATGTTCACGCATTATTTGGGTTTATATTAATGGTGAGCCGAGCGAGAACCGGCTATCTTTTGGAGATGGAGGAGGCTTTACAAATAAAGAGGAGGACAAACAATGGACTTTGGTCTCACCGCTGGACAGCTTATGTTTCAGGAGGCCATCGCCCGCTTCGCCAAGGAAGGGCTAGAACCCTACGTCAAGGCGATGGAGGCGACCGATCGTTTCCCCATCGAGGTCTTCAAGACGCTGGGCAACCTGGGGTATCTCGGGATCCACTTCCCTCCCGAGTATGGAGGTTCCGGTGCCGACTTCACGACCTTCTGCATCTTCATCGAGGAGGTCTGTAAGGTCTCGGCAGCCATTGGTGTCAACGTCCTCCTCCACACCCTTATGGGGAGTGCCCCCATCTTCCTGGTTGGCAGCGAAGAACAGAAGCAAAAATACTTCGTGCCTGCTATTAAAGGGGAGAAGGTCGCTGCAGCCGGCCTTACTGAGCCCAATGTTGGCTCAAGCGCGGCCGATATTGAGACTACCGCAAAGAAGGTGGATGGTGGCTGGTTCATCAGGGGCTCTAAGATGTTCACGTCGAATGGCCCTTACTGCGACTTTATCACTCTCGTAGCCTCCACTGACCGAGAGAAGCGCCACAAAGGGATTAGCCTCTTCATAGTTGATAGCAAGACCCCTGGGGTCGCCCTGGGGCCCAACATACCCAGGATGGGGATAATGGGCGGAGAGATTGGCACCATTGCCTTGGACGACGTCGTTGTCCCGGAAGATTGTCTCCTTGGTGAGGAAGGGAAGGGGTTCTATTACCTGATGGAGGCCTTGAACGCCACAAGAGTCGCCTTAGCGGCGGGTGCCGTGGGGCTGGCCAGTGCCGCTTTCGACCGGGCCCTGCAATACGCCAAAGAGAGGCAGCAGTTCGGCCAGCCCATCGGTAAGTTCCAGGGCGTAAGCTTCAAGCTGGCTGACATGGCTTTGGAGATTGAGTTGGCCCGTTTGATGGTCTACAAGGCTGCCTGGCTCCTGGAAAGGAAGGAAAAGTTCGTGAAGGAAGCGGCCATGGCAAAGCTCTTCGCCTCGGAGATGGCGACCCGGGTGGCCCACAAAGCCATCCAGGTCCATGGGGGCTATGGCTTTACTAAGGAGTACCCTTTAGAGCGGTACTACAGGGATTCAAGGCTCTTCGAGATCTTTCAGGGCACCTCGGAAATCCTAAGGGTCATCATTGCAGGCCAATTAGGGCTTTAAGATGAAGGTCTTGGTTTGCTGTAAAAGGGTTCCCGATCCTTCCGCCAAGATAAAGGTGAAACAGGACGGCTCAGGCATCGAGACAGAGGGGCTTAAATTCGTTATTAACGCTCTTGATGAAGTCGCCATCGAGGAGGGACTGAGGCTGAAAGAGAGGCACGGGGGGGAGGTCGTTCTCTTTTCCTTAGGGCCTACTCAGGCAGAGGATCAGATTCGGATGGGTCTCGCCATGGGGGCCGATCGGGGCATCTTGGTCCTCTACGAAGGCTTTGCTGATTCAGACTTAGTGGCTAGGGCATTTGCCGCGGTATTTCAGGATGAAAGGCCGGACCTCATCCTGATGGGAAAGGTTTCACCCGACACTGAGGCCGGCCAGATGGGGCAGCTCGCCGCCGAATACATGGGCCTCGCCCAGGCTACCTTCGCCTCGAAGATTGAACTTCAAACAGACGGTTTAAAGGCCGTCGTCACCCGGGAGGTTGAAGGAGGTCATGAGAGGGTCGAGGTCCAGCTCCCAGCGGTCATTACCTGTGACTTTCGATTGAACACACCCAGGTATGCGTCTGTTCCGATGATCATGAAAGCGAGGGCGAAACCTATTAGGAAGGTCCACCTGGAAGAGATAGGGGTCGAGACGATTGCGAAGGTTCAGGTTCTGAAGCTTCTGCCCCCGCCGAAAAGGGAGGCAGGGGTCAGGGTGGAGAACGTTGAGGAGCTTCTCCGCCGCCTAAGAGAAGAGGCGAAGGTCCTTTAGGAGGGAGAGTGGGAAGCCTCTTGGTAGTTGCGGAGCATCGCAAGGGTCATCTCCGTTCGGCTGGTCTTTCCGCCTTTAGCTTCGGGAAGGGGATGGCCGCCCAATTAGGGGTCCCCTGGCATATCCTGGTCATGGGCAAGGAAATCTCATCGGTGGCGGAAGAGGCGTCCCGCTATGGGTCCTCGAGCGTCCTTTCAGTAGATCATCAACTCTTAGAGTATCCTGTGGCCCAATCCTCGGCTTCTGTCGTTGCCGAAGCGGCGAAGACGGTAGATGCCTCCTTCATTGTTGCCCCAGCTACCCCTTGGTCGAAGGACTTCCTGCCCAGGGTTGCGGCGAAACTTAACGCCGGGATGGTGAGCGACATAATCGCCTTCGAGATCGAGGGTAACACGGTAGCCTTTAAAAGGACGGTGTATGCTGGGGCAGCCATCGCAGAAGTTGTTATTACAACGGCCGTCAAAATCGTTTCTGTTCGTCCGACTGCCTTCCCCAGGGCGAAGCCCGAGGAAAGCCTTTCCCCCATCGTCCCCCTTCCCATCGAGAGTGATCATGCTTCTTCGATAGGGTCAAAGTTCCTCTCTTTCGAGGAGCGGCCATCGGAGAGGCCGGAACTCGCTGAGGCAGGGATCATTGTGGCTGGAGGTAGAGGGACCAGGGGTCGAGAGGGCTTTCAACTGCTGGAAGAGCTGGCCGATCTTCTAGGCGCCGCCGTGGGGGCTAGCCGGGCGGCCGTGGACATGGGCTGGGTCCCGGCGGACCTTCAGATCGGTCAGACAGGGAAGATTGTAGCCCCTAATCTTTACTTCGCCGTCGGCATCTCTGGGGCGATCCAGCATGTGGCCGGGATGAAAGACTCGAAGGTGATTGTCGTCATCAATAAAGACCCTGAGGCCCCCATCTTCCAGACCGCCACTTATGGCCTCGTTGGTGACCTCTTTAAAGCCATCCCCGTCCTCACAGAAGCGATCAAGAAGGTCAAGGAGGCCTAAGATGGCCGAGCCGACCCGCGAGATATTCGGGAACATCCTTCCAAACCTCCGCCTCGTCTTTTACATCGTATCCGCCTTGGCGGCGTTGATCCTCACATATGGGGTCTTCAGAAGGATCATCCTCTATATGGCCGGACATTCGGAGAAGATAACGAATGCCTTCAGCCAACGCCTCAGGCTCTTTTTCGAGTATGGGATTGGCTTAAAAAGGCTCCGCCATGACCCCTTCGCCTTCCTCATGCACCAATTCACATTCTGGGGATTCGCCGTCCTGTTTATCGGGACTGTCATCGTGACCCTCGAATACCATTTGAAGCTAGGGGTCTTCCGCGGGACCTTCTATCTTACTATATCTTTCCTCTTGGACCTCTTCGGACTCCTCTTCATAATTGGCCTAGCGATGGCCGCTTATCGAAGATGGTGGGTTAAGCAAGAGCGGTTCCAGGGGGCACTGGAGGACTTCGGCATCCTGTTGCTCTTATTTGCCATCGGGGCCTCGGGATTCGTCCTGGAGGGACTCAGGATCGCCGCATCAGGGTTCCCTATCTGGGAGCGGTGGTCCTTCGTCGGCTACGCCCTGGCGAGGTCATTGGAAGCTTTCGGTCTTCAGGGGCTACCCCTTTGGCGGGTCCATTTCTTCGTCTGGTGGACCCACACCTTCCTGGCCCTGGCCTTCATTGCTCTCCTCCCCTATACAAAACTCCTGCACATATTCACATCCCCGGCTAACATCTTTTTTGCCTCCCTCTCCCCGAAAGGGGCCCTTTCCCCTGTTACCCTTCAAGAGGTGGAAGAGAGGGGCACTATTGGATTAGCGTCGCTTCATGATCTTACTTGGAGACATCGTCTCGCATTAGACGCCTGCACGCGCTGCGAACGGTGTCAGGAGCTCTGTCCTGCGTATCGGAGTGGGACCCTCCTCACACCCATGGGCCTCGTCCAGAAGCTCAGAAACAATATGGGCCAAAGAGGCCCCCATGACGGAAATGGTCGGCTCCCTGGCGAGGTCATCTCAAGCGATGAGCTGTGGGCCTGTACCACCTGCAGGGCCTGTGCAGAGAGCTGTCCAGTATTCATCGAGCATGTGGGGCTCATAGTAGGGATGCGGCGGTCCTTGGTGGCCGAGGGGAACCTGTATGATTCGAGCGCCAGGACCACCCTGATAAACATCGCCGGAGGCTTTAACCCTTGGGGGCTTCCTCCAGAAGAACGGGGAAGGTGGGCTGAAGGTCTTTCCGTCAAGATTATGAGGGAGGTAGGAAGGGCTGACGTCCTCCTTTGGACAGGCTGTTTCGCCTCCTACGACCCAAGGGCCCAACGGATCGCCAGGGCCTTAGTTAAGGTGTTTCAATGGGCAGGGATTGATTTCGCCATCTTGGGGGACGAAGAACGATGCACAGGAGACCCGGCCAGACGCATGGGGGACGAGTTCCTCTTCCAGGAGTTGGCAGGTGCGAACATCGAGACGCTGAAAAGATATCAATTCAATCAGATCGTCACCTCCTGCGCCCATGGGTTTAACACGCTAAAGAGCGAGTATCCCCAGTTCGGCGGCCGTTATATGGTGAGACATCATAGCGAGTTCCTGGCTGACCTGATACGCCAGGGGAGGCTCCCCTTGAAATCAGACCTCAAAGGGGCCCTCGCCTACCATGACTCTTGCTACATTGGCCGATATAACGGGATTTACGATCAACCGAGGGAGGTCTTGGCCTCCCTTTTGGGTCAAAGGCCTTTAGAAATGGCGAGCTTCCGGGAGAAGGGGCTATGCTGCGGAGGAGGGGGCGGACACATGTGGATGGAGTATAAGGCGGAGAAGCGGATCAACCACATGCGCCTCGAAGAGGCACTGGCGACAAAGGTCCAGATCGTGGCAACGGCATGCCCCTACTGCCTCCATTCGCTTGAGGACGCGGTCAAGACTAGGGACCCGGATGAATCGCTTCATGTAAAAGACATCGCCGAGCTAATCGCCGAGGCCATCGCCTGACGCACCACTCATAGAACCCATGAAGATGGAGGACCGGTTCATTTGCCCGGCGTGGGTATAAAGTTAACTTTGTAAAAATGAATGGATCAGAGTTCCTAGCTGGAGGTATGAGGTGAGAGAGGTTATAGGCATCAAAGATTTGGTAAAATTTAATCCTGATTTCTTCCAGCCCAATATCCTTTATGTGTCCCAAAAGGTGAAGATACCATTGATCTGCCTTGATAGTGGCCATGAGATACCACCTCATCCCAGCGCATTAGGGATTTTTTATGTTATAGAGGGTGAGGGTGTATTTATCAAGGGTGACGAAAAGATCGATATAAAGGCCGGGATGCTCGTTATCGCCCCTGAAGGGGTAGAAAGGGGGATAAAGAGTAGAGGTAAACTGGTTGTTCTGGCGGTCCAGGTAACATAATTTAAAACATATCATACGAAACATATCATACGAGGAGGTTTTGAATATGGTTACAATAGACCCTATCACTGAGTTCAGAGAGGACCACAGAAAGGTAAGGGACGGTATCCTCGCTATTACCGATGCCCTCGGGGAAAGGGATGTAGCAGGGGCCAAGGGGATCCTTGGCAATCTGAATAATCTGGTCGGTCCCCACTTCAGGTACGAAGAAGAGTCTCTTTATCCAGCCCTGAGAAGGTTTCTTGGCGAGTATGTAGACCAGCTTTTAAGCGAGCACAATAAAGTAATTGATACTGCCAAGGCATGCGCATCGCTCTTGGGTAAAGAGACCCTTACAGAAAGGGAGGCCGAGGATGCCAGAAAAGCGGCTATGGCCCTTCTTATTCATGTTAGTAACTGCGACGGCCTTGCCATCCTTTCAGAACGCTTTACCAGGGCTGAACTGGATGAGCTTGCCAGAAGATACGAAGAGGCAAGAAGGGCTGGGGTCCCTCTCCTCGAATGGGCTGATAGGATAAGAAAAGGGTAGCCTAATACCAGGGAAAGGTAAATGAATAGATGTTGCATCTTCTTACACTCGGGCTCCTTTGACAGGGTATATCAGGCCATGTCCATAACAAACGTCGTGCTTGCAAAAGGAGGAGAGGCTCATATATTTTTGAGCTATGGTGCTCTAAAACGCTTTGTAAAGGGCAATGTTGACAAGGCAGCCATAGAAGGAGAGCCCGCTTCCTTTAAGGAGGAGTTCGAGAAAAATCTAAAGAGGGGAACCTTAGACCCAATAAGCGAGATGGTAAACATTGCCAGAAGGTTTGGTAAATTTAAGCTCTATGCCTGTACCGCCTCCATGGCTGTATTGAATATCACGAGGGATGAGCTTATCGAGGATGTAGATTCTAGCATGGGCCTGGTTACCTTCATGGACCTGGTAAGGGATGCTAACCTGGTATTGTATATTTAGCCTTGGGAAGAGGTACTGGCCGAGAGCCATAGGGCAAAGAATACCTTGATGGAGGAGGCTCTGGGGTATTAGGGTTATGCCAGGAAAAGCATTGATTCCAAGGGAACATGGGGCCTGGGCTATGCTCCTGGTCCCTTTTTTCGTAGGGACGGGTGTTTCAAATAAGATAGGCCTGGAGGCCTTCCTCCTCCTTCTTACTACCCTTTCCCTTTTCCTGGCCAGGCAGCCTGTAATAGAGATAGTCCGCAGTATCTCTAGAAAGAGACCGGAGACCGAAGACAAAAGCTTAAACCCTCTGGTCCCGAGTTTCAGGTCTCTAGTCTCTTGTCTCCTGTCTCTGGTCGTGTTTGGCCTTCCCCTGCTTTTTATCTATAACCGCTGGTGGCTCATCCCTTTAGGTGCCCTGGGCCTTCTCCTCCTTCTATTCCAGATTTACCTTCAAACCCTCCATCTGGAAAGAGAGACCTGGGCAGAGATTGCTGCCATAGCGGGGATGTCTTTAACGGGACCTGCGGCCTATTATGTTTCGGGAAATGCTCTGGACATTACGGCTTTTAGTTTATGGCTTCTCCCCTCTCTATATTCCGGTGCGAATGTTTTCTACGTGAAGCTGCGGGTAAGGCAGCGCTCATTAAGGGAACTGCCTAACAAGGCAGGCCAAAAATTTGCCATAGGGGGGAATGCGGCCATCTCAATGGTCCTTGTTGGAGCCACTATTGGAGTCCTGACCTTTCTGAAATTAATCCCTCCCCTTACCCTTCTTGCCTTTTCCCCTCTTCTCCTGAAGACCCTCTGGGCCATCCTCGCATCCAGGGCACCATCCAGTATAAAGCGGGTTGGTTATTTTGAAATAGCCCATTCCCTCCTTTTTACCTTCCTCCTTATTATGGCCTACCGGCTCAATTATTTAGCAGTTTCCGCTTAATCAT
>FWPU01012909.1_pt1 | contig 10834 bp, 13 predicted proteins | sample 2228361 | NCBI WGS metagenome assembly FWPU01 (sample SAMEA103939777, study PRJEB20133) | metagenome | reverse complement strand
GGATAATATACCCGAGTGATAATTTAACGTTAAAAAAAAGATATAAAAATTTATTTTATAAATTAAAGGACGACCAAATAATGGTTGAAAATGCTTTTACTTTTCCAAAATTTAGGGGTCTTGGTTTACTGCCATTTGTTACGAATGAACTTTTGAATATGGCAAAAGATTTGGGTTTCAAAGCAGCTATTACTTACATTCGAAAAGATAATATCATTTCATTAAATGAGTTTATAAAATTGGGTTTCAAAATTGGTAAGGGAATACCGGATTCTTGGTCTGAAAAAAAGATTTTTGTAATTCTAAATAAAGACGTATATATTAAAATGTTAACGAGAAGAAATGTATTAAAATTATTTATAATGGGAAGTTGTGGCTTTATGTCCTCTGGCTATGCAATAAAATCTGAGGCTGAACATCCATCATTGGATCACAGATCTGGAGGGCGGCCATCTGAAGTCATTATTTTCCGAGCTATTAATAGCGGCCCAGAAAAAAATCTAATTAAGGTATTCGAGCTAATCGGAGGAATTGAGAAGATTATTAGCGAAGATGATATAGTGATGATTAAGCCAAATCTTCAGTGGTGGAGTCAGGGGGCGCCGAATCTGGCAGCTTTTAAGGCTTTAATTGAGCTGATCATGGAAAGGCCAGGAGGGTTTAAAGGGGAAGTAATTGTTTTAGAGAATTGCCATCGCGGCTCTGCCCCTTGGCAACATGGCGGGTGGGCTAATGTATTTGAAAGAAATTCAGATCTTAAAAATATTAGAAATATGAATGAGCTGGCAAATTTATTAAAAGAAAGATACGGATCAAAAATTTCTATTATTCATCTTGTTGACATAAAAGCGGGTGGAAAGCGAGTTTTTCATCCGAAGGATGGCCCTGGTTATGTTTATTGCGATGGATCAAATGGGATTCCCCTCCTAAAATGTGAAAATGGCAAAAAAGGCAAAGATTATCGGGCAACAATAATGACTTACCCCATCTTCAAGACCTCCAAAGGAACAATAATCGATTTTAAGAAGGGCGTTTGGGAAAAGGGATCATATACTGGTCAACCATTAAAATTCATTAATTTAGCGGCTCTCAATCATCATAGCACATATTGCGGGATGACCAGTGCAATAAAAAATTATATGGGAATTACAGATTTAAGTGGAGGAGCTAATCCTGAGGCGGATGGCCGTCTTATTCGAGATTATTATAATTTTCATTCTTTTTCTTTTAATGAGTGGTCACCAGGCCCAGAATTGGGCATGTTAGGAAAAGCTATCGGCAGTTTTATGAAGACGATTCGACAAGCAGATCTAAATATTACTACCGCCGAGTGGACAGGATTATCATCACGAGTTGAACCTCCTGTGGCCCATACCAGGGCTGTTTTGGCTTCTACTGATCCAGTCGCTCTTGACTATCACGCTGCCAAATATCTACTTTATCCCAATTCAAAAATTTCTTTTCATAATCCAGACTCGACCAATAGCCCTATTTTCCACCTATTAGAAAAATGTTCTGAGGTGGCGGGGGGAGCTTTGAATGAAAGAGAAATCGTTGTAAAGTCATATGATTTCAGGTCCAATTCTTTTCAGGGAAAAGAAAACTTACAGATTAAAGCCCCTATCTATTGGGGTAGGAATTTAAAAGCAATGCTCAAATATTGGGTATTAAGATACTGGAAAGCGGAATAGAATCATGGGGCAAGGGAGCGAAAACAAGGAGCAAAAGAAAAGAGGGAATAATGGAATGTTGGAAAAATATGTTCCAGGTTGCATGTTCCGGGTTGCGCGTTAGCGGGTTGCAGGTTCGAAATGCTCGAACGATGGAAAAATGGAATAATGGGAGAATGGAATGTTAATAAAACACGTTGCGGGTTAGGAAGTTACAGGTTACGAAATACCAGAATGATGGAATGATGGGAGAATGGAATACTGGAATAGTGGAATGTTGGAATAACGGGAAAAAGAAGGTGTTAAGCGTTAAGTGATGAATGAGAAATGGTGGTGAGGCAATTAAGGAAAACGATGAAGATCTGTTCGAATTGTGTGTTGCCGGAGACTTTTCCAGGAATAAAATTTAATAATGAAGGTGTTTGTAACTTTTGCAAGAATTTTCGTTCCCAGAATGATAATATCAAAAGCAAGAAAGAGAAATACCATAAAAAATTTCTCAACCTTTTGGATCAACTAAAAAAATCAAACGAACTAGACAGACAAGAAAAACGAGATATACGAGATCCCTCTTTTTCTTACGATGTTCTCATGGCTTATAGTGGTGGTAAGGATAGCTCTTATACCCTAAAAATATTGAAGGAAAAATATGGTTTAAAAATTTTGGCTCTCACCTTTGATAATGGATTTCTTTCTTCTTTTGCCTTGGAGAACATAAAAAGAGTTTGTGATTCCCTGGGTATTGACCGAATAGTTGTCTCTATAAATTCGCCAACTTTATATGCTGCTTATCGCGGATCGATGGACCCAGATCTTTATCCTATTAAAGCGTTAGAGCGAGCAAGCTCGATTTGTAATACCTGCATGAATCTGGTGAAATCATATATGCTAAAAACAGGGATCGAGATGGGTATTCCTTTTTTGGCATATGGCTGGTCTCCAGGTCAGGCCCCTCTATCTTCATCTATTATGAGATGGAATATTTCCATGATTAAAAAAACCCAGAATATTCTGCGGCAGCAATTTAAGCGAATTTTGAGGGATGGCGCTGATTTATTGACTTTGTCAGATAGACATTTTCAAATGCTTGAGATTTACGAAAGAAATGGTTCTCCTCCCTTTTTTTACAACATTCATCCCCTCGCTTTCCTGGAGTATGATGAAGATGAAATTTTAAACACCATAAAATCGCTTGGCTGGCGAGAGCCTGATGATACAGATGCAAACTCAACCAATTGTTTACTTAACTCTCTGGGCATTAAAATCCATAAGGAACAATTCGGTTTTCATCCATATGCATTTGAAATTGCTAATTTAGTTAGGGAAGGATATATGTCGAGGGAAGAAGGTTTGGAAAAGCTCTCTAAAGAGGTTGATGAAAAGATTATTCGACAGGTAGAGGAAAAGCTTGGCTTAGGTAGTATGGCAGAGAAATGATTATGAATAGTTACGGGGGATAAGGATGGAAGTAAAGGCTATAATTCAACAATTTATAATCGAGCAATTCTTATTTGGAGAAGATGATCAACTTAAAGAGGATACTTCCTTCTTGGATAGTGGTCTCATTGATTCTACAGGTATTCTGGAACTTGTGAGCTTCCTTGAAGAGAGATTTAAGATAAAGGTTGAGGACGAGGAATTGATTCCTGAGAACCTTGATTCCATAAAGAATGTTACGACTTATTTAGAAAGAAAGTTAGCTCAATCTCTATGAACTTAACAAAAGACATATTAAGAATTGATCCTATTGGGGAAACCGAGCGAATAGTTGAATTTATTCGCAGGTTGGTCATTAAAGATTACAAGGGGAAAGGAGTAGTAATTGGATTAAGTGGAGGAATTGATTCGGCAGTGGTAGCAGAGCTTTGTGTGCAGGCTTTAGGAAATGAGAGAGTTTTAGGATTATTGTTGCCTGAAAAAGAATCAAATCCAGTCAGTTTACAGTATGCGCAGAAGCAGGCAGAAAAGATGGGGATTGCATATATCCATAATGATATAACTGCGGTCTTGGAAGCATTGGAGGTTTATAAAAGAAGGGACGAGGTTATTAAAAGAATATTCCCTGAATTTGATGAATCTTATAAGTTTCAAGTGGCTCTTCCTCAAAACCTTTTGGAAAAAGACCGATTAAATTACCACATTTTAACCATTGAAGATGGAAAGGGGAAAAATCGAAAAAGTAAGAGGCTTTCTGTAAGCGAGTGGATGGAAATCTCTGCTTGCCAGAACATGAAACAGCGCATAAGAATGATTAATCTTTACCACTATGCAGAAAAGAATAATTATATTGTTGCAGGGACGACTAATAAAACTGAGCTTGTTCAGGGATTTTACGTCAAATATGGAGATGGAGGAGTGGATATTGAACCGATCGCTCATCTTTATAAAACTCAGGTTTATCAATTGGCCAAATATTTAGGAGTGATCCAGGGAATTATCGAACGTACTCCCAGCCCGGATACCTATAGCCTTCCGGTAAGTGATAAAGAATTTTATTTTTGCCTCGATTATGAAATACTTGATCTTCTCCTTTATGCCTATCTGAATAACATTCGTCCAGAAGAAACAGCGAGGGTTTTGGATTTAGAGCGGGATAGTGTAAGAAGAGTTTTTAAAGACTTTGAGCATAAAGAGCGAGCCACCTGGCATCTTAGGCAGCTTCCACCTTCATTAAATTGATAAAGAAATTTTGGCTATAAATTTTTAATTCCAAAATATGAGGAAGCAGTGGGATTCATGAAAAATTTGTATCTTCTTCAACACTTCTTGGAAAATAGTGCGGATGAAGTCCCGAATAAAACTGCCCTCATCTGTGGTAGTGAAAGGTTGACCTATAAAGAAATCAATGAAGCGGCTAATCGAGTAGCGATGGCCCTTATAAATTGGGGTCTCAAGAGACAGGATCGAGTAATCATTTTTTTGGAAAACTCCTCGGAATTAGTTATAGCTATTTACGGGGTGCTCAAAGCAGGGGGGGTTTTTGTTGTTCTAAATCCATCGATCAAAGCAAACAAGTTAAGATTCATATTGCAGGATGCGGAAGCTACATTTTTAATTACTAATACAGAAAAAAAAGAGATTGTATTGAAAGCCTGTGGAGGATTGGGGGACCAGTGTAAGATTATTTGGATCGGAGGAGACTCTTCTAAGAATATCTCTGAAAAATCGCTTTCTTGGGATTCAATTATGGAATTTAGCCGTGGAGCATATGTAGCGACAAGTACAATTGATGTAGACTTGGCAGCCTTAATTTACACTTCTGGATCGACAGGGGAGCCTAAAGGAGTTATGTCTACTCATGCCAACATGGTCTCTGTAACCAGGAGTATTGTTCAGTATCTGAAGGTTAATTCAAGTGACATTATCTTAGACGTGCTTCCCTTATCCTTCGATTATGGCCTTTATCAGGTTTTAATGGGTTTCATGGCCGGGGCAACAGTGGTTCTGGATAAATCTTTTGTTTTTCCTGTGAAAATTCTTGAGACCATAGAAAGGGAAAAAGTAACGGGATTTCCCATTGTGCCAATGATTGCTGCGCTTATTTTAGGCCTTCAAAATCTTAAAAACTATAATCTTCATAGCTTGCGGTATATAAGCAATACGGCCGCTGTTCTTTCTGTCGAGCATATACGACGCCTAAGATCTTTGCTTCCCTGGATTGAAATTTATTCGATGTATGGCTTGACAGAATGTAAAAGAGTGGCATTCCTTCCTCCCGAGGAGATAGACCGAAGACCCGGCTCCGTGGGCAAGGCCATACCTAATTGTGAAGTCTTGATCGTAAACGAAGAGGGAAGGGAGGTTGGACCTGGTGAGGTTGGAGAGCTTATCGTCCGGGGTTCAAATGTTATGCAAGGGTACTGGAAAGCGAAAGATTTGGCAGAGGAGGTTTTTAAACCAGGAAGATACCCTGGCGAACGTTTCCTTTATTCTGGAGACCTATTTAAGAAAGACGAAGAAGGTTTCCTCTATTTTGTGGGTAGAAAGGATGATATGATCAAAACCCGTGGGGAAAGGGTAAGTCCGCGGGAAGTGGAGAATGTGCTATGTGCTATGCCGGGGGTTCTGGAGGCCGCTGTTATTGGCATCCCTGATGAAATATTGGGGCAAGCCATAAAAGCCTTCGTTGTCTTAGAAAACGGGGCGTCAATTTCGCAGAAAGAAATCATGAAATATTGTACCAACCATCTTGAATCGTTTATGGTGCCTAAATATTTAGAAATTCTTCCTGAGCTGCCAAGAACACCTAACGGGAAAATAGACAAAAAAGCCTTGAGTAGAAGAGGGTAAAAAAGAAGATAAAAATGATGGAATATTGTAATGATGGAGAAATGCGTTGCGAGTTCTATGTTGCAGGTTAGCGGGTTGTGGGTTACCAAATACTGGAATGATGGAATGATGGAATGATGAGCCTTGAACTGCTGACTCAATTATTGAGTCAACCCTCCATTACACCTCCGAGGTGCAATTTTCTCGGTTTAAAGTTCTTTTTATTTTCAAAATTACTGAAGTATGTAGGCTGTGCAGTAGAGAAAAGAATCGGTTAACATTAAGCCATCAATTTAACCTCGTACTCGGGGTGTGTTGTGTAGAAAAAATAGACAAGCCCTTTTTGCCCAAGATACTTAAATGATCGATAATCCGCCAAACGTGAAGTTGTGCATTAGGTTCTCGGTTCAAGGAATTATGTTATGCCATCCGTATTTAAGCATAAATGAGTCTTTTGCCCTTTGGTTCCGGGATTTCACGTCCGAACTCTTTTGCTGTATCTAGCCATAAATTGATTGCTTCTTGGCAATTATTTAAAGCTTCATTGGGAGTGTTTCCATGGGCAATACATCCGGGAAGTTCGGGAACCTCCGCGATAAACGCTTGATCTTCGTTGCTCCAATAAATGATGATTTCGTACTTATGCATCAATTCTCCTCCTCTTGATATAACCCATATTTAGTTATGACGCTTCGCACCTGCCGAACCTGATACGGCTTAGCCATGTGTCCTTCTTTCTGAGATTAATTAATTCCTCTACTCCTGGTCTAACAAAGATATGATGACTTCCTCGGCTTCTTTCCTCGAAACCAAGGCGAGTCAGCAAGTTCCTCAACTCATCGAACCGAATGTTTGCATCTGCCCGTCCGCTAAGGACCATTTTAAGAAGCTTCCCATAGGCCATCATATGGTTTCGAATTACCGCGATTTTTAAGGTTTACTAAAAAATTATAACAAGATATTCGGAAAAAGTAAAAGACATTTAGGGTGTAGAGAAGACAACAGGTATTATCGATGATTAAATAATAATCCTTTAATATTTACTCTTTCCTTTTTACTTAGGTAAAAACCAGAAAGACCAGAGACAAGAGACAGACCAGATAGACCAGAGAAGCTAGAGAAAACATGTGATTCGGGGTTATGATTCGGGGTCAGGCTTGCAATGTCGCCATTTAAAGAGAAGAACGAGGCTTAAACCGCAAACAAGATTTTCAATCAGGAAGCCAAGAAAAGAAGTAAAGAAATACAGGAATAGTGGAACAATGGAAAAGAAATAGTGAAATGTCGGAATAGTAAAACGTTGGAATGATGGGCTTGTCTCGAACCACTTACTTCCGACAACAAACGGTGACGAGTTACCTGGTTTATAAAGCTGAGCCTAGAGAGATGGAATGCTAAGAGAAATACAAGATTGTTTTAGATCAGAGAGAATTCTTTTTCCAGGCATGCACGCAATGAAATGGAGTATGAGGAGCTCGGTGGAATAAGGGAGAGAGAGGTATTTGAAGCTGTAGGAAGTGGTAAAGTGATAGAATCATACCCGGAGGATGAACCTTATCCAAGCTGCCTGATCTACGGAAAGACATCTGAAGGGAGAAACTTCATATTCTCTGTGCCTATACAAAAAAAGAGGAAACGGCTACAATTATAACGGTATATCAGCCAGACCCAGATCGCTGGATAGATTTCGAAAGGAGAAAGAAATGAAATGAGTCATTTGTAAGAGCTCTGATATTCAGAAGAAAACGGTAGAAGAAGAGATCAAATCCGGGATGGATATTGTGCTGGTTACAGTAGAGGTTTTGGTTTGCTTGAACTGCGGCGAAAGCATTGGCATGCGAAGAGTTCGGGCCATCTTTTCAAGAACAATACGGTCTGCTCCTGCTGGATGTGCGGCAACCAACGTAAGTATTTTGGGGAAATCACCTTGCAGGAAAAGAAATTCCGGGAGGCCTGGCCTATTCTTTGGGAAGATTTGGCTTCAGAAACAGAGAATGACGGCGCCAGATTATATTCGAGCACATAAACACTGGCTGGGTAACCGCAACGATATACTCTCCAGCGAACGATGTGGATGTTTTATAACTTATTTCGATTCGCTTTGTTTAAATAATGCTGACCTAATATAATTTCAAATATTATGAGAGAGAAGTTTCTACCCATCGACAAAAATGATGATGGAATCAAAGAAATACTCAGAAGAAATAAAGTTAAAAGTATCTCTATTTTTGGTTCCTATGCAACAGGGGAAAAGCGGGACGGTAGTGATATAGATATTCCATGAAGGCGCTGGTCTTTTGGATATGGTAGGTCTGAAACTTGACTTGGATAATTTATTGGACAAAAAGGTGGATATTGTCACCCAGAATTCCATCAGTCAATACTTACGAGAAAAGATCATTAATCAGGCTATACCCTTGTGAGAAAAGACTTCGGACCATTTTGGGAACATATCTCAAAAACCATTCAGAAGATCGAAGCTCATACAAAAGGCTTTGAAAGGGAAACCCCTTAGTTCAGGATGGGGTTTTTAGGAATCTCGAAATAATCGGGGAGGCAACAAAAAGCATACTCGAGGTAATTGGAAGAAGATATCCGCAAATTGAATAGAAAAAAATGCAGAAATGACGACCGTGTTGATAACTCGCTCTATGCCGTTCAAATTGGACAACAGGTACCCGTTAACCCGACCATTTTTTAAAAAGGACAAAAAATAGTATGGAAAGAAGCCGGGATTGGTTTGATGAAGCCCAGGGAGATTTGGGCCATGCTAAAAGCGACTTAGAGCATGGTTTTTATAACTGATCTTGTTTTTCATCTCAGCAAGCTGCCGAAAAAGCTATTAAGGCTGTTTTTCAAAAAATGGGGGCTGAAGCCTGGGGCCATTCGGTCGTTGATTTACTTGCGGAGTTAAAGAAAAGACATGATATTCTAGATGAGCTTATTAACGGCGCATTTGAGCTGGATAAAGCTCATATCCCAACACGGTATCCTAATGCTCATCCATCGGGATCTCCCCGAAAGAGATATACAAAAGAGGAAGCATCAAGGCTTATAAGATATGCAGAGAGAATCGTACAATTCTGTGAAGATCTTTTATCCAGAATTTAGTCGGGAAGAGCTGATTATAAAAATTAATAATAATCTTTCTCAGCTCGCTGAAAAGCTCGACCTTAAGCTTGTCGTCCTTTTTGGATCCTATGCAAGGGGGAAGCATACAGTTGCCAGTGATGTTGATCTATTAATTGTGCATAATAGCGCCCTGGCAGTAGAGACTTACAGACTCGTAAAAGAAATTCTCAATATTCCAAAGCTCGAGCCTCATATTTATACATTAAAGGAATATAAAGAAATGAAAGAGACAATTAGCAAAATGACGAAAGATGGAATTACTTTATTTTTTAGAAACATAGACGAGATAGATGAAAAGTGTTAAGTGGAAAAGAACGTAAGGCGTGAGGCGTGAAGAGACAAGAATAATGGGGGAATGGAATGCTGACAAAACATGTTGCGGGTTAGCAAGTTACGGGGTAAGAAATACCGGAACTATGGAATGATGGAATGATGGAATGATAGAGAAAAAAAGTGTTGAGTGTTAAGTGTTGAGTGAAAAGGCCATAAGGAGAAAGGCGCGAGGGGGGAAGCGCAAAACGCAGAGCGCTAAGCGCAAAGCGAATGAGGAAAGGTGCAGGGAGCGGGGAGCAGGGAGCAAGGAGCAAGGAGAAAAAACCGAAGTGCTGTGGCAGAAATTTTTAAGATCTCTGCGTTCTCTGTGAGCTCTGTGTGAGATAATCTTTCTCACGCCCGCTGCGCTCGAGACGCAGAGAACACAGAGAAAAGCTAATTTAAAGTTAAAATAAAAAACACTTTAAATTGAATCTCTGCGTACTCTGTGAGCTCTGTGTGAGATAAAAATAGCTAAGCGCGGAGCGCAAGTGGTGGATGAAAGTGTTAGAATAATTTCGGAAAATCCTTGAAAGGAAAATTCTTTAATGCCTGAAAGAAGTTTAGATTGGCTAAGACAAGCTGAGAAAGATTTAGAAAAGGCAAGATTGGATTGCGAATGGGGCTATTTCGAATGGGCTTGTTTTACATCCCAACAAGCTGCGGAAAAAGCCATCAAGGCCTTGTTTCAACGACTGCATGGGGAGGCGTGGGGACATGGAACGAAAGCCTTGCTGGAGAATTTGCCATATGAAGATCGCACGCAATTAATGGAAGAGGCCAAACTTCTGGATAAATTTTATATAACTACCCGATATCCCAATGGACTGCCGACTGGAATTCCCCATGATTATTTTACGAAAAGAGAAGCTGAAGAGGCCATAAGGGCAGCGTCGAGAATCTATGAGTGGTGCAAAAATAAGATTTATCAATAAAGATGAAATCTTAAAACTATTACAAATTTTTGCTAAGCAGTTATTGGCAGAAAAAGAAAATGTAATAGAGATAAGCCTTTTTGGTTCTTTAGTTCGCGGGAATTACTCTCCTCGAAGTGATGCGGATATCTATATTTTATTAAAAGAAGACCCGAAGACATTTATGGATAGAATCCCAGAATTTTTGGATTATTTTTCAAACGTAGGCCTTCCAGTCGAGGTTTTTCCGTATACAACAGAAGAGATTGAAAAATTTCGAGACAATCCTTTCATTCAGACCATTCAAAAAGAAAAATTGATCTTAGCAAAGCGAACAGGGCAAAAGTATTAGAATAGAATGGAGAAAAAAAGAAGAATAATGGAATGATGGAATATTGGAATAAAGTCGTGAGAGCGTGAGGCGTGAGGCGCGAGGGCGAAAATATAGGGTTTATGGGGGAATGGAATGCTGACAAAACATGTTGCGGGTTAGCAAGTTACGGGGTAAGAAATACCGGAACTATGGAATGATGGAAT
>FWPU01012908.1_pt1 | contig 10835 bp, 7 predicted proteins | sample 2228361 | NCBI WGS metagenome assembly FWPU01 (sample SAMEA103939777, study PRJEB20133) | metagenome | reverse complement strand
GACGATGGCATCATTGCAGTCATCACACAGGAAATTGCACTCTTCAATCCACCATCATGAATTTCCACCGAACAAGATACTCTACCTCTTTAACTTTTCAATCTTTGATTTTCCCCTCACACGGCCTGGAAGACGGCCTCGAACTCCTGACGGTCCAGCGTCTCCCGCTCCAGCAGCGCCCGGGCGATGGCGTGGAGCTTGTCCAGGTGGCTGGAGATCATGTTGTGGACCCGGGCGTAGGCCTCGTCCACGATACGCCGGACTTCGGCGTCGATCTGTTCCGCCACCTCTTCGCTGTAATCCCGCTGCTCAGCCAGCTCTCGCCCCAGAAAGACCAGCTCATCCTGCTGGCCAAACTGAAGGGGCCCCATGACTTCGCTCATGCCATACTTGGTCACCATCGCCCGGGCAGCAGTGGTCAGTTGCTGGATGTCCATGCTGGCCCCGTTGGAGATATCCCCGAAGATCAGCTCCTCCGCCACTCGCCCCCCTAGGGCCACTGCGATGTTGTCCAGGAAGTAGGAGCGGCTGACCAGGACCCGGTCCTGCTCCGAGACCCGCCAGACGTAGCCGCCCGCGCCACCCCGGGGCACAATGGTGATCTTCTGGATGGGGTCCGAGTGTTCACAGAGGCGGGCCACCAGGGCATGGCCGGCTTCGTGGTAGGCCACCACCTCCTTCTCCCGGGGCGACATGAGGCGACTGCGCCGCTCCGGGCCGCCCATGCCGATCCGCTCCACGGCCTCCTGCAGCTCGGCCATGCCGATGGCCCGCTTGTTGCGACGAGCCGCCAGGATAGCCGCCTCGTTGACCACGTTCTCCAGGTCCGCGCCCACAAAGCCGGGCGTCTGCCGGGCCACCGCGTCCAGGTCCACATCGGGTGCGATGGGCTTGCCTCGCATGTGGACGTCCAGGATGGCCCGCCGGCCCTTCAGGTCCGGCCGATCCATGGTCACCCGGCGATCGAAGCGGCCCGGCCGCAGCAGGGCCGGGTCCAGGATGTCAGGGCGGTTGGTGGCGGCGATGAGGATGACATTGGTGTCGGTGCCAAAGCCGTCCATCTCCACCAGGATCTGGTTCAGGGTCTGCTCCCGCTCGTCGTGGGAGCCACCCAGGCCGGTGCCCCGATAGCGGCCCACCGCGTCGATCTCGTCGATGAAGATGATGCAGGGGCTGTTGCGCTTGGCCTGCTCGAAGAGGTCCCGCACCCGGCTGGCGCCCACACCCACGAACATCTCCACGAACTCGGAGCCGGAGATGCTGAAGAAGGGCACGCCGGCCTCGCCCGAGACGGCCTTGGCCATGAGGGTTTTGCCGGTGCCGGGCGGCCCCACCAGGAGCACGCCCTTGGGGATGCGCGCGCCCAGCGCGGCAAACTTCTGGGGTTCCTTGAGGAACTCCACCACCTCCCGCAGTTCTTCCTTGGCCTCGTCGGAGCCGGCCACGTCGTCAAAGGTGACGGTGGGTTTGTCCCCGGTGAAGAGACGGGCCCGGCTCTTGCCGAAGGAGAGGGCCTGGTTGTTGCTCCCCTGGGTCTGCCGGAACAGGATGAAGAAGAGACCGGCAATAAAGATGAGGGGCAACAGGTTGATGAGCAGGGCCAGCCAGTTGCCGGTATTGCCCGGCGCCTCGTACTGGATCTTGACCTGGGCCAGCTTCTCCGGGCTGACGCCCAGGCCGACCAGTGTCTTGGTCAGGGGGACGCCCGGTTCCCGGCGAGTGACCAGGGGCGGCCGATCCTGGCTCATGATGACCTGGACTTCCTCGCTCCGCACGATCACCGATTGGACTCGGCCGTTCTCGATGGCGTTGGCCAGGTGGCTCAGGCTAATCTGTTGCGGCGCTTCGTCCGGGCGATAAATATTGAAAAAGAGCGCAGCACCTGCCACCAGAATCAGTAGATAGACAAATGCGTTGCGGCTCCAGTTTGTGTTCACGTACACCTCCCTGTTGAATCCCGGCTCCCCTGGCGTTTCTCCCGGCTGCCACATGGCTTCGTTGTCGGGAACAGGGGAGTCGCTTCGCTGCCGCTCAGTATACCAGATTCTACGCCTGCCTGACCAGTAAGCCACCATCCAGGGGGATAGTTCAAGATGGTCGGGGGTCCCGCATCGGACGCCGCTGTAGGGGCGCTGCTTGCTGCGCCCGCCTACGGCGGACAGGTTGGGAACGGGGGGCGACGGTGCTGTCGGGGCCGCCCCCCGTGGTGGCCCGCTTCGGGCGGGCACGGGGACCCGCCCCTACAAGACCTTCTGCACCTGTAGCCGGTTGCCCCGTGCGCTGTTGGCCTGCTCCAGCGCCTCCCGAGCCCCCATCACCACCACTCGGCCCTGGTCACGTACCTGGGCCAACACGTCGGCGAACTCCCGGAAATGGGCCGGCCGGGTGGAGAGTAGCTCATCCCGGATCTGCTGCCGGTGTTCGTCGGTCTCGCCCACCAGGTAGCGGACCATGGAGGTGTACCCCTTGGCGTCAGGGAGCTGGTAGGCATCCAGCGCACCGATGGCGCCAATGATGCTGCGGGTCAGCTCATCCGGGCTCAGGGCCAGCTCCCGCAGGAAGGTAGCTGCCTGGTCGTAGACGTCCAGGGTGTTCAATAGATTGGGATCCCGGTAGGAGAGGAAGCCGAAGACGCCAGACTGTTGGCCGAAACGGCAGAATCCGCCATAGGCCCCGCCCTGGACCCGGACCCGATCCCACAGGTAGACCGTGCGCAGGAAATTGGTGATGGCGTGGATCGAGCCGTGGAGCCGGTATCCCAGCCGGTACAGGTCCGCCCCTTTGCCCACGTAATTCACCTGGGCCGGGATGGCCAGGCCCTCGTCTCCTGCGGAGAGGTCGGCTGACCAGGGGGCGAAGGTAGGCGGGGCAGCCGGCAGGCCCGCCAGGAATTCGGCCAGGTGCGGCTCCAGCCGGCCCCAGTTGTCGGCGTCCAGGGTGACGTTGACCAGCGCCAGGTTGCGGTTGACCAGCAATCGGCGCACATCTTCCAGCTTTTCCAGTACCGACGGCCAGTCCTGATCCACTGCGGTGGCCAGCTCCCGTAGGAAAAACAGGTGGCTGATGCCGCCCATCTGTTCGCTGATCCAGGCGGCTTCGTTGAAGCCGGCCTGGAGTCGTCCGTAGACCACGCTGTGGCCGGACGGGATCAGGGCCGATTCCATCCGGGCCTTGTCCTTGAGCACAATCTGACGGAACCGCTCCCGGTTGTCCAGCCGGACATCGGTGAGCACGTCGTGGAAGATGGCCAGCATCTCCGGCACCCGGTCTACCACGGCCTTGCCGTGGAGGAAGAGCCAGGCCTGGCTACCCGGCCGTTCCCGCTGGGCCGAGAGGAGCAGGCCGGGGCTGATGCCGCCGGTGGTGCGGTCGATGCGCTGGGAAAGTTTGACGAAATCCTCCCGGTGGGTCCCCATCTCCACCAGGGCCTGGCCGAAGAGCTTGGCATAGGGCAACAGCTCCTGGGGAAGCCCATGCAGGTCGAAGCCCACGCTTAGGTAGAGGATGCCGTTGGTGAAGAGGTCGTGGAAGAGGAGCGGCCGGCCGTGGACTTCGCTCTGGGCCAGCGGTATGGTCTTGACCTTTGGATCCAGGTCAGCCAGGGTAAGGGTGGGCAGCCTGGCCAGGGCCTCGGGATCGTCGGGCATTTCCTGGCGGCGTTTCAACTCCCGGGCATTTTCCATCACCGCTTCCAGCTCTTGCTGGCTCATCTGCTGGCGGATGGCGGCCAGCCGCGCCCGCTCTTCCTCTTCCAGCCGCCGGTTCAGCTCGGGATCGGGCTGCAGAATGACGGTGGTACGGTGGGCGTTCTCCACCAGATACGTGCGCAGCAGCCGCTGCAGGTATTCGGGATCACTGTCCAGCGCCTGGCGCACCGCCTGGAGTGGGCGTTCAAAGGCCAGGACAGCCAGCGGGTCGCCGCCGTAGAGCCAGGTGCGGTGGGCCCGCATCATCAGGCTCAGGCCCCGGGGGTAGGCGCCGGTGTTGTTCTCCCGCAAGCTGAACTCGATGGAGTTGTAGGCCGCCTCCACCATCTCTTCCTCGAAGCCGTCCCGGGCCAGCTGCTGGAGCGTGTCCAGGATGAGAGCCTCTACCCGGTCCATGTTGGCAGGATCCACGCCCCGCATGCCCACGCTGAAGGTCATCTGGCGCAGGGTCGTGTTGAGCCCACCCCCGGTGACATCTTCGCCCAGGCCTGAGTCGATCAAGGCTTTGCGCAGGGGGGAAGCCTGGGTGCTCACCAGGGCGTAGGAGAGGACGCTCAGCCCCATGGTCAAGGTGGGGTCGTTGTTTTCCGGCAGGAGCCAGTTGAGCTGCACCAGCCCTTTGGGTGCCTTCTCTTCCGCGGCCACGCCGAAGGGCTGGACCAGCCGCTGGGGACCTGGAAAGGGAGGCTGCAGGGGCACCTCCGCCTGGACCTCGGCCTGCCCATACCCCTGGAGGGCTTCGTCGATGATGCGCAGGCGGGCCTCCGGATCGTCATCGCCGTAGAAGTAGATGAAGGCGTTGGACGGGTGATAGTAGCGGCGGTGGAACTCCCGGAAGGCCTGGTAGGTCAGCTGGGGAATAAGCCGGGGATCGCCGCCAGAATCCAGCCCGTAGGGAGTGTCCGGGAAGAGGGATTGCTGGCTGTAGCGGTAGAGTAGGTTGTCCGGCGAGGAGTAGGCCCCCTTCATCTCGTTGAAGACCACACCCTTATAGGTCAGGGGCGCGTCCAGGCTGTCCAGCTCATAGTGCCAACCCTCCTGTTGCAGGTGATAGGGCGTGATCAGCGGGTGGAAGACCGCATCCAGGTAGACGTCCACCAGGTTGTAGAAGTCCTGGAGGTTTTGGCTGGCCACCGGGTAGACGGTCCGGTCCGGATAGGTCATGGCGTTCAGGAAGGTCTTCAAGGAACCCTTCAGCAGCTGGACAAACGGCTCCTTGAGGGGGTATTTCTCGGAGCCGCCCAACACGGCATGCTCCAGGATGTGGGCAATCCCGGTGGAATCTTCGGGCGGGGTGCGGAAGGTAATGCCGAAGACCTTGTTCTCGTCGTCGTTTTCCAGACAGGAGCTGCGCGCCCGTGGGCCGGTGTCGGAAGAGGCGAGCGCGCGTCCTGAGCTCGTCGACATATTCATCCCGCAGCAGCTCGAACTGGCTGTTCCAAGTCATAAAACCTCCTGGGTAAAACCGGTCAACATCTCCAGCACGAATATCTGTAATTTCTCCCTCAGGCCGGGGCCGAAGCACACTGGCACGCGTAGGGCGGCGCCAGCAGGGCTGCCAGGGTGGGCAGCAGGTCCGCGATCACGCCCAGGCCGGCTCGCACCTCGCCGTGGGGTTCAGCCGGGGGCCGATCGGCCCCGGTGCCGGCCACGGTCACCAGGCCGGCAAAACAGAGCTCCATCTCCTGGGCCAGGGAAACTTCCGGCACCATGTTCTGGCCGATCACATCTGCCCCCCAAAGGCGAAACATGCGGGCCTCGGCCGGTGTCTCCCGCCGGGGGCCATCCACGCCTAGGTAGACCACCTCGGGCACGCCGGGCAGGACCTGGCGCAGGGCCGCGGTCATCTCCGGGCAGAAGGCTGGCCGCTGGGCCACCTGCTCCGGATCCACCTCAGGCGCCGCTTCGGCTTCATAGAAGGTGGTGGGGAGCTGGCTGGTGAAGTCGATGTAGTCGGTGACGATGGCCGGTGCCCCCCGACGCAGCAGGGGGGTCAGGGCCACGGCCATGTCCCAGGCCAGGATGCGCTGGACCTCCATCACTCGGCAGGCGTAGATGGCCGCCCGCGGGTCCGTCCGCGAGGGCAGGCCGGAATAGGGCTGTACCCAGACGGCCGGTCCCTCTGCCGGGGCCCGGAGGGCCAGGGGCCCGAAGGCGCCGTAGGGGGTCTGCAAGGTCTGTTCGGCCTGGAGTTCCCCCAGGATGTCCAGGGCCATGGGCGGCAGCGGTACGGCCAGGAGCAGGAGCAGGTTCGCTTTTGCCATGATGGATCCATCTCTTCGCCTTTGGCGCCGAATAGAGTATGATGATATCAGCGCCACTGCCAAAGGGCAAGGCCCGCAGCCAGGCGCAGGACAAAGGCCACCAACAGGGCCTCAGAGAGGGTGAACACCTCCGCCAGCAGGGAGCCGCCCAAGGAACCCAACAGGATGGCCGCGTTCAGGGCCAGGTTGTACCAGGCCAGGTAGGCCGGCCGATCCGTGGGTGGGATCTGTTCCAACAGGTAGTTGCCCAGGGAGCCGCCCACCAGGGACCAGGCCACCCCGCCGATCAACGACGTGGCCAGGTAGAGGCCGAGGCCCTGGGTAAGGGCGGTCAGCAGAGGGTAGCTGCTCAACAGCACGGCGCCCACCACCGTCAGCCGGTGGTTACCCCACCACTGGCTCAGCCGGGCCAGCTGCAGGGAACCCAGCAGCACGGCCAGGTGAAAGGCTGCCGTGCCCAGGCTGATGGACCCATCGTTGAAGTGGAGCTGCTCCACCCAGTAGAGGGGGAAGATGGGGATGGGCAGATATTGGGCAAAGTGGAAGGCGAACATGGCCGCCACCACCCGGCCATAGCGGCCCTGCAGCACCTCCAGCCGCAGCAGGTCCCGGCTCCGGGTGAAGGCCCGCAGCCCCACCGCAGTGCGCAGGTTCATCCCCAGCAGGCGGATGTGGCCTGGGCGGGCGAAGTCGCCCAGGGGCGCCCGGATGGTTTCCTCCTCGGGCAGCTCTTCGGGCGTGGCCTGGCGCAAAAACCAGAGATGAACGGTGCTCATGGCGGCGCCCACAAAGCCCAGCCCGAAGATGATGGCATAGCCCGTGTGCAGGGGCGTGTGGTCCAGGATGTAGCCACAGAGCAAGGATGTGGCCACGTAGACCAGGGACAGCAGCGCGTTGCGGATGCCCACCACGTGGCTTCGCCATTCCGGCGGCACCGCGGCCGCATAGAGCGCGTTGAAGCCCACCGCCAACAACGTCCCCGGGATGGTCATGAGGAGCACCAGCAGGATGAAGAGCCAGATCTGGCTCTGGGCCGGCAGCAGCAGGGGCAGAAAGATCCACCACAGGTAGTGGATCCGCCCGGCCACGGCCGACCAGAAGACGGCCTTTCCCACGGAGCGGCGGCGTAGCCAGTGCCCCGCCGGCATGGTGAAGAGGAGCCCCACCGCAGCCGGGCCCGCGTTCAACAGGCCGATCTGGAAGGCGTCCGCCCCCAGCCGGGCCGCGTAGACCGAAAGGAAGGCCATGCTGCTGCCAGCCAGGATGCCGAACCAGGCGATGTCCCAATACAGGTGCAAGAATCGGGCCCGATACTCCGCCGGTACGGCCTTCTGGACTGGCGAGCCCTTGGCTATGGAAACAGACACGTGCATTCTCCAAAATTCCCTGGAAAGAGCGCCATGAAAACAGACGAAACTCCTGATCCTCGCCGTGAAGCGACCGGGATGCCTGCCGATCCTCCCTTCGATGGCCCGCCCGTTCGCATCGCCCTGGTGGGCGCGGGCATCTTTGTCCGGGATGCCCACCTGCCTTCGCTCCTGCGTCTGCCGGAGCGCTTCCAGATCGTGGCCATCTACAGCCGCCAGGAGGCCACCGCCGCGGCCCTGGCCCAACAGATCCCCTACCCCGTCGAGCTCTACACGGATCTGGCCGCCCTCCTGGCCCGGGACGACATCGAAGCCGTGGATGTGGCCCTGCCCATCCCGGTCATGCCGGGCGTGGTGGCCCGGTGCCTGGCCGCCGGCAAACACGTCATCAGCGAGAAGCCCATCGCGCCGGATGTGGCCCAGGGCCAGGCACTTCTGGCGCAACGCCGGCAACATCCCACCCCCGTCTGGATGGTGGGCGAGAACTGGCGCTATGAAGAGGCCTTCCTCCAGGCGGCCCGGCTGATCCGGGAAGGGGCTATCGGTCGGCCCCTCACCTGCCACTGGGCCATCTACACGCCCATCACGGCCAACAGTAAATACTATCACACGACGTGGCGGCGGGATAGTTCGTTCCCCGGCGGATTCATTTTAGATGGCGGCATCCATCATGTGGCTGCCTTACGGCTGATCCTGGGAGAAATCGAGGAGGTGACCGCTGCCCTGGTCCAGAACTCGCCGGCCCTCCCCCCGGCGGACACGGTCAGCGCCACCCTGCGCTTCGAGAACGGCGTCCTGGGGGCGTACCTGGCCACCTATGCCACGGGGACGCCATGGCCACCCCTGCTGCACATCGCGGGCGAGCTGGGCTGCCTGCGGGTGCAGCGGCGGGAAGTGGAGGTGGTGGCCAACGGGGAGACCCGGCGCCTCAGCTGTGCGGGCTTCAACGGAGTGGAGGTGGAGCTGGCTGCCTTCGCCGACGCCATCCGCCTGGGCCGGGGCCACCGCAACCCGCCGGAGGAGGCCCTCCAGGATCTGGCCGTGATGGAGGCCATCCTGCGGGCGGCGGAAGCGGGGCGCGCCGTCACCCCGCCGCGGGTGGTCTGAACGGGGCACGGATGAACACGGATGGACCCGGATGGGTAGGTCCGGCCTCCTGGCCGGACATCCGCACCAAATGGGACGGAAATCCACGTCACGCAGGGATGCGTGACCTACGGATCGTGCGGATTTTTCATCCCCTGCGGTGCCATGAAGGCGCATGAGGAACTCCGATGGGGCTCTGTTCTTTCACTTGTCCACCCGGAAGACCACCTCGGTGGCGAAGTCGAAGCGGGTCACGGCCCAGGGGCGAGGGGCGACCAGTTCCAGGAAGTGGGCCGTGTAGTGGGCGGCCATGCCCTTGGCGCGCCCGCCGATGCTCTGGGCCGGGAAGGAGACGAAGATCACCGGCGCGTGGATGCCGTCCAGCAGGCGGAGTCCGATGGATTTGTCCACCTGCTCCAGGCAGGGGATGGTCTTGAGCAGCAGGGCTACGTCGGCCTGGTGGGGAGGCAGGGGGGCCAGCAGGTTGTGGACGGCCGCGTCGCCGGCCACGCCCAGCAGGGCCAACGCCTGTTGCAGAAAGGCCATCTGCGCGTAGTCAACGTCCCAGGCCAGGTAGCGGGCGCCCGGCGGCAGCCCCATCCACGGCGCGGTCAAGGGGTTGAGGCCACAGGCCAGGTCCAGGAGAGTGCGGATGGGCGGCAGCCCGGCAAAGAGCCGGCCATAAAACTCGTCCAGGATGGGCAGCCGCTCTCGGGTGGAGGCGTGGCGGGTGAGGAGTCGGCGGCAGAGCTGCCTCCGTTCAGCTGGCGGACATTGGCGGAGCTGGGCCAGCCAGGCGTCGTACGGGGGTGCCTGGCCCTCCCGGTAGGCGCCCACCATCTGGTGGAGCTTGTTCCGGGTCGCCTTGACCGCCTCCTTCAGGCTGCGGCGTTTGGCCAGCTCGTGGGCGCCGATGGTACGGATGAGCTCCGGCTGGATGGTGCCATATTTTTTGCTGGCCAGGACCTGCTCCACCAGGCGGGCCAGCAGTTCTGGGTTCGGGTTCATGGCGCAGCGGGCGGCTGATGGGATTCACGCAGGCGGGCCATGAGGCGGGCCATGAAGCGCAGGTTGTGGATAGTGGCCAGCCGGACGTAGGTGGTGTCCCCCTGTTTGAAGAGGTGGTGCAGGTAGCCCCGGGTGTAGTGGGTACAGGTGAGGCAGTCGCACGTCTCGGAGAGGGGGCGGCTGTCCTTGATGTGCCGGGCATCGTTGATGTACAGGAAGCGAAAGCGAGCGCCCCCGGCTGCTCTGTAGCCGTCACCGTCGCTGTCGTCCCCATCGCCTTCCCAGACGTACAGCCGGCCATGGCGGGCGTCCCGGGTGGGCAGGGCGGAATCGAAGAGGCTGTAGCCCATGCGTACACAGGCGGCGATGCTGTGGGGGTGGCCTACCCCCAGGGCATGCATGGGATAGGCCGGCGGGATCAGCCCTCGAGTATAGGCCAGCAGCTCCTCCAGTAGGTTGCCCTGGCTGTCCAGGGGCCAGCCGCCGTAGCCGTAGCCATCGAATCCCATTTCCAGCAGGGCCTCGGCGCAGCGGCGGCGTAGCTCCCGGGAGCCGCCCCCCTGGATCACCGCGAAGAGCAGAGGGCGCTGGGCCGGCTGCTTCTGGTCCAGCAGCCGCTGGAACTCCGCTTTGCAGCGGCGGGCCCAGAGGATGGTGCGCCGCACCGACTCCTCCTGGCTCTCCAGGGGATCGTCCACGTGGGTGCAGTCGTCCAGACACATGACCACGTCCGCGCCATAGCTGAGCTGTAGCTGAACACACTTCTCCGGCGTCAGCTGGAGCTTGCGCCGGCTGCCCTCGGGCCGGAAGAGAATGCCGTTGTCGGTGAGGGAGCCGTAGCGGGCATTCTGGCGGATCAGGGAATAGGCCTGGAAGCCGCCCGAATCGGTGACGATGGGGCGGGGCCAGGCGCACATCTGGTGCAGGCCACCCAGGGCTTGCACCGTGGACGAGCCGGGGTGCTGCATCAGGTGGAAGGTATTCATCACCAGGGCCTGGACGCCACAGTGGCAGAGATCCACGCTGTCCACGGCCCGCACCACGCCCAGGGTGGCGTCGGGCAGGAAGGCCGGCAACTGGAGGACGCCGTGGGGCAGGGCCAACTGGGCGGCAGGCGGGCCGCTGGCAGCGGAGACGGTGGCAGATGCGGGCATGGTGGTCAGCTTCGGCCGTGGCTTCAATAGTTCTTCAACATGCGGCGCAGCTCTCGCTCGGTCTCCCGTTTGGCAATGGTGGCCCGTTTATCGTGGAGCTGCTTGCCACGCACCAGCGCGATCTCCACCTTGGCCAGCCCCCGTTCGTTAATGTACATGCGCAGGGGCACGATGGTCCAGCCCCGTTGGGTGACCTGGCTGTGGAGGCGGCGTAGCTCCTGCTTGTGGAGCAGCAGCTTTCGGGGCCGG
>FWPU01012907.1_pt1 | contig 10837 bp, 6 predicted proteins | sample 2228361 | NCBI WGS metagenome assembly FWPU01 (sample SAMEA103939777, study PRJEB20133) | metagenome | reverse complement strand
GTTAACAGTTGGGCTATTTCTTGGCCGGGCCGTGCCTCTTCTCCTCCTCCTTCTCCGGTTTGGGGGCGGCAGGGGCGGGGACGGCGGGGCCCTTCCGCGGTTCCACGCCCAGCTTCGCACGGATATCGTTCTCGATCCGCAGCGCCAGGTCGGGCCTCGCGCGCAGCGCGGCCCGGCACTTCTCCCGGCCGTTTTCGATCTTCTCGCCCTTGTAGGCGTACCATCCGCCGGAGCGCTCCAGGATGCCATGCTCCTCCCCCAGGTCGAGGATGTCCCCCTCGTAGGATATGCCGGTGGCGAACAGCATGTCGAACTCCGCCTTCTTGAAGGGAGGCGCGATCTTGTTCTTGACCACGTGGCCGCGGACGCGCGTGCCGATGTCCTGGTCGCCGTCCTTGATGTGGCCGATGCGCCGGACGTCTATGCGGACGCTTGAATAGAACTTGAGCGCGCGGCCGCCGGGGGTGGTCTCGGGATTTCCGAACATCACCCCGATCTTCTCGCGGATCTGGTTGATGAACAGGAGGGCGGTGCGGGACTTCGAGACGCTGGCGGTGAGCTTCCGGAGGGCCTGGCTCATCAGCCGCGCCTGGAGGCCCACCTGCATCTCCCCCATCTCCCCTTCGAGCTCCGCCTTGGGGACCAGGGCGGCCACGGAGTCGATCACGATGATGTCCAGGCCGCTGGAGCGGACCATCGTGTCGGCGATCTCCAGGGCCTGCTCGCCGCTGTCGGGCTGGTTCAGCAGCAGCTCGTTGAGGTTCACCCCCAGCCTGGCCGCGTAGGATGGATCCAGCGCGTGCTCCGCGTCGATGAAGAGGGCCTGGCCGCCGGCCCGCTGGGCGTTGGCGATGATGGTGAGGCATAGCGTCGTCTTTCCGGACCCCTCCGGGCCGAAGACTTCGGTGACGCGGCCGCGCGGAACCCCCTTGCCCCCGAGGGCTAGGTCCAGAGACAGCGACCCCGTGGAGATGCCCTCCACGTCCAAGCGGGTGTCCGCCCCGAGCTTCATGATAGAACCCTTGCCGAACTGCTTCTCGATCTGCGCGAGGGCGGCCTTCAGGGCCTCGGCGCGGCGGTCGTCGCGCGGCGGGACATGCGCAGGCATGGCTCTCTCCTTGAGGGTTACCGGGCTCATTAGACTCTCCTCCAAATTGTCCGTCAAGGGATTAGCAAGGATCGTGCCAGTTGATGGGGCCCCGGATTTCCTTGGATCCGGGGCCCCGCCCGGGACAGTGTTACGTTTAGTAACGCTTTGTAACGAGGACACCGGCATGTTTATCGCGGATTGGTGTGACTTCTTAGGTCACAGAGCACCGGGCCGGCGCTCCCTCCCCATGAAAAACCTCGCGCCCGGCGGGCACGGCGGGTAAATTGGTTCGCCTTGATCTGCCGGGGCCGAAAGAGATGCGAGACACTCTGATCCTGCCGCCCGGGTACCGCCCGGCGCTCAACACCCGCGACGTCGAAACGGCCATCAAGGACATCAAGGACTTCTTCGAGCGCCAGCTGGCCGCAGCGCTCAACCTCCAGCGGGTCACCGCGCCGCTGTTCGTCCGCAGCGGCACCGGCGTCAACGACGACCTCAACGGCGTCGAGCGCCCGGTCCGGTTTCGCATCAAGGAGGACGGCGACCGCGAGGTGGAGATAGTCCAGTCACTGGCCAAATGGAAGCGGCTCGCGCTCAAGCGGTACGGATACGGCCCGGGGGAGGGGCTCTATACCGACATGAACGCCGTTCGGCCCGACGAGATCCTGGACAACCTGCATTCGATCTACGTGGACCAGTGGGATTGGGAAAAGATCATACTCCCTTCCGAGCGAAACGTGGAAACACTCCGGGAGACGGTCCGGGCGATCTACGGGTGCATCGCCCGCACCGAGTTCCACATCGCGTCGCAGCATTCCAACATACGGCCCATCCTGCCTGAAGACATAGAGTTCGTGACCTCCGATGAGCTCTATTCACGCTGGCCCGACCTTGACCCGCGCGAGCGCGAGGACAGGATATGCCGGGAGCGCAAGGCGGTCTTCGTGATCGGCATCGGGGCGGATCTCAAGGACGGCCGGCCGCACGACGGACGCGCGCCGGACTACGACGACTGGACCACGCCGCGCCCCGACGGGGGGCGGGGCCTCAACGGGGACATCCTGCTGTGGAACCCGGTGCTCGGCAGGGCGTTCGAGATATCGTCGATGGGAATCCGCGTCGATCCCCCGACGCTCCGACGGCAGCTCGAGATACGCGGGCTTCAGTGCCGCGCAAACCTGGATTTCCATCGAATGCTCCTGGCCGGCGAACTGCCCCAGACCATGGGCGGCGGCATCGGACAGTCACGCCTCTGCATGTTTTTCCTCCGGACGGCCCACATCGGCGAGGTGAGCTGCGGTATCTGGCCGGATGAGATGCAAGAGGCCTGCGCGCGGGCTAACATCATGCTGCTGTGATGAATTTTTTGGCGTGCGGGGGGCGTCTCATCGGCCGGGGATCGGCAGCCACCGCGGCCATGAGACGGTTAGGTGTGTAGTTGGACTCGTTGTACGTCGGCGTCCGCCGCGGGGCATGGATCCTCCCGCCCCTGAACGGCTCCGACTGCGTGTATATCCAGATCGCATCCGGGCTCCAAGTTATGATCTCGTCCCGCGCGTCCCCCGTCAGGTCGTGCGCCATGCATGCGAGATCAGGATGGCCGTCGAGCATCCCGCCCTCCTGCGGATTCGTGGAGAGCAGGATGAATTCCTGCCCGTCCCCGCGCCAGTTCACCGGCAGGATGGGCGAGCCGGCGTGGATGGGCTCGAAGCGGGCGATCTCCTCGCCGGTGACCCCGCTGAGGAGGAGCACCAGCCCCGGCTCTCCCCAGAAGGTGATGGTGCAAAACTCCAGGCCCGGGACGTCCGGCCGGTACTGCCCCACGGTGGGCGTCTGGGCGTGGCCGATGCGGTGGTGGCGAACAATCTTCCCCTCGGCCGACGCCGCGATGACGCCGTCGTCGCTCCCGGCGATGAAGACGAGCGGAGGTTTCCCCTCCAGGCTGAAGTCGCCGCCGCAAGTCCCGTCGGAGTGCTCCTCCAGTTTCCCGTCGAGCGTCCATATCGCCTTGCCGTCGTGGTCGAAGATCGTGTAGCCCAGGAAGACCTCGTCCTTCCCGTCCCCGTCGAAGTCGGCGAACCACGGGAAATGGCCCAAGTTGGCGGTGGCCGTCCATAGAGTTTGGAAGCGATCATCGAATGCCCACAGGCGGGTGTGGCGATCCTTGATGATCATGTCCGCCGGGCGGCCCGTGCCGCGCAGATCCGCGAAGCTGAAACAGTCCACGTTGAGGAACGGTAGATGGTCGCGGCGGTAGTAGTGCTTGTATTCCTTCCAGGAGGTCTCTTCGGGGAGGATCCGGGACGGCGGGACTTCGAATTGCCGCTTCAGCGCGCCCGTCTTCCCGTCGAGGATCCTGATCTTGCGGTCTTCGGCGTAGATCACCTCGCAGGCGCCGTCGCCGTCCCAGTCGTGTATCTGGACGGCCACGTCGTAGCTCACGTAGGCGTGGTCGGGATCGGGCTTCCCTTTCTGCCAGAGGAGGCGGCCATCCATGTCGATCGCGGTGAGGCAGCTGACGTGGTGGTAGTTGGAGCGGAAGTAAGGGATGCTCTGTGCCAGGAGGAAGTCGGGCCTCCCGTCGCCGTCGAGGTCTCCGATGCGCAGGGCGCGGGATACCCCGAAGCCGGGGGTCTGTATCCTCTTCCCGTCGATGCTGCACAAGATCTCCGATCCGAAGGCGTCGACGCGCAGGGTGCATGGGCGGCCCGGCTCCGGCGCAAGCGGGCTTGAGCCCAGCTCGCGCCATCCGTCCTTGCGGAATCCCTTCTCGCCGTCGCGATACCGTAGGACGACCGAACCGCCTGGAGCCGGCCCGAAGAAGTAGTAGTGGCGGCCTTCCTGGTACCGGAAGATGACCCCCTGGAGATCCTGGACCTCGGGGCGGCTCAGCGGGGTCATCCGGACCTTCACGGAGTAGTCCGTCCAGAGCGGATCTCCCGCGCAGAGGATGGGGTATATGTAATCCTTCGTCCAGTGGTCCGCATTGTAGCCCAGGAAGTTGAGGGTGTTCCGGCCGTCGATCTCGAGGACCTTCCACTCTTCCGGCCCGCGGTTGTTGACGATGGACCAGCCGTCGGTGAATTTCCTGGGGACGTGGTGGTATTCCGGGAAGCCGCGGGCGGCGAACTCTCCGAAGGCGCCGGGTGAGAGACGCGAGAAGTCAGTGTGGTAGATTCGGACGTTCTCTTCCTGTCCCGGGCCTGCCAGGAGCGAAATCGCCGCCAGCGTGATGATATCCATGTGTCCTCCGGGCTTCGGCTTCTCCAAGAAAGGTGACGGGGAATCCACCGCGTTACGCCCCCGAATTCGTCATTCCCGCGCCCGGTCGGATGCAAAATCCGTGTTAGGTCGGGGCGAATTCTGCAAAGAATGCGGTGTAATGGGCTCTCAAGACAGCCTCTTGATCCAGGCGAGCCTGGAGCAGAACCGCCGCTGGCTGCTGGCCTACTTCATCTCGGCGACCGGCGATCCCGAGCTGGCCGGAGACCTGGTGCAGGAAACCTTCGCCGCGGCCTTGCGGAGCTCCGACGCCTTCGATCCCTTGAGGGGCCTCGGCGGGTGGCTTCGGGGCATCGCCAGGAACATCCTTCTGCGTGAATGCCTGGAGGATCTCACGCCCCGGGCGCGGCGGGTCGTTGAGCTCAGATACGGCCGGCGCATGACGTCGCGGTGGATCGCGGCCAGGACCGGCGCCACCGGCGCGGCGGTGCTTCTTTTCGCCGTCCTGGCGCGGCCCAAGGTGCCCTTGTGCCGCACGGATGACGGGATCCCCGTTTACGCGGGCCAGACCGTCGAGGGTAAGACCCTCGTGTATCCGGACGGAACGACGATCGCGCTCGGGGCTGGTGCGGTCGTCCGCGTCGAATCGGCGTTCAAGATCCACGTTCACGGCGGGGTCGTGGCGGCGGACGTGCGGCCGCGCACGCTGGTATTGGCCAGCGTTCATTGCGAGGCCCGTGTGCTGGGGACGGCCTTCAAGATGGTGGTCGGCGCGGAATCCACGCGCCTGGAGGTTACGGAAGGCAAGGTGCGCCTGAGCCGCGGCCGCGAGGAGGTCGACGTGAACGCGGGCTTCTTCGCCGTGGCGTCCCCTGGCCGGCCGCTGGCGGCGCATCCGATGGCCGCCGGCTTCGTCAACGTGACCCGGGAATCCGGCGTGGCGGATATCGTCTCCAGGCATTATGCGTCCTATCCCAAGTGGTGGTTGAGCGGCCTCATGCTGGCGGACGTCGACTGCGACGGCGCGCTGGATCTTCACCTCGGCAGCCACAGCGGGCCGACGGTGCCGGCCGCCATGGGGCGCAACGACGGCAAGGGCCGCTTCACGTACGTGGATCCCAATCCCTCCGTGCCCCGCGGCGTGCGGGAAAGGGGCGAAATCCCCTACCCGGGCGGCGAGATCAGGCTCATGTGGGACGTCAACGAGGACGGCAGGCCCGACTGGCTGTGCTCGTGGCATGACGGCGGCGGAGTGCTGTACGTCAACGAGGGCTGGAAGGCGAGGCGCGAGGATCTGTTCGACCCGTTCAGCCGGGCGGCGGCCGCCGGCGACCTCGACCGCGACGGCGACATCGACTACTTCTACGGCATCGACAGGAACGACAAGCTCCATGTGCTTCTGGGACCGGGGTTCAAGACCCGGCACGCGGTACCCGCCCTCATGGAGAGCGGCGCGATCCCCGCGGATCTGGACGGCGACGGCGACCTGGATCTCTGCGTCAGTCAGCGCGGGTACCATCCGACGCGCCGCTTGGTGCTGAGGAACGACGGCGGGCTCAAGTTCGCGGCCCAGGATGAAGTTGAAGGCAGCATTCACGACGTGGGCGACGTCGACCAGAACGGCACGCTCGACCTCATCTGCATTGAGGACAGGAAGGTCGTGATCCACCTTAACGACGGCCGGATGAAGTGGACGCGGCGGGTGGCCGTCGAGAATCCCAGGCCGGCGCCGTCGTCGGCCAACTGGGGCGGCGCGGTGGTGACGGACATCGACAACGACGGGCGGCTCGACGTTGTGGCCTGCGGGACGGGCAAGGAGAAAACCGTCGACGTTTACAAGAATGCCGCGGCCGGGGGCGGATGGGTGCGCGTGAGGCTCGTGGGTAAGCCGGGCAACCGCCCTGCGGCCGGCGCCAAGATCCGGATCAGCTCCCAGGGCAGGCTCCTCTGGTTCGAGCAGGTGGCAATCTGGGGGCGGCAGAGCTTCCACAGCTACTACACGGCTGCCCGCACTGAGAGGCATTTCGGACTGGGCCCGCGCGCCGCCGTGGACGTCGCCGTCGAATTCGCCTCCGGGAAGGCGGTGCAGAAGAAATCGGTCCCATCCGGGACCGTTGTGTTGGTGGAGGAGTGAGATGATGGCGTTGATCTTGCTGCTGGCCCAGGTCGAGCGACCACCGTGGCCCAAGCCGCCGTCGTCGGTGCAGGTGACGCTCGTCCCGCAGGAGGGAAAGGGTGTCGTGTCGTTCGGCCTGCCGTTTCCGCCGGACGCCCTTCAGGACGACAGGATGATCAACGTTGGGGATCTCCCGGTATACACTCAGCCGCTGGCCCACTGGTGGATCGACGGCAAGAAGCGGGGTATAAGATCGGTCCTGGTACAGTTCGAGATGCCTGCGGCGCAACGCGTGACGGTGACGTGGGACAAGCCGCGCCAGAGATCCAGACCGATGACGCCCCTGGCCGATACGCGCGTTGTGCGGAAGGACGACGGGTTCGATTTCCACCGCCCCAAGGTGCTGGCGATACTACCGGCCGAGTGGCTCTGCGGGAGCCTCGTGGCCTGGCAACAGGTGCCGGCTTCGCAGAACAAATCGGCGCCGTGGTTCGACCGGCATCTCGTCGATCAGTTTCCCGGGTCAATTCAGAACCTCGCGTCGAAGGCAACGGAGGCCCACCTGTATGACCGGCCGGCGACGTACGCGAAGATCTACGTGCGTTACGGCAAGGAGAAGTACCTGCTGGCGGCGCTCAGGGCGAACGATTTCTACGTCCAGAACCTGCAACCGGACGGATTCTTCGCCCTCAAGAAGGGTGATCACAAGTACGTCTACTCGGAGGGATCGACACTGATGTACCTGCTGACGGGGGATGAGAGATACAAGGCGGCGGCGATGCTGGCGCTGAAGAGCTGGGACCAGTGGAAACGGATCGAGTACAAGGGGCAGGGGTTCTGGACGGAGCGGCACGCCGGGACGGGGTTGGCCGCCTACCTGCACGCTTACGAATTGACCGGCGATCCGGCGCACCTGGCGACGGCACGGCGGTACTTCGAGGCGGTGCACGCGCTCCAGGTTTCGCCGCTGGACGGCAAGGAGCCGGACGGCGCCTGGCTCCACACGGGGGAAAGTCACGGGGACGGCAACGGATGGACGACCAGCCCCTGGATGAGCGCCCTCCTGATGGATGGCATCTGGAAGCTGTGGATGCTCACCGGCGATGCGCGCTGCCCCAAATCGCTCTCGATGTACGCGGACTTCGTCAACAAGTACGCCGTGACCCCGGACAGGAAGGGCGTCTATTACATGGCCAACTCACCGGGCCGCGGCAAGAGCGAGAATCCGGAGTCGCCCCCGCACAACATGGAGGCGTGCTACATCCTTGCGATGGGATATTACCTCTCCGGCGGCGCCGACGAGGGCATGATGGATACGATCCAATCGCTGTGGCCACCTTTGATGCGCGACCAGGCGAACCGGCCGGCGAGGAAGTTCAACTGGCGGTTCCGGGAGACGTCGATGCTGGTGTGGTTTCTTCGAAACGCCGGCAGGAGGATGGGGCTGCGGGAGATCAACCCTCCGCCGGCCGGGGATCGGACTTATGCGATCGTCAAAGCGTTGCTCATCGACGGGCGCGGCGGAGAGCCGGTTCGCGACACGGCGGTGATCGTGCGGTCGGGGCGTATCGAATCGGTCGGGCCAAACGTCCAGGTCCCCGAAGGGAGCGAGGTGGTCGATGCGTCGGGACTGGCGCTGATCCCCGGACTCATCGATGCGCACTTTCACATCGAGCGGGACTACGACCTGCCGGGCCTGTTCCTGTCGCGGGGAGTGACATCGCTGCGCGACCCGGGGCAGTGGATCCACGTCTACGACCCCGTCAAGGCGCGCAAGGATCCGCAGCCCAGGTGTTTCGTAACCGGGCCGCACTTGGACCGGGCACCGCCGGCTCATCCGAAGGATTCATTCCTCGTGGAGAGCGAAGAGGAGACGCGGCGCGCGGTACACGGGTTCATCGATGAAGGGGCATCGGCGATCAAGGTCTATTTCCGGTTGCCGCCGGAATGGATCAGGGCGGCGTGCGATGCCGCGCATGGGCGGGGGGTGCCGGTGACGGCCCACCTGGAGATCGTGGACGCGGATCAGGCGATTCAGGCCGGGGTGGACGGAATTGAGCACGTCACCTCGTTTGGAACGGTGCTGGCCGATCCCGCGGACGCCGAGCGGTTCAGAAAGGCGGTTGCGGCGGACAACCGTGCGCGCGGCAAGGGGCGTTACGATTTGTGGTCGAAAGTGGACTTGGGAGCGGTCGATCGGGTCAAGCCGCTCCTCGAGCTCCTGGCCGCGCGCAAGACGTACGTCTGCCCCACGCTGGCGGTCTTCGAGCGCCGGGGGGAGGGACCGGAAGCCCAAGGATTCGCCAACATGCTCAAATTCACCGGGATGTGCCACAAGGCGGGCGCGTTGATTTCCGTCGGATCGCACTCGATGGCGCCGAAGGCCGAGCGCGGATGGGCATATCATCGGGAAATGGAACTCCTGGTCGAGGCGGGGTTGACGCCATTGGAGGCCCTGACGGCCGCCACCGTGAACAACGCCAAGTTTTTTCGCATTGAGGACAAGTTGGGATCCATAGAGCCGGAGAAGGAGGCCGATCTCGTCCTGGTTGAAGGAGATCCGTCGAAGGACATCGGTACGCTTCGCCGCATCAGGCGAGTCATGCTGAACGGGCGGTGGGTCAAATAGATCGCCGTTCCCGCGGTCCGTTTCGTCCGTGTGCGTTTCAGGGGGCGTCGGGTTTTTGCCTTCGCGGGGCGAGTCGCGCGGCGTAAAATCATGCGGAAGGTTTCAGGGGAGACGTTGGAGCTGCGGGAGATCGAGATCTACGGCAGGGTGGCGCAATGATTGTCGGAAAGGCGGCGGCGGCGCTGGTGGTTGCCTTCGCCGCGCAGGGCGAATGGCCCCAGTTCCGCGGCCCGCGGGGCGACGGCCATTCGGACGCCAGGGGAATACCGCGCGAGTGGAGCGAATCCAAGAACATCCGGTGGAAGGTCCCCGTTCACGGCCGCGGCTGGTCGTCACCCGTGATCTGGGGGCGGCAGATCTGGATGACCACCGCCACCCCGGAGGGAAAGGAACTCTTCGCCGTCTGCGTGGACCGCGAGACGGGCAAGATCGTCCACGACGTCAATGTCTTCGACGTGGAGAATCCGCCCTACATAAACCCCATGAACAGCTACGCCTCGCCCACGCCGGTGGTCGAGGAGGGGCGCCTCTACGTCAGCTTCGGCAGCATGGGGACCGCATGCCTGGACACCGCGACGGCCAAGACGATCTGGACGCGCCGGGATTTCCCCTGCGACCACTACCGCGGGCCCGGCTCCTCGCCGTTTGTTTACGGCGACCTGCTGATCGTCCACTTCGACGGCTACGATTTCCAGTACGTGGTCGCGCTGGACAAGAAGACCGGGCGGACGGTCTGGAAGACGGACCGTTCGATCGACTACGGGACCGACGACGGCGACTTCAAGAAGGCGTTCTGCACCCCTATCGTGATCGAAGCGGGCGGCAAGCCCCAGCTGATCAGCCCCGGGTCGCGGGCGGCGATTGCATACGAGCCGCTGACGGGCAAGGAGATCTGGCGGGTGCGGTTCCACAGTTTCTCCAGCACCGCGCGGCCGCTGTGGGGTCACGGCCTTGTCTACGTCAACACGGGGTTCGGGAAGGCGGATCTGATCGCCGTCAGGCCCGACGGGCGCGGGGACGTGACCTCAACGCACGTGGTCTGGACCGCCCGAGAGGGGATCGGGTCGAAGCCCTCTGCCGTGATGGTGGACGATCTCATTTACGTCGTGACGGACGTCGGCGGCATCGCCAGCTGCATAGAGGCGAAGACCGGGAAGACCGTGTGGAAAAAGCGCATCGGCGGCGGGCAGCATTCGGCCTCGCCCATATATGCCGACGGCGCTATCTACTTCTGCGACCACGAAGGCCTGACGGTGGCAATCAAGCCCGGCCGGGAGTATGCGGAGCTGGGGCGGAGCCCCCTCGACGACGGCTGCATGGCCTCGCCCGCCGCCGTGGGCAAGGCGATCTACCTGCGGACACGATCACACCTTTACCGGATCGAGGAACCCTGATAGTCACCTGAAGGCCTTGAGCGCGCGGGCAGCTGCCGCACGCCCGAGCGCCAGGCACGCGGCCACCCCGACGTCGGGGCTGGGGTCCGATGGCGTTGCCCTGGAAAGCGCGGGGACGGCGCCTGCCACCTCCGCCGAGCCTCCGGCCGATCACCTCGACGGCGAGAAGCATCGCGTCGGCCTCATGGTGGGAGGCCGGCTCGTGCAGCCTGAGGCGCTCGTCGGGCGACAGGGGGACGTTCGCCAGCGGCGCGGAAAGCCCGAAGCGGAGGATCTCGCCGGACTTCGGCGCGGCGTCGAGGAGTTTGGAGACGACGAGGGTGCGCTCGGGGTCGGCCTGTCCCGCCTTCCCCGCCCAGGTCCCCAGCTCCGCCTCCGACTCGGCG
>FWPU01012904.1_pt1 | contig 10840 bp, 7 predicted proteins | sample 2228361 | NCBI WGS metagenome assembly FWPU01 (sample SAMEA103939777, study PRJEB20133) | metagenome | reverse complement strand
CGCCCGCGCCCCCGCCCGCGGGCGCCGCCGCGGCCACGGGCATTGCAGCGACGGCGCCGCTTTCGAGCGCCGCGATCTCGCGCTCGACCTCCGCGCGCCACGTCTCGGCCGGATCGCACGCGAGGCAGCGCCGGAAGAGCCGCCGCGCGCGGCGCGCCTCCCCGCGGCGCGCGGCGATCGCGCCGAGGTGGAAGAGCACGTCCGCATCGCAGCGGTCCACGTCGTAGCGCAGCGCCTCCTCGAAGGCGCGCTCGGCGGCCTCGAGCTCGTCGCGAAGGTAGTGCACGAGCCCGCGTCGCACCGCCTCGTCGCGCCGGCGCGCGAGCGCGTCTCGGTCGGTGAGTACCGTGAGCTTGAGCACGAGCCCGAACGACACGAGAAACACCGCCCCCGCCGCGACCGCGCTCCCGGTCGCGATCAGCTCCGCCGTCTCCGGTCCCTGCCAGAGCGCCGAGAGAAGCAAACCGTTCGCGGCGGCCGCAAACAGCGCGAAGAAGAGCGCCCCCTGGGCGTGGCGCCCGAGGTAAAAGTGCCCGAGCCCCGGGATCAGCGAGAGGAGGAGGGCCTTTGCGCGCATGGAGTCCGCCATTATAGGAGACGGCTCCGACACGCTGCAAGGGTCGGGGCAGCCGGAAGAAGCGGTGATAAGCCGTTGCGCCGGCCGGCCGGACCAGGTAGAAGAGCGGCATGACGGCAGGAGGAGCGGGCGCCGAGCCGCGCGATGCGCGCGCCGCGCGCCTTGCGCGCGCGCGCCTCATCGTGATCGTCGGGGAGTCGCGCCGCGGGCGCGCAGTCGAGGACGTGGCCGCGCGCGTTGGAGGACCCGGCGCGCGGTTCTTGCAGCTCAGGCTCAAGGGACGCCCGAAGAGAGAGGTTTGGCGCGCCGCGTGCGCCCTGCGCAAGCGCTGCGACCCGGCGGGCGCGCTCCTCGTCGTGAACGACGACGCAGACGTGGCTGTGGCGGCGGGCGCCGACGGGGTCCACGTGGGCGCCGAGGACCTTCCGCCCGAAGCCGCGCGCCTCGTGGTGGGGCCCGAGCGGCTCGTCGGAGCGTCCGTCCACGACGCCGCGGAGGCCGACCGCGCGCGCGCCGCGGGAGTCGACTACGCGGGCGTGGGCACGATCTTTGCGAGCGCGACGAAGCCCGACCTCCGGGCGCGCGGTCCGGCGGCTCTCGCGGAGGTGCTGCCGCGCCTCGGCGGCATTCCCGCCTACGCGATCGGCGGCATCACGCGGGCCGCGGCGCGCGCGCTGATCGAGGCGGGCGCCCACGGGGTGGCGGTGGGCTCGGCGATCGTCGACGCCGACGACATCGAGGCGGAGACGGCGGCCTTTCTGGCGGAGCTCTCGTAGCGGGACCCGCGGCGCGCGGCCGCGGCCTTGCTACGTGCGGTCCTTCTTCTCCGCGCGCTGCGCCCGGTAGCGATTCAGCGCGGCGCGCACCCGGTCGAGGAGCGCCGGCCCCACAGTTTCGCGCAGCGTCGAGTAGAGCGGCTCGACCGCGGCGCGGAACGCCTCCCTCTCGGCCTCCGTGAGCCGGATCACCTCGATCTTCTGCGCGGCCAGCTCCGCGACGAGCTCGTCGGCCGCCGCGCGCACGCGGGCGCGATTCTTGAGCGACTCCGCGCGCGGATCGCCGAGGACGATCTTCTGAAGGTCCTCCGGGAGGCTTTCCAAAAATCGCCGATTCAGTACCATGCAGGCCGGCTGATACATGTGCTCGGTCAGCGTGTAATACTGAATCTGGGTGTGCCAACCTGCGGCGGTCATGTAGACCGGCGTCTGGTCGAACCCCTGGATCACGCCCGTCTGCAGCGCGGAGAGCACCTCGTTGAGCGGGATCGGGGTCGCCGCGGCGCCGAGCGCCTTCCAGAACTCCACGCTGATGGCGCTCTCCTGAGCGCGCACCCGGAGCCCCCGCACGTCCTCGGGGCGGCGAACCGGCTTGGAGCGCGTGCCGATCGAGCGCCATCCGTTCTCGGCCCAAAGGTTGAGCACGATCCCTTTCTCGGAGAGCTTCGCGGCCAGCTCGCCCCCGACAACCTCGTCGATCACGTGGTCCGCCTCCGCCGCGTCGCGGAAGAGAAACGGCATCTCCAGCACGCCGCACTCGGGAACGACCGTCGTGAGGATCCCGTTCGAGACCGCCGCCGCCTGGAGCTTCCCGCGCCGCAGCTCGGCGAGCATCTCCGCCTCGCTGCCGCGCCGCCCGCCGAAGAAGAGCGCCACCTTCAAGCGCCCGCCGCTCTCGCGCTCGATCCGCTGCTTGATCTCGACGATCTGCTCGGACCACGGCGTGTTCTCCGGCGCGATCGTGCCGATCGAAAGTCGGATCGGCTCGGGCGGAGGCGGCGCCGCCCCGGCGCGCGCGTCGAAGAGGGCGAAAAGCGCCCCCGCTCCCAGAACGAGAGCCGCCCCCGCCGCGGCGCGCCCGCAGAGCCGCCCGCCGCCCGCGCGCCGCCCCCTCACTGCGAGCCTCCGCCCAAAACGGCCGGCTCCGCCCCCGCCTCCTCGGGCTCGAAGTGGTCGTCGATCTCCGCGAGGAGCTTCCGCGCCTTGCGCTGCTCGATGCGCTGCTCTGGGGCGACCTCCGGCACGACCTCGGCGGGCGTGCCGAGGACGCGCTCAAGGTGCCGCCGGTAGGCCGCTCGGTCGTTCGCCGCGCGCGCCCAACGTTGCGCGAAAAGAACGTGCGTCGCGAAGAAATCTGGCGCGATCTCGAGCGACCGTTCGAAGTGCCGGCGGGACGCGTCCAGGTCTCGCCCGGCGAACGAGGGAAGCGCCGCGTAGTACGCGCCGAGGTAGCGGTGCGCCGCCCCGTACCACCAGGTCTCGTCCAGCGCGAGGACCCGGTCGATCATCTTTTTCACTTTTTCCTTGACGAAAAGAACCTTGACGAGTCCCTTCTCGTTCGCCCACTTCGCCTGGTTCACCGCATTCCAGTAGATCGCGGCGATTCCCGAACGCGGCACGTCCCCGACGGCGTCTTCGATCGTCCGGGTCCGCTCGAACGCGCGCCGGAACTCGGGAATCGCGTCGAGCGCAAGGTCGCCCCAGTGCATCCCGGCCTCGAACGCCTGGAGCTTCGCCTGCTCCTCTTCCGCCAGCTCTCCGAGGAGATAGTGCGCCCGCGAGAGCAGGACCAGCGTCTCATAGTCGCCGCCGCCGCGCGCATCGAGGATCTTCTTCAGCGCCTCGATCGCCTCGCGAACGGCCTGCGGCTCGTCGCGCCGCGCCCACGCCGAGCGGAACTCGGCCTCGAGCGCAGCCGCGCTCCCAGGCCCCGCCGGCGCGGCCGGCCGGTCCTCCCGCGCCGTCTTCCGCTCGAAGGCGTACTCGCGCCCGCCGCACCCCGCCGAAAGCCCGAGCAACACCGCCGCCGCGGCGATCCGCCCCTTCATGGCCCGATCATCCTAACGGCCGCGCGAGCCGGGCGCCAGCGGGAAACCGAGCGGGCCGCGCCCGCTGCCCCCCTCGCGTCACGCTCGGCGATCCGGGCCCGGATCGACCGCGACGAGGCGGCGCTGCCCGGCGCGCCTTTCCCGCACGCGGGGCGCGCGAGCCGGGCGTTCGCGGGCCCCTTCTCGCGCCTGAACCTGAAAGAGATTGTCGCGCCGCTCGGCCCCTCGCGCCGGGCACGACACGTGTCGCTTCTCCAGAATCAGCGCGCCCGAACAGTTGCGGCGATCGCTGCGATCGCGCGCTGGCGAAGTCCGTCGCGACTAATCGGTCGTGGTCACGTCGTCGCCCGGCGGCGTCCAATGATTCGCGTTCCCGTCGTTCTCGATGAACACGGGGTTCGCAATCGCCATGATGAGCCCCCCGCGGGTGAGCCTGTCATAGAGCGAGCCGGGCGTCGCCGGATGCGGCGCGACTCCGTCGCTCGCGGTTAGATCGCGCCCCACCTCGACGACGACGTAGGAGTCCTCGTTATTGGGGATACCGACGCTCGCGCCGCTCTCGACCTGCGAAAGGGTAAAGATGCCCGCGAGCTCCCCGTTCACGTACACGGCCACGGAGTCGACCTCGCCCATGACGAACTCGGGACCCGTGATCCGGGCCGTCACAGTGACCGAGGACGCTCCGCCGGCATTCACGACATCGCCGATCGTCCCGCTCTGCGCCCCGGCCGCGACGGTCAGCTCCGCGAAGAAGGGTCCCGTCGTCACGAACACCTTCTGGCGGCCGCTGCCGCTCAACGTGTAGGGCAACGGCGCGTTCAGCGCGGACGGGAGGTCGAAAAGCGGCTTCATGGCGTTGACGATCGCGCCCTCGGAGACCGACCGCGGCGTCACCGGTTGCGAGAAGAGGAGGTAGTTCCGCGGGAACCCGACCACCGACTCGGCGCCCCGCTCGTCGATCCGGTGCGAGTCGGTGTTCCCGAGCCCCGTCTTCACGATCCCGCGGTTCGTGAGGTCGAACCAGTCGCGGCGCACCTCGACGTACTGGCCCGCGTCGGCCGGCCGGAAACCCGTGAGAAGCTCGATTGTGTCGAACGTGAGCGAGTCCTTGAAGAACGGCGCGAGACCAGGATTTGGTCCCCCTGTGAGCAAAACACCGATCGCCGCGTCGTCGAAGTCTCCGAACGACACGCCGCCGACGCCGTAGGGGCTCGCCACGAGGTTCTCGAAGAACCCGAACTGATTCAGCACGCCCTGGATCGCGGGCACGAAGCTCGCCCGCGGGTGCGCCAGGTTCACGATGGAATCGGGGTTCATTGCCCGCACCTGCTGGACGAGCGTGCTCACGGGACGGAATTCGTCCTCCGGCGATCCGCGCTTCCGCGTGTTCTTCCGGAACGGAAGCGGGAACGCGGTGTAGTGCCCGATGCCGAGCGGGTGAGGCGTGAATCCCGGAACGGTCGACGTGATCTCCGAGCCGCTGATTCCGCGGAGCCGCTCGCGCGCTCCTTCGATCCTCCGGATCACGGGGTCGATGTCCGTGATCACGTCGTGGTCGGTCGCCACGAGCACGTCCACGTGCGCCGCGAGGAAGCTCTTCACCCTGTCCTCGAGGGGCGCCGACGAATCGAAGCTCGGGGAGGAATGCACGTGCGCGTCGAGCGAAAGCGCGTTCGGGGCCTCCACAGCCTGCACGAGCTCGAACACGAGCGTCCCGTTTTCGCCCCTAACGATTGGGATGGTCGTGGAGACCGGCTGCCACTCGGTTCCCGCCGAGGCGACGAGCTCGTACGTGAGGCCGGACGCCAGCGCAATCCTCCCTCTCCCCGAGGCGCTGTGGACCACGCCGTTCGAGCCGCTCGCCCGCTCGAGCGGGTCGGAAAGCCCCGTCGGCACTCCCAGGTCAAAGGGCAGCGGCCCCCCCGGCGCGAGCGCGGTGATCTTTCCCGGGATCAGCCGGCGATCCCGTCCGGGCGTGGCATCCACGATCTGGAAGTCGACGAATCCCACCTCCGCGCGGTCCGCGTCGACCGTCCCGAACTCCACGACGTCCGTCCCGCGCCGCACCGTGCGCGGCCCGAGCTCGATCGGCTCGCTCGCGCCCGGAACGTGAACGCGCACGATGTAGGTCGACTCCTCCTCCTCGTGAACCTGCGCGAGCGGCGGAAAGCTCGCCGCGAAGAGGCGCCCGTCGACGCGCGCCCCGACCGGCACCAGGACGTCCCATTCGCCGGCGTCAAGGCGCGCCGTGGTGCGCAGCACCTCGCGGTACCTCCGGACGGGGTCGTTCACGTCGTTGACCAGCGAAAGCGGCGGGAACGGGGGAGATGGAAGTGTCGGAGGCACCGTTTCCGGACCGTGAAAGCTCGGGATCACCGCCCCCACCGATCCGCCCGAGGGAAGGCCGCTCGGACCGGGCGGGTTGAGCTCTGGGTGGAAGAAGCTGAAAAAGATCGGCTCGACCTCGTGGACGGTGACGACCGTGCCCTCCGGGGCGCCGCGCACGCGCCCGCGCAAGCGGACGACCTCCGTGATCGTGTTCGGCGTGGGGACCCCGCTCGCCGCGATCGCGGCCCCCTGGTTCGCGATCGCCCGCATGGCCGGGTTCAGGCTCGACGCCCCGTCGTTTCTCCGCCCCACGGACACGAAGCGGAGGTGCGAGAAGAACTCTTCCACCTGCGGCGTCGCGGGATCGTCGATCGTCCGCGCCCCCCGCACCTGCGCGAGGCCCGTCGCCTCCGCGAGGCGCTCGTCCACAACGAGCGCGCCCACGTTGGGGTCGAACCAGGTGTAGCTCGCGCCCGGCTCCACCCGTCCGATGAACGTCACGTAAGGGGCCGTTCCGATCTGCGGCAGGTTCTCCGTGACCGCGTTGGGAAGACCCGTGGGGCTCAGGAGCTCCGCCTGAACGTAGCCGGACGGCGGCGTCGGAACGAACATGGGCCCGCCGGAGATCGTATCCAGGTTGCGCGCCCCGAGGCCCCCCGTGAGCACGATGTCCACCACGTTGGAGATCCCGATCGTGTTTGCGGGGGAGGGATTCGGATCCGACACGATCGTGAGAATCGAGAACGTCTGCGAGTTCACGTGGAGCGCGTAAATCGTCGTGACGAAGATGGGAATCCCGGTCGTCTCCTCGACGACGATCGGCACCCCACGCGGCACGTTGACCGAGAAGGCCGGTGGCAGCAGCGCGCCCGCGGCGTCGATGACCTGGCCGGCGGGGACCGCGATCGTCCCGTCGAACGAGTTTCCTTCCGCGTCGTTGTTCGCGATCACACCCCGCACGATCACGTGCCGCGCCAGGTTGTCCGAGTCGAGTACAGGGATGAGCGCCGGGTTCTCTGCGAGGAAATCGCGGAAACCCGGGTCGGTATCAGGGAGGATCTCGAAGTTGAAAACCGGCGTTGCGAGCGGATTGAGCGCCGTCGCCGGGTCGCCCGCGCTGAGGAACCCTCCGATCGCCTGCGCGGCGAGGCTGAACTGATCGTCTTCCGCGCCTTGCGCGACGATGTCGACGAGGTTTCCGCCCGAGGGCGCGAAGGAGTTGATCGGCAGCCCGGGCTGGAGCGGGTCGAGCGCCATGGGCGCAGTGAGCGACGCATTCAGCGCCGGCACGAACTCCATGCCCACCGCCTCGATCCCGATCCGCACGGCATCGTTCGCGAGGACGACGTCGTCGTTCGGCACGAAGCCCGCCGTGGGCGTGACGGCGACGACGGTCGTGTTCCCCTTGCCCGCGGTCGCGTCCGGCCCGCGCGGCGCGGCCTCGCCCGCGCGGATCGCGCCGCTGCTCGCGTGCGTGCGCGAGCCGTCGTTACAGCCCGCCCCGACGAGCGCCGCCGCCGCGAGCGCCGCCGCCGCCGCGACCGACGGGTCCTTCCACGTGCGCCGAGCGTTCATGAGCGCCTCCGAACGATGCTCAGAACTTGAGTCCCGCCGTGAGGGCGAAGAGGTGCGCAAACGTCTCGTACTTGCCCTGCCCGCGCGGCGTCCCGAGCCCGACCTCCGCGCCGATATCGTTGTCCTTCCGAACCGACTTGAACTGCACGAACATGTACGCGAGATCGATGAACGCGAACTTCATGGGCTCAATGCCGACGCCGAGCGAGAATCCGATCCGGTCGTTGTCCGGAAGCGTCGGCGAGATCGTGGAGAGATTGGCCGGCGTCTTGTCCCAGAAGACGCCGCCGCGCACCGCGAGGAAGTCCTCGATCGCCCGGTACTCCGCCCCGAGCGCCACGAAGCTCGCGTCCTCCCAGTCGAACCGCAGGACGCTGAAGTCCTTCTGCCCGTTTCTCCGGAAGAACTGGACGGGCACGTCGCTCAGAACTGACCAGTTCGTCCACTTGTAGTCGAGCGAGATCGTGAGCGATTCGACGGGATCGACCGCGATCCCCACGCGCAGCTCGTTCGGGAGCGGCGTCGACGCGCGCGCGGCCGACGCCCGCGGCAGCGCCGCGGCAAGCTGCGGTCCCAGGTTGATGAACTCAATGCGCCCCGTGGCCGTGAGGTCGTGGATCGCGTCGCGGTAGCTCACCCCGAGCCGCACGGCCCCATCGAAGAGCGACGCGAACGCCGCGAGGTTCCAGCGCCACGAGATGTGCTCGCTTTCCGTCCCCAGGTGCAGCTCCGCGTACCCGTCGCGCTGCCCGAACGCGCGCTGGTCGATATTCCGCTTGATCCGCAGCTTGGCGGTGATGATCGAGGCCCCGGCGGCAAACGAGAAAAGGTGCTCCCCCGCCGCGAGCTTCACCCCCACGTTCCCGTTCGTCTCCAGCACCTCAATCGACGCCTCGTCGACGATGTAGCGCCCGGGCCACTTGTTGCCCCAGTCTATCGAAAGGCCGAACGGAACGAACGCCCCCACGCCCACAAACAAGTTCTCGGCGATCTCGGCCGTGCCGAAGAACGACGGGACCGGGAGCAGGTCGATCTTTCCGTGGGCGTTGGCGCCCTCGCCGGGAGCGGCCTCGTAGTCCTGGTTCGGGTTGATCAGGAGGATCGTGGCCTCGCCCTGGAGCCCGTCGAGCTGCCCGATCGCAGCGGGATTAAAGTAGACCGCCGAGGGGTTGTCGGCCACGGCGGTGAAGGCGTTGCTCATTCCCAGGGCCTTCGCGTCGAAGTCCTGAAGCGAGAATCCCGCCCCCCGCGCCTCGGCGGCGAAGATCCCCGCCGCCACGAGCGCGAGCACAAGGAAACGCCCGGCCGTCCTCCTGAGCATCGGCGCCCCTCCCCCGTGCTTTCCCGCCGCCGACGTCCCCCCGCAAGGAGTGACGTAGGAACCACACGATTCTACCGGGCCGGTCCGACAGGTCAGCAAAATATTGGCCGCCCTGGCCGCCCCGCCACCGCACAACGCGGCACATTGCAGTGTTAAGTGCTTTAGATTACGGAAATCACCACACTGGCGAGCCGCAAGGGGGGCGGATCGGTAAGCGCCAGCTTGCGGCCGGCGGCGAGGACGAGCGGTCGCCGGTCGCTGTCCCTCGAGACTGGCGCCAGCAATCGAGGTCGCAGAGCGCGCCAGGACGCGCCATTTGGCCCCTCTCCCTGGGGAGCGGGGCTAAAGCCCCCGGAAGGGTCCCCGCCAGACTTTGGGAGGGTCCCCCCTCTCCTTGGGGAGTGGGGCTAAAGGAAACCGGATCAGAAGGCGCGCCTCTCGCGCCAGCGCCGCTCGTCCGGGGCCAAGCTCGCCTCTGGCCGCCTTCGCGGAGGTCCGTCCCCGGGCGGCGGCCCATCCCGCCCGTTCCGCAGCCGGTGCGGCGGCACCGGCGGGCGCCAGTCGGGCGCCAGCGGCGGAAGGCCGCGCGCGCGGCGGCGCTCGTCGATGAGGTCGCGCAGCCGCCGCGCCACGTCCTCGGGCGGGAGCGACCGCAGCCGCGCCCGCTCCTCGGGGGGAAGGTTGCGCACGAACTCGCGCAGACGCTCCTCCGCCCGGCGCCGTTCGATCTGGCGAAGGCGGATGAGCCGCTCGACCGGCGGAAGGCGCGCGAGCCGCTCTCGCAGCTCGGACGGTAGCCGCAATAGCCGCCCCTCCCTCGCGAGCAGCCGCTCGGCCAGAAGCCGCTTCACTTCCTCGCGCCGCTCCCCGGGCGAAAGCCGCTCGAGGCGCTCGCGCACGCGCGGGGGGAGCGACTCCACGAAGCGCCGCTCCTCCTCGCGCAGCCGGCGGACGCGCTCCCGGAGGCGCGCCCGCGCCTCCTCGTCGAGCGCCGCGGCCTCCGCCGCCCGCCGCACTATTGCCTCCCGCTCCTCGGGCGGCAGCGCCCGCAGCCGCCGCCAGCGCTCGACGAGGCGCGCCCGCTCTTCCGGCGAGAGCCGCTCCCAGCGCTCGCGGTTGCGCTCGATCGGCGGCGCGGCCGCCGAGCCGCCGCCCTCCTCGGGCTCCTCGCCGGCCAGAGCGGCGGCGGCGCCGACCCCAGCCGCCCCCACGACCGCAAGCGCGACCGCAAGCGCAAGAGCAAGCGCAGGCGCACGCCCCGCCCGCTCCCGCGCGCGCACAAGCGCGACCGCCTCGTCGCCGCGCGCGCCGCTCATCCCTTGCCCTCCTCGTCGAGCCCGAGAAGCGGATCGTCCCCCGCCTCGATCTCGTCGAGGAGATCGACGTTCTCGACGAGCTCGAGCGCCTCGAGCACGTGGAGGTTCGCGATCACCTCCGCCTCGGCGGCGGGATCGAGAGCGACGGCCGCCTCCCTCGCGCCCGTGTCGCGCGGCGACGCCCACGGAAGCCGCTCGAGGAGCCCGAGCCCCGCCACGACCGCCACCGACGCCGCCAGCGCCGCCCCCGCGAGCGCGACCCGGATCAACCGCGCGCGCCGCCGCTCTGCGATCCGCCGGGCGACCCGCCGCTCGAACCCGGGCGCGGGCCCGGGCGGAGGCTCGGGCATGAGCCCGAGGAGCCCGCCCGTCCGCGCAAGAAGCCCGAGCTCGCGCCGGCACGCGGCGCACCCCGGCGGCTCGCCCCCCGGGCCGCCCCGCACGTGGGTCTCGACCTCGGCGCACGCCGCCTCCGCAAGCTCGCCGTCGAGGTAGGCGACGAACTCCGCTCGAATCCGCTCGCAATCTCCTCCCATGGCCCTCAGCGACCACTCCCTCCCATCTCCTTCGAACGCCGGCCGCGCCCGGAAGTTTCGCCCGTTTCCCCGGGTTCCGCCCCCTCCGGGGCGAAGCGCGCGAGCCGCTCCTTGAGATTCTGCCGCGCCCGGAAGAGCAGCGACTTCACCGCCTCCAGGCTCAGCCCGAGCGCCGCCGCCACTTCCTCGTAGGACTGGTCGTGAAACCGGTTGAGGACGATGGCGGCCCGCTGCGCGTCCGGAAGATCCGCCACCGCGCGCGCGACCTCCCGCGCGATCTCGGCGCGCAAGAGCGGCGCCGAGGGGTCCTCGGCGCGCGCGTCGCGCACCCCGCCCCCGCCGCCGCCTCCGCCGCCTCCCCCA
>FWPU01012903.1_pt1 | contig 10841 bp, 9 predicted proteins | sample 2228361 | NCBI WGS metagenome assembly FWPU01 (sample SAMEA103939777, study PRJEB20133) | metagenome | reverse complement strand
CAACCTCCTTTCTGGATTACTGAAAAACGCAGAAAAACTGACTTGACCACCCCATAAGAGTTCACTACCAGGGTCGGGGGGCAAACCCTGAATCACCCTACTATTTTACACGAAATAGATACCGCTAGAAGAAGAAACACTCTCCAAACGCTGGCAAAATCAATAATATCCCAAACTATCTTATCCACAGGAGGGTCTGCCCTACCAGGAGGGCAGACCCTCACTTTCAAACGACTACGGAACGATCCAGGTGCCGGTTTCGCCTTTCAAAGCACGACCGATGTTTTCCGGATTGGTAATCAAAGCCTGCTTGCCGCCGGCTTCCAGGAACCAGATGATCGCCTGAATCTTGGGCGCCATCGAACCTTTGGCAAAATGAGTCCCTTCCGCCAGATACTGTTTGGCTTCTGCCAGGGTCATGCGGTCAATCCACTTTTGATCGGGCTTACCAAAATTCAGGGCAACTTTTTCCACTGCGGTGGAGATGATCATCAAATCTGCTTGGATTTCGCGCGCCAGAAGGCTGCTGGCATAATCCTTGTCAATGACCGCCGCTACACCTTGCAGGTCTCCCTGCTCATTGCGGATGACCGGAATACCGCCGCCGCCAACCGTAATGACAACTACACCGGCATCCAGCAGCGTCTTCACCGCTGGCAACTCGACCACTTCCTGCGGAATGGGTGAAGCAACCACCCGCCGCCAGCCCCGCCCGGCATCTTCAACGACCTTCCAACCCATTTCCCTCTCACGGCGTTTTGCCTCGGCTTCGTCCATAAAACCGCCAATGGGTTTGGTGGGATTTTGGAAAGCCTTGTCATTGGGATCAACCCGTACCTGGGTGACGACAGTAGCAACCGATTTTTCGATCCCGCGCCGGCGCAATTCGTTCTGCAAGTTCTGCTGCAAAGCATAGCCAATGGCACCCTGCGAGTCGGCACCGCAAACATCCAGTGGTACCTCGTGCATACCTTCTACTTTTGCGGCAATTTCGGAACGGCGCAGAATAAACCCAACCTGTGGACCGTTGCCGTGTCCAATAGCCACATCCCATCCCGCTTCGATCATATCTACGATATGATAAGCGGTTTCTTTGGCGGCCTGGTACTGATCTTCAACCGATACTTTGGAGTTATCCTTGATCAGCGAATTGCCGCCGATTGCTACAACTGCCAGTTTCTTAGCCATAAATTCAAATTCTCCTCTCTCAACGTGATAATTTTTTAACCCATGGTCAGCGCCATCACCGCCATTTGAGCGTGCATGCGGTTCTCGGCTTCGTCGTACACAACCGATTGAGGTCCATCCATGACCCCGTCGGTTACCTCAATATTGCGGTCGGCCGGCAAGGGATGCATGTAAATGGCATCATCTTTGGCCAGAGCCATCTTGCGTTCATCCGTGATCCAGTGAGAGTACTTTTTAATGATTTCAGCCCCTTCGTTGGCATCCGGCGTATGCACCATCGCACCCCATGACTTGGCGTAGATGATATCGGCATCTTTGAAAGCCTCTTCCATGTCATCTACAACTTCAAAGCCAACTTTATATTTACGCGCCTGTTCCTGAGCCATCTCCATCACTTCCGGCATCAGGCGAAACTCGGGGGGATGTGCCAAAACCACATCCATTCCAAAGCGCGGCATCTGTACAATCAAAGACTGTGGGACAGACATCGGTTTTTGATAGGAAGCCGCATACGCCCAGGAGACAACCATCTTCTTGCGGCGTAAATCACGCCCTTTCTTTTCAACAATGGTCATCAGGTCCGCCAGACACTGGAAGGGATGCCAGATATCGCATTGCATATTCAACACAGGCACACGGGAGAATTTAGCCACTTCGCTGATGTATTTGTTACCGACTCCCCAGTCCACGTGCCGAATCGCAATCCCATCGAAATAGCGCCCAAAAATCTCGCCAATTTCCTTAGGGGTATCGCCGTGAGCGATTTGAGTGGTGCGGCTCTCGATGAAGGCAGCATGTCCGCCAAGGTGCGCCATGCCCGCTTCAAACGAACCGCGGGTGCGGGTGCTGCTGAAGAAGAACAGCATTGCCAGCACTTTATCCCGCAGGTAGGCGGTGGACTCATTCAAAGCGCGCTTACGCTTGAGGTCAAAAGCCACATCGAGGACGGTTTCGACTTCTTCTTTCGAGAAATCGAGATCCCCAATCAAGTCACGTCCATGTAAAAAGGTTTGCATGTTTCCTCCAACATTCAGCCGTAAGACTTATTCCATCTTACCCAGCACCAGCGCAATCAGCGCCATGCGCATGACCACACCATTGTAGGCTTCCTGCCAGTAACGTGACCAGCGGGTGATATCCACGTCGGTGGGAATTTCATCCATGCGCGGCAGCGAGTGCAGCAAGATTGCATCCGATTTAGCCTTGGTGGTCAGCAATTCGCGGGTGATCTTATAGTTAGCCGGGGTCATACCCACATCCTTACCAGCGCGCTCGTCGCGGGCTTTGGTGTAGTCCGGCTGTACCACCGGCTCAACCAGGATGACATCCGCCTCGGCAATGGCCTGTTCAACATGTTCCACTTCGCGGAAGTTCAGACTGTAGGACTTCAATTCTGCTTTGAATTCTTCCGTTAGGGACATATCCGGCGGTGAAACGAAGGTGATCGGGCAATCAAACTGAGTTAAGGCATAACCAAGCGAGTGCATCGTGCGCATGCGCATATCACCCACCGCCAGCCACTTCAAACCGTCAATGCGGCCCTTTTCGCGCAGCACGGTGTAAAGGTCGGTCAAAATCTGGGTAGGATGCTCACCCCAGCCATCGCCACCGTTGATGATCGGAATAGAAGCCCATTTGGCTGCTTCATGCGGCGCACCCTGCTGGAAGTGGCGCATGACGATCACATCACCGTAGAACTCCAGCATTTTGACGGTATCCTTAATCGATTCCTGGTACCAGTCGCCAGCGCGGGTCATTTTGGCATCCGCAAAACCGGTGACATGCCCACCCAATCGGTGCATGGCCGCTTCGTGAGCCAGACGAGTGCGGGTGCTGGGTTGATAAAATGCCGTCACCAGGGTTTTATCTTTGCACAAGTCTATATTTTTTCGTTCGCGGGCAATGTCCTCCATTTTCCGCGCCACTTCAAACACGTGGAAGAACTCCTGTCGTTCGAAGTCTTTCAGAGACAGAATATCACGACCAGCAAAACTACGCATTTTAATTTACCTCCGTTTAGATTTTTGAATTAGAAACTCGAATTGAACTGGGTCATTCGTTGGATTTTCTGAACCGGTCAAAACTGAAGTTGCAGCCATTCAGGCCAGCCAGGTTTTGAAATCACCTCCTCTTTTCACACGTGGTTGATATTCGAATGGGCGGCTACTCGCCGTACCAGATGGAAACGAAAATATCCGGGCAGGAAGTAACTGTGGGAATAATCCACTACCCGCCCGCCATCATCATAAAGGTAAGCCTCAAACAGCAGCAGAGGGTCACCGCGTTGAATCTCCAGCGCTTTCGCAATTTCGGAGCTGGCAGAGGTGGCGTTGATCTCGGTATAAGAATTCATCAGGTTCAAGTCACCCCGTTTGAGTAAAAAGTCCAGCACCGAGCCGGTGAAGCCCTGTTCTAACTCCGTGGGAGAGAGGATGTTTTCGGGCAAAATGTCAATTAAGTAGGCAACCGGTCTATGTTCCGTGGTGATCACCCGCTCAACCTTGATGAGAGGTGTCCCTTTCTCCACATTCAGGTTGTCTGCCAGCAATGGATCCGCTTCTAAGCGGAGAATTTTGACATCGCCCATGTACACTTTCAGGTTGATTTTTTCTGCCAGACTTTCAATGCTTTGCAATACTTCCAGTCCGGTTTCAATTACCTGAACATGACTGACTACAAAAGTGCCAATCCCCTGCCTTCGACGAATCAAGCCCTGCCCTTCGAAAGCACGCATTGCTTCCCGCAGGGTTGCCCGCGAAACGCCCAATTGCTTGGCAAGAGCAGGTTCTGAAGGCAAGCGCTCGCCCGGCGGAGTTCGCGCAATCAGTTCAGCCAGTTCTACTTGCAACCTTTGAAATGGATGAATCATGGTATCCATTCTTCCTCTCTTTTCAGGATTCGACGACCGGCAGGAAACGGAATTGGGTCACATCCACCAACCCGCGGTCGGAGATACGCAGCGCCGGAATTACCACCAGCGCCAGTAAACTGAGTTGCATATTCGGATTGTTCAATGGACAGCCGCAAGCCTTGAAACCCTGCAACACGCTATCGGCCTCAGCCGCAACAACCTCGGCGCGTTTATTGGACATCAAACCAGCGATTGGAAGGTGAACCTTTCCAATAATCTGCCCATCCTTGATCACCACCTGCCCACCACCCACTTCGGCCAGATGATTGGCCGCCTGCGCCATCAACGCCTCATCGGTTCCAACCACAATCATGTGATGGCTATCGTGGGCAACGGTAGTGGCAATGGCGCATTTCTGGTCAAAACCAAACCCCGAAACCAGCCCCACCTGCACAACGCCGCTGGCATGATGTCGTTCTACGAGGGCAATTTTTGCAAGATCCGCTTCGCCTGCGATCTTCACTTTTCCACCAACAATTTGGACCTCGCGCTTCAAATGGCGGGTGGGCGCCTGATTTTCAATCACGCCAATGACATTAGCACTCGCTTTTCCATTCTGTGGGTATTGGACAACCAGATCAAAGTCCGCTGGGGTTAGCGGGCGTTTCAATCGAACCGAATGAATTGCCCAATCCGGATAGGCATACACCGGCAATTCGACCAGCAACTTGCCATCGTTAGCAATCACTTGACCTTTTGCAATGACCAAATCCGCGCGGAAATTGGCCAGATCTTCGACTATGACAATATCGGCAAACCGGCCAGGGGCAATCATCCCTAAATCTCGGCTGACACCAAAGTGAATTGCGGTATTAATAGTAGCCATCTGAATCGCTTGCATTGGTTTCAACCCCTGTGCAATGGCATGGCGGAGAACGCGATCCATGTGGCCTTCCTGGACGAGCGTAGCCGAATGCGAATCATCTGTGCAGAGGATAAAATGACGTGAATCCAAACCCAATTCCGTAACAGCTTTGACCTGAGCCGCTACATCATGCCAGGCTGAGCCGTAACGCATCATCACCTTCATCCCCTGACGCACCCGCTGAACCGCATCCTCCAGTGTTGTACCTTCATGGTCATCCTCCGCGCCACCGGCCACATAACCGTGAAACGGCAAACCCAGATTTGGGGAAGCATAATGCCCGCCAATTACTTTTCCGGCCTTACGGGTTTCCTCTAATTCTGCGTGAACGGTTGGGTCGCTGTTGAAAACGCCGGGAAAATTCATCATCTCGCCAAGCCCGATGATTCCATCCCACTGCATTGCCTCGGCGACCTCTTTGGGGCCAATCGCCGCACCGGGAGTTTCCAAACCAGGAGCCGAAGGAACGCACGATGGCATTTGCACAAACACATGAATGGGTTGATCGGCTGCCTCATCCGCCATCAGCCGCACCCCTTTCAGCCCAAACACGTTGGCAATCTCGTGAGGGTCAATGAACATTCCGGTTGTACCGCGGGGCGCCACAGCGCGCACAAATTCGGTGACGGTCAACATACCGGATTCGACATGCATGTGAGCATCCAGCAAGCCAGGGCTGAGGTAGCGACCTTCGGCCTCAATGATGCGGGTGTGTTCGCCAATGGTATGCTCCGCCGAATCACCTACAAAGGCAATTCGCCCATCTAAAACCGCAATATCCGTTGAAGGAACAATCTCTCCAGACTGCACGCAGACCCATTTGCCGTTGCGAACAACCAAATCAGCCGGAATGCGCCCCATGGCACAATCCACTAATCTGCGAGTGTTCTCAGCGGTTAACTTTTCCATAACTCTACCTCCGGTAAGAACGCAACCTGTCTCTTACAAGAAACAGGTTGCTGCTAAATGGATAACAAGCGTCTTGCCCGTTGGTTGTGAAGTTCAATCTGACGCATCAGGTCAATCGTCTGCAATTCGCCATTGCGGACGATTAAACGGCCATGCACGGCGGTGTAATCCACCGGGCGCGGTTGACAAAAAACCAGTGCTGCCACAGGGTCATGCAGCGCACCCGCATAGTCCAATCGGTTCAGGTTGATGGCAATAAAATCCGCACATTTTCCGACTTCCAGCGAGCCGATGTCACTGCGTCCCAGTACAGCCGCTCCGCCGCGGGTAGCCAGTTCCAGCGCCTGCCGGGCTGTCATCAAAGGCGGCGCCGCTTGCTGACTGAGGGAAGCGCCCGACAACCCCGCCGACAATCGTGCCAGCAGCATCGCCTGACGAGCCTCTCCCAGCATGTGCGAGCCGTCGTTGGAGGCCGAACCATCCACACCCAACCCAACCTTCACGCCGGCTTGCAAGTAATTCATCACCGGCGCAATACCCGAAGCCAAACGCATGTTGGAAGATGGGCAGTGGGCTACCCCGCAGCCGCTGTGCGCAAAGACTTGGATTTCTTCGGGGTTGACGTGCACCGCATGTGCAAACCAGACATCATCACCTACCCATTCAAGCGATTCCATGTATCCCACCGGACGGTATCCAAACTTCTGCTGGCAGAATACTTCTTCATCCTGCGTTTCCGCCAGGTGAGTATGCAAATGAACACCATATTCCCGCGCCAGGCGGGCGCTCTCGCGCATCAACTCACCCGTCACACTAAAAGGCGAACACGGCGCCAGCACAATTTGAACCATGGAGCCGGGATTTGGATTATGGTAGGTCTGAATCAAACGCTGTGAATCGCGGAGAATGTCCTCTTCACTATCCACCACCGAGTCGGGTGGTAAACCACCCTGGCTTTCCCCCAGACTCATCGAACCTCGCGAAGCATGAATGCGCAGTCCTATCTGACGGGCTGCTTCAATTTCATCATCCAACCGTGAGCCGTTCGGAAAAAGATACAAATGATCCGATGCAGTGGTACAGCCAGAGAGTGCTAATTCTGCCAGCGCGGTTTGAGTGGAGATGAAAATATCCTCCGGCGTCATCCGCGCCCAAACGGGATAAAGCGTCTTCAACCAGTTAAACAAATTGGCATCCTGAGCAGCTGGCACAGCCCTTGTCAAGGTCTGGTAAAAATGATGATGAGTATTGATCAAACCGGGCAGAACAACATGCCCGCTGAGATCCAATACTTCATCGGCAGTTTTGGGCAGATCCTTGCTTTTACCAACCTGCTCAATAAAACCATCCCGAATGAAAAGACCTCCATCCGCAATTTCGCGGCGGAGGTCATCCATCGTCACCAGAACCGTAGCATTCTTGACGAGTAGCGTTTGCATCATGGCAAAACCAATCTCGTTTTATGAACACAGGAGGGGGAAATTCGCTGATCAAACATCAGACAACTTCAGTTTAATGGATTTTAGTCCTTCTGTCAATTGTCAGACAATATGATTTTTGTCACATTTAATCGGCCAGCTCAGCTGCCCGCAGGGTATTTTGCAGCAGCATCGCAATCGTCATCGGCCCTACCCCACCCGGCACCGGTGTAATAAAACTGGCCACCTCTTTGACCTCATCGAAGGCAACATCGCCGACCAGACGCGAGCCTTTGGGATGATTGGGGTCTTCGATCCGATTGATGCCCACATCAATCACCACTGCCCCCGGTTTAACCCAATCGCCGCGCACCATTTCAGCCTTGCCAACCGCTGCAATCAGCACATCTGCCTGACGAACCACCGCGGGTAAATCGCGAGTACGCGAATGGCAAATGGTTACCGTGGCATCCTCTCGAACCAAAAGCAAGGCAACCGGCATTCCCACAATATTGGAACGCCCCAACACCACCGCATTCACCCCCCGCAAGGAAGGCAGGGTTTTTTTCAGCAAATAAATGCAACCAGCTGGCGTGCAGGGGACAAATGCCGGCTCACGTCCTTTTTGGGCAAGGCGGCCAATATTGACGGGGTGAAATCCGTCCACATCCTTGTATAGGCTGATAGCATTTAACACCGCTTCCTCGTCCAGCCCCGCCGGCAGGGGTAGCTGTACCAGAATGCCATGAATGCGTGGGTCCTCATTGCATTGCCGAACGACTTTTTCCACTTCCTTCTGGGTTGCATCTGCTGGCAATTCAAAACCGAACGACTCAATACCAACTTCTGCACAGGCTTTGCGTTTGGAACGAACATAGACATGCGAGGCCGGGTTATCGCCTACCAGCACGGTTGCCAGGCCCGGTCTGGATTTTCCAGCCGCAATTCTCTGCTCAACCGCCATTTTTACCTGCGCCCGAACTTCTTCTGCAATCAACTTACCGTCTATTAATGCAGCCGTCATTCTCCGCTCCTTTCCTTGTGGTAATGTATCGGCAGTTTTCGCCGTATTTACCCGCCAGTTGAGTTGTTCAGTTATCTGACAATGCTGGGATACTTCCATTATACCGGGTTTTCCAGAAAAGACATCTTCCATTGGGGGGTGTCCTTCAATTGAAATTTTGCATACAAGCACTACAATCCGGTATAATTCAACCCAACAGGAGGATTGCGAACCCATGAGTAAAATTTGTGTCATTGGAACCGGTTACGTCGGGCTGGTAACCGGAACTTGCTTTGCCGACCTTGGCAATGAAGTGCGCTGTTTGGATATTGACCATCAGCGCATCGAAAAATTAAAACAAGGCATTATGCCCATTTATGAACCCGGCCTTGAACAACTGGTCAGCCAGAATGTGAAAGCCGGGCGTTTGATTTTTACTACCAATTATGAAGAAGCGTTGGATTCGGCTGAATTTGCCTTCATCGCCGTTGGCACGCCATCCGGCGTGGATGGTGAGGCTGACTTACAGTACGTCCGTGCCGCTGCTGAGAAAATTGCCGATCTGGTGGATCATCCCATTATTGTCGTCAACAAATCTACCGTACCGGTTGGCACAGGAGACTGGGTCGCCGATATTATCCGCAAACGCCGCGCCGGTAAACCGCTCGATTTCGATGTGGTCTCAAACCCGGAATTTTTACGCGAGGGTTCGGCCATCAATGACTTTATGTACCCCGACCGCATTGTGCTGGGTTCGGTCAACCGCGATGCAGCCTCAAAGGTGGCGCAACTTTACCTGAGCCTTCGCTGCCCCATCATGATCACCGACCTTCGCACGGCCGAAATGATCAAGTACGCATCAAATGCCTTCTTAGCCACCAAAATTTCCTTCATCAACGAAATGGCCAACATTTGTGAAGAACTGGGCGCGGATGTGCGTCAGGTCGCCCAGGGAATGGGCATGGATAAACGGATTGGCAGTGCATTCCTGGATGCCGGTCTGGGTTGGGGCGGTTCATGCTTTCCCAAAGATGTGAAAGCCCTTGCCCACATGGCCGTACTGCACGGCACCAACCCGCAATTGCTACAAGCCGTCATGGATATCAACCGCAATCAGCGCCGCCGCGTTGTCCTGCGCCTGCGCAAAGCACTTGGATCATTGGATGAAAAAGTCATTGGGGTTTTAGGACTTTCTTTCAAACCCAACACCGATGATATTCGCGAAGCCCCAGCCCTTGAGGTCATTCATTTGCTGCAAGTTGAGGGCGCCATGGTCAAAGCCTACGATCCGCAGGCAATGGACGCCGCCCGAATGATGCTGCCGAAGGTTCGTTTATGCAGCAATCCCTATGAAGTTGCCGAAGGTGCTGATGCGCTGGTACTGGCCACCGAATGGAATGAGTTTAAGCAGCTGGATTTTGAACGAATAGCCGGGCTGATGCGCAATAAATTAATCATGGATGGGCGTAATCTCTGGGATCCAGAACGGCTGCGTCAATATGGTTTTACTTATTATGGAATTGGACGGCCTTCACTCAACGGCAGTGACCAGAGTGGCTGCCCCTGAAAACCTTCCTCCGATTTACTAGCCGGGCACCTGAGAATGGTGCCCGGTCCAGTTCCCATCCTTTCAAACAAGGTCTAACCGCATGTTGACCAACGGCTGGTTGAATCAGGTTTTCAATCTGGATGCGTTGGAAGGAATCTCCCACCTACCGGATGAGAGCATTGACCTGATCATTGCCGACCCGCCCTATGGATTGGGCAAAGATTATGGCAACGACTCAGACCGCCGTCACCCCGAAGAATTGCTCAACTGGACTTACCGGTGGATTGATCTGGTGTTACCCAAACTCAGGTCTACTGGCAGCCTGTATATCTTCACCACATGGCGCTACAGCCCGGAGATTTTTCTCTATCTCAAACATCGGATGATTATGATAAATGAGATCATCTGGGATCGAAAAGTGCCTAGCATGGGCGGCACAACCCGGCGTTTTACCTCCGTACATGACACCATTGGTTTTTTTGCCAAAACCCATCAGTATTACTTCGACCTTGATTCTGTACGCATCCCCTACGACCCACAAACCAAAAAAGCCCGCTCACGTTCGGTTTTTCTTGGAAAAAAGTGGCTGGAAGTGGGTTACAACCCCAAAGATGTCTGGTCGGTCAGCCGCCTTCACCGCATCCACAACGAACGCGAGAATCACCCCACTCAGAAGCCCCTCGAAATCATTGAACGGATGGTCAAAGCCTCCTGTCCGCCGGGGGGAGTTGTCCTCGATCCCTTCGCCGGTTCAGGCACCACTATTGCGGCCTGCATTCTCCATCAACGAAACTACGTTGCCTTCGAAATTAACCCTCAGTATTATCAGATTATTCTGAACAGGATTGAAAAAATCACTCGCGGTAATCAGGAACAATCCAAAAAATCTTGATATTTAAAAATTAGCCCAAAAAACTTCTTAACCCATCCTTAACATATATTTGAAAACTCCAATGTTCTCTTATCGTATATGATGATAACGAGAAAGGATTTTTTTC
>FWPU01012901.1_pt1 | contig 10844 bp, 9 predicted proteins | sample 2228361 | NCBI WGS metagenome assembly FWPU01 (sample SAMEA103939777, study PRJEB20133) | metagenome | reverse complement strand
TACCGAGGGCGGGTGGATGGGAGTAACACGCCCTGCCTTAGGGAGCCAGGAAGGCGCGTGACTCCGAATGCATGGCGCAGTCAACCGCAAAGGGTATAAGTCAGTGCGTCCTGGTCCCGCCTGCATACTACGTCCTGCTGAATGGCTCCGCGTAAAGCTGGAGGCGGCCCAAGCGGGCGCTAGGCCCCGCGCTCGAAGGAGGCGAAAAGCTCTCGCGCCTGGAGCTTGTCCTCGGGGGAGCCGAAGGCCATGGAGTAGTGGCGACTGTAGCCGGCGCTCTCCAGGCGGTGGAACAGGGCGCCGAAGTCTATGTTGCCCTCGCCTGGCTTCAGGTGGACCTCCCTGTCGCCCAGGTTGTCGGCCAGGCGCACCTCGCCAATGCGGGCGATGCCGAAGGCGTCCAGGAAACCCTCTATCCCCTCGGGCACCAGGTTGGCGTGGTTCACCGTGAAGGCCCAGCCGAACCTGTCCGACGATATGGCGTCGAAGTAGTAGCGGCACTCCTCGATGTTGCAGGCCATGTAGTGGACTTCGGCGTCGTCTGGCTCCCGGTTCAGGTTCTCCAGGAGCAGCAGCATGCCCCTGTCCTCGGCGTAGGCCGTGGCCCGCTTCAGCCGCTCCAGGGACGCCGACCTGCGGGCCTCCAGCGCCGCGCTGAAGTGAAAGCCGGCATGTAGGACAGTCCAGTGGCAGCCCAGGCGCACGGCCAGGTCAATATTGGCCCGGAGGTACTGGTCCACCGCGTCGCTGACGAAGGGCGAGAACTCGGCCACGTTGACGGCGGACAGGGTGTGCAGGCCCAGGCGCAGGCCGTGCCGCTCGCAGGTCTGGCGCACCGCCCTCACTCGCGCCTGGTCCCACCTGTCCAGGTGGTTGGGGCCGATGTCGGCGTTGAAGTCCAGGTAGCGAAAGCCGTTGGCCGCCGCCCAGCGCAGCGCGTCTTCCAGCCGGGCGGTGCCCGCGTCGTAGCCTATCCGGTCGCGTAGACTCATGGGCCTGACTCCGTTCTATCCCCTGCCCTTCTCGTACTGGCGTATCTCCCCCAGGAACCCCTGGATGCCACGGGCCAGCAGGGCGCTGGTGCCGGTGCAGAGCCACTGAAAGCCCCGCTCGCGCCAGTACCTGTAGTCGTTGACGTCCCGGGCGATGGTGCCAGCGGCCTTGCCCGCCGCCAGCGTCTCCTTGCCCAGCCGCTCGATGAGGGCCAGTACCTGCGGGTGCCGCGTCTGCCCCGGGAAGCCCATGGACGAGGATATGTCCGCGGGGCCGAAGAAGATGACATCTATGTGGGGGAGAGAGACTATGTCCTTGAAGTTCTGGACCGCTTCCATGGTCTCCACCTGGACGGCCACCAGCGTTTCCTCGTTGGCGGCCTTGACGTACTCGGCGGTGTCGCCGACCAGGCCCCACTGGGCGGCCCGTGAGCCTGCCAGCCCGCGCTTGCCGATGGGCGGGTACTTGACCGAGTCCACGACCCGCTGGGCATCGCCGCGGGTGTTGACCAGGGGTATGAGCACGCCCTGGGAGCCGGCGTCCAGGAACTTCTGAATGACCTGCTGGGAGTTCTCGCCAATGCGGGTGACCGTGGACAGCCCGCGCAGCTCGGCGGCGCGGTAGAGGTTCTCCGCCGTCTCGGGCGTCACCGAAGTATGCTCCGCGTCCACGATGACGAAGTCCATGCCCAGCAAGCCCAGTATCTCCACCGCCGTCGGCACCTGGATGTTGTTGAACACGCCGACGACCGGCCCGCCCGCCTTGAGCTTCTCCTTCATTGTGTTCTTGCGCACGTGTCCCTCTCCTCTATACCGACTGTGCTTCGTTGCCCGTCGCGCGGCCCTGGTAGGCCGGAGGGCCATCCCCAGGGGCACCGGCGGAGAATGTGCAGGGCCTCGCGCTCCGCCATGCCCCGGCCCGTGGCAAGGCCGGCAGCCTTCGCCCTGCCTTGTCCCGGGAGTTGCTGACCAGGGCGAGTGTAATTGCGCCCGTGAAGGGCTGTCAAGCCGTCGCCCATGCCCCGCGCGGGGCTGGGGCGAGGGGTGTGGCATCTCCGGGCTGGTTGGCGGGAAAGGCGGCCTTTGCCTTACGAAGTCGGCCACAACAAGGCCCAGGGCAACCGCGCCCCACGCAAGTGTGGCGTGGGCGTGCGGGGCTGGTGGTGGGGCGCTCAGGCCGAGACTGAGGGCGGCAGGCCGGGCCAGAGGCAAATTGCTCAGGGTGCCCTGTTTTCATCCGCGCCACAAAACGCTATACTCCATGCGGCAACTTTTGGCCCTGGCCCCGAGGGAGGGTGGGCTGAGGTGGAGAGTGGCCTGAACGCAGAGTCCATGCTTTGAGGTGTTGCGTTTTCCGGTGGGATTAGCTATAGTTTGGCATACCAATCACACACTGCTATAGTAGATATACATATACTGTATATCTGGCGTCTATCGCCGCGGCCAGGCTGCAACCGACAGGGGGAACGCGCGCTCTCCACAGGGGTGCTCTCAGGACGCCAGAAAAAGAGTCAGTCTTAGTCCAATAGGAGCGTCTGGGATGGCAAGGTCAAACGGAAGTAGCGATGTGGTCCTGGAGGTCCGAGACCTCCGAACTTACTTCGTGACTCGCTGGGGCGTCGTGAAGGCCGTTGACGGCGTTGGCTTCAAGCTGCGCCGTGGTGAGACCCTGGGGATAGTAGGCGAGTCGGGGTCTGGCAAGTCGGTGACTACCCTCTCCATCATGCGCCTGGTGCCCTCGCCGCCCGGCCACATAGTAGGCGGCGAGGTGCTGCTGGAAGGAGAGGACATCCTGAAGGTTGACGAGAGCGAGATGGAGAAGATCCGTGGCGCCAAGATCGCCATGGTGCTCCAGGACCCGATGACGGCCCTGAACCCCGTCTTCGACATCGAGGACCAGGTGGGTGAGGCGCTGCGCATCCACAAGGGCCTCAACGGCCAGGGCCTGCGCAACCAGGTTGTCGAGATGCTCCGCAAGGTGAGGATACCGGCCCCGGAGGTCCGGATGAAGGACTATCCCCACCAGCTCAGCGGCGGCATGAGGCAGCGCGTCGTCGGCGCCATCGGCATATCCTGTGACCCTCTGGTGCTGATCGCCGACGAGCCGACCACCTCCCTGGACGCCACCATTCAGGCCCAGTACCTCAGGCTTCTTAAGGACCTTCAACGAGAGACAGGCGTCGCCATCATATTCATTACCCACGACTTCGGCATTGTCGCCAAGATGTGTGACCGCGTGGCGGTGATGTACGCGGGCAAGATTGTCGAGCAGGGCAACGTGCGGCAGATATTTAACAATCCTTCCCATCCCTACACCGAGGCCCTGATTAACTCGGTGCCCAAGATGGAAGAGAAGGTGGAGCGGCTGTACTCCATTCCCGGCCAGCCGCCGGCGCTGTGGAACCTGCCGCCGGGCTGCTCCTTCGCGCCCCGCTGTCCCTACGTACATGACCGCTGCAAGGAGTACCCGCCCGCCTTCCAGGTGGACGATGGCCAGGTCGCGGCCTGCTGGCTACGAGCTAAATAGGGGGATGCCATGAGCACCAATGGTAGCAAGAACGGAGTACTACTACAGGTCCGGGGACTGAAGAAGCACTTCCCCATAAGCAGGGGGCTGCTGTTTGCGCGCAACACCGTCTTCCTCAAGGCGGTGGACGGCATCAACTTTGATATCGAGTCTGGCATGACCTACGGCCTGGTGGGCGAGTCCGGCTGCGGCAAGACCACCACCTCCAAGATGATCCTGCTCCTGGAGGAGCCTACCGCTGGCAACATACTGTTCGAGGGCGAAAACGTCGTCGAGCGCAGCAAAAAGGACCGCGCCTGGAGGCGCAAGTACAAGTCCTCGGTGCAGGCGGTCTTCCAGGACCCGTGGGCGTCGCTGAACCCGCGCATGCGCGTCGGCAGCATCATCGCCGAGCCGCTGGAAGTCAACACCACCATGACCAAGCAGCAGATCAAGAGCCGCGTGGCCGAGCTGCTGGAAGAGGTGGGCCTGCAGCCCTACCAGTCCAACCTCTACCCCCACGAGTTCAGCGGTGGCCAGCGGCAGAGGATCGGCGTGGCCCGGGCACTGGCCCTCAACCCCAGCATCGTCGTGCTGGACGAGCCGGTGTCGGCCCTGGACGTGTCCATCCGCGCCCAGATCATGAACCTGCTCAGGGACCTTCAGCAGCAGCACAAGCTGAGCTATCTACTCATCGCTCACCACCTGGCTACTGTGCGCTACATGTGCGACAAGGTGGGCGTGATGTACCTGGGGCGCATCGTTGAGGAGGCCGATACAGAGGAGCTCTTCAACAATCCATTGCACCCCTACACCAAGGCCCTCATGTCCGCGGCCCTGCCGTCGCACCCGGATATACAGCGCGAAGAGATCATCCTGACTGGCGAGGTGCCTTCGCCGGTGAACCCGCCCTCGGGCTGCCACTTCCATACTCGCTGCCCGTCCAGGTTCGAGCCGTGCGCCGACAAGGAACCCCAGGTCATCGAGCCAGTCCCCGGCCACAAGGTGGTGTGCCACCTGTACGACTAGACAGGCCCTTTTACCGCTTGGCCAGCAATGGAGGGGCAGGTGACAAGCCTGCCCTTACCTTGCTGGCTGAGATGTTGCAGTGGAACAGCCGAGGGAAATTACCATCGAAGAGCTGATGGAGCACTACTCGGTGCTCCTGCTGGACTCCTTTGGGGTCCTGGTGGATGGCTCGGGGCCGCTCCCTGGCGCCGCCGAGCTGGTGGCGGAGCTTAACAGTCGGGCAAAGCCCTACTACGTCCTGACCAATGACGCCTCGATGCTTCCGGCCAGCCGGGCCATGCGGTACCAGTCTATGGGCCTGGACATAGCCGAGGAGCGGGTCATAACCTCTGGCGCGCTCCTCAAGGGCTACTTCGCGGCCCACCGCCTTGCAGGGGCGCGCTGCCTGGTCCTTGGCCCGCCCGACAGCGCCTGCTACGTCCAGGAGGCCGGGGGCCAGGTGGTGCCTTACGCCGAGGACTTCGACGTCCTGGTGATTGGCGACCAGTCGGGCTTCGAGTTCCTGGAGACGGTAAACGCCGTCCTGAGCGCGCTCTTTCGCAAGCTCGACCGCCAGGAGAAGGTCCACCTGGTGCTGCCCAATCCCGACCTGATATACCCTGAGGGCAGCCAGAGTTTCGGGATAGCCAGCGGCAGCGTAGCCCTGGTATTCGAGGCCGCGCTGGCGCTGCGCTACCCCGGCCGGCCAGACCTGGCCTTCGCGCGCCTGGGCAAGCCTTTCCCGGCTATCTACGCCGAGGCGCTGCGGCGCAGCGGGACCAGGGACATGGTCATGCTGGGCGACCAGCTTGAGACGGACATCCGGGGCGCCAGGGACTTCGGCCTGGACTCGGTGCTGGTGGGCACGGGCGTGAGCCTGCCGGGCCCCAGCGGGGCCTCCTCACCGGTCCAGCCGACCTACTGCCTGCGCTCGCTGGCGCCACGACGTCGGGCTGACCGGCCCCCGGCCTAGCGCTCGCTCAGGATGGAGCAGTCAGACGCTCTTTGGTCTCGCTATGGTCTAGCCCCCTTTCTGGCCTTCCCCCAGCGGGGGCAGGGATGTTCTCGCCCCCTAATGGGGGAGAGCTAGAGAGGGGGCAGGCCCCCTTCCCCTCGGCAGGCTCGGGGCAGGCTCTGGCCTTCCCCCAGCGGGGGCAGGGATGTTCTCGCCCCCTATGGGGGAGAGCTAGAGAGGGGGCCAAGCCTGTCATCAAAACAAATATGAATCCATAGAAGGAAAGGACATTATCTCGACGGAATGGTCATGTCTGCTATGGAGCGCAGGACTCCCTTGGGACAAGCCCTGCTGTTGCTAGCGCTGATGGCCGCCCTCGCCGGCTGCGCCAGGGGGCCTGTGTCCGGGGTGGCCACGCCGACGGCGCCCGCCACGGCTACGGCCACTATCCAGGCGCCGACGGCTACCCCCACGCTGCCTCCAGCGCCTGAGTCGCCGGTGCAGCGCGCCGTCATGGGCGCCGCGCCCGCTCCCGCCACCAGCCCGCCCAACCCGGTCGGCCCCATCGAGGTCCCCACCATCAGGACCTTCAAGGTGGGCAACTTTCCCACGGGCCTGCTCTTCGACGGCGAGTCTATCTGGGTCGTCAACCAGGACGACGACTCCATCATCAGGCTGGGCCTGGACGGGCAGGTGCTGGCCACCGGGCCGATGCACACCTACCCCCGCGCCCTGGCCTACGACGGCCAGTCCCTGTGGGTGGCCACCTACTTCGCCATCAGGAGGATAGGGCGGGACATGGCGGTGTCAGGCGTGTATGCCGCGGGCCGGCGGCCCGTCGCCATGCTCTACGCCGGCGGCTTCGTCTGGGTGGCCAACAGCGAGGACAACACGGTGTCGCGCTTCGATGCCAGCGGGCGAGAGCTGGGGCCGCACCGCGTGGGCCTTCAGCCCGTGGCCCTGGCCTCCGACGGCACCAGCGTCTGGGTGGCGAACCAGGGGGACAATACCCTTTCCCGGCTGTCCTTGGACGGCCAAACGCTGGGCACCTACACGGTGGGCCAGGGGCCAAGGGGCCTGGCCTTCGATGGCAGCCACATCTGGGTGGCCAACACCTTCAGCGGCACCGTGTCCCGGCTGACGCTGGAGGGCGAGACGGTGGGCACCTTCAGAGTGGGCACGCTGCCCTCGGCGGTGCTTTTCGCCCAGGGGCACGTCTGGGTGGCCAACCGCGGCGATGCCACGCTGTCGCGGCTGGCCCTGGACGGCAGGTACCTGGGCACCTTCCACCTGGGCCTCGTCCCTGGCGACATGGCCTTCGATGGCGGCTCGGTGTGGGTGGCCCATCCCAACAACGGGGCGGTGTCCAGGCTGACGCTGGAGGGAGCTACCCTGGCGACCTACTCCGTGGGCGATGCGCCGGTCCCGCTGGTGTTCGACGGCCAGCACATCTGGGTCGCCAACGCCCTGGATGGAACAGTGTCCAGGCTGGCCCTGGACGGGCAGGCGCTGGGCACCTTCAAGGTGGGCGGCGAGCCCAACGCCATGGCCTTCGACGGAGAGGCCATCTGGACGGCCAACCGCAACGACGCCACGGTGTCCAGGCTGGGCCTGGACGGCCAGACGCTGGGCACCTACCCCGTGGGCGAGATACCCGAGGCCATAGCCTTCGACGGCACCTACATCTGGGTTGCTTCCTATGTCCAGCACTTCGCCACCAGGCTGGGCAGGGACGGCCAGAGCGCCGGCACTGTGAAGACCGGCACGGCGCCCATTGACATGTTCTTCGACGGCGAGTCCATGTGGGCGGCCAATGCCCACAACGACACGGTGACCAGGCTTTCCCTCAGCGGCGAGACCCTGGGCGCTTACCCCGTGGGCGACGTGCCCATTGCCTTCGCCTCGGACGGGAGCAACATCTGGGTAGCCAACTGGCGGGAGGACACGGTGAGCAAGCTTGCCAGGGACGGCCAGGAGCTGGGGCGCTACCCGGTGGGCCACCTGCCCTTTGCCCTGGCCTACGACGGCCGGCACGTCTGGGTTGCCAACAGCGGGGATGGCACCGTGTCCAGGCTGGGCGCCGATGGGCAGGTCCTGGGCACTTACCCTGTAGGGGCGGCCCCTGCCAGCCTGGCCTTCGATGGGGCGTCCCTCTGGGTGACCAACACCAGCGACGACACGGTGTCGAAGCTCACCCTGCCGCCCTAGCGCCACCAGGCCGGCCATCGCCCCAGGGCCAGGCGTCCAGACCTCATCCCCGTAGCCCGCTCTCCACGCGTGGAGAGCGGGCCATAGGCAGGCCGACGTTTTGCCCTTTAAAGACTGGGGGTGAGGTCAGCCCAGCCTGCCCACCTACCACCTGGTCTGCAAAACTGTCCGCTGTCGAACAGCAGAAGGTCGGGATGCGGGGGAGCCTCACCCGGGGCCGGCGCTACTCGGTGACCGTGAGGGTGCCTATCTTCACCCCGTCGCACAGGATGTCGAACTGGCCGGCGTTCAGCACGGTGAACTGGAACGCTGGCCTGGAGCCAGACTCGATGGTCAGGTCAACCTTGTCCGCGTTGAAGAATGCGCCGGCGGCGCCCGTGATCTGCAGCCCGGGGATGCTGTAGGTGGCCTTGACCTTCTCCCCGCGCAGTATCAGTGACCTGGTCTCACCCTCGGCGATCTCGGCGGGTATCTGGATGGCCAGGTTAACGCGCTGGTTCTTGGTGAAGCGCAGGTCGGCGGGCTGCGCCCTGCATCCTGTGTCGGTCTTTATGATGTCCACTCGCGTTTGCTCCAGCGCGGACACGGGCGTGCGGTGGAACTGCTCGACGGGCGTTGGCCTTGCCGGCCTGCGCTCGCCGGCCTTGACACCACAGGCTACTACTGTCATGGCGACCAGGGCGCTCAGCAGGAGAGTGCAGGCTGCCAGGGCGTAAGTGCGTCCAGAGGCGTTGAATAGCTGGAACATCTTCATCATAGGCGAAATCCTTTACAATCACTCATAGCCCCGAGCGGCGGGGAGTTGATTGTACACGTGGGAGAATCGGACATACCCTGCCCGGCCTCGCTGGTCATGCGCTTCTGCGGCCTTGCTGGCAGCCTGAAGGGCCAGGCTGCCAGCAAGGCCAACTGACCTCCTTGAAATTTCTTCCTCCCAGCTTACAACTGTCTCAGGCGAGGGTCGAAGCGGTCCCTGAGCCAGTCGCCCAGGAAGTTCAGGGACATGACTACCAGGAAGATACATGCGCCGGGGAAGAAAGCGACCCACCAGGCGTCATTGAGGTAGCCACGGCCATCGGCGACCATGGCGCCCCAGGCTGGCGTCGGCGGCGGGATGCCAGCGCCCAGGAAGCTCAGGGTGGCCTCGGTGAGGATGAGCTGCCCGACCCGCAGCGTGGCGATGACTATCACCGTGTTGATAACGCCGGGCAACAGGTGCCAGAGCAGGATGCGGAAGGTAGAGGCACCTGCCACCTTGGCCAGGGCAACGTAGTCCCTGGTCTTGAGGGACAGCACCTCCCCGCGGACATTCCGGACGAAGGGTGTCCACGACAGCAGGGCCAGCAGCGCGTAGAGGATGATGAGCGTCTGCCCCAGGGTTATGACGACCACTATGGCCACCAGGATGAATGGCAGCCCCAGCCACAGGTCGGTTATACGCATCAGCACCTCGTCAATGAAGCCGCCGAAGTAGCCTGCGATGAGGCCCATGGTCACGCCCACCAGCAGGCCGCTGCCCAGGGATATGGCGGTCACCTGGAGGGAGATGCGCGCCCCGTAGATGACGCGGCTGAGGAGGTCGCGCCCCAGTTGGTCTGCCCCCAGGATATGGTCCCAGGTAGGCGACTGGACCCTGACCTTGTAGCCAGCTTGCTCCAGCGCTGCGGTTATCGCGGCCGGGTCCTTGAGGTCAGGCCGGTTGAGGAGTGTCGTCGCCGCCTCTTCGAAGGACTTGACCGGCTTGGGGAACGGGTCGGTGGCATCCTTTACCGATAGCAGCACCGGCTTGTACCAGATGGGCGGCAGGTTCCTGTTATCGTTTATGGCTACGTAAGGGCTGTGTGGAGCAAGCAGCGGCGCGAAAATGCCGGCAAGGACTAGCCCCGCCAGGATGGTCAGGGGGATGACCGGCCAGCGCCGCAGGACATGCCAGGCTTTGGCCAGTATGTTCCTCTCGGCTTCAAGGGTCCTTACCCGGGTAAGTTCCGTGGAGAGTTCTGCCTGTGCCATGGTTCACCTACGCATACTTGATTCTGGGGTCTACATAGGCGTACAGCACGTCGGTTATAAAGTTCATCACCACGTACAGGGCGGTGAATACCAGGACGTTGGCAACCATTATGGGGAAGTCGTTGTTCAGGATAGCGTCATAGGCCAACCGCCCCAGCCCCGGTATGGAGAACACCGTCTCTGTTACCACCGAGCCAGTGATGAAGCCCGTAAGAATGAGGGCGGAGAGCGTGAGGGGAGGTATGAGGGCGTTGCGGAAGGCATGCTTCCAGATGACCACGCGACTTGTAACGCCCTTGGCCCTGGCCAGCTTGACAAACTCCGAGTCCAGGACCTCCAGCATGGCCGAGCGCACCAGCCGGAGATAGCTGGCCGCCGGCAGCCAGCCCAGTGCGACAGTGGGCATGATGTAGTGCTTGATGGAAATCCCCTCTCCCAGGGTCCCCGTGGGGAACCACCGGAACTGCACTGAAAATATGAGGATGCCCATTATGCCTACCCAGAAGGAAGGCAAGGCCTGGCCTAACAGGGCGAACCCTCGACCTATGTAGTCCCACGTGGTTGCGCGTTTGACCGCCGATAGCACCCCCAGCGGCACTCCCAGGGCCAGGGAAAAGAGGAAGGCCGCCAGCCCGAGCCTCAGGGTGATGGGTATGCGCTCCCGGATCTTCCCGAGGACTGGCTTCCTGTCCAGCAGGCTCTCCTGCCAGCGCCCTCTCAGGATGTTGCCCAGCCACACGCCATACTGCCATATGAGGGGCTTGTCCAGGCCAAGCTCCCGGCCCAGCGCCTCATAACGCTCAGGAGTCAGGCCGTAGCCGCCTTCCTGGGCGTACAGCAGCCTTGGGTCGCCGGCCATCCTGGACAGGGCGAAGGTTATCAGGGTAGCCCCTACCAGGGTGAAGACACCAAATACGAAGCGTCTCAGGATAAATCTGTGCATCTGACTTTCCCCCCTCTCGGTCTTCTTCCCCAGCCACAGGCACAATGTCCGGTTGTCTCACAGATGTCACCAGGTGTCCCGGTCGGGGGAGTGAGGCACCTCCAGACCGGGACGCCTGGTATTCAGTCCTTCAGGGCAGGTGTGTCAGAGTGCTACTTCAGCTTGATGCTGCGCACGTTGTTGATGCCGTTCAGGTTGCCATTGGCATCTGGCCGCTGGTCC
>FWPU01007656.1_pt1 | contig 10847 bp, 5 predicted proteins | sample 2228361 | NCBI WGS metagenome assembly FWPU01 (sample SAMEA103939777, study PRJEB20133) | metagenome | reverse complement strand
AAAAAACAGCTAAAATCAACCGAGAAAAAGGCTTGTTGTTTGTTAAACCTTGAGACTGCCGAAAAGGATTGTTTTGTTTTTTGGCCATAACCACAAAATAAAAAAATACTTATCTTTTTATAATAAGTATAACAAAAATAAAAAAGAAAAACTAGTTTTAGAACTTATTTTTTAAATCTTCTAAAACCAGTACCAACCGGAATTAATCGACCGATAATAACATTCTCTTTTAACCCATAAAGACGATCTTGTCGACCGGTAATAGCAGCATTAATCAAAACTCGAGAGGTTTCTTGAAAAGAAGCAGCGGCTAAAAAGCTATCTGTAGACAAGGCAGCTTTAGTGATACCCAAAAGAACCTCTCTTGCTTTACCCGGCCTCTTCTTTAATTTTATAATCCCTTCATTACATTCTTCAAAATAAGCACGAGGAATAATCTCGCCAGGTAACAAACCAGTATCACCGCCATCAATAACCAAACAACGAGAAAACATTTGCCTGATAATAACTTCAATATGTTTGTCGTTTAGGTTTTGTCCTTGCAAAGAATAAATGTACTGAATCTCTTTTAAGATATAACGCATCACTTCTTCTTTGTTTCTTAACTCATAAAGCTCTCTTAAATCAAGACTGCCGTCAGTTAATTGTTGTCCGGCTTTGACGGTTTGGCCGTCTTTTACCCAAAGGATATAACCTGGCACTAAATCATATTCTTCAATGTCTTGGCCGGAATAAATTATCTTTATAACCCCTGGCTCTAAAACAATGCGGCCACTATTTTTAGCCACAATTTTCTTTTTCTCGCTAACAGCTAAACAATCACCACTTTTTACCAAATCACCTTCTTTAACCTTAAGGGACCAGTTTTCTTCTTCAAGTAAAGAATAAGATTCTTTAAAATCACCAGTATAAATAATTCTCACTTTAGTTGGTTGCCCTTCTTTAATTTCCACCCGACCGTTATGGCGTGCCATTAAGGCCTTGCGTTTTGGCGGCCTAACCTCAAACAGCTCCTGAACTCTAGGCAAACCCTGAGTAATATCTCGGCCGACTACGCCACCAGTATGAAATGTCCTTAAAGTTAATTGTGTACCCGGCTCACCAATGCTTTGAGCAGCTACAATCCCCACTGCTTGACCAACCTCTACGGGTTTGTTATAACTCAAATCCCAACCATAACAAACAGCACAAACGCCCCTTCTTGATTTACAAGTTAAAACAGACCTTATTCGCACCGCTGAAACATTGAATTTAGCCAGTTCTTTAGCCTTTTCTGGCGTAACCAACTCGCCAGCTTTAATAAAAACCTTTTTGGTTTTAGGGTCAATAATTTTTTCCAGAACCGTCCGACCAATCAAACGCCGGGGGAGATCAACTCCGAATTCTTTACTCTCTTCTTGAGTAATCAAAAACCCATTTTTATCGCCGCAATCCTTCTCAGAAACAATAACTTCTTGAGCCACGTCAACCAATCGTCTGGTTAAATAACCAGCGCTGGCTGTTCTTAAAGCTGTATCCGCTGTACCCTTCCTTGCACCATGAGTAGAAATAAAATACTCCAAAACATTAAAACCCTCTTGATAATTACTCCTAATTGGCAATTCGATTAATTGGCCGCCTGGCGAAGCGACATTTCCTTTCATACCAAGCATTTGAGTAAGCTGCGTCCAAGAACCGCGCGCCCCAGACTCAACCATAGCAAGTACTGGAGAATAGGGATAAAGAACTTTACGACAAAGATCGGTGATCTGATCTTTGGCCTTCATCCAGACTTCAATATTTTTTTGGTATCTTTCGTCATCAGCTAACAACCCCATTTCATATTGTTTTCTAATTTCATTTAGCTTTTTATCCGCCTCAGCAATAATTTTTTCTTTATCTGGAACTGACGGTAAATCGTCCATGCCCCAAGATAATCCGGAATGAGTTAAATATTTTAAACTTAATTCCTTAAGACGATCAAGAATTAAAACGGTCGCTTCGTCACCATAATCATCCAGGCAACGTTTTACCAAATCTCGCATCGTTTTTTTATCAACTGGACGCTCAAGATTATAAAGACCGGCCGGTAAAATAGACTGGAAAATCAATCGGCCAGCACTCGCCTCTTTTATTTCTTGGCCAATTTTTACCTTAATTCTCTCTTGAAGATGAATCTTCCCCGTCTCGTAAGCTAAAATCGCCTCTTCTGGAGAACTAAAACTTTTCATCCCCCTCTTTAAATCTGGTTCTCTTAAAAGTGTCATCCAATAAGTACCAAAAACCATGTCTTTATCCGGCGCGGCAATTGGTTCGCCACTGGCTGGTTTTAAAAGATTGCGAACCGAGGCAATAATATTTTCTGCTTCTGTTTTTGCCTGCTCGGTAATAGGTAAATGAACAGCCATTTGATCACCGTCAAAATCTGCATTAAAAGCTGGGCAAACTAAAGGATGAATCTGAATAGCTTTACCTTCAATCAAAACCGGCTGAAAAGCTTGAATGGAAAGTCGATGCAATGTCGGCGCCCGGTTAAGAAGAACTCGACTTTCCTTTGTTACCTCCTCTAAAATATCCCAAACCTCTTTGGCTCCTTGTTCAATAAAACGATTAGCACTTCTCATATTATAAACTAAATTGCGTTTGATCAGCTCCCTCACCACAAATGGTTTAAAAAGCTCAAGGGCCATTACTTTAGGAATGCCACATTGATTAAGTTTAAGATATGGATTAACAACAATAACCGAGCGACCAGAATAATCAACTCTCTTGCCGAGTAAATTTTGCCTAAAACGACCCTGTTTACCCCTTAAAATATCGGCTAAAGATTTAAGTGGTCGTGGTTGACCGGTAGAAGCCATTACTGTTTTCCCCACTCTCATTTCACCATCTAAAAGTGCATCAACTGCTTCTTGTAACATTCTTTTTTCGTTGCGAAGAATAACTTCAGGGGCATGAAGTTCCTGTAATCTTTTTAAACGATTATTTCGATTAATTACCCGACGATATAAATCATTAAGATCAGAAGAGGCAAAACGACCACCATCCAATTGAACAACCGGCCTTAAATCTGGCGGAATAACTGGTAAAACAGTGAGAATCATCCACTCGGGTCGAATTTTATTGATAATAAAACTTTTGATAATTTTTAACCGCTGATCAATTTTGTGTTTTTTTAATGGATTAGTCGTTTTTTTCTGTTCTTTTTCTAAATCTTTAACAAGTTGTGGAAGATTAACCTGGGAAAGAATTTTTAAGATTGCTTCTGCCCCAATACCAGCTTCGAAAATATGACCATAGTGTAAGACCAATTCTCGATACTCAAATTCTGTTAACAACCGCCCAATCTTTAAACCTTCAATTTCCCTTTTGACATTTTGCCATTCCTTAGTGAGAATTTTTAATTGTTTGTTATAATCCTCTGAATCTTTTTTAAATTCTTTAGCCAAATTCTTTTTCTTCGCCTTAAACTCCTCATTTAATTTTTCTAAAGCCTGCGTTTTCAATCTTTCATCAACAAAAGTAACAATGAAATTGGTAAAATAAACAACTTTCTCTAAACTCTGAACAGACAAATCCAAGATTAGGCCAATTTTTGACGGTGCACCACGCAAAAACCAAATATGGGCAATCGGGGTAGCTAGTTTAATATGACCCATACGCTCTCGACGCACTAAACTTCTGGTTACTTCAACGCCGCAGCGATCGCAAATAACGCCGCGATAGCGTACTTTTTTATATTTACCACAAGCACATTCAAAATCTTTGACTGGACCGAAAATTTTCTCACAAAAAAGACCATCTCTCTCTGGCTTCTGCGTTCGATAATTTATTGTTTCTGGATAGAGAACTTCACCATGCGACCAGGAAAGGATTTCTTCAGGTGAAGCAAGACGAAGTTTAACTGCCTCAAAATCAAAAGGAATTCTCGCGGTTTCGGTTGGCAAAATTAAAGTTTTAGTTGTTGTCGGTAAAGACATACTCTGAAAAGTTAAAAATTATAAGTTGTCTAGACCAGAGTCTTAATCCGCCCCAAACAAAAAAGTTAAAATTTTTTGTTTTATCTCGAAAAGGTCTTTTTAGAATTAAACTTTCTTTGAGTTAATAAAGAGCCGGTTAAGGAAGGGGGTTCAATTTTTTTTCCTTCTTTAATTAATTCAACATTAAGACCTAAACCTTTTAACTCTCGAACTAAAACACTAAAAGATTCTGGTAAATAAATATCCTTAATTGGCTCTCCTCGAATAATTGATTCATAGGCCTTTGTTCGACCAGGTACATCATCTGATTTGATAGTTAACATTTCCTGAAGCGTATGGGCCGCACCATAACCCTCAAGCGCCCAGACCTCCATTTCACCAAACCGTTGTCCACCCGATTGAGCTTTACCGCCCAATGGTTGTTGAGTAATCAAAGAATAAGGACCAATAGAACGCTGGTGTATCTTATCTTCTACCAAATGATTTAGTTTCATTATATAAATATAACCAACCGTCACCGGCTCAGAAAATGGTTCACCGGTTTTACCGTTGTAAACTGTCATTTTACCAGAAGGATTAAACCCGGCCCTTTTTAATTCCTCTTTAATTGTCTCAATCGGGATACCATCTAAACTTGGGCTAGCTGCTCGATAACCTAAAGTTTTAGCCGCCAGACCTAAATGGGTTTCTAAAATTTGTCCAAGATTCATTCTCGAAATTATACCTAATGGATTTAAAATAATATCAACCGGCGTCCCGTCTTCCAGATAAGGCATATCTTCTTCAGGTACAATAATAGAAACAACCCCCTTATTCCCATGGCGGCCGGCTAATTTATCACCGACTTGAATTTTCCTTAAATCTGCTACCAAAACTTGAATTGCCTGAACCACACCAGTTGACAGCCTGTCTCCCTTTTCACGAGAGAAAGTTCTCACTTCAATTACTTTCCCGTGTTCACCATGTTCAAGATAAAGAGAGGTGTCATAAACATCTTTTGCTTTCTCGCCAAAAATAGCCCGGAGCAGTTTTTCTTCAGCTGAAAGTTCTGTTTCGCCTTTTGGTGTAATTTTCCCCACCAGAATATCACCTGATTTGACTTCAGCGCCAATATAAATAATCCCGCCTTCATCGAGATTTTTCAATTTTTCTTCACTAACATTAGGAATATCTTTAGTGATTGATTCTAAACCGAGTTTTGTCTCTCTTGCCTCAATTATATGTTCGTTAATATGAAGAGAGGTGAGTACATCATCTTTAACTAAACGTGAAGAAATAATAATTGCATCTTCGTAATTCCATCCCTCCCAAGCCATAAAGGCAACAAGTAAATTACAACCTAAAGCCATTTGCCCTCCGTCCATGGCCGGACCATCAGCAACCACCTCCCCAGGTTGAACACGTTCGCCTTTGTCTCTTAAAACAACCTGATTAAAACATGTATTCGCATTAGAACGAACAAATTTCTTCAAAGAATAAATTTCTCTCTGATCATTTTGTTTTAAAAGAGTGACATGGCTCGCATCTACCTCAATAATTCGGCCGGCACTTTTGGCTAAAACCAAATGTCCAGAATCCCGCGCTGTCTTCCCTTCCAGGCCAGTACCAACAAGGGGCGCTTCTGGTTTTATCAATGGCACGGCTTGACGTTGCATATTAGAACCCATTAAAGCTCGGGTTGCATCATCATGCTCCAAGAAGGGAATAAGCGATGTGGCCACACTCAAAATTTGATTAGCCGCCACATCGATAAATTCTATCTCCCGAGACTGACAAAAACCTGGCTGACCAAAAATCCGGGCCTCAACCGAAGAATCGAGTATTTCTCCTGTTTTACCAATTTTTGTTGAAGCAGAGGCAATAATAAACTTTTCTTCCTCAAAAGCATCAAGATAAACAATTTCTTTAGTCAATCGGCCATTTTTAACTCTCTGATATGGTGTTTCAATAAATCCAAATTTATTTAATCGAGCATAACAAGCAAGATGACCAACTAAACCAACGTTTTGCCCCTCCGGAGTTTCAATCGGACAGATTCGACCGTAATAAGTATGATGAACATCTCGAACTTCAAAACCAGCTCTTTCTTTAGACAGTCCACCCGGTCCGCTAACAGTAAATCTTCTTTTGTGCTCGAGCTCGGTCAAAGGATTAGCTTGTTCCATAAACTGAGAAAGTTGACTTGACATAAAAAACTCTCTAATTGCCCAAATAACCGGCCGAGGGTTAACAAGTTGAGACAAATTTAATTGTGACGGATCAAGAGTACTCATTCGATCTTTAATAATTCTCTGAAGCCTCATCAAACCAACCCTCATTCTTGCCTGAACTAATTCGCCAACCGCTCTAATCCGACGATTAGCCAAATGATCAATATCATCTGGCTCCTCCCCGGTTAAAGCCAAACGAATAGTTTCATAAATAATTGCCGCCAAATCTTCTGGTCTTAAAACACGACTTTCGGTATCAAAAAAATTTTCATTAAAAGTAAGCAGCTCCCTCTCTTGAAGAACTTTAAAACGTTGATTAATTTTATACCGACCAACCGGCCCTAAATCGTAACGATTTGGATTAAAAAACATAGCCCGGATTAAAGAACGAGCATTGTCTGGTGTCGCCATTTCCCCTGGTCTAATTTTTCGGTAAACCTCAATCAATCCTTCATCTTCTGAAGCAGCCGGGTCTTTTTCAATAATCTTATTTATATAATCCAAAATTTCCAAATCGGTTGCTCCCAGCTTTTTGGTGCTTATCAGTTTTTTAAATAAATTAATAATTTCTTCATCAGTTCCATAACCAAAAGCCCTAAGTAAACTGGTAACTATCATTTTCCTTTGCCGGTTAATTCTAACCCACAAACTTGAGCTTGTATCAGTCTCTAACTCCAACCAGGCCCCCCTTTCAGGAATAATTTTTGCTCCATAAAAAAATCGCCCCTGAACTATATCTCTGGTGAAATATGCTCCGGGCGATCTAACTAATTGGTTAACCACCACTCGCTCAACGCCGTTAATAATAAATGTACCGGTTTCGGTCATTAAGGGCAGGTCACCGAAATAAATCTCCTGCTCAATTTTTTTACCGGTTTTCTTATTAGTTAATCTTGCTCTAACCCTCAGAGCTGCTTCATAACTTAAATTGCGCTCCTTTACTGTTCGCTCGTCAAATTTCGGTTCATCTAAAAAAGCATCAAGAAAATAAAGTTTTAAATTCCGACCAACAAAATCTTCAATTGGCGAAAATTCTTTAAGTAAACTTTTAATTCCTTCTTTTAAAAACCACTGATAAGAATTTTTCTGGATTTCTAAAAAATCTGGTAAGGACGCAACCGCTCTTTTAGGAGTAAAAAGAGGGTAATCCTTTCTCATGTCAAATATTAGAAATTTAAAATTAAAATATAAATTAAATTAGATTATTTTCTTAATTTAGAATCAAGCACCGAGATGCAAAATTTATTTAAGTAAATTTTCACTACCAGATATGATTTTAAAATAGCAAAAAATTCTCCCTCGATTCTTTTTCGAGAGGTAAATCTTAATTAAAAATTGCTATATCTTAAACATGGTAGCGAAAACGTTCGCCTGACATCTAATATTTCTCAAAAGGGATTTTTTTAAAGATGTTAAAATTATAAATATCTTTTTAAAAATGTCAACAAAGTTTTCCACAAGGAAAAAATTAAAAATTTAAAAATTTCCTTACCACTTCTCTGTCGTCCCAGGGAATCTTTATGCCTTTTGGTCCCATTATCCACGGCTCGCAACCCTTGCCAGTAATCACTACAACGTCACCCTTGCGCGCTATTTCAATAGCTTTTTTAATTGCCTCTTTTCGATCTAAAATTTCGTATAAATTATTAATTAGTAATTGGTAATTGGTAATTCCAGATTTTATTTCCGACAAAATCTGGTTTGGATTTTCATCATAAGGGTCTTCATTAGTTAAAATAATACAGTCGCAATATTGAGCGGCTAATTTTCCTAAAACTGGTCTCTTCCATTTATCACGGCCACCGCCAGCGCTTCCTAACACACATATAAGCCTTCGCGAATCTTCACTAATTTGGCCGCGAATGTCACTAATATTTGTATTATCCGTGGTAGATTTGTACAAATTAGCAAGTGTTTGGTAGACACCCTCCAGCTCCACCGGGGTATGCGCATAATCAACGATCACCTTAAATGGTTTTTCAATTACTATCTCCATTCTACCCGGTAAACCTTTTATTTTTTCCAATGTTTTTTGACAGGCTTCTAAACTAATTCCTTGTGATAAAGCAACAGTAATAGCTGCTAAAACATTATAGACATTAAATTCGCCCAATAAATTAACCTTAAACCTTGAACCTTGAACGACAAACCTTGAACCATCGCTGGCTAATTCAACATCCTTTGTTTCAATAATTTTTACTTTATTCATCTCGTTCGGGTGTATTTGTGTTTTAGATTCGCTTTTAACAGTAAAGCCGTAGTATTCATCTGCTTCAAATTTTAAAAAATAATCAGCATTTTCATCATCTAAATTAACAACGGAAATTTTTTTAGATTTTAGATTTTGAGTTTTGGCCTTGAATTTTGGCTTCTGAGCCTTGAGTTTTTTAAATAGTTCCGCCTTTGCCCGACGATACCTCTCAAAAGAACCATGTGCTTCAATGTGTTCGGGATGTAAACCAGTAAAAACCGCTGCATCATAATTGATCCCCAAATGACGAAACTGTAAAATTCCCTCAGAAGAAGTTTCAATAATCGCATATTGACAACCCGCTTTAACCATTTCTTTCAAAATCTTTTGCATAAAAAATCTGCCGGGCATAGTCATTTTTGTTTTATTTGGCCATTCTTTTTCTGCCACTTTAAAAGCAAAAGAGTTGGTAAAACCAACTTTATAACCTGCCTCTTCCAAAATTTTACTTATTAAATAAACGACTGTTGACTTACCGGCTGTACCGGTTACACCGACAACAATCAATTTGTTGCTTGGCCAACCATAAAAAAGGACAGCTAAATAAGCAAGGATCTTGTGATAAAAAAGCAAAAGACCTTTTGGGATAAATTTTTTGATAATTAATTTCAACATAGGGGTATTCTTATAGAGAAACAAATAAATCTTATCAAGTTTCATAACAAAGACAAACTAAAAGAGCCGAAGGTTTACTTGGCTTATGAGAAGAGAAATTAAGTTCAAATGCTGACGGTGGGATTCGAACCCACACGGAGAAAACTCCATTGGATTTTAAGTCCAACGCGTATACCATTCCGCCACGCCAGCATCCATCTCTGGCCATTCCTCCACAGGAGAAAAATTTATCCTCTTGTTAAAGCTAAATAAAAACCGAACAAAGAAAAAAGCCAGGTAAAACTTGTGGCCAAAATCTTTAAAAGCGACTCTTTCTGAATAATTTTTTTCATTAAAATAATAAGCGGCCCGTGGAAAAAACGAGGATCGCGCTTTCTAAGGCGAGCTTCCCAACGAGTAATTAAACAACCTCGAAAAATTATTTGTGAAAACAAAATTGTTGGATAAAAAAACCGATAAATTTCTCCTCCCACCCTTTCTTTCAAAAGCAACCAAAATCCTAAAAACCAGGCAATAATTATTCCCCAGTGAATGGTTAAAATAGCATCAGCAAAAATTCTTTTGATATTAATTTTCATATTTTGGAGCGGGTGAAGGGAGTCGAACCCTCGTATTTTGCTTGGCAAGCAAACGCACTAGCCGTTGTGCTACACCCGCCAAAATTATTTTAACATTCCAAGATGATAGATAATATTATAACATTTCTAAAGAATTGATGTCAATTTCTATAGTCTCTCTAAAATCTTTAATTCTAATTTATCAGTTTCTGTGTCGTAAATGGCGAAAGTGGCTTTATAAAATATGCCATCCAAATTACCAGGGTTGACCAACTTCACAATTTTCAATTTACAATTTTCAATTTTCAATTTTGATTCTTCCACCCATGGCTGATGCGTATGACCATAAAAAACTAAATCATAGCGACCGCTACTTGCTATCTTTTTCACTCTTTCTGGTTTATGAATAAAAGCAATATTTTTATTACCTATTTTTATTTCGCCTAATTCTTCATGAAGTTTAACGTTCTTTAATTCCTTAACTTTCACCGACAACAACTCCTGGTCATCAGCATTACCACAAACGAGGTGAATTTTGCCAGAAAAATTTGGTACCAAAACCTCGGTCAAAATTGATGGAGCGCAGAGATCGCCGCAGTGAATAATTAAAGAAATATCTAATTTTTTAAACCAAAACAAGGCTTTTTCTAAATTAGGAATATTATCATGAGTATCAGATATAATGGCAATTTTCATAAACTACTACAAATTTACAAATATTTTACTTTACAAATTATACAAATATTTAATTTTCTATCACCACCTGTCTCTTCAGCCAATCTAAAACCTTCCGATTAAGAAGAAAATTAGCTAAATGTTTTTGATAAGCCGGTAAATCAAGTTTTTTTAAAATTTCCGGTTTATCTCTATAAAGCTCTTTTTGTCTTTCTATTTCCTCCTTAATCGCCTCTTCATCAATCGCTATCTTCTCTTGCTTAACTATAGCCTGAATTAATAAGCCAATTTTAACTCGCTCTTCAGCCTTGGGGGTAAAATCTTTCTCTAAATCCTCTTTAGTCTTTCTAATTTGCTTGAGATAATCATCTAAACCAAGGTTCATCTGTTTTAATCCCGATTCAAGCTCGATCAGCATTTTTTCTTTTTCTTCCTGAATTAAAATCTCTGGGATTTCTTCAAATTTTGAAGCAGCCACCAAGTCTCTAAGAATAGCAATTTCTATTCTTTCTTCCTCTTTTTTTTCTGCTTCGAATCTTAAATTCTTTTCAATCTCATTTCTAAGTTGGTTAAGATTCTG
>FWPU01012899.1_pt1 | contig 10848 bp, 9 predicted proteins | sample 2228361 | NCBI WGS metagenome assembly FWPU01 (sample SAMEA103939777, study PRJEB20133) | metagenome | reverse complement strand
ACGCCATCCCGAGCTCGGACGCCCGTGCTCTTTTTCTTGTCGCCCCTCGCGTCCCCTCATGCATCCCGCCCCCGGCTTTGCCCCCCCCTTGTGACCGAATCGATCGCTCCGGACGCCGGCTCATCAGGAGGAGTCGGGCGGCAAGGGCGCCCTGGGGGAAAAGGAGGGAGACCGCTCCGGCAGGTGTCAATCCGCCTTCAGGCTGCCCGGGATCGGCAGGCAGCCCGGAAGATCGGGCCCGGGTCTGTGATGTCCGAACCGAGGACGAGGTCACTATAATCCAGAATCTGCCCAAAGATCAAGACACGGCCTCGAGCGCGACCGTTTCCCCTCGGGTTCTGTCACTCCATGCGGGTGGGAAGATCCCGGCCAGGGGCGCGGCCATAAAGCTGCAACAGTTCCCGGACCCCGTCTGCAAACCCGCGGGGACCCGGCAGCCGGGTCACGCGAAGACCCGGGAACCTCTCCGCCACGGCAGCCGTCCTGTCTGGCCGCCTGACCAGGTAGGGATGGTCAACCTCCCGGAGCATGGGCAGATCGGCCTCGGCGTCGCCGAAAGCCGCAAATCGGGCGCCGGGGCATCTCGCCCGGCGGTAGAGCTCCTTCAGGACCCGCACGGCATCTCCCTTGCCGTGCCTTCCGCTCACGTGATGAAACCTGCCTCCCCGACTGTACCCGTACCCTTCGCTCTCCAGTTCGGAAGCCAGGCGGAGCACAGCGGCCGGGTCCTCCCCCGGCACAAGAAACGGCTCGTCAAACTCCCGTTCACCGGCCCGCCGGGCCTCGGCAGGGGCCAGTCCTGTGACCTCGGCCAGTTCGGCCCCGTTCATTTCATGAAAGGCCCTTACGGGAACACCGGCCCGCGAAGACGCCTTCCAAAGGACGCTGACGAGTTCTGCGCGGGGCCTGCCCAGAACGATTCTCCAGTATGCACCCCAGGGCTCGGCGCCTGCCGGCTGCGCCCAGTCCGAACGCGGCAGATAGAGGGCGGCTCCGTTTTCGCAGGCAAAGGGATCTCGAAGGCCCAGCCGCGCTCTCAGCTCTTCCAGCTCCTGCCGCGTCTTGCTGGATACGAGAACCACGGCCACCCCCATGGCCTGGCAAGCCTGCAGGGCCTCAAGAGCCGGCCCGGCCTCGTACGTATCGAGGTCGAGGATCGTTCCGTCCACATCGGCGAAGACGACGAGCGTCTCCAAGGGGTTCGTTCCTTTCTGCCCCAAGGGAATTGCCCTCCAGAGTTCGCCCAGAATGGTTTGGCCCTCTGCTTCGCCGAGGCGCGTCGGGTCCGGAGCGCGCTATTGGTTGTCCGCCCGGATTGCCTCGTAAAGGCGCTTCCGGAAATCCGGAATGGCCGCGAACACGCGCTGCCAGTTCGGTATGAGGGCCTGTCCGAGAGGGTTTTCGGTGATGATCTCTCCTGCGTGCCGGATCGCCTCGCAGAACATCTCGATCGCGCTCGCTTCCGCGTGGCGGTCGTAGAAAAGACCGTTCAAGGTCGCATCCCCTTGGTAGCGGTCCAGGTAATCCTGAGCCTGCCGCAGGTACGTGACCCTCAGGCTGTTGAAAAAAGCCGCGTCGAACACCACGCCCTGGCTCGCCAGCGTGCGAAAGAGGGACTTGGCGATTTCGATGCCCATCCGGTTGAGTCCCTTGGTCCTGTCCCCGAGAGAAAGGTGCTGGTGTTTGTGCTCGTAGTTCTCGCAGAGTTCCGACTGACAGATTCTTCTGAGGGCGCAGTTCCGGTACACCTCGGCGAGCATGCCCACCTCCAGCCCCCAGTCAGCCGGGATCCGCACGCTGGCGGCCAGGCTGTGATGCATGGCGAATTCGCCGGAGAGCATGTACCGGAAGCTGTCGTAGTATTGCAGAATCTCCAGCGGTCCCAGCATCTTGATCAGGCTGCGAACCAGGGGAGTCGCGAAGAGCCGCGTCACGCGGCCGTGCATCCGGTCCGTCACGCGGCTGTAGTACCCCTTGCAGTATTCGTAATTGTGCTGGTACGAGACCACGGGATACACCAGACGGGCCAGAAGCTCCCGGCTGTAGGAAACGATGTCGCAATCATGCAGGGCGATGACCTCGCTGGCCCCCTCGGCCAGCAGGTAGCCGGAAGCGAGCCACACCCCCCTGCCCTTGCCCTCCTGGCCGGGATCCAGGTCCATGGCCTTCATTTCCTTCAGAAGCGCCTGAACCCTCGGCCCGCGGTTCCAGATGATCGTGGTCGGCTGCGGCAGGGAGGAGAAATACCGCCTGGCCGTCTGAAAGTCGTCCGAAGAAGCCCGGTCCAGAGACACGACGACGCTGCGCAGGTACTTCACGTCGGCCAGTTCCCGGACGATGGTTCGCAGGGCCGGACGGCCGAGCTCGGAAAACAGACAGGGCAGGATCAGGCTCACCGACCGGTACTTCGCGAGTTCCTCCAGCTCGGCCTCCATCCGGGTGAGATTCAGTGGCCCGAGCCGATGGAACGTCGTGACGAGGCCCGTCTGGTAGAAATCGCTCATGGGGATCCCTCCAGCCTCTCCTGACCCGAGAGCGCATCGGATTCTTCCCAAAGCCTGACGAGATATTCCTTTTCCCGCTCGAATACGAGCGCCTGCTCCTCGACCAGCTCCTCCGCGGCCCTGGAATCCATGTCCCGGGTCTGGTTGACGAACGAAGCCACCCGGGCGAAGTAGAGCGGAACCATCATGCTGATCAGCGTCTCCCGGCTGGCTTTCCACCGGTGGAAGGCGACTGCAAGCTCGTAGAGCATTTTCGCCCAGATTTCGACCGGAACGATGATCCGCTCCGGTTCCAGCCGAGCCCACGCTTCGATCGCCTCGTAGCATTCGGGGCAGAAGACCTTTTTCCACAAGACCCCGTAGTGTTCGAGCCCGATCCTGAATTCCGAGACCAGTTTCGGCTGATTGACCTCCACCGGCTCCGGCTCCGGAAACGATTCCGGGCCAAAGGTCGGAACAGAAACGCTTCCCCGGACGGCCTTCCACAGATCCACGTTTCGCTCCATCAGAGAGAACAGGGTGCCGATCACCTGCCGGAACATGGGACCGAGGGATGCGGAGGGATCCTTTGCGTCGTGAACCTTCACGCCCAGTCTGGCCTGGCAGATCTTGCGGCCTTGAACGATGGCGTTGGTGGTCATCCAGATGTCGATGCCGTACCGGGCGACGTCCGTGTCCCACACATCCTGTTCCAGGAAGAAATGGGCGAGCTCCCCGTCGAAGGCGAATTCCCCGCCGATGGGCTGCCGGATCCGCTTGCCGTACAGGGCCCGCGTCAGGTTGTAGACGATGTTGTTCGTGATGGTTCCGTCGTACTTGTGGCGCGCGTAGATCGGGCTCACGTACTCGAACCCCCGGGCCAGAACCGGATCCAGCAGATACCGAAGCCAATCCGAGGTGATGCTCCTCAAGTCGCTGTCGACCACGGCGCAGGCCCTGGCCCTCAGGTGCCGGACAGCCTCGAAGATCGACCGGAACGCCGTGCCCTTGCCCGCCGGCCCCCGGTAGATCGCAACGATCTTCTCCTGCCAGGGCTTGATCTCGAACTCTTTGGCCACCTCCCGGGTGTCGTCCGTCGAGCCGCCGTCGGCGATGTAGAGGACAGACCGCAGGTCGCGGTAGTGCCGAAACAGGCCGTGGGTAACCATCTGGATCACATGCCGGATCGTTCGCTCGTTGTTGTAGCAGGGAATCCCCACGACCAGATCTGCCCTTTCGATCTCCTCGATCCGCTTGAGGGGATAGTACCGGAGAGCCGATTCGTATCGCATGGCGTACCTTTCATGCTACGAAACTGCGCCGCCTTGCCGACAAGCTTACGGGCATTCCCTCAAGGCCGTCAACCTTTTCCCTTCGCCTCGGAACGGGACTCCGGGAAAGGCTCACGAGAACCTGGCCGGACCGGACCGGCGTTTGAGGTGGGACCGCACCTTCTGCTAGGCTCACCTGCGGCGGTCCAGAGGACCGTGGACCGGACCGAGAGCCGATTTCGCGCAAGGAGGGCGGTTCCATGGCGAAGCAGTTCGTGAGCATGCGGAATCTGAAGTTTCTGTTGTACGAGCTTTTCGACGTCGAATCCCTGACCCGCTATCCCTACTTTCAGGAACACAGCCGGGAAGTGTTCGACCTGGTCCTCGACACCGGCTTGAAAATGGGGACCGATCTGCTGTATCCCCTGCTGGCCGAAATGGACCGAAACCCGCCGCGGTTCGAGGACGGGAAAGTCTTCGTCCACCCGGCGGTCCGAACCCTCATGCGGGCCTGCGGGGAGGGCGGCTGGATCGGCGCCCACGCTCCATACGAGAAAGGAGGACAGCAAATCCCGGCGATGCTGCTCATGGCCTTCCGTTTCATCTTCGCTGCGGCCAACTACTCGGCCAGCGTGTACCCCTTTCTCACCTCCGGGGCCGCCCACCTCATCGAGAGCTTCGGGTCAGCCCAACTCAACGAAACGTACGTGCCCAAGATGTTCTCGGGCGAGTGGCAGGGCACCATGGCCCTGACCGAGCCCCAGGCCGGCAGTTCCCTCGCCGACATCACCACCACGGCCGAGCCGACGGAGCACGGCTACTACAGGATCCGCGGCCAGAAGATCTTCATCTCGGCGGCAGACCACGACGGCGTGGACAACGTCGTCAACCTGCTCCTGGCCCGCATCAAGGGCGCCCCGGCCGGCGTCAAGGGCATTTCCCTGTTCGTCGTGCCCAAGAAGCGCCTGAACGACAGGGGCGAACTCGAGGACAACGACGTCGCCACGGCCGGCATCTACCACAAGCTCGGCTACCGCGGTTCTCCGATCACCCAGCTCAGCCTGGGCGAGAACCATGACTGCAGGGGATGGCTCGTGGGCGAGCCCCACAACGGCCTGCGTTACATGTTCCAGCTCATGAACGAAGCCCGGATCGAGGTGGGCATGGGCGCGGCTGCGATCGCGTCTGCAGCCTACCACGCGTCCCTCGAATACGCCCGCGAACGCCCCCAGGGCCGCAAGGTGACCTCCAAAGACCCCTCTCAGCCCCAGATCCCGATCATCGAGCATCCGGACGTGAAACGAATGCTGCTCTTCCAGAAGGCCGTGGTCGAAGGTTCCCTCGCACTTCTCCTCCAGTGCGCCCGATACATGGATCTGCTGACCGTCCTGCCGGACGGGCCCGAACGGGAGAAATGCGACCTCCTTCTGGACCTTCTCACGCCGGTCGCCAAAACGTATCCATCCGAGATGGGAATCCTCTCGGTCAGCGCGGGCCTTCAATGCCTGGGCGGGTACGGCTACTGCGACGAATTTCCGCTGGAGCAGTACTACCGGGACGTCCGGATCCACCCGATCCACGAGGGGACGACCGGCATTCAGGGTCTCGATCTTCTCGGCCGCAAGGTCGTCATGAAGAACGGCCGCGCTCTTGAGCTGTTCCTGGAAGAAGTCCGGGCGGCGGCGCGCCAGGCGGCCCGGGTCGACGCCTTGACCGCGCAGGCCGAAAAGCTCCAGTCCGCCGCGGAGGCCCTGGAAGACGTCACCCGGCACCTCACAGGCCTCGCTCTCCAGGGGAAGATCGAACTGTTCCTGGCCGACGCCACGCTCTACCTGGAATGCTTCGGCCTTGTCGCCATCGCCTGGCAGTGGCTTCTTCAGGCTCTTTCCGCCCAAAAAGCCCTGGACAGGGGCCTTGCGGGCGCCGAGGCGGCCTTTTACAGAGGCAAGCTCCACGCGTTTCGATACTATTTCGGGTACGAACTGCCCAAGATCCAGGGCCTGATCACCAGGCTCAAGGCGTGCGACGGTCTTACCGTGGAAATGGACCCTGCGGATTTTGCGGACTGAACCTTTTCAGGCAATCCCCAGGAGCGCGTTCTGAATCCGGAGCGTGAACGCCCCGAGGGCCTCGCGGGCCCCTGCGGGAAGGTCGATGAAGTGCACGGCGATGGCGTAAGCCTGTCCCCGGCCGGAGTTCCCTGCGCCGCCCGGCTCAGCCCCGTCGCCGCCGTGATCGATCGGCTCCACGCGAACGACCCGCGCCACAGCCCTCCAGATCTCTGGCGCGCCAGGCACCTGAAATTCGAGCAGGACCGTGTCGCCGACCTGGCAGGCTCGCTCGTCCTCGAACCTGAGCCCCGAGGCGCTGAAATCCATGAACGGATCCGGCTCTCTCCATTGCGCGGCCCCGCAGGAGTCGTCTTGCCCGGACATCCAGGACCGGCATGCCTTCTCCATGTCCTGCCCGGAAAGGGTGCAGTACCGCAGCCGGATGCCCCCGGGCATACGCGGGAAGGCGCGCTTTTCCTCCGGGATCACGCGTCCTGTCTCGATGCACACCCTGCGGCCCTGGGTTTCGGAAACCGTGCCCAGGATGCGCAACGCCCCTTCGGTCCTGCCGGCCACGGCGACACGCATGCCGGGCTGGAAGTCCGACTCGCCCTCCAGCAGAACCTCCAGCCTTTCGCCCTCCCGCCCGGCCAGGGTGCCCTTGCGGATCAGGGGAGGGCTCACCGAAAGGCAGAGAACTTCAACGGCCTTGCTGGATGGGACCTTTGAGGTTCCTTTCGGCATCTCGGCATTCCTCCTGGGTGGATCCGCCGAAGGCCCGCGTTTGGGCGAGGCGTCCCCACACGCCCGAACATCACGGGGGACATTCCGCGCAGACCGACCGGAACAGATTCGTGGACAGATACCGATCGCCCCGATCCGGAAACAGCACGACCACCGTGTCGCCGGCCGACAGATCCGCAGCCACCCGCATGGCTCCGCAAAGAGCCGCGCCGCTGCTCATGCCGACGAAAAGGCCTTCCTCGAGAGCCAGTCGGTTCGCCATGGCGAAGGCCGAACGGTCGTCCACGACAAGCACCTCGTCCAGACGCCGCCGATCGTAGATCTCCGGGACAATCGATTCCCGCATGTTCTTGAGACCCTGAATGGCGTGCCCTTCGACAGGTTCCACGCCCACGATTCGAATGTTCGGGTTCCGTTCCCTGAGCCGCCGCTCCACGCCCATGAGGGTGCCCGTGGTGCCCATGCCTGCCACGAAAGCGCTGATTTCCCCGCCCGTCTGGGCCAGAATCTCGGGCCCGGTCGTCTCGTAGTGGCTCAGCCAGTTGTCCGGGTTGGCGAACTGGTTGGGCATGAAATAGCGCTCTGGCGCCTCATCGAAAATGCGCATGGCCGCACGGATGGCGCCGTCCGTTCGTTCGTGGGCGGGCGTGAGAACCAGTTCCGCGCCGTAGGCGAGCAGGATCTGCCGCCTCTCCATGCTCACGCATTCGGGCAAAGTGAGCTTCACCCGGTACCCCTTGCAGGCCCCGACCATGGCGAGCCCGATCCCCGTGTTTCCGCTAGTGGGCTCCAGGATGACCTTGCCCGGAACCAGGCGGCCGCTCTGTTCGGCCCTCTGGATCATCCAAAGGGCCGGCCTGTCCTTGACAGATCCGCCCGGGTTGTTCCCTTCCAGCTTGGCAAGAATCCGCGCGCCCTTTTCCGGCCGCACTTTCCGGAGCTCCACCAGGGGCGTGTTTCCGATCGACTCCAGAACCCCGGGCACGGGGCGTTTTCCCGCTCGCCTTTCCGCAGCTTCTGCCAGGTGCTCAACGCGCATGGTCTCTCCGTCGTCCCTTCAATCCCGGGAGCCCGACCCCTCGGTCCTGCTCCCGAAGCGTTCAAAGTGAACGAAGTCCTCGACCGCCCGTCGCGCCGGGGGCCGCGGCACCCTGGCCGGGAAGCCCACCGGGACCAGCAGGACCACCTCGTACCCCGGGGGCACCTCCAGGACGTCCCTGGCCCTGTCGTGATCGAAAAACCCGGTCATGAGCGTGCCCAGACCCACGGCATGGGCTGCCAGGCAGAGATTCTGGGCCGCGGTCCCGAGATGAAACAGGAGCCAGCTGTCCCCGAACTTGGTGTGAACCTTCCCCTGGTACTCGGCAGGCACGCCCACCCTGCCGCAGAGCACGAGCAGGAGAAGCGCTTCCTGGATCGCCCGCGAGGCCGGGTTGTTCTCGCCCAGGGTCTCCCGGAGGGCCTTCTTTCGGTTCTCGTCTCTGATCACCACGATCTCCCAGGGCTGGATGTTCCCTCCGGACGGCGCCCAACGGACAGCCTCGAACAGCACCGCCAGAAGGCCCTCCGGCACAGGATCGGGTCTGAAGTTGCGGATGCTCCTGCGCTCCCTGAGGACGTCCAAGATCAGCATGGGCGGCAATCCTCCCTCAGGCCTGCACGTTCCCCTGCCCCGGGCGACGCGTCTTTCTTGCCTTTGGACGAACTCCGTCCGCAGCGAGTCCTCGGCGGACCAGCTCGAAACACAGCATGAGCGCTTCCTCGATGCTTCTCCGCCTCACGTTGAGGCGCTCCCGCGCCAGCGCCACCTGGGTAATCCCGATGAACGCACCCCACAGAATGTCGGTCACGAGCCGCGCATCGGCCCGAAGGCCCCCTCCCTGATCGAGCAGCTTCTGAACTTCTCCCCTCACCAGCCTCAAGATCGTTGACACCCGGGCATTGATCTCTTCGAAAAGCTCGGGGCTCAGCTTGGCGTGCATGTCCTCCTGCTGCATGACCACGAAGATGCGAAAGTAATCCGTGTAGTCCTTGTAGTACGTGTAGAAGGCGTCGGCAATCTCCTGAAGGACCGCCTCGCGAGGGTGGTTGCCCCTGACTTTCTCCTCGAGCAATTCTATCAGAATATCCAGCCCCTTGGCGAGAAGTGAAAAATAGAGCTCCTCCTTGCTCTTGAAATAGATGTAGATCGTCCCCTTGGCCAGTTCCGCCCGCTCGGCGATCAGGTCCATTGTGGCGGCCAAGAAGCCCACGTCGCGAAAAACCTGATAGGCCGCATCCAGAATCTGTGTCTGCCGCAGGAGCTTTTCCCTTTGCTTGCGTTCGGAAATGCCCATGTCTCCTTACTCCCCGATCCCCGGTACGCCCAGGTTTTCGAAACGGAGCGTCGCATTCTCGAACAGATCCAGACCGCGCAGATCCGAAAGGTTCGCTTCCCCCCCCATGCACGCCACGCGACGCGGCTCCAGGGCCTCCATGAAGGCCCCTCCTTCACGGACGACCACCCCATCTTTTACCAGACACCAGCAGTTCGCCAAAGCCTCCGCCAGCGCGTCCTCCCCCCTGCCAGAAGGCCAATCATACACGACAACACACGCGCGCGCACCTACCCTCAGGTGACCGAGATCGTGCAGCCCCAAGGACCGGGCAGGCTCCAGGCGGGTCAGTCGCGCAAGGGCGTAAAGGGAATCGGCGTCACAGGAGGCCGGTCCGGTCCCCTCGCGGGCCGGATTCCGCTCCCACAAAAACCGGGCCAAAAGCTCCGCAGATCCCGGCCGCAGCCCGCCCGTCAGCCCGGCTACGGACAGGCTCAGCCGCCACTCGGGCTTGGCCATGCGCAGGAGGGCCAGGACACGGCTGAAAACCGCCTCCTCCTGCGAGACCCTTCGGACCGCAAAACAGACCGGGAAGGGCAGCCCCATATCCGCGGTCAGGGGCCCCGAGGCGGATTCGGGCGGACAGGACAGCACAAGCTCTTCTCTGCCCATGCCCAGGCCCACGTCCGCGCTTCCGCCTCGATCCAGGAACAGCGCGCATCTTTCCAGTCCGTCCGCTCTTTCCAGTTCCCGTGCCAAGCCGCAGACATGGAAACACTCGGGCCTCGCGGTCCCCTCGTCCAGGAGACCCGGAGCCCCCAGGATGCGCACAGGGTAAAGGGCCTCTTCTCCCAGATCGGAGAGCGCCCCCAGAACCTTCTTGGCGCTCAGGTTTTTCTGGATGTAGTGGCGCTGCCTGTGCCTGAGAAAAGGAGCGGCCAGAAAGATCCCCAGCCCGCCGCTCATCCTGAGGAGGCCCCGGGAGACTCGTGCGAGCTCCGGGCCCCGGCCGGCCCGCACCAGACCGCCCACATCCCTCAAGTCCAGGGCCACCGAGTACGAGACGTCGACGTACGGGAGGCGCTTCAGGCGGTGACGGATCAGTCCAGCCGTGACGAGCGTTGCAAGGGGCTGGTGCACGTGCACATACCCCATGCGCGCATAGGCCTCGCCGATCTCCCGCGGGCTCTCCGAGGCGCCCTTGCATCCATCGAGAAAGGCAAGCCCGGGCGCCGCAAAGAGTCCGTGAGGTTCAATGGCGCCGGCCAGGACCGGCCTGCCCTGAGCGTCGATGGTCCGATCCGGATCCTCGAAGGGCTCGGCCATGCGGCCTCCCGCAACATACAGGTCCCGCAGGGCACCCTTCCACCCTTGCGAAGGGTCGAAGGCCGCCGCGGACCGGATGAGGATTTTTTCTCCTCCTGGATCGACCGGCCCAGCCATCTCAGAAGACCCTCGCGGCCAAAGATCCCAGCAGGGCCCCTGCCGAGGGCACGCTGGCGCTGGAAAACCCCGGCAGAGCCGAAACCCGAAGCGGCACCCCGTCGCACCGGTAAAAGACGCCCTCTGCCCCCAGACCCGCCAGGGCCACCTGAAGCCGCACATCCCTCGCCCCCGCGCGGCTGCAGCCGAAGGGGTCCAGAACGACCTTGGGTCTTTCCGCAAGCGCCCCAGGCAAGGGTCTCGACTCGTCGCGCCCCTCTGGATACAGCAGAAGCACGCTCCCGACGCTGCTTTGCAGATCCCGCCAATCCGCCCGCACGGGGCGGGCCGCCCCTTCCCGGAAGTCCGCTCCCCAAGCCGCGCCGCATGCATCGATCGAGACCTGAAACAAACCCTCGAGATTCGGTCCTGTCCGGTAGAGGGGCAGCACCACCATGCGGCGGGCTCCTGGCGCCTGGTTCGTCTCTGCCGACCAGAGGAAAAGCGTATCCAGGGTCCTTTCGTCCACGGCCTCAGGATCCACGAAGACTGCGACGTACCC
>FWPU01012896.1_pt1 | contig 10849 bp, 8 predicted proteins | sample 2228361 | NCBI WGS metagenome assembly FWPU01 (sample SAMEA103939777, study PRJEB20133) | metagenome | reverse complement strand
CGATGCGGATCGTCCGCCTGGCGACGGGAGGGGGTATCGAGCCCTGCTCTTAGCTCGAACAAGAGCAGCTGCACGCGCCACGCCCCCGGAGCGGCGGCCAGATCTTCGAGGGCGCTCTTGTAGGCGGCGTCGTCCGAGCGCCGGCGGACCAGCGACGCCCACCAGCCCAGACCGTTGTCCTGGTTCGGGTCGAGCGTGAGGGCGCGCCGGGCGAGCTCGAGCGCCTTCTGGTCGTCGCCGCGCTCGGCGGCGATCTTCGCGAGGTTGGTGAGCACGCCCGTTTCGCCGCGGCGCTCGACGAAGCCCTTGAGCTTCGCCTCGGCCTCGTCGAGCCGGCCCGAGCGCATGAGGGCAATGGCGAGAGCCACCGTGGCCCGCTCGGAGCCGGGCTCCAGCTCGAAAAGCCGGTTGGCGGCGGGGACGACGCTCTCGCCTTCTCCCTGCAGGAGGGCGTCGGCGAGCAGCCGGTACAGCGCGCCGGGCGAGCTGGTTTCCGGAGCGCTCATGGCCGGACGGTATCACCCCCCGTTGCGCCTGGCGGTGCAAGGTTTGAGCGTCCCCGACGGGATTCGAACCCGTGTTACCGGCTTGAAAGGCCAGCGTCCTGGGCCTCTAGACGACGGGGACGTTTGAGCCGCGGGGGACTCGAACCCCCGACCCTCGGCTTAAAAGGCCGGTGCTCTACCAGCTGAGCTAGCGGCTCGCTACTTCTTCCGTTTGTCCGGCTCGACCTTCACCTTCACCTTCTGCGAAAGGTCCTCGCACCGCACCTCGACCTCCGCCTCGCCGGGAGCGAGCCCGAAGACCGCGTTCTGACCAATGCTCACCACGTCCTTGTTCAACGACTTGAACGTGGTGGTCCTCTCCTTGAGCTCCCGGCCCAAGTAGTCGAAGACCCGAACCTTGAGCTCGGCCGGCGGCCCTCCCTCCACCACCTTCACCTCCTTCGGCTCGACCGTCATCTTCTCGGCGAAGAGCACCTCGACCGGCGCCGTCGCCATCACTCCGGCGGCGGTCGCCACCACCTCGGTGCGGCCGCTCTTCACCGGCTTGAGCAGCCCCTTCTCGTCGACGGTGGCGATGCCCGGGTCCTTGATGCCCCAACCGACGTGCGTGCGCGAGTAGTGCACGCCGGTGTGGCTCATCGCCTTCGCCTGCAGCCAGATCGAGTCCGTCTTCGTCTTCAGAATCAGGTTCTGGGGACGAATCTCGATGTAGTCGACGTTCTCGCAGCCGGCGAGCGCAAATGCCAACACCCACGCGCCTGCCGTCGCGCGAAAGCCTGTGTCAGTACCGAGCTTCATCGCGGGGCGCCCATAGCACAATCTTCGGGTATAGACATGGCCCATGCCGCCGCCTGACGAAGAGCTGGAATTCGACGACGACGCCGACGAGGACGAGCCCAGGCCGGCTCGCACGTACATCACCCGGGCCGGCGCCGAGCGGCTCCACAAGGAGCTCCTCCAGCTGCTCAACGTCGAACGCCCCAAGGTGACCGCCGAGGTCTCGGCCGCCGCCGCCCAGGGCGACCGGTCGGAGAACGCCGAGTACATCTACGGCAAGAAGCGCCTGCGCGAGATCGACCGCCGCATCCGCTTTCTCCAGAAGCGGCTCGACCACGTCACGGTGGTGGTGCCCTCCGAGCAGAAGGACCGATCGAAGGTCTACTTCGGAGCCACCGTCACCCTCGAGGACGAGGACGGCAACCGGTCGACCTACCAGATCGTCGGCCCGGACGAGACCGACACCAAGGGCGGCAAGATCAGCGTCGACTCGCCCATCGGCAAGGCGCTGCTCGGCAAGCGGCGGGGCGACGAGGTCACCGTGATGCGGCCGCGCGGCGAGATCGAGCTCGTCGTCGTCGACATTCAATACATCTAGCCGCGACTGTGCGAAGCTGACCCCGGCGGTTCTTCCGCCTCTACTCAATGGCGCGAAAGAACTTCATCCTCGACACCAACGTCCTCCTGCACGACCCGCGCTCGATCTACAGCTTCGAGGACAACAACGTCATCATTCCCATCTACGTCATCGAGGAGCTCGACCAGTTCAAGAAGGACCTCTCCGAGCTGGGCCGAAACGCCCGCATGGTCGCGCGTTACCTCGACTCGTTCCGGGCGGAGGGCTCGCTCGCCGAAGGCGTGGCCCTGCCCAACGGCGGGCAATTGCGCGTGCTCTTCACCGACCGCGAGCTGCCGGCATCGATGGCCGACGGCAACCTGATGGACAACCGCATCCTCGCGGTGGCCATCGACTTGAAGGAGAAGGAGCCGGACACGCAGGTGGTGTTCATCACCAAGGACACCAACCTGCGCATTCGCGCCGACGCGCTGGGGCTGAACGCCGCCGACTACGACACCGAGCGGGTGGAGATCACCGAGCTGTACTCGGGTTTCGCCGAGGCGCTGGTGCCGGCCGAGGTGGTCGACCAGATGTACCGGCCCGGCGCCGAGGTGGACGCTCCGCCGGATCTGCAGCTCTTCCCCAACCAGTTCGTGCTCCTCAAGGACGCGGCCAACCCCTCGCACACCGCGATGGGCCGGCTGTCGGCGTCGCGGGGCAAGATCGTGCCCCTCATCCGCCAGGTGAAGGAGGGCGTCTGGGGCATTCGCCCGCGCAACATGGAGCAGAGCTTCTGTCTGGACCTGCTCCTCAACGACGAGCTCAAGCTCGTGACCATCGTGGGCAAGGCGGGCACCGGCAAGACGCTGCTCGCCATCGCCGCCGGGCTGCAGAAGACGACCGAGGAGTCGGTCTACCAGAAGCTCTTGGTCAGCCGGCCGATCTTCCCGCTCGGCCGCGACATCGGCTACCTGCCGGGCGACGTCGAGCAGAAGCTGAACCCGTGGATGCAGCCCATCTTCGACAATGTCGAGTTCCTCATGAACTTGTCGCGGGCCGACAAGAAGGCGGGCAGGGGCTACCACGAGCTCATCGACCTGGGGATTCTGGAGATCGAGCCGCTCACCTACATTCGAGGCCGCTCGATTCCGGGCCAGTACATCATCGTCGACGAGGCCCAGAACCTGACGCCGCACGAGGTCAAGACGATCATCACCCGCGTGGGCGACAATACGAAAATCGTGCTCACCGGAGACCCGTTCCAGATCGACAACCCGTACGTAGACTCGACCAACAACGGGCTCATCCACGTCGTGAACCGGTTCAAGGCGGAGAAGATCGCCGGCCACATCACCATGACGAAGGGCGAGCGGAGCGCCCTCGCCGAGCTGGCCGCCAACCTCCTGTAGAGGCATCCATGGGCGAGGACGCACCTCTTGCCAACCCACTCATCCACTACCCGACCGTCTACGAGTTCAAGGTGATGGGCCGGCAGGAGGACGGCTTCCAGGAATACGTACGCCAGCTCTTCAAGCGGCTTCTGGGCACCGAGATCAGCCCGGACTCGATGTCGGCCCGCGAGTCGAGCAATGGCACCTACGTCTCCGTCTCGGTCTCGGTCTTCCTTCTGTCCGAGGCGCAGCGGGTGGCCATCTATACCCAGCTGCACAAGGAGCGCCGCGTGCTCTACTACCTGTAGTCGTCGGACTTTCGAGGCTCGAGCAAGCTGGTATAACCCACGAGGAGATGCCGTCGGCCGAGCACTTCCCGATCTACTTCCCCCACGAAGCTCGCCGGGCCTTCGCCAGCGACGGGTACTGCCGCCGAATCGCGAAGCTCGCTCATCTCGGAGGCACCTCGCGCGTGCTCGAGCTGTGCGGTGGGCCCACCGGGTTGTTCCTCGCCCGGGAGGTGGGCTGCGCCGTCATCGCCGTCGACGCCGACGAGAAGCCGCTCGAGGCGATTCGCGAACGGGTCCGGGCCCAGGTGCTCGCCAACCGCGTCGACGTGCGCCGCGTCGACTTCGGCAAGCTGTCGTTCCAGGACGGAGAGTTCCACGGCATTCTGGCCGTCGGAAGGGTGCCGATGCCGCTCGAGGCGGCGGCGAAGACGCTCCGGCGCTTCTTGGCTCCGCGCGGCCGCCTGGTAATGACGTACCCGGTGAAGGTCGGCCGGAACCCGTTCAAGGTCGCCGTCGAGCACTGGGAGAGGAAGATCGGCGAGCCGCTGCTTCTTCCGCGCGAGGCGCTCCAGATCTTCGAACGCAACGGCTACGAGCCCGAGGCCGTCGAGACGCTCGATGACCGCGAGCTCGACGAGTACTACCGCGACGTCGAGACATTTCTGGCCAAACAGCCCTCCGACGGGGCGCTCTCTGCGCTCTTGCGCGACGAGGTCAGCCTCCACCGCTCGCAGGGCGGGAAGGCGTCGGTCTCGCTGGCCCTGGTCGTGGCCCGGCGCAAGGAGCCCGGTGAGAAGCCTCCGGCGAGCCGCGACGCCTATTGAGGGCAGACGGTCAGGGCGGGGAGCGAAGGGGTTCTCCTTGCCCTTCCTCAGTTCACCGCGCCGGTGAAGTCGACCATCTCGAGCTGCTCGTCGCTCACCGAGAGGCTCAGCTTCTCGCGGTAGCCCGCGGCGTCGCCGGCGATCTGGAAGGGCATCGGCCGCGCGAACGAGACGTGCACCTCGCTGGCGTGGAAGTCGTGGATGCCCTTGGGGAACCACTTGCCCTGCCAGAGTTTGGGCAGGTTCGCCAGCACGACCGGGGTGGAGACGGCGCCGAGCCGCAGGTGCATCATCCCGCGGCGGCGGCCGGCGAAGGGGAACATGCGGAACTCGAAGCCGTAGAAGGGAATGGTCCCCGCGGCGGCCATCATCACCCGGCCTCGGAAGATGAGCCCGCCCGGCTCGATGGGCGGCCCCATCGGGGTGCCGTCAGGCCCGAGGCGGTACGCCACGCGGCCATCGCCGTTCTTCACCTCGCACTCCACCCAGGTCGAGTGCACGAGGTAGTGAGGCACGGTCTTGAAGGCCACCGAGGTGAAGTACCCGGCGCCGCCGCTGAACAGCTTCTGCAGCGGGCCCTTGCCCAGGTTGTCCTTCACCCAGATGTAGTCGTTGAGCAGCTTGCCATCGAGCCCCAGCCCCGCGAACGGCGCGCGCTTGCCGTCGACCTCGAGCAGGTCGATGCGCCGATAGCCCGGCACCTCGCCCGAGCGCGCCCGCAGCACGTCGTCGAGGATTCCCTGGCCCTTGACGGGCGAGGCGTTCAGCAGCGACGCCAGCGAGTTGCCCGTGCCCAGCTTGAGCACGCCGAACCTGGGCGCGCGCAGCGGCAGGAACGAGCGCCGCTGCTCGAGCTGATTGAGAATCTCGTTCACGAAGCCCGTGAAGGTGCCGTCGCCGCCGCCGCAGAAGACGACGCCGTAGCGCCGGTCCACCACCGTCTGGGCGATGCGCCGGCAGTCGAGCAGCGTCTTCGAGACGAACAGGTCCTCCTCGGGCACCACGTGCGAGAGCGCTCGCACCACCCTGTCGTTCACCTTGCGCGCGTTCGCATTGAGAAGCACGGCCACCTTGGGCTCGGCCTGAAGCCGCATCCGGGGGACGACCTGGAGCTCAGCGGTTCTCAGCGGCTGCACCCACATGCGGTCGGCTCCTGTCGTAAGCCCGCGCGTTACGCACCGCGGCGTCGAGGTGTCCCTTCGTGCACGTTCCTGGCCAGCTGCGTCGAAAATGGGCGCCGCCACGAAAATGTAACAATCTCGATGGGTTCCGGCCTGTCGTTCCCCCGAGGGCCCGCTCGCAGGGCCCATCAGAGCGAAGCCAGGGTGGCGGCAGGTGCGAAGCGCGTTATGCGGTCGACGCCGCCTTCGGCCACAGGCCGCCCCTCGGCCGGGCCGGCTGGTTTTCTTCAGCCGATCCAGAGACTTACCGGCATGCTTCGTTTGACACCGAAACCCAGGTGGTTACCTTGAGGCCACGCTGGTGGCTCGGCAAAAACCGCAGTGATTTCAGGAGGATGTCGTGGGCAAGATCATTGGAATCGACCTGGGCACCACCAACAGCGTGGTGGCGGTCATGGAAGGGCGTGAGCCGAAGGTCATCGTGAACGAAGAGGGCAGCCGGCTGACCCCGTCGGTGGTCGCCTTCACGAAGGATGGCGAGCGGCTCGTCGGGCAGATCGCCAAGCGCCAGGCGATCACCAACCCCGAGCGGACCATCTACTCGATCAAGCGCTTCATGGGCCGGCGCTACGAGGAGGTCACCGAGGAGACGAAGCTGGTGCCGTACAAGGTGGTGCGCGGCCCTCACGGTGACGCGCGCGTGGAGATCGACGGCAAGCAGTACAGCCCGCCCGAGGTCAGCGCGCAGGTGCTCCTGAAGCTCAAGCGGGCCGCCGAGAACTACCTGGGCGAAAAGGTGACCGACGCGGTGATCACCGTGCCGGCCTACTTCAACGACGCCCAGCGCCAGGCCACCAAGGACGCCGGCGAGATCGCCGGGCTCAACGTGCGCCGCATCGTCAACGAGCCCACCGCGGCGGCGATGGCCTACGGCCTCGACAAGAAGAAGGACGAGAAGATCGCCGTCTACGACTTCGGCGGCGGCACCTTCGACATCTCCATCCTCGAGGTGGGCGAGAACGTCATCGAGGTGCTGGCCACCAACGGCGACACGCACCTGGGCGGCGACAACATCGACCAGCGCATCATGGACTGGTTGATCGCCGAGTTCAGAAAGGACACCGGCATCGACGTATCCAAGGACAAGATGGTGCTGCAGCGGCTCAAGGAAGCCGCGGAGAAGGCGAAGATCGAGCTGTCGAGCGCGATGGAGACGGAGATCAACCTGCCGTTCCTCACCGCCGACGCCTCGGGGCCCAAGCACCTCAACATCAAGCTCACCCGCGCCAAGCTCGAGGCGATGATCGACGACCTCATCGAGCGGTCGCTCGAGCCGTGCCGCAAGTGCCTCAAGGACGCGGGGCTCGAGCCGAAGGACCTGGACGAGGTGGTGCTGGTCGGCGGCTCGACCCGCATCCCCAAGGTTCAGGAGGTGGTGAAGAAGCTGTTCGGCAAGGAGCCGAACCGCTCGGTCAACCCGGACGAGGTGGTGGCCGTCGGCGCCGCGGTGCAGGCGGGCGTGCTCGCCGGCGAGGTGAAGGACATTCTCTTGCTCGACGTGACGCCGCTGTCTCTGGGCGTCGAGACTTTGGGCGGCGTGATGACCCGGCTCATCGAGCGGAACACCACCATCCCCACCCGCAAGACCGAGGTCTTCTCCACCGCGGCCGACGGGCAGACCCAGGTGGAGATCCACGTGCTGCAGGGCGAGCGCGAGATGGCGGCCGACAACCGCTCGCTGGGGCGCTTCCACCTGACCGGCATCCCGCCGGCGCCGCGCGGCATTCCGCAGATCGAGGTGACGTTCGACATCGACGCGAACGGCATTCTCAACGTCAGCGCCAAGGACCGCGCCACGGGCAAGGAGAACAAGGTCACCATCACCCACTCGTCGGGCCTGGCCAAGGACGAGGTGGAGAAGATGGTCGCCGAGGCCCGCAAACACGAGGCCGAGGACAAGGCCCGGCGCGAGCTGGTCGAGCTCAAGAACCGCGCCGAGAATCTGGCGTACCAGATGGAGAAGCTCCTCAAGGAGAACAAGGAGAAGATCTCCGCGGACTCGGCGAAGGAGCTCGAGGAGGCGGTCAAGGAGGTCAACAAGGTTCGCGAGGGCAACGACAAGGACGCCATCCAGCGCGCGGTCGAGCGGCTCGAGCGGGCCAGCCACAAGGCGGCCGAGGAGATGTACCGGGCCGCCGGCGCACAGGCGGGCGCTGCTGCCCCGCCGCCTCCGGGGGCCAAGCCCTCCGAGCAGCAGCCCTCGGGCAAGAAGGAAGACGTCGTCGACGCCGAGTTCCGCACCAGCTGATTCCGGCGGGACGGCGCGCGCCGTCGACCGTCGACGTTCGGGGGCTCCGGCACCGCCGGGGCCCCTGCTTTTTTTCCTGCCCACTCGCGTAGGTACATGGAGCGCACGCGCCCCGATCTCCAAGCGCGAGAGGGGGTGGCCTCTCCAGTCGTTCCAAAGGGTTGCGACGGGTCCGAACGTTGCTCGGGGCCGGTGCGGAGCGAGTCATGCACCGGAGCAGCGCCTTCCTCCTCGTCCTCGTCGCGGCGTGTCAGCCGGTCGAAGGTCCCGACGCATTCTCCCTGCGGGCGCTCGACGAATTGAGCGCGGTCGCGTGGGTGGAGCGGTCGCCGGACGGGCGCGTCGCAGAGTTCGTCCGCGGCGATCTGGGCGAGGTGGAGGCGTTCACGCGCGGCACGGCGGAGGCCTCGCTGGCGCCCGTGCTCGAGCGCGTGGCCCCGGCATTCGGCGTCGCTCCGACTTCTCTTTCGGTGATCGACGTCGCCATAGACGAGCTGGGGCACGCCCACGTGAAATACCAGCAGCGCCTCCACGGGCTCCCGGTGGTGGGCGGCGAGCTCGTGGTGCACGTCGACGCGTCGCATCGGGTCTACGCGGTCGGCGGCACCGCGCGTGAGGCTCTCGTTCCATCGGTGCCGAATCTGTCGGCCGACGAGGCGCTCTTTCGCGCCAAGGCACAGGAGCCATCGTTCGAGATCGACTCGCCCGTGCTCACCTACGTGCAGACGTCGTCGACCCGGGCGCTCCATCTGGCGTGGCGCATGCGGGCGGTCGGCGAGCGCGAGGGGCTGCCGGCGGATGACCTCATCTTCGTCGACGCGCTGGACGGCCGCATCGTCGACCGCCACGGGCGCATCCACTACGCGCTGAGCCGTCGCATTCACGACGGCAACCAGGGGACGACGCTGCCGGGCACGCTGGTGCGAACCGAGGGGCAGGCCGCCGGCAACGACGCGGCGGTGAACGCCGCCTACGACAACACCGGCGCGGTGCACGACTACTACCTCAAGACGTTCATGCGCGACTCGTACGACGGGCAGGGCGCGACGCTGGTGAGCACCGTTCACCTCGGCGGCCAGTTCCGCAACAACGCGTTCTGGAACGGGCAGCAGATGGGCTACGGCGACGGCGACGGCCAGCAGTTCGGCAACTTCGCGCGCAGCCTCGACGTCACCGCGCACGAGCTGACGCACGCGGTCACCACCTCGACCGCGAACCTCGTCTACCAGAACGAGCCCGGCGCGCTGAACGAGGCCATGTCCGACGTCTTGGGCGCCGCCTGCGAGGCGTACGTGAGAAAGGCCGTCACCGCCGAGACGTGGCTGTTGGGCGAGGACGTGATGACGCCCAACCAGGCGGGGGACGCGCTCCGGTACATGGACAACCCGACGCGCGACGGCATGTCGCGCGACTACTACCCCGAGCGCTACACCGGCACGCAGGACTTCGGCGGCGTGCACCTGAACAGCGGCATCGCCAATCTGGCGTTCAAGCTGCTCGTCACCGGCGGCACCCACCCGCGCAACAAGACGACGGTGCAGGTGCCGGCCATCGGCCTCGAGAAGGCGCAGCAGATCTTCTACCGAGCGCTGACCCGCTACATGACGTCGAACACCAACTTCGCGGGCGGGCGCACGGCGACGGCGAACGCGGCGAACGACCTGTACGGGCCCGACGCGCGGAGGGCGGTGGAGATGGCCTGGGCCGCGGTGGGCGTGGGGCCGGTGCCGATGCCGACCTGCTCGCCGACGGACAGCATCTGCGACCCAGGCTGCAACCCCGTCGACCCCGACTGCTACTGCGCCCGCGACGGCCAGTGCACCGCCCAGTGCCAGGACTTGAGCAAGGACCCCGACTGCCCGAAGGACTGCGCCAAGAACGGCATCTGCGCCGTCGAGCAGTGCCCGGTGGCCGACACCGACTGCGTGGCGCTGGGCGAGACGTGCTCGACCGAGATGCAGTGCAAGGAGCGCCGGTGCGTGAACGATCCGCAGCACCCGACCACGTACTGCTCCAAGCCGTGCACCGGCGCGGCCGACTGCCCGCAGGACATGGAGTGCACTACGCTGGGCGTCTGCAAGTTCCGCCAGGTGCCGCCGGTGGAGCTCGGCCAGAGGTGCGTGCCCGGCCAGTCGAAGTGCGCAGGCAGCGCGGTCTGCACCGGACCGGTCGGCGGCGAGCTGCTCTGCCGTCCAGCGTGCACGGACGATTCGGAGTGCAACGGCCTGCGGTGCCTCACGGGTGGAGACGGCGTCCGCTACTGCGGTGAGGTCGCGCGGATCAAGCCGTCGACGCCCGACGCCGTTTCTGAAGGCGACGACGTCATCTACGGCGAGAGCTGCAGCGCTTCGGGCGGTGGCCTTTGGGCCCCGCTGGCGTTGGCCGTGCTCGGTCCATGGCGCAGGCGCTCCGGAAACGACGCGGCGCGATGAACGGGCGCGTCGTGCACGCCCGCAACGCAGTACCTACAATTGCGGCTGCGCCGGGAAGCGACCGGGGTGGCGGGCCGTGGCGATCGCGGCGATCGCAAGGGAGGGGAGAGGTGCTTGCGCCGTGCGTGGTGCACGAGCGATGTGGTTGGCCGGAACCCTCGTGGCTCTGCCCGCGGCTGCGGCGGAGCTGGTTCCTCCGCGTCTCGTCGCCGATTCTCCCGCGCCGTACCCCGACGACGCGCTCGAGCAGCGCATCGGCGGCGAGATTGCCCTGGAAATCACCATCGACGAGCAGGGCGAGGTGGCCGAGTCGCGCGTCGTCGAGCCCGGCCACCCGTCGCTGAACCGCTCCGCTCTCGAGGCCTTCGAGCCGGCGACGTTCGACGGCGTGCCCGTGCCGGTGCGAATCCGTTTCGTCTACCGCTTCGAGCCTCCGCCTGCGCCCGAGCCACCGCCCGACGTCGCGGTCGAGCCGGCCGGGGGCTCTGCTGAAGCCGCTGCCGTTCCCGCGCGCGCGCCGGATGGGGCGGCCATTGCGCCGGCAGAGCTCGAAGAGCGGCGACGCGCAGCCGACCTTCCCGCTCACGCGCCGGACGACGCCTTCAGAGAAACGAGCGTTCGCGCGAGGCGGGAGCCGACGT
>FWPU01012891.1_pt1 | contig 10850 bp, 10 predicted proteins | sample 2228361 | NCBI WGS metagenome assembly FWPU01 (sample SAMEA103939777, study PRJEB20133) | metagenome | reverse complement strand
GAATGGGCTACGGCACAGGCTCTACCGCAATCCTTGTCCCCTTGTCGAGGTGCTGATGATAACCCCCATCTGCTTAAGTTACCGCATATGCCGGCCCTCCCCTTCCCTCTCCGCCGGCGGAGAGGGAAGGGGAGGGTATGGGAGGGGTTAGGTGAGGTCAAGCGACCTACCGCCGCCCCGACAACGCTCAACATGGGAAACAGCAAGTTATCATCTGCCGTTCAGAAGCTGTCCGCTGCCCGCGAACCTCACGATACCGAGGGTCTTCGCCCAGGCTTGGCGCCTCCTGCCGTAACGGGAAAGCCATATTGAGAATTGCTGGGCAAATGCGCACGGCGCTTGACGTTTGGCAAAGATTGTGCTAGAATGATGGTGAGTTACAACGTTAGAATTTTAGGAACAATCCCCCTCGGTCCGAGCCGATATTTGTTTGCAGAAAGGAGATGAAGCCTATGTCCACATTAGAAGACTACCGCAAACTGTACGATTTGAGCGGGAAGGTGGCGCTGGTGGCCGGAGGCGCGGGCGGCATCGGCGCGGCCATCTGCGAAGGGTTCGCGGCTTTCGGCGCGACGGTGGTGGTGTGCGGACGCACGGGCTCCAAGGCCGAGGCACTGGCGGAACGGATCAACGCGCAGGGGGGCCAAGCCTGGGGCGCGGCGCTGGACGTGCTGAACGTGCAGCAGGTGCGGGAGTTTGTGCCGAAGGTGGCGGAGCGATTTGGGAAGATAGACATCGTGGTGAACAGTGTGGGGATTCTGCGCGAGGCGCCTGCGCTGGAGTACACGGAGGAGGACTGGGACTACGCGCTGGACTTGAACCTGAAGGCGGCGTTCTTCTTGTCGCAGGCGGTGGCGCGGGAGCAGGTGGCGCGTGGGACCGGTGGCAAGCATATCCACATCAGTTCGGTGCGGAGCATGTTGGGGCTGCCGAAGCGGGGGTACATTTCGTACTGTGCGAGCAAGGGCGGACTGAACATGCTGATCAAGCATTTGGCGACGGAGTGGGCGAAGTACGGGATTCGGGTGAATGGGATCGCGCCGACGTTTGTGCGCACGGACTTGGTGGCGCACATGTTGTCGGATCCGGGGTTTTATGAGCCGTTGGTGGCGCGGATTCCGTTGGGGCGGGTTGGCGAGCCGATAGACGTGGCGGCGCTGGCGGTGTACCTGGCGGCCCCTGCGTCGGACTTCATCACAGGGCAGATCATCTTCGCCGACGGCGGCATCACGGCATCGCAGTAGCCTGTGCACCTGCCGGAGGTCGGTATGGCCGTTGAACTCACGATGCCCCAGTTGGGGCTGACGATGGAACGCGGGAAGGTGGTCAAGTGGCTGGTGCGTGTGGGGGACAGAGTAGAACGCGGCCAGCCCATCTTTGAGGTGGAGACGGACAAAGCCATTGTAACCGTGGAGGCCCAGCAGGGCGGGAAGGTGGCCCAGATTCTGGTGGCCGAGGGGGAGGAAGCGCCGGTTGGGGCGGCCTTGGCCGTGCTGGTGGGCGAGGGCGAGGCCGCGCCCGAGGCCGTGGCCCCGTCCGCGAAGCGGGAGGCGTCGTGGAAGGCGCGTGCCGAGGCGCGGAAGGCGGGACTGGACATCGGGGAGATAGCGGGGACGGGGCCCGGCGGGCGTGTGGTGGCGGCGGACGTGGCGCGTGCGCTGGCGGAGAGGGCGCAAGCCGCCCCTAGGGTTGAGGAGGCGGTGAGGGCGACGCCTGCGGCGGAGAGGTTGGCGGCGGCGCTGGGGTTGGAGTTGGCCGGGATAGCGGGGAGTGGCCCCGGTGGTCGGGTGATGGAGGAGGACGTGCTGGGTGCGGCGGCGGCCATTCTGCGTGGGCGCGGGGCGGTTTCGGCGGCTGCTGCGGGGCCGGCGGGTGTGGTGGAGCGGATACCCCTGACGGGGGTGCGCGGGATTGTGTCGCGGCGGATGGGGGAGAGCGCGCGGGAGACGGCGCGGGTGGTGCTGTTCCGCGAGGTGGACGCCGGTGCGATGATAGAGTTGCGGGATATGTTGAAGGAGCAGGGGGTAGAGGTAACGTACAACGACATTCTGGTGCGGGTGTGCGCGGAGGCGCTTCGGCGGCATCCGGAGGCGAACGCGCGGTTGGGGGATGGGTGCATAGAGCGATTGGGTGAGGTGAACATAGGGTTGGCGGTGGAGACGGAGCGGGGGCTCTTGGTGCCCGTGATTCGTGGGGCGGACAGGAGGAGTTTGTCGGAGATAGCGCGGGAGCGGGCGCGGTTGGTGGAGGGAGCGCGCGCGGGGCGGATAGGGCCGGATGATATGAGCGGCGGGACGTTCACGATCACGAATCTGGGGATGTACGGTGTGGAGGGGTTCACGCCGGTCATCAATCTGCCGGAGTGCTGCATTTTGGGAGTGGGGCGGATAGGGAAGAAGGCGGTGGTGTGCGAGGAGTGCGACGAGGTGATGGTGCGGCCGATGATGATGTTGAGTTTGGTGTTTGATCATCGGGTGATAGACGGGGCACCTGCGGCGAGGTTCTTGGACACGATCGCGCGGCTGGTGGAGTCGCCGGCGCTGATACTGGCATGATGTGGAGGTGAAGATGAGCGAGCGAGAAGAGGGACAGGCGGTGGAGTCTCGGCCTGAGGATTTGACGCGGGAGCAGTTGTTGTGGATGTATCGGCGGATGCGGCTGATCCGCGCGTTTGAGGACAAGGCGAAGGAGCGGTTTGAGGCGGGGGAGATAGCGGGTTTCTTGCACCTGTCGCAGGGGCAGGAGGCGGTGCCTGTAGGGGTGTGTTCGGCGCTGCGGGGGGACGACTACATCACGAGCACGCACCGTGGGCATGGGGACGTGATTGCGAAGGGGTGCGAGGTGAGGAGGATGTTTGCGGAGTTGTACGGGCGGGCGACGGGGTACTGCAAGGGGAAGGGGGGCTCCATGCACATTGCGGACTTCAGCCAGGGGATCATCGGGGCGACGGGGATCGTGAGCGGGAGTCTGCCGACGTCGGTGGGGATAGGGTTGGGGATCAAGCAGCGCGGCGGGGATCAGGTGGTGGTGTGCTTTTTTGGGGATGGTGCGACGGCGGAGGGAGGATTCCACGAGGCGTTGAATCTGGTGTCGCTGTGGCAGGTGCCCGTGGTGTTTGTGTGCCAGAACAACCTGTATGGGTTGTCGCAGCCGTGGGAGAAGACGGCGTACAAGTGCGATTTGGTGGCGCGAGCGGGGACGTATCACATTCCTGGGGAGTGTGTGGACGGGATGGACGTGATTGCGGTGCATCGTGCGGCGAAGCGGGCGGTGGAGCGTGCGCGGAGCGGGGGAGGGCCTGGGTTCATAGAGGCGAAGACGTATCGGTTCTTGGGGCATTATGTTGGGGATCCTGCGTTGTACATGCCTGCGGAGGAGCGGGAGGCGTGGCGGAAGCGGGACGCGATCGTGAAGTTGCGGAAGCAGTTGTTGGCGTGGGGGTATCTGACGGAGGCGGAGGATGAGGCGATGGGGCGAGAGGTGGCGGAGGAGATAGAGGCGGGGGTGGAGTTTGCGAAGGCGAGTCCGTTGGCGGCGCCTGAGACGGCGCTGGAGGAGTTGTACGTGCACTTTGACTACCTGGGCAATCCGAAGTAGCAGGGGGGCGCTATGAGAGAGATTACGTACCGCGACGCACTGCGAGAAGCGCTGCGCGAGGAGATGCTCAGAGACGAGAGCGTGTTTCTCATCGGCGAGGACATTGCCGACCCCTTCGGCAGCGCGTACAAGGTAACGTTGGGGCTTTCGCCGGAGTTTGGCCTGGACCGGGTCATCCAAACGCCGATCAGCGAGCAGGGGTTCATCGGCACCGCCGTTGGCGCGGCGCTGGTGGGCCGCCGTCCCGTGGCCGAACTGATGTACATAGACTTCTGCACGATGGCGATGGATCAGATTGTGAACCAGGCGGCGAAGATTCGGTACATGTCTGGAGGGCAGGCGAAGGTGCCGCTGGTGATTCGGACGCAGGGGGGCATGGGGCGGTCGTCGGCGGCGCAGCACGCGCAGAGTCTGGAGGCGTGGTTTGTGCACACGCCGGGGTTGTTGGTGGCGATGCCGTCCACGCCGTATGACGCGAAGGGGCTGCTGAAGACGGCGATACGGCTGGACGATCCGGTGATCTTCATAGAGCACAAGTTGCTGTACAACACGAAGGGGCCTGTGCCTGAGGAGGAGTACACGATTCCGTTTGGGGTGGCGGACGTGAAGCGAGAGGGGCGGGATTGCACGGTGGTGGCGACGTCGCGGACGGTGTTGATGGCGCTTGAGGCGGCGGAGGAGTTGGAGCGCGAGGGGATCAGTGTGGAGGTGGTGGATCCTCGGACGCTGTTTCCGTTGGACGTGGAGACGATCGTGGCGTCGGTGAAGAAGACGTCGCGGTTGGTGGTGGTGCACGAGGCGGTGGAGCGGTGCGGGTTTGGGGCGGAGGTGGTGGCGCAGGTGGCGGAGAAGGCGTATGGGTACGTGGACGCGCCGATCGTGCGGGTGTGTGCGCCGAGCGTGCCGGCGCCGTTTGCGCGGCAGTTGGAGGACTACGTGATGGTGGACGCGAAGAAGATCGCGGATCGGGTGAGGGGCCTGGTTCGCGGGGAGATTTGAGAGGAGGAGGGAAGGATGAGCAAAGTGCGAGTTGCGGTAGTGGGATACGGGACGATCGGGACGCGGTTGGCGGACGGCGCGGCGAAGCAGGGGGACATGGAGTTGGTTGGGGTGGTGGATGTGGCGCCGACGCTGCAGGTGAGGGCGCTGCACGAGAGCGGGATGCCGTACAAGTTGTACCTGGTGGACATGGGGAAGAAGCCGTTGTTTGATGCGTTGGGGATACCGGTTTCTGGGTCGTTTGAGGAGTTGTTGGAGCAGGTGGACGTGGTGTTGGACGCGACGCCTGCCGGTGTGGGTGCGAAGAACAAGGCGTTGTACGTGAAGCACGGGGTGAAGGCGATCTTTCAGGGAGGGGAGAAGGACGAGATCGCGGACGTGTTTTTCCACGGGTATGCGAACTACGAGAAGGGGTTGGGGCAGCGGTTCTTGAAGTTGACGTCGTGCAACACGACGGGGTTGATACGAGCGGTGGATGCGGTGGATCGGCTGGTAGGGGTGGAGAAGGTGGCGATCACGATCATACGGCGTGTGGCGGATCCTGGGGATGTGCATCGTGGGTTGGTGGACTTGCTGAAGGTGGATCCTGTGCCGAGCCACCAGGCGGTGGACTTGATGCACATCATGCCGCACGTGAAGGCGACGGGTTTGTTGGTGCACACGCCTGTAACGCATGGGCATATCATCAACGTGGTGGCGACGCCGAAGAAGCGGGTGAGTGTGGAGGCGGTGTTGGAGGCGTTTCGTGCGCATCCGCGGATGCGGGTGGTGCGGATAGCGGAAGGGTTTGATTCCAACACGGCGTTTTTCAAGTATGCGCGGGAGTTGGGGAACAAGCGAGGGGACATGTATGAGGTTGGGGTATGGGAGGAGTGTGTGGCGTTGTCAGGGGATGATGTGATGTTTGCGATCAACATTCCGCAGGAGGCGGTAACGATACCGGAGACGTTGGACGGGGTGCGTGCGTGCATGGAGATGCAGCGGGACCGGTTGGAGGCGGTGGGGCTGACCAACCGCTACCTGGGCCTGGTGCCGCGGGTTTGAGAACAGCACCGAGGTCCGACCATTCAAGAGGAGATGAGGAGATGACTCTAGAATTGGAGACGGTTATTCCTTTGAGCATGACCAAGATGAAATTCGGCCCAGGTGCAACCGAAGAGGTAGGTTACGAGGTGCGTGTTCTGGGCGCGAAGAAGGTTCTCCTCGTTGCGGACAAGCAATTGTGGCAGTTTGGATTGGTGGACAAGGTTAAGGGCGTTTTGGAAGCAGAGGGCCTTTCGGTTGCGGTTTACGACGACGTCCACGTTGAACCTACAGATGTATCGTTCACCAAGGCCGCCGAATCGGTCAGAGAGATTGCCTTTGACGCCATTGTAGCCCTGGGCGGCGGTAGTACGATTGACACGGCCAAGGCTATCAACCTACTGACCACCTATCCTGCGGACATCCATGAGTACATCAACAAGCCCATAGGGAAAGGCAAGCCGGTGCCGGGCCCGCTAAAGCCGTTGGTGGCGCTTCCGACGACCGCAGGCACCGGCAGCGAAACCACTCCCACCATCGCGCTGGAGGTAGTCTCCTTGCGCGTCAAGACAGGGATGTCCCATGCCTACAACCGTCCGACTATGGCCATCGTGGATCCCCTGAACACCATGACCTGCCCGCCTGCTGTAACTGCGTCGGCCGGACTGGATGTCTTCACACATGCCGCCGAGTCGTACACCATCAAGCCGTACAACGTGAGGCCTAAACCTCAGGACCCAAGTCAGCGCCCTGCGTACATCGGCGCGAATCCCATCTCCGACATCTGGAGCGAGAAGGCGCTGGAGTGGATGGGGACATACCTTCGGCGGGCATACTACAACGGCTACGATTTGGAGGCCCGCACCTACATGGCACTGGCGGCATCGTTTGCGGGTATCGGTTTCGGCACGGCCGGCGTGCACATACCCCATGCGCTGGGCTATCCTATCGCCGGCATGGTTCGGGATTGGAGGCCCGAAGGGTACGCAGTGGACCATCCAATGGTGCCCCACGGCCTCGCGACGGCACTCACAGCACCGGCCAGTTTCCGATTTACTGCGCCCAGTAGCCCCGAACGCCATGCGCGAATCGCACAACTTCTAGGCGTCAACACGGCCGGCATGTCGGTCATGGAAGCGGCGATGGCCTTGCCGGCGGCGTTTACGCAACTCATGCGCGACTTGGACTGTCCCAACGGGCTGGCGGCGTTGGGCTACACCGAGGCCGATATTCCCGAGATGGTGGAAGGCGGCTGGAAACAACAGCGGCTTCTTGTGGGAAGCCCGCGGCCGATCACGAAGAAGGATTTGGCGCGTATTTTTGAGGAGTCCATGGTGCTCTGGTAGCCGCCATCGGGTTGGTGTTCAAAAGAAACCGCGGCCGCCCCATGCGAGAGTGGCCGCGGTTCGTGTTGTCTTCGGGGGCGCGCACTTATTCGTCCAATATGGCGACGGCCCGCACCGGCGAGCCGGTGCCCTTCCGGATTCGCAGGGGGAGGGCAATAAACGTGAACCGCTTGCCCACCAATTTGTCCAAATTGCAGAGGTTCTCAATGTGCGTTACGCGGCGCTCGGCGCAGACCGTGTGGCAGGGGTAAGTCTTGTCCAGCCACATATCCGGGCTGGTGTTGTCCACGCCGAAGTTGACCGCCCCTTGGTCAATGATGAACTCCGTAGCCTCACGTGTGAGGCCGGGCTGGTGCGTTACGTATTCCGGCTTGCCGTAGTAGCGGTCGTAGATGCCGGTGTAGAACAGCACGGTGTCGCCCGGGCGAATCTCCAAGTTCCAGCGTTTCAGTTCCGCCTTGATCTTCTCGGGTCCAAATTGGGTCTGCGGCGGGACATCGCTCACGTCAATGCAGATAGCCGATGTGATGCAGTTCTCCAGCGGAATCTCGTCCACGGATGGGGCGTCGGGGTCGCGCGACAGGTGGCTCACCGAGTCAATGTGGGTGGGGCCGTGGTCGCACATCATGATGCCGCTGGAGCGGTAGGAGAAGCCGGTGCCGATCATACGAGCCGACTCCTCGTGGGACATGTGTTCCCAGATGACGGTTTTGGCATGGCCGGGGTATACGGGCATGCCGGTATAGATTTCCTGACTCAGGTCTATGATTTTGCCCTTCAGGTTCATGTTCAGGCCTCCTTGATGCGAGATCATGCGCCAGAGGACGGAGCCATAGGCGGCTCCGCCCTCTGCATTGTGCCACCCCGCTGAGTGGGCGTCAAGCGTGGGCCGACTCCAGGGCCTTGAGGATGCGCTCCGGTGTCGCAGGGTAGTCCGTAACCCAGACGCCGATGGCGTTGTGGATAGCGTTCAGAATGGCAGGTCCTGCGAGACTGGCCGTCATCTCGGAATACCCTTTTGCGCCATGCGGGCCGTTGGGGTGCGGCACCTCCACGATGTCCTCTACCATCACCGGGGGCATGTCGGCTGCTGTGGTGATCACATAATCCGTCAGGTCCTGAGGCACGAAATCCAACGTGGGGTAGTACGGCGTCATGTTCTCCGTGAGGCCGAAGCCGATGCCCATCATGGTTCCGCCGTTGTTCTGCCCTTTGCAGAGCAGGCGGTTGATGGCCTTGCCTACCTCAAAGACCTGAACCAGTTTGAGCACGTCCACGACGCCGGTTTCGGTATCCACTTCCACCTCGGCGATGCAGCAGCCGAAGGCGAGGGATGCGACCGCGGTCATCTTGCCCGTCTCTGGGTCAAATGCCTGACCGGGCCCGGGCGTGAAGGCTCCGGTGCCGACCAGGAACTTGCCGCCCCAGTTGGTCATGGCGCCGACCTCAGCCATGGTGAGCGATTTCTCGGGCATCCCTTTGACGAATACGCGGTTGTCGGCCACCTCTACGTCGTCGGGGCTGCACTCAAAGTACTCGCCGGCCCACTCGCGGATCTTCTTCTTCAGGTCTGCGGCGGCTGCCAGCACGGCGTTGCCGTCCATGAAGGTTACGCGGCTCGCGAAGGTTCCGGTGCACATGGGGCCGGTGTCGGTGTCGAAGTTGTGGTGGGTGATGTTCTCCAGCGGAACCCCGAGTGCATCTGCGGCTATCTGTCGCAGGATGGTCTTGCAGCCCTGGCCGATGTCCACCGCGCCATTGAGCAGGTCAAAGGTCCCGTCCGGCTTGAGGCGAATCTGGGCCTGGCTAGGGTCGCCGCCGCCTTTCAGCCCCGCGGGGTGGGTGCCAACGGCAATACCTCCCTCGCGAACTCATGGCCTTCAGGTGGGCCGGGAGTTCAATGCCTGCCAGTTCGGCGGCGCGTTTCATGGCCTCAATCAACCCTGCGGCCTCAACCCTGAACTGCGTCGCGCCCAAATCGCCATCGCGCCAAGCGTTGATGAAGTGCACTTCCCATGGGTCCTTGCCGATGGCCTCAGCGACCTTGGCGGTCTGCAGTTGCTCTGCAGCGGTGCCGTTGATGATGCCGAACCCGCGCATGGGGCTTGTTGGTGAAGACGCAGATGCCATCCACCCAGATGTTGGGGATGGCGTATGGGCCCGCGACCAGGATGGAGTTCTTGTCCACGACGTAAGGGCCCATGCCGGCATAGCCGCCCGTGTCGTGTACGGTTTTGACATAACGAGCGACGATGCGCCCATCCTTCTTGACACCGTCCTTGAAGTAGAATGTCCAGGGCCCGCGCTTGGTCGTGTACAAGGTTTCCTCGCGGCGAGTCAAACGGTATTTCACGGGCCTGCGGATCTTCAGCGCCATCAGCCCCGCCACGTGGTCGCAGTGGATGTCATTCTTCGCGCCGAAACCGCCACCGACCGTGCCGCCGATGTAGCGAATCTTGTTCATCGGCAGGTTGAAGATGGCGGTCAGCATGCCCAGGTGGAAGTACAAGTCCTGGCTTACGGTGTAGATGGCCAGCCGATCGGTCTCATCGATGTAGGCTACCGACACCTGGGGTTCCATGGGGGCGTGGTCGTTGGTAGCCGTGGTGTAGGTGCCCTCCACGATGACGTCGGCTTCGGCGAAACCTTTCTCCACGTCGCCCAACCGGATTTTGCGCGTCTTGCCGCTGTTGAACTCCCAGACGTTGCCCTCTGGCCGCACCAGAGGCGCATCGGGTTCCATGGCCTTGAAGGGATCGAAGACGGGCTCTTGTTCCTCAATGTCCAGTTTGATCTTCTCAAGCGCCTCCATCGCCGTGTCCTCGTCCACGGCGGCCACTGCGGCGATGCGCTCTCCTTTGTAGCGGATGTGCTCCGGAGTGAAGACCGGCTGGTCGGGGATGAGCCCGTAGGCGTTCTTACCCGGCACGTCTTTGGCAGTGATGACGCCGGCCACGCCGGGCATCCGCTCCGCCGCCGAGGTGTCCAGGTGGCGAATGATGCCCTTGTGCACCGGGCTGGTGAGCACTTTGATGTAGAGCATGCCAGGGAGTTGGATGTCGTCCACGTAACAAGTGCGTGCCGTTACATGGCCGATTCCATCGTATCGCAGCACTGGTTTTCCTACATACTCAGCCATCGTCCCTACTCCTTGTACTTGCCGGCAGCCACTGCCTGAATGGCTTCAACGACTTCCACATATGTGCCACACCGGCACAGGTTGCCAGAAATGCCCTCCACGATCTGCTCGCGAGTCGGGATGGGGTTTTTGTCAAGAAGGGCGTGCAGAAGCCGCACTGCGCAGCGTAGTGTTCATGGAATGCCCGCTGCAGGGGATGCAACTTCCCATCTTGCAGGAGGCCCTCCACGGTTTGGACGTTCTTGCCCGCGACAGTAAGCCCGATGGTGAGGCATGCGCGCACCGGATCGCCATTTACCAGGACGGTGCAGGCCCCGCAGTCGCCGTTATCGCAGCCACGCTTCGGACTGACAACGTTGAGTTTCTCCCGCAGGACGTCCAACAACGTGTCCGTTGCCTTGACCAGGGTCTCTACTGGCAGGCCGTTCAGGTTGAAGGATAGTACGTATTTCATGGTCAATTCGCCTCCTTGCCTCTAAATGGCAACGCCGGCAGCGGCGGCCAGGGCGCGCTCCACCAAGACCTTGCCGGCCTTGCGCCGATACCAGGCTGTCGCGCGCTGATCGTCAATGGGCGAACTCTCCGCGATGGCCAGTTCCGCCGCTTTCTGAATGCGGGCCTTGTCCAGGAACTCGGCTCCCTCAAGCGCCGACATGGGCAAGACACAGCCGTGGAGCACCCCTTCTGCCTTCTTGCAGCGGAGGGGCGTGGGAGCCATAGACCCCAGGGCGACGCGAGCCTCTACG
>FWPU01010190.1_pt1 | contig 10852 bp, 11 predicted proteins | sample 2228361 | NCBI WGS metagenome assembly FWPU01 (sample SAMEA103939777, study PRJEB20133) | metagenome | reverse complement strand
GAGATAATCGATCTCCCATAGCCCCTCTTCCCAGACGAGCCGACCGACCCCGGTGTAATCGAAGCCTATAGCCATTCGATGCCCGCCCATAAGACCACGAATGGTCGTCGAGATCACGCCGCCGTGGCAGACGATGAGAGTGGTCTGCTCGCGGTGCGCCTCGACGATCTCACGAATCGTGCGCAAGATGCGCTCCGCGAAGCCCCAATATTCTTTGGGAAGTCTTTCGTTAAAGTGTAGGCCCAACGGATCATCGGCATCAAAGGGCTGTTCGCTTTTAGGGAGCACGGTGCGCACACCTCCGGGCTGTGGCCACTCTTGCAGTTCGTCTTCATAAATAATAGAAAGTTTGAGGCTCTCGTTAATAATTTCAGCCGTCTGACGGGCGCGGGCCAATGTACTGCTATAGAAGGCGTCAATTTGATAGCTTGCTTTGAGCCACTGTCCTAAACGGCGGGCTTGTTCCCGGCCCTGGGCGCTTAACGGCGGATTGCGCGTCTCATCGGCGGCCTCCCAATCGGCCTCGGCATGGCGCACCAAGAGTAGATTCGTCTTCATGTGAACTCGCTCCTTCTCAGTCGAGCCTGCTAGCGCAAGGGAGAAGGCCATCAAGGCATCGGGAGCAGATGCTTTTCTAAGAACTCCGCAGACGCCTTCCAGGCTTTAAGCTCGTTTTTGCGCTTGGTGAAGCCGTGGCCTTCGTCTTCGAAGACCATATATTCAACTATGCCGCCTTTGGCTTTTATTCGTTCGACCATCTGGTCTGATTCGGCCTTGACGACTCTGGGGTCGTTCGCGCCTTGAATGATTAAAAGGGGGCATCGAATGTTGTCAACGTACGTGATGGGCGAGCGCTGCATCAGCATCTCTCGATCCTCGTCTGGGTCGCCCACCCACTTTTCCATGAAACGCTTCCAAAACGGCGGCACGCTCTTGGCGAACGTTACTAGATTGCTTGGTCCGACAAGATCCACCGCCGCAGCCCAGTAGTCGGGAAGCCGTGTCACGCACGAAAGCGTGGCGAAGCCTCCGAAGCTACCGCCGAAGACGCCAATTCTCTTAGAATCAACCCAGTCTAAGCTCTGCAAGAACTTGGCCGCGTGCTCTAAGTCTTTGAGCTCACCTCCGCCCCAGTCTCTATGTATGAGCTTCTGAAAGCTCTTGCCGTAGCCGGTGCTGCCCCGAATATTGGGGGCCAGCACTGCAATGCCTCGATTGAGCAAATACTGATAGAGGCCGGCATAGCGGTATTGGGGTCGCTCTTGCGATTCGGGGCCGCCGTGGATCGAGAGCACGATGGGGCATCTTTCGCCCTGCTTCAGCCCCTTCGGTTTGTAAAGCCAAGCTGGGATCGGTTTGCCGTCGAAGCTCTGAAACCGTATCAGATTAGGCTGTATTAAATCTTTTTCCATAATGCCGCCCAAGAGATTGTCCGTCAGCCGGCGTAGCTCTTTCTTCTTGAGATCGAGTATGTAAAGCTCTAGAGGCCGACGTGCTGTCTCCAAATAGAAGGCGAGATGGCGTCCGTCGGGAGAGAAGGCGAGAGACCCGCCGCCCCAAGGGCTCCAGATCGCGCCCTGCGGGAGCTTTGGCAGCTTTAAAAGCTTCTTCGTTTTCAGATCTTTGACGTAAAGCTTCGAAATGCCATCTTTATTGACGACGTAAGCTAAATGTTTGCCGTCGCTGCTGAGATCTGCGTGTTCGATGTCCCAACTGGGGGTTTCTACAAAGGAGAGCTTCTGGCTCTTAAGCTCATAAAACGCGAGCGCGGTGAACTCTCGGCCTTGGTCCGTGACGACATAGAAGCCCTTGGAATCGGGTGTCCACGGGCCTGGGAAATAGACGATTTCGCCCTCATGTGTGGTTACGTTTTTGTGGCTGCCGTCCTTGGTGTCGAAGAGAATAATATCTGTGTCGGTGTTGCTCTTGTAATGCAGAACGCTGAGATAGCGTCCGTTGGGTGACCAGCGGACGGGGAAATAGTTAGCATCCCCGCCCAAAAGCATCTCTGTTTTGCCCGTCTTTAAATCTTTCAACATAACATCCATGTCTGTAGGAGTTCGTTCGTTGCAAGCATAAGCGATCTTCTTTCCGTCGGGTGCCCAGCCGCCCGCAGAAAAATTGTGCTGCACTTTTGGTTTATCTGTTAACTGCTGAGGCCAGCCGCCTTGAGCTGAGATCGCGTAGAGCTGATGGAACTCGTTACCATGACGATCCGCCGAGAAAACTAACAGATCGCCCTTGGGCGACCAGCCCACACTGCGCACCGTCTCGTCCTCGAAGAACGTCAGTTGCTTAGGCAGACCTCCCTCGACCGACTGGCACCACAGATTAAACTGCCCAGAAGTGTTAATCGCATAGACGACCTCGCGGCCATCGGGGGAGAAGTCCAGACCCCAGATTCTTCGAATCGCCGCGAACTGCTCGAAGGCGTATTGGCGTCCCTCTGTCTTTTTTGCTGAAACTTTCTGTTGCATAATCTCACGCTCCTTCTTTGCGGAATTGTTCTCAAATTCTACTGTGAAGGCTTGCGTTGGGCAAATCACCTAGCCGTTTCACTTGACAGCCATCAGCGCCCCTGCGATACTTGAATGCGTTATGAGCGAAATCGACGGTGCCATCGGCGGGGGCTCGGTCTTAAGAATTGGCGTGGGTCTGGCTGTAGCCTTGGGCCAAGCGATTAAAATCTTTAACATCCGCCAAGGGAGACCGAAGCCTGGGCTTCAGGCCCAGCACCTGGCGGGGCTTTTGGCCGTAGCCGAGCTTTGCGACGCGAAGCTTAATGGGGCTGAATTGGGCTCCCGCGAGGTGGAGTTCCACCCTGCTGAGATTAAGAAGCAGAAGATTAAAATTGAGATCGCCACTGCGGGGGCCATCGGCTTAGCTTTGCAGCCCCTTCAGATCGCTTGTTTGAAAGCGCGTCAACCCGTTGAGATCGAGATCGAAGGCGGAGGCACATTCGGGGCCTGGGCTCCGCCCGCGCCGTATATTCAGCATGTGAATTTTTCGCTTTTAGAAAAGCTGGGCTTTAAAGCTGAGCTCAAAATCGATAGGCACGGCTTTTATCCCAAGGGCGGGGCGAGGGCTACAGCCAAATTCTGGCCGCCGGAGCACCGAGGCCCCATCGTTTTAGAAGAGCGGGGGAAGCTGCTCAAAATAGAAGGTGTATCTGTTGCTTCGGCGCATCTGATGAAAGCAAAAGTGGCTGAGCGCCAAGCCCAGAGCGCCTATCGCGTGTTGGCACAAGCATTTTCTGATCTGCCTCTTGAGATCGCGCAGCAATATGTGGAGTCGCGCTCGCCGGGCTCAGCCGTGGTGTTGTGGGCAGCCTGTGAAAAAACGATTATTGGTGCTGATACTTTGGGTGAGCGCGGGGTGCCTGCCGAGCAAGTCGGCCAACAAGCCGCTATAAGTTTAGTTGATGAACTCAAGAGCGACGCGACAGTAGACAAGCACATGGCGGATCAGATGATCCCCTTTTTAGCCCTCTACGGCGGCTCACTCGTCTGCTCTGAGCTCACCGATCACATAAAGACGAACATTTATGTGGCCGAGAAGCTCACGGGTAAGAAGTTCGCCGTCGAGGGCCGAAGGATCTCTTTCGTTGAGGCTGCGGCCCTGCCGCTCAAATCTCATAGCGCTCGAGGATCTTCTTCTCCTCCCCCGTGATCTCCGCCCGAATCTCAAAAAATTCTTTAATGCCCGAATGCTTGAGTTTGGGCTTAAGAAGATTATCGAGCTGGAAAATCCCCGCTGAATTTGACATCCTGATCTCGATACACACGGGTTTTTCGGTGCCCTTTCGAATTTTGACTTTTTCGATGGCTAACGCTGACACGGCGTGAATCGTGGGCGAGCCCCTCGTGAAGGGGATGCGTGCCCGGCCTTCTTCCATGTCCAGGGCATCGGCGATCTTTACAACGCCTGCTTCGAGCGTGAGCGGCTCGAGTTCTGTTTCATGGGCGTACATGGCGTGTAGTGTCTCAGCTTTGATAATGGCCTTCTCACGCTCGTTGTAGATGCCGTTCAGCAACCCCTCTAGAATCTCTAGCGCGATGGAGATGGAGAACTCTTCGTGCCTTCTTCGATGAACGATGTGGCCGATGTCGTGCAGGCAGGCCGCTAAAACCACAATTACTTCGGCGTCTTCTTTGGCGAGTTTGTGATCCTTCTCAACGCCCGTTTTGATGCCCTGCTTGGTGAGCAGCCTCAAAATCTTCAAAGCGAGGTTACAAACGATCTTAATATGAATGGGCCCGTGGTCGTTGATACCCATGCGGTCGATGGCATTGATATTGCAGCAATACCAGTAAGTCTGAAGCTCAACGTTCTCTTCGATACGCTTGACCAAAGCTGCCAGCTTCTTGTTCCCGTCGAGGGGCAGATTGAGCTCCATAGCGTTTGGCTCCTTTTTATAGCTTTTTATAGCTTGCGTTTGCCCTGGGCGCGTTTCAGTTTCTTCGTTCTTTTGCGCGCTTTCTTCCTCGGCATAAGCCCCCCCTTTAAATTGCAAACTTGCCGACTTGTACACTTGCTAACTGCCTTTATCTGTCTTAGCAATCTGACGCAGGCGTTCAACGCCCTTGATCTCATCGATCACTTCACAGACGGCCACAGGCACAAGCTGGCGCCACTCCTCACCTTGAAGCATCTGCTCTCTGATCTTGGTGCCCCAAAGATCGTGACGATTGACGAGCGGCACCTGCTTCACTTCGAGGCCGGCCTCTTCAAATAGCCGCTGCACCAGAGGATTATTCGAATAGATCACGTTAAACGGTGGAGTCAGAGTACGAATGTGCGACACGTACAAAGAGTGCCGCTCGATGTCAACAATAGGCAGCACATACGTCGTTATGCGCAGCTTCAAAGCTTCTAAGGCTTTGGTGATCATCATGATGCGCTCGCCTGCGGTGAAGGGATCGCGCGAAGTATGGCTATACTGCGCCGAGCCCACGGCGATGATGAGTTCATCTACCTCTTTGTTCTTGACGATGTGCTCTATGACGGCCTGATGGCCGTTGTGATAGGGCTGAAAGCGCCCCAGAAACAAGCCTCTCTTCACACGCACACTTTCACCTCACCGCCTTTATTCTCTCATACCAGTGGGGTAAAGATCAAGTCGCTCTTTTGCGAAGCTTCCATATGGCTTCTTGGGCAGCTTGCCGAACATATCCCTTCTCATCATGCAGCAGTTCCTTTAAAGCTTTAAGCACTTTACCATTTCCTATCCTGCCCAAAGCTTTCGCACTATACTGCCTCACCTGAGGGTAAGGATCTTTTAGTAGATGGATCAGGGGGTCCTGAGCTTGATAAATTTCCGGCTTAAAATGAGCGAGTTTACCCAAAGCAGATGCCGATAACCTGCGTTCATTAGGATGTGGGCTCTCCGTGAATGCTATCAAATAGGGAATAGCTTCTTTCGACTTTGATTCCCCGAGTTCATAAGGCGTCATTTCACTCCAGTGCTTTGGAGCTCTTTGAGCCCTTATTCTAATCCATTGCGCGATCTGTGCCAGGCTTTTTTCCCCTTTTGCAACGTCCAATACGAAGGCATAAGCCTCATCTTGGGAATATTGAAGCTCATACCCATTAGCGGCTAAGAACACACGCATGGCTAGCCACCCCGTGCGCTTGTTGCCGTCCACAAAGGGATGTCGGCCAGTAATGCCTTCAAGCAAGGCCGCCGCCTTGCGAAAGATCCCCTTGTAGATTTCAATGCCGCTTAAGCTCAACTGTGGTCGAAATACGAGATATTCGAGCAGTTGCTCATCGCGAATGCCTGACAGGCCCCCATGGCTTTTAAGGGTCTCCTGATGAAGATTCTTGACTTGCTCGACAGAGGGATATTTCATCTGGCTAGGCGCTGCAGAAGTCTTTCATCTTCTTTAAAGACTTTTCTTTTGACCTTCAAAAAAGTCCTCTCATCAAGCCAGTTTGGAGCCTTGTCACCAAAGCAGCGGATGAACAATTCTCGCCGCTCTTGCTCACTTAGATGATTGATTGCTTCGATGAGTTGCTCCAAACTGAGATCTACGGTGACCTGTGCCATACTGTCCCCCTTGGTTAGCTCTCCAAAATCGCTTTCACTTTACTCTTGATCTCATTCACGCCGGGCGGCATGCCAGTCTCCCCGACTGTTATAATCAGCCGATCATTCACAAACACGTTAAAGACGCCGCCACGGCCGGGCTTGAGTGTTAGAGACTCGATGTGCTCCGAATGCTCTTGCAGTAAAGCTTGAGCGGCTTCTATAGCCCGCCCCAAAAACAGGCACTCCACACAGTATTCAATTAGAATTCTGACCATGACTCCTCACATTATACAACAAATATCCCCTGTTTGATAAACCTCTGGAGGTGTGATATGCTTGCGTGAGGAGTGATCAACGAATGAAGGAACGAATTAACGAATGTTTAGAGGATTAGTTAATTCGTTTTTAATTCGTTGATCACCCATCGACTTGCCAAGTCCTGCACGTCCAGTATATAATACCTTCTCAACTAAAGGAGGGATGTGGTATGCTCAAGTTCGGTGATCGGGCACCGGAGTTCGATCTCAAAGGCGTGGACGGCAAAAGCTATAAGCTCAGTGCCCTCAAGGGGCAAAAAGGGACTGCAGTCATCTTCAGCTGCAACCATTGCCCTTACGTGAAAGCTTACGAGGATCGTATGATCGCGCTGGCAAAAGAATATCAGCCTAAGGGCGTGCACTTTGCACTCATCAATGCTAATGATGCCGTAAAATATCCTGAAGACAGCTTCGAGAACATGGTCAAGCGAGCGAAAGAGAAAGATTATCCGTTCCCGTATCTTCACGACGAGACACAGCAGGTCTCCCGCGCTTACGGCGCCCAGCGGACGCCTGAAGTCTTCTTATTCGATGCGGGCTTGAAATTGCGCTATCACGGCACCATTGACGACAACTACGAAGACCCCAACAAGGTCACGAAGCGCTATTTAAAAGACGCGCTAGATGCCGTGCTGGCAGGCAAAGAGCCCGCTTTGAAAGATACGCCGCCCGTGGGCTGCACCATCAAGTGGAAGTAGCGCGATAGCGGTTGATTTCATCTCGAAGAGCAGTGGCGGCTTTCCGAGCCGCTTCTGCAAAGTCTTCTTTTGAAGACGCGAAGATCACACTTCGAGCGGCGTTGATGATCGCCAGCTCGCCTTTCGAATTTACGCCATTCTGAACGGCTTTCTGCAAGTCTGCCCCCTGTGGCCCTATGCCAAGTATTAAAATAGGCATCTCGTCCCCTACGATCTTTCGGATGATACCCAATTCTTCTGGAAAGGTGGCTCCCGCGACGAGGCCGATGTTATGATGTGAGTTCCATTCGAAGGCTTTTCTAGCAATGGCTTGATAGAGCGGTTGGCCTCCGCAATCGAGATCTTGAAGCTCCCTAGAGCCTGGGTTGGAAGTGCGACAAAGCAGAAAAGTGCACCTTTCGCGATAGCGCAGAAAAGGCTCAAGGGAGTCCTGCCCCAGGTAGGGGTTCGTTGTGACAGCATCGGCATTATAAAACTCAAAGAGCGCTTTGGCGTAGGCTTCGGCGGTGTTGGGGATGTCCCCGCGCTTGGCGTCAATGATCACGGGGATCTCTTGGGGAATATATTCCCGCGTCTTCTTTAGAAGTTCTAATCCCTTGGGGCCTAACATCTCGTAGAAGGCGATATTGGGCTTGTAAGCACAGACGAGGTCTTTGGTGGCCTCGATGATGCGCTTATTGAACTCAAGCACCGCGTCGTCGCCAAACCCTCTCGTGAGAAATTGGGGGATTTTACGAATGTCTGAATCTAATCCGACACACAGCAGACTTCGATTTCGGCGCGAGGCGCTCAGTAGCTTCGTGATGAAACTCATGCCCTCATGATAGTGTGGAAGTGAGCAGGTTTGCAAGTGTACAAGTGCTATGGCTACTTGCTCACCTGTATACTTGCATACTTGCACACAATCGCACTATTATAAAGGAGTTTATGAAGATCATCATCATTGGGGCAGGGGAAGTGGGGAAGAGCATTGCACGCGCGCTCTCGAGCGATCACGACACTATTGTCATCGAAAAGGAACGAAAAAGACTAGAGGCATTGAAAGGGCTGGATGTGCTGGCGCTACCGGGCAATGGTGCCCATTTGAAAGTCCTGCAAGACGCAGGTGCAGTGGGTTCTGATCTCTTCATTGCCTGCACGAATGTTGACGAAGTTAATATATTAGCCTGCGGAGCAGGCAAGCAACTTGGTGCTGCCTTCACCATTGCGCGAGTACACGATGCGGACTATTTGGAGAATTGGCAGCCGGGGCAGTTGGGCGTTGACTCAATGGTGTGCAGTGAAGTGCTCACCAGCGAGGCGATTTCGCGAGTGATTGGTCTTTCTGAAGCCATTGACACCAAGGAGTTCGCCGATGGCCAGATTCTGATGACGGAGCTTCTGGTATCTGAGAATTCTCCGCTCATTGGTTTAACCATCAAAGATGCAGGCATCCCGGATTCGTGCAACATTGCCAGCCTCATTCGAGATGGCACAGTCATTATCCCCACAGGCAATGATGTGATCTTGGCCGGAGATCGAATAGTCAATATCGGAACCCCTGAAGCCGTAAAGCAATTCAACGCGCGCCTCGGCGGATATGAGGCACTCAAAGATGTCGTCATCATCGGCGGGGGCCGAATCGGCTTCCGGCTCGCTCAACTGCTTCAACACAAAGATCTCAGAATCCGCATGATCGAGGCCGACGAGGAGCGAAGCCGCTTCTTGGCCGAAAATTTGACGAGATGTCAAGTCTTTCAAAGCGACGGCACGGATCTGGAGTTTTTAGAGCGCGAGAAGATCGGGAGCGCCGATGTGGCCGTCAGCGTCATGAACAAAGACGAACGCAATCTTCTCGCCGCCTTGCTGCTTAAGAAGTTGGGGGTGAAAAAAGTGATTGCGGGTGTTGAAGATCCAAGCTATGTGCATATCTTTGAGATGGTGGGAATAGATGTGGCTGTCAACCCTCGCAAGGTGCTCGCCGAAGAGATCATCAAGTTCACCAAAGCGCGCACGGAAGCCGTCTCCATATTAGAGCAGGATCGCGCTGAGGTGCTCGAAAAGCGGGTCTCAAAAAATAGCCCGCTGATTGGAAAAACTCTCAAAGACACACCGCCTTGGCTGATCGTGGGCGCCATCGTGCGAAAAAATAATATCATCATCCCGCGAGGCTCCGACTCCATCAAAGCGGGCGATAAAGTGATCGTCTTTTGCACCAAAGACAAGCTCAAGGAGCTCGAGACGCTCTTATGAAGCTCGCCGTGGATCTTCGTGCCTCGCTCTTTCTCGTTGCCAGTATCATTAAATGGACCGGCTTAACATTCCTCCTTCCCATTGCAGTAGCACTGATCTACGGGGAGAGCTTGCTACCCTTTCTCATCTCCCTTGTATTAGCCGCTGGGATCGGTTTTGGCGTTGAGCTTCTCACAAGGACGGAGCATGAGATCGGGGTGCGTGAGGGCTTTTTGGTCGTCTCTTTGGTTTGGTTGTTATTGGCCCTCTTTGGCGGTTTGCCGTATGTGCTTGCGCGTGTGCTTTCGCCAATCGATGCCTTCTTTGAAGCCATGAGCGGCTTCACCACCACGGGCGCTACGGTTTTGCGTGACATCGAGGCCCAAACACGCTCGTTGCTCTTTTGGCGCTCGTTTACCCAATGGCTGGGAGGGATGGGCATCATCGTGCTTGCCGTCGCGATCTTACCTAAGCTGGCCGTAGGCGGTACACAGTTAATGGATCTCGAGGCTCCTGGGCCCAGCCTTGAAAGACTAACCCCTCGAATTCGTGACACCGCTCGACGGCTGTGGGTTATTTATTTCGCGCTCACGGTTTTAGAGATCGTCTTGCTCATCGCCACGGGCATGGAGCCTTACGACGCAGTCACTCATACCTTCACAACCCTCTCTACGGGAGGGTTTTCGCCTAAAGAGGGGAGCATCGCTGCCTTCGGCGCAGCCGCCCAATGGGTTATTATTCTCTTCATGCTGCTCGGGGGGACGAATTTCAATCTGCTCGATCGCGTAATTGAGCCCGTGCGTGTCGCAATTCGTGCCCTGAAAACTAAAAGCCATGCTTCAAGACACGGAGGGCGTCTACCCCTCGTCTTCAAGAATCCTCAAGGCGGTCTAAAATATCTCTGGAGAGACGAAGAGTTTCGCTTCTATCTTTTCATCGTAGCTGCCTCGACTTTCGTGCTTCTCTTGGCCATCAACAAAACTTATGCTACGCTGGGTGAAGGCCTCAGGGCCAGTGCCTTCCAAGTTGTCAGCATTCTCACCACGACGGGCTTTTCCTCTACGGATTTCAATTCTTGGAGTTCGACGGCCAAAATGATTCTGCTGACGCTTATGTTCCTCGGCGGCTGTGCGGGCAGCACCGGCGGCTCCATCAAAGTCATCCGCTCTTTACTGATCTTCAAATTCATTCTGCGAGAGATCCGAAGGGTGGTTCACCCCCAGGCCGTGATGCCCATAAGAATCAGCGGCCGGGCCGTCGATGAAGACGTGATTAAGGCCATCGCTGTGTTTGCGATTTTGTACGTCACTATATTTGCTTGGGGGTCTGTGTTGATCTTATTCCGCACGGGTTGGTATGAATTTAGAGATTTTAGAGGGTGTCAGTGCCGTGGCTGCCACCTTGGGCAACGTGGGTCCGGGCTTCGGCATGGTGGGGCCGATGGGCTCTTATGCCGACTTTCCCGCCACCTCTAAAATTCTTTCAATCTTCTTCATGTGGGTGGGGCGACTCGAAATCTTCCCCGTGATTGTGCTTCTGGCCCGCAGTTACTGGCGAGGCTGAAGCGATTCCGACGCTTTAATAATTTCGCGATT
>FWPU01012888.1_pt1 | contig 10853 bp, 9 predicted proteins | sample 2228361 | NCBI WGS metagenome assembly FWPU01 (sample SAMEA103939777, study PRJEB20133) | metagenome | reverse complement strand
CTTCAGCCGGAACAACCGACTTCCAGTCGTACAAGGCCGGGCGAAGCCCGGCCGAAGCCACCGCCTTCAGGCGGTGTGAGTATTCACTGCGTCTGCGGGGGCCGTCTTGCGCAAGCGGCCGCGCGCTCGCTCGCGATGCTTGACGGACTCGGACAGCGCCTGCCGCCACGCCGGCGATTTGGCCTCGCCGTCGGCGTGACACAGCCTGCCCTCGGGAGTCAGCACCGCTTCCGCTTCGGGCAGAGCCGAGCGTTCGAGCCTCAACCCGGCAGCGATGTGCGAGACGACTCGATTCCACAACCATCGCTCTTTCGGCCTGGCCTCCACGACAACGGGCGTCGGCGCGGCGAAGAAACACCCCTGGCCATCGACGTCCCGAACGCGGAGGATGCGGCAATCGGCGATGCCCATCGACTCGAGAAAGCCGCTGAACGCCGGGTGGCGCGCGATGTCGTCCCCCAGCCTGAGCGCGCCGCTGGCCGTCGTGAAGCCGTCGTCCGACGCGAAGAAGAGCCGGTTCGACTCCGGGCTCGAGCGCTCCATCACCTGGTCGACGACCTCTTGAATCGAGCCGGTGAAAGCCGTACCGGCGAGCCGCGCATCGGTGATGGAAAGGGTGTCGCCGGTGAATTGGTAGAAGAAGCCGCAGATGCCGAGGCCGGTGTCGAGCGCTGAGCGCAATGCTTCGAGCAGGTGCGCGAGCCACTGCGATGGAGATGGCGCTTCGTGGTAGGCGGCCTCGATGATGGAGATGACGTCTGCCACGGTCGTCGAATACTTCCGCAACCTCGTCCTGCGAGGCAACGGCCCGATTGGCCCGATTGGCCCTTGCGCCACGCCGATGTCGCGGCTCGGTGGCTCGGCGACTATGGTGAGGTCATCGTGAGCACCTTCTCCCGAGCACAGCTCAAGACGATGCGAATCGGCGTCCTTTCGGGCGGCATGTCCGTCGAGCGCGAGGTGTCGCAGCGCACCGGCGCCGCGGTGGTGAAGGCCCTGAAGGAACGCGGCTACGACGTGGTGGAGATCGACGCCCAGAAGGACCTTCCGGCGCGGCTCGTCGCCGAGAAGGTGCAGGTGGCGTTCATCGCGCTGCACGGCCGCTGGGGCGAGGACGGCTGCGTACAGGGCCTGCTCGAGTCGATGTTCATCCCCTATACCGGCTCGGGCGTGCTGGCCTCGTCGGTCGGCATGGAGAAGGTCTTCACCAAGCAGATCTTCATCGGCCACGGCATCCCCACGCCGGCGTACCAGGCGTTCCGCGAGGTGAAGTCGGCCATCGCCGCCATCGACTCGCTCCTCTTCCCCTTCCCGGTGGTGGTCAAGCCCTCGCGCGAGGGCTCGTCGGTGGGCGTGCACGTCTGCAAGACGCGCGAGCAGTACCGCGCCGCGGTCGAGGACGCCGGCAGATACGCCGGCTGCATCATGGTCGAGCAGTACGTCAAGGGCCGCGAGGTGCAGGGCGCGGTGCTCGACGACGAGGCGCTGGGCGCCATCGAGATCGTCCCCGCCAACGAGTTCTACGACTACGACGCCAAGTACAAGCCGAACAGCGGCACGCGGTACCTCTTCCCCGCGCCGCTGCCGCCGCCCGTCTACGAGCGCGTCAACGAGGTGTGCCTGGCCGCCCACCGCGCGCTGGGCTGCAGCGGGGCCACCCGCAGCGACTGCATCGTCACCGAGCAGGGCGAGGTGTTCATCCTCGAGGTGAACACCCTGCCCGGCATGACCGCCACCTCGCTGCTCCCGAAGATCGCCGCCGGGCGGGGCATCGATTTCGGCGAGCTGTGCGAGCGTCTGCTCATGGGTGCGTCGCTGAAGGCCTGAGCTGTCGGCAGACCGGACCTGAAAGCCCAGCGCTCCCTGCAATGCGGGTATGATGCGGGCGAAGGGGGCGGCGGGTGAACGAAGTTTCGTGCCGCATGTTCCAATTCTGCGTGGAGCTGGCCGCGCAGCATGGGTTTTCCTACGAGCGGCTCGCGGAAGCGGTACGCCAGCCTTCCGACCTCTTGCACGGCCGCCGCAAGTGGTACGACTGGGACGAGCACCTCGCCCTCCTCGAGCGGCTCGAGCAGCTCTACGGCGGCGCGGCCGCGCTCGAGGACGCGATGCGCCACGGGATGTACGGCCGCGTCGTGCGCCCGTTCACGGCGCTGGTGAGCTACCTCACCACGCCCCGCGCCATCTACCTGGCGGGCTTCAAGTGGTTCAGCCCGTCCATCTTCCGCCACCTCTCGATCGAGGTGGAGGACATCGATTCCCACACGCTCAGGGCGCGAATCGAGCTGCCCCGGAGCTACCGGGGGTCCACCACCTTCTTCCGACTGTGGCGCGGCGGGCTGCGCACCGCTCCGCTGCAGCTCGGGCTCAAGGAGGCCATCGTCCACGGCGAGGTCGACAGCCACGGAGCCGACTTCACCATCATCCTCCCCGAGCGGCACGACTGGCCGGCGCGGCTTCTGCGTTGGGCGAAGGCGGTGGTGGACGCCAGCGACGTCGTCGACGAGCTCGCCAGGCACGAGGCGCACATCCGCGAGGCCTACGAGGAGCTCCTGGAAGCCCACGAGGCGTCGGTCACCGTGTTGCGCCGCAGCGAACGCACGCAACGTACGCTGCTGCAGAACCTGCCCGACCTGGTGGTGGTGGTGAACCGCGACGGCTGGGTGGTGGACGTCACCGGCAGCGCCACCCACGCGCTGTATCAGCCGTTCCGGGCCGCGCTCGGGCATCGGCTCGAGTCGGCCTCGATTCCCGGCTCGTCGCCTGACCTCGCCGAGCGGCTCTGGCGCGATGCCCACGACGCGCTCGAGCACGGCACGTGCCGCGTGTACGAGTTCTCGCTCTCCAGCGTTCCCGATCGCCGGCACTTCGAGTGGCGCACCGACCGCATCGATGCCGGGAGCGCCCTCTGCGTGGCCCGCGACATCACCGAGCGCCGCGACCTCGAGCTGCAGCTGGTGCTGGCGGACCGCATGGCGTCCATCGGCATGCTGGCCGCCGGCGTGGCGCACGAGATCAACAACCCGCTGGCGTACCTTCTGGCCACGGCCGAGGTGGCCTCGCGCGAGCTGGCGTCGGGCGAGGCGAGCCGCGAGCAGATGCTGGGCTGGATGCGCAGCATCCGCGAGGGGGCCGAGCGCATTCGCGACGTCGTGGCCGAGTTCCGCACCGTCACCCGGCCCGACCCGCCCGAGGCGAGACCGGTCGACGTGAACGCGCTCCTCGACAGCGTCGTCAGGGTGTGCGACCACCAGGTGAGCCACCGGGCGAGCATCGTGCGCCGATACGGCGAGGTGCCGCCGGTGCGCGGGCTCGAGGCGCGGCTGGCCCAGGCGTTCTCGAACCTGCTCCTCAACGCGGCGCAGGCGTTCCCGGCGAACGACCCGGCCAGGAACGTCATCGAGCTGGTCACCTCGCTGCACCGTGAGGGCGTGGCCGTCGAGGTGCGCGACACCGGCCAGGGCATCGCGCCCGAGGTGCTGCCGCGCATCTTCGATCCGTTCTTCACCACCAAGCCGACCTCGGGCGGCACCGGGCTGGGGCTGTCCATCGCGCTGAGAATCGTCGCCGACCACCGCGGGCGCATCGAGGTGGAGACCGAGCGGGGAAAGGGCTCGCTGTTCCGGGTGGTGCTTCCCGCCGCGGCCGCGGAGCAGGCAAAGGCAGTGCTCGCCCCCGCGGCGACGAACGGGCGTGCCCGGCGCAAGCTGCTCATCGTCGACGACCAGCCGCGGGTGGCCGAGAGCGTGAAGATGCTGCTCTCGGACGACGACGTCTCCACCGCCCACAGCGGTGCCGAGGCCATCTCGAAGGCCCTGGCCGAGCGCTTCGACGTGGTGCTGTGCGACCTGATGATGCCGGGCATCGACGGCATCGAGGTGTACCGCCGCATTCGCGAGGCGAGGCCCGGGCTCGAGAAGCGCATCGTCTTCATGACCGGCGGCGCGTTCACGCCCGAGGCGAGGGCCTTCCTCGAGTCGGTGCCCAACCCCCGGCTGGAGAAGCCGTTCACGTTCGAGCAGCTCGATGGGACGCTGGCCAAAGCCGCGGAGGAGGCGCGAGACGAATGAAGCGGGTGGTGATCGCCGGCGCCGGCCTGGCCGGGCTCGTGCTGGCGAGGCTCCTCGCCGAGCGGGGCTGTCAGGTGACGGTGCTCGAGTCGTCGGCGCGCGCCGGGGGCAAGGCGGGCGCAGATCTCGAGGCCGGCGTGCTCCGCGAGCACGGCTACCACATCTTCCCGCCGTGGTACGTGAACACCCGTGCGCTGCTCGTGGACCTCGGCGTGAAGCTCATCGACTTCGATCGGTGGCACTATTTGCGCGAGGGCGAGCGCGATCGGCCCATCACCGTGCAGGTGCCGCGGTCTTTGCCCACGCTGGTGCAGGCGCTCGGAGCGGGCCTCTTCCCCTGGTACGAGGCGCTGCTCTACGGCTATCTGGCGGTGGACACGCTGGGCGAGCCGATGTCCTACGCCCGCGTGCTCGACCAGGTGAGCCGCATCGGGCTGATGCGCAGCCGCTGGTACGTCACCAAGAGCATGCCCGCGTTCGAGCAGGAAAACCTGCTCAAGGCCAGCGCCATCCCCGCGCACGACATGTCGGCGATGACGGTGAAGCTCGTCGTCTCGCACTGGGTGCGCGCGCCGCTTCCGTTCCTCTCGATTCTGCCGGGCGATCTGCAGACGACGTTCATCGAGCCGCTGCTCGCGAAGCTGCGTGCAGCGGGCGCCGAGGTGCGGCTGAACGAGCCGGTCGAGCGCGTCGAGGCCGGTTCGGGGCGGATCTCCGCGTTGGTGACGCGGACGCCGTCGGGAGCCGTGGGACGGTACACGGGCGATGCGTTCGTCCTCACCACGCCGCTCGAGGTGACGCGGCAGATCATCGGCGGCGACGTGCAAGCGCTCGATCCCGACCTGGGGCGCTTCGAGTGGCTGGAGAGCGCTCCGATGGCCTCGCTCCACCTCGACCTCGACCGGCGGCTTTCGTGGGCGCCGCGCGAGCACGTCGTCTTCCGCGGCGGCCGCTACGGCCTGTCGTTCATCGACCTGGCGCATCACTGGCCGGGCCTGGTGAACAGCAGCCTTTCGTTCATCGCCTCGAGCTTCTTGCCGCTGCGCGACCTTTTCCCCGACGAGCAGTACGAGGCGCTGCTCGGAGAAATCCGTCGCTACATGCACCTGCCCGCGTCGTGGATCGTGCGGCACTCGCTCAAGCCGAACGTCCAGACGCCGCTGTTCATCAACACCGTCGGCGCGTGGCCCAACCGGGCCGAGCCGAAGTCGCGCACGGTGCCCAACCTCTACTTCGCGGGCGACTGGGCGCAGAACCCGATCGACCTCGCGTGCATGGAGGGGGCGATCTGCTCGGCGATGCTCACCGCGCGGAAGGTCGGCGACGACCTCGGCATCTTCGGGTTGCCCGAGCCCGAGATTCCCAAGCGGTACCCCGAGTGGCTGTTCCGCGTCGCCCGGCGGCTGCTCGCTCCGGCGGTGGTGCCGCTGTGGCTCTACGCCCGGTTGAAGGATGCGCTCCGGTGATCGCGGCCGTGCCGGAGCTCGCGTCGGCCGTCACTGATGATGCCGCCATGCGTCCCATGGATCAGGAGACGGCTGAAACCGTGTCGTTCCTATCGTCTGTGCTGCCGAAGCGCGCCGGCGCGCATCCTGGAGGTCGGTTGCGGCAGCGGCCAGGTGACGGCACGGCTCATCGGCCTGGGCTACGGGGTCACCGCCATCGACGTCTGTGGAAGGTGCGGGGCGGCCGGGCGATGAATCCGCGCCAACACCCGGTTGAACGACGCCCTCGGACGGTGAGCCTCATCCGGCGCTACCGCTACATGTCTGTGGTCGAAAATTTGCGGGCCGGCCCGACCGGCCTTCTGATGGCCCCGGAAGCGCTTTCGCACGAAATTTCATGGGGTTCGGCCGAACCAGGAACCGCCGCCGGGCCGACGCGGAGAGGCGCGAGCAGTCGGCGCATGCGCTCTTGCGCGCGTTGGGCTCGTGTCTGCTCGGGCTTGCGGTGTGTGCCGCGTTGGGCGGGGGCGCCTTCCTTTCGTACCGCTGGGCGCTGAGCTCCCCGACGTTCGCGGTGAAGCGGCTGTCGGTCTCGGGGAACGAGCGCGCCGTAGGCGCCGAGCTGCTCAAGCTGGCCGGCCTGCAGGTCGGGCAGAACCTGCTGGCGCTGGACGTCGACGCCGCCGAACGTGCCATCGCGGCGCACCCGTGGGTCGCGCGCGCCCGCATCGACCGGCGCTGGCCCGACGGGCTCTCGGTGCAAGTCGTCGAGCGCGTGCCCGCAGCCATCGTGTCGCTGGGCGATCTGTACCTGCTCGACGACGACGGCGAGCCCTTCAAGAAGCTGCAGGCGCTCGACCGTGTGGACCTGCCGGTGGTGACCGGCGTCGAGCGCGACGAGTACGTGCGCGCGCCCAAGGAGACCAGCCGGCGCATCGCCGCGGCGCTGAAGGTCGCGCGGGAGTATTCCGAGTCGGCGAAGGGCGGCAAAGCGCTCTCCGAGGTGCGGCTCGAGGGCAACGGCGTGGCGCTGGTGACGGGCGATGGGGTCGAAATTCGCCTGGGGGAAGGCGAGGTGCGGCCCAAGCTCGAACGGCTCGCGGCGGTGCGGGCCGAGCTGGCCCGGCGGGGCCTGGTCGCCGAGGTGATTCACCTCGACAACCGCGCCCGGCCCGCCTGGGTCACGGTCAAGGTTTCGGCTCCTGTGTCCGAAAGGAGGGAGCCGAAATAGGAGCTCCGCGCGCGAGAGCGGCGGAGCGGGAGGGACGCACATGAACAAGCAGAAGGGCGGCGAGGTCATCGTCGGCCTGGACATCGGCACGACGAAGATCTGCGCCATCGTCGGCGAGCTGACCGACGCGGGCATCGACATCATCGGCATCGGCACCCACCCGTCGAAGGGGTTGCGCAAGGGGGTGGTGGTGAACATCGAGGCCACGGTGGCCTCGATTCGCCGGGCCATCGAGGAGGCCGAGCTGATGGCAGGCGTGGAGATCAGCCACGTCTACACCGGCATCGCGGGCGGCCACATCAAGGGCTTCAACAGCCAGGGCATCGTGGCGGTGAAGGACAAGGAGGTCCGCGAGGCCGACATCGCCCGCGTCATCGACGCGGCCAAGGCGGTGGCGATTCCGCTGGACCGCGAGGTCATCCACGTGCTCCCGCAGGAGTTCATCATCGACGACCAGGGCGGCATCAAGGAGCCGCTGGGCATGGCCGGCGTCCGCCTCGAGGCGAAGGTGCACATCGTCACGGGCGCGGTGAGCTCGGCGCAGAACATCGTGAAGTGCGCCAACCGCACCGGGCTGAACGTGGCCGACATCGTGTTGCAGCCGTTGGCTTCGAGCGAGGCCGTCTTGTCGGAGGACGAGAAGGAGCTCGGCGTCTGCCTCGTCGACATCGGCGGCGGCACCACCGACATCGCCATCTTCTCCGGCGGGTCGATCGTCCACACCGCGGTCATCGCGCTGGGCGGCAACAACCTGACCTCGGACATCGCCATCGGCCTGCGCACGCCCGCGCACGAGGCCGAGCGAATCAAGCAGAAGTACGGCTGCTGCCTGCCGGCGATGGTGAACAAGGACGAGACCATCGAGGTGCCCTCGGTGGGCGGCCGCCAGCCGCGCGTCCTGGGCCGGCAGATCCTCTGCGAGATCCTCGAGCCGCGCGTGGAGGAGATCTTCCAGCTCGTGCAGCGCGAGGTGCAGAAGTGCGGCTACGAGGACCTGCTCGCCTCGGGCGTGGTCATCACCGGCGGCTCGACGCTGCTCGCGGGCATGCCAGAGCTGGCCGAGGAGGTGCTGGGGCTGCCGGTGCGCCGCGGCATGCCGCGAGGCATCGGGGGCCTGGTCGACGTGGTGAAGAGCCCGATGTACGCGACCGGCGTGGGCCTCGTCGTCTACGGCGCCAAGCACCAGGACCGGCGGATGTTCCGCATCCGCGAGGAGAACGTCTACAAGAAGGTCAAGGGCCGCATGCGCGAGTGGCTGGAGGAGATCTTCTGACGCGCGGCGGGCCGCTACAGCCCCGTAGCCGAAAACTTGCGAGATCGCCGGGCGGCGGGAACATGGCCCTCGGCGCGAAAGGAAATCCATGGACTCTTTCGAGCAGAACAAGCAGGCGGCGAAGATTCGCGTCGTCGGCGTGGGCGGCGGCGGCTGCAACGCCGTCAACACCATGATCTCTTCGGCGCTCGAGCGGGTGGATTTCATCGCCTGCAACACCGACATCCAGGCCCTGGCGGCCAACAAGGCTCCCATCAAGATCCAGATCGGCAGCCAGCTCACCAAGGGCCTGGGGGCCGGCGCCAACCCGGAGATGGGCCGCGAGGCGGCGCTCGAGTCGAAGGACGAGATCGCCTCTCACCTCGAGGGCGCCGACATGGTGTTCGTCACCGCCGGCATGGGCGGCGGCACCGGCACCGGCGCGGCCCCGGTCATCGCCGACATCGCCAAGAGCCTCGGCTGCCTCACCGTGGGCGTGGTCACCAAGCCCTTCCTCTTCGAGGGCAACAAGCGCCGCAAGCAGGCCGAGCAGGGCATCGTCGAGCTCAAGGCCGCGGTGGACACGCTCATCACCATTCCCAACCAGCGGCTGCTCTCGCTCTCGAGCGAGCCGATGCCGCTGCTCGAGACGTTCAAGCGCGCCGACGAGGTGCTGCTCAACGCCGTGCAGGGCATCTCGGACCTCATCCAGTACCACGGCTACATCAACGTCGACTTCGCCGACGTGAAGACCATCATGTCGGACAAGGGCCTGGCGCTGATGGGCACCGGTCGGGCCACCGGCGAGAAGCGCGCGCTGGCCGCCATGCAGCAGGCCATCTCGAGCCCGTTGCTCGAGGACGTCACCATCGATGGCGCCACCGGGCTCCTCATCAACATCACCGGCGGCCGCGACATGACGCTGCAGGAGGTCAACGAGGCGCTCACGCTGGTGCACGACGCTGCCGACCCCGAGGCGGAGATCATCTTCGGCTCGCTCATCGACGAGAACGTGCGCGACGAGGTGAAGATCACCATCATCGCCACCGGCTTCGTGCACCGCGAGGTGCGGGTCCGCCCGCCGGTGACGCAGCCGGTACAGGTGCCGCTCATCGGCCGCCCGCAGCCGTCGCAGCCGCCGGTGCGAGAGGAGGTCGCCTCGCTCGTACCGGCCAAGGCGGGTGTGCGCACCGTGACCGGGGAAGTGCGGCCGGCTGGCCGCCAGGCGGTGCTCCGCGAGGCCAGCCTGCCGGTGGACGAGGATCAGTACGACATCCCCACGTTCCTCCGCCGGCAGGGTCAGACCGAAATGCCCTGACCGACCCGTAAACGTTCCCGTTCCCGCTCCCGGTAGTTGAGCTTGAAGTCTCTCGAGTTCAACGGCCGGGAACGGGAACGGGAACGGGAACGGGAAGGGGGAGGGGGAGGGGAAGTGAATCAGTCGGTGAGCCCCGCGGTCCGGTAACGGAACATTCTCTGCCGGTGCGTCGAGCCGTCGAGCACGCGGAAGAGGTGGCCGCGGAAGACCATCAGCACGTGGAGCAGCGCTCTGAGCCCGACCAGCCCGACCAGTGTCAGCGGCCCGAGACGCGACACCACGTTCCGCAAAAGCCACCAGCCCGCGCCGATGAGCAACAGGTTGGGGATGAACCACTCGATCCAGTTGTCCTGGATGAAGCGGATGGACCGCTGAATCGTCTCCAAGCCGTTGCGCGTGCCGCGCACGTAGATGACCTCGGGCGCGGGGTTGAGCAGCACCAGCTCGAGCAGCGTCACCGCGAGGAAGATCATCTCCGCGCGCGGGTGCCGGCCCACCGCCAGGCCGAGCACCAGCTCGACGATCCACAACACGAAGCCCAAATTCAGCACCGACCAGAAGTAGGCGCCGATGCTGGTGCGGAGCTCGCGGATGGAGACCCGGCTGTGCGCCACCACCTCGCCGACGAAGTACAGATAGCAGCTGATGGCGGCGGCCTGCACCAGCACGTAGACGAAGCCCGCCGCGAAACCCAGCGGAGCCAAGAGCCCGCGGACGAGCTCGAGCGCCGGCCACAGCGCCATCGGCAACAGCAGCGTCCAGGCGTTGCGCTGCAGCCCCTTGAACGCCTTGGCGACACAGTCGCCGTACAGCCGCAGGTACGCCAGCACCACCTTCACGGCGTCACTCGCCCATCAAGCGCGCCAGGTACTGGCCGGTGCGGCTGGTGAGCTCGTTGGTGCGGTCGAGCAGCTCGTCGAGCTCGCGGAACACCGCGTCGACCTGCGCCGGCTTCCTCGGCGCGGGCACGTCGCCGTCGCGGCCCAACCGGTGGAGCAGCTTCAGCACCCTGAGCAGGTGCTGGTGCGCGAGCAGAAGGTCGCGGCCGGCGTTGGCGCCCTCGTGCGAGAAGAGCGCGCCGGTGGTGTACAGCCGCCCGATGGCCCGCCGGTTGGCCTCGACCACCTGGGCGATCCTGCGCCGGTACGCGGCCAGCTTGCGCACCGCCCGCGCCTCGGCGAGGTCGACGACTTCGGCGAGCCTTCGATGCTTTTTACGCACGGCGGCACCCTAACCGGAACGCGCAAGCGAGTCGAGCGGAGTCGAGCGGTTCGGGCCTTGCCCCCCACTTTTCAGGTACCGGCTGCCGGCCGGGCATTGGCGGCGATGACAAGGAAAGTCGGCGCAGCATGTCCATCACTCGCTCGATGGTCATCTTCTGCTCCACCCGCTGCTCGAATCAAACCATTCTTTCCAGGTGCTTTTTCGGTGATCATGGTGCTCGATTCACGCATCTAACACTACTGCGTTGAGAGGCCGGTCTCCTGATCGAGGACGTCGTGGCGGGCCTGAATATCGGCCTGGGATGTCGATCGGA
>FWPU01012885.1_pt1 | contig 10854 bp, 8 predicted proteins | sample 2228361 | NCBI WGS metagenome assembly FWPU01 (sample SAMEA103939777, study PRJEB20133) | metagenome | reverse complement strand
GGCCCAATATGGGATCTGGCGGAGACTGGGCCTGGCCGATCCTAAGCCGTGGCGCCGCGCCGACATCGCGTTGGCCGCCTTTTTGCTTGTACTGGTTGCGAGCACCCTGGCGCATGACTGGCGGGCCGACGATTACCAACCCGTGGCACGGCTGGTGTTTTTCTACCTGTTGCCGGCGGGCCTGTACTGGGTGGCCAGGCAGGCACCGATCAGTTCTGGAAACACGCGGCTGGTGGTGTTGAGCTGGTCGGTCCTGGGGGTGTATTTGGCAGCGACGGCCGTGGCCGAGGCGACCGGCCAGTACACTTTCGTCTTTCCGCGCTACATCGCGTCGCAGGAGTATCCAGAGTTTTTGGGCCGGGGCCGTGGCCCGCTGCTCAACCCGGTGGGCAACGGCATTCTGATGGGGACGGGTCTGGCGGCCGTGATCCTGGGGTGGCCTGGCGCTGGCCGCTGGGGCAAGCTGGCGAGGGTGGCCGCGGTCGGCGTGATCGCCGCGGGCCTGGGGGCCACCCTGACCCGCAGCGTGTGGATGGCTGGCGCGGCCACGGGGGTGCTGGTCGTGGGGCTTATGGCCCCTAAAGCGTGGCGCGGGGCGCTGGCCGTTGGCGTGGTCGCCGCAGTGCTTGTGGCGGCCGCCTGCGGCCAGCGGCTGATCGCTTTCCAGCGAGACCGAGGCCTCTCCGAGCGCGAAACCGCCGAATCGGTGCAACTCCGCCCCATCCTGGTCGAAATCGCCTGGCGCATGTTCTGCGATTCCCCGCTGGTCGGCTGCGGCTTCGGCCAGTACTTGCACGAAAACCGGTACTACCTGGCCGACCGCACGTCCGAACGCCCCTTGGAAAAAGCTCGGCCGTATGTACAACACAATCTGCTGTTAAGCCTTCTGGTGGAAACCGGGCTTTTGGGCGCGGGCCTTCTGCTGCTGGTATTGGGGTTGTGGCTGCGCGATGCGTGGCATACGTGGCGGGCGGATCATGCCCCGCCCTGGGCCCGGCAAGGGGCACTGCTGTTTATGGCGCTGGGGATCAATTACATGGTCAATGGCCTGTTCCACGAAGTATCGCTGATCCCCATGGTCAACGCGGCGATGTTTTTTGGCGCGGGCATGAACGCCGCTTGCGCGGCCAGGATGCCAGCCGGCCTGGTGGCCTCGCCCTGTTTGCAAGCTGGGTCGGGCGGGGGGTAGCGGGGCGCAAAGACATGCCCGAAGGGCCGCGCTCCGTCGGGGCCGACCCAAGCCAGGCCCGTCGGCGACTGCGGCGATTCCGCGTGCGGACTTCCTGGCGTGTTGGCGATTGCGTTTGCAGCCGGCAGCGCCTGGCGCGGCAGGCACTCCTATCAGGGCGGTTCAGTCCTCGCTGCGCACGCTGAACTCCAGCTTCCACCGCCCAGTGGTCTGCGTACTGTGGCACCACAGTTCCAGCATGCCCAGTTCCGTCACTTTGGAATGGAAGCGCACGGGGACGTAGTCTTCCAGGATTTTTTCGTCCCGGGGAAGCGTGGTTTCCATCGAGGCGGTTTCCTGGAGTTCGTCGTCGGTCCAGTGGTCCAAAACGTCGCCGGGGCGGTCTTGTTTGCGGATCGACGAACTGAAAAAGCGGAAGTGGGCCGGTTCGCCGACGACCAGGCCAATCTCCTCGCTGGGCACGTCGGTTTCGGTCCCTTCTTCCATGCCGATAGGGACGACGCACAGGGCCCGCAAGGGGCGCGGGGCCCCGGGGACAGCCGGTCCGGCGGTCTCGATCCCCACGTAATAGGCCCGGGCCGTGCCGCCACGGATTCGCATGCCGCCGTGCTGTTTGACCCACCCGTAGTAGGCGGCGCCGCGAGCCACCGCATGATCCAGATCGGGCGCGCCGTGGAGTGGCTCAGGAGGGGGCTGGCCGGGAAACCACGTGCCTAGCACCTCCAGCAAGCGGCGGCGAAGGGCCTCGGCCTTGAAGACGCCGCCGTTGAACAGCACGTGGGTCGGCCGGGCCGCTGTGCCAGAGTCGCCGTGGGCCGACAGGAACGCCGCCAGGTGACGGGTGATGGCCGTGTCGGTTTCGAACGGCAGCCCCAGCTCGCGAAAACCGGAAGCCACGCGGCGTGCGGGCCGATCGGCCAGTGCCGCGAACGGAAAGAAGCCGTCCACAAGCAAGCCAGCCACGATCTGCCGGTCCACGTCGATCGAGACGGTGCCGCCCACCAGCCGGGTCCCCCGGCCGAGGATGGTCATGGTGTGCGTTTCAGGCCCGTCGGGCGAAAGGAGGGTCTCCTTGGCGGTGCGGCAGGCATGCCACAGGGCCACCGATTGCCAGGGGTCCAGCTTGACCCCTTTTTCGGCGAACAGGCCGGCCATGCGGTGCGCCAGGGCCAGGTCCATATTGTCGCCGCCCACCAGGAGGTGGTTCCCGACCGCGAGGCGGTCGAGGAACAGCTCGCCGTTTTCCTCGGCCACGCCCACCAGGGTGAGATCGGTGGTCCCACCCCCCACGTCGCAGACCAGCACCGTATCGCCTACGCGAAGCCGTTTTCGCCACCGGTCGCCCATCTCGGCCAGCCAGGCGTACACCGCGGCCTGGGGCTCTTCGAGCAAGACCACGGTTTCGGGCAGACCGGCGGCCAGGGCGGCCTCGCGGGTCAGCTCCCGAGCACTGGCGTCGAACGAGGCTGGGACCGTGAGGACGACGATTTGTTCGGCCAGGGGGGCATCGGGAAAGGCGGCGTGCCAGGCCGCCGCCACATGTTCCAAATACCGCTGCGACGCCAGCACGGGCGAGATGCGGGGCACATCGGGCGGGGCATTCCAGGGGAGGATGGGCTGGCGGCGGTCCACCCGGCTGTAGGCCAGCCACGACTTGGCCGCCCCCACGACGCGTTGGGGTGCCTCGGCCGCCTGGCGTCGGGCCCACTCGCCTACGACGTGCCCCTGGCCACGCTCCCAGGGCAGGTCGTAGGCCCCGCTTTGTTGCTCCGCCTCGGGCACCAGGTAGAGGAACGAAGGGAGCATGGTGCGCGACTCGACCGTGCCCACCGCTACGATCTGCGGTATGGGCAGCAGTTGAATCGGCGGCCGCTCCGGATCTACAGGCACATACGCCACGACGGTATTCGTAGTGCCAAGGTCGATGCCGACGATGTATCGAGGGGCCATGGCCGATCAGCGGTTGCGATCCTTCGGGCGTTCGGGTGGGCCTGCGCCGTCGGGCAGGGTGCCGCGGGCAGAAGAGTCCGCACCCTGGGGCGGTCGCGGCCGGGCCGGCCGGGTGGCACGGTTCAAATCTCCACCTCCACAGGCGCCACGACGCGCAGCGACGGCTCGCTGCCCGACCATGACGGCAGTTCGCAGCGCGTGGCCTCCCAGCCGGGATGCACCAGCCGGCCGCGGTACGGGGGCGAACCGGTCACGTTGCCGGTAAGCCGGTACCGGCCGGGGTCATATCCGGTAGGCACTTCCACCATCGAGCCTTCTTCCTGGGCCACGATGGGAGCCAGGCCGAAAAACCGTTCCAATACCGCCCCGCAGTCGCGGTGGATGTCGCGGGCGGCGGCGGCCACCTGGGCATCGCTGTAGCCTGCCAAGGGTTCTTTGATGAAATCCACGAAGCGGGCTTCACGCTGGAGGGCTGCCAGCAGGGTCAGCGCTTCGCTCCGCGCCGGGCGGCGAGGTTCCGGCTTGGGTTTGGCTGCGGGCTTGGCCTCCTGGGCTGCCGCCGCAGCCGGCGCCGGCCCCTCCGGCTGCGGAAGGGCGCGGCGGGCCAGGATCTCCGCCTCCATCTTGCGGGCCATCGCACCGCTCGCCAACGCCAGCCAAAACACCCGCAAGGCGATCCAAATCCGCCGCATTGCAGCACCTTCGATGCCAACAGGCCCCCAGCCGGTGGGCCTCTTTGCCCGCAAACCTCCACCACACGAAGTAAAACGGTTCCGCTCGGCGTTTGTCAACCGTCCCGCAGCCCCGCCGCGTGCCCAATCGCAAGGGGCCAATCCCCAAGCCCCGAGCCGACACCGCCAGGTGCCCGCGGCAAGCTTGCGGCTCGTGCGGCCCGTGTGTTCGCGGCGTGCTACGGCTGTGGCTTTGGCGATTGACACCGCGGTGCAATTCCCCATAATAGGCCCCAGTTACCAGGTTGCGCTTGCCGGCATTCGGGGGAGCGTTTGTCGGAGCGGCGATTGGGCCGATTGGCGGACGGGTGTGGCCATGTGGGGGCACAAACGAACCGACGTGTTGGTCATCGGTGCGGGTCCGGTTGGGCTTTTGGCGGCTCTGGTTCTTGCCAAGCGCGGCGTAGCCATTCGGATTGTCGATCGCGAGTGGCGGACCGGTGCCCACAGCTATGCTTTGTTGCTTCACAGCCGCTCGGTGCGGCTTTTGGAAGAGCTTGGGCTTCGCGAGGCGGTGCTGCAGGGGGCCGTGCCCCTGCGGCGAGTCGGCTTTTACGATTCGAGCGGCTGCCGCGCGGTGCTGGACCTGGACGGACTTCCGGGCGACTTGCCCCTGCCGGTCGTGCTCCGGCAGGACGCGCTGGAAGCCGCTTTGGAAAACGCGCTTTCGGCCCTGGAGGTGTCGGTGCACTGGAACCATGAAGTCGCGGCCCTCACACCCGAGGCCGACGGCGTCCGCGTCACCCTGCACCGCCTGGAAAAAGAGAGCGTGGGCTATGCGGCGCTGCACACCGAGTGGGTCGTGGCAGCGACCAGGGAGCTGAAAGTCCCCTGGGTCGTGGCGGCCGACGGGCATCGCTCGCAAGCCCGGCGGGCTTTGGGAATCGAGTTCATCGAAACCGGACCGCCCCAGCACTTCGGCGTGTTCGAGTTCCGGACCTCAGCCTGCCTCGAGCCGGAGATGTGCGTGGTGCTGGATGGCCAGGGCCTGGCCGCCGCGTGGCCCCTGGCCGGCGGCTTTTGCCGCTGGAGCTTCGAATTGCCCCACCTCCAGCCGCCCGAAGAAAGCCGCGAGAAGCAGCGCCTGGCCGTTCAAATCGGCACGGCGCTCTTTCCCACACTGGCCGAAGAAGAACTCGGCTCGCTCTTGCGCCGCCGCGCCCCCTGGTTCACCGGAACTGTCGACGAAGTGCGGTGGCGGATTGCCGTGCGATTTGGACGCCGACTGGCCAGCCTCTTCGGCCGGGACCGCGTGTGGCTGGCAGGGGACGCTGCCCATCTGGCCGGTCCCGTGGGCGCACACAGCATGAACGTCGGCCTTTTGGAAGCCCGCCAGCTCGCCGACGCCCTCGCAGGCATCCTTGCCGGAACCGAATCGCCCGCCTGCCTGGACGAGTACAACCGCCGGCAACTGGCTTGGTGGCGATTCCTGTTGGGGCTGGAAAACGGGCTTAGGCCCTCAGCCGCCTGCGATCCCTGGGTGGCCAGCCAGTGCCCCCAGATCCTGGGGTGTTTGCCCGCCTCGGGCGACGAACTTGCCATCCTGGCTGCGCGCATCGGTCTGGAGGTGGCCAGTTGAGGGGTCTCCACTGGACCGCTGAGCGGTCCCCACTCGACCGCCGCCAGGTGACGAAGCAACGGCCCAAACCGTCCTCCGTGCAAAGCAGACGCCCGGCTTCTACAATGGGCCGAACCGCGTAAGCTCCCGGCCGGTTCAGCGCGGGCCGGCCTCATGAGGTTTTCTTCCGGCATACGTTTCCGCCTCAAGGAGTTGTTGCATGGTCGATGAGCTGTTTTCGGTCGAAGGTCAGGTGGTGTTGGTTTCCGGAGCCAGCCGGGGCATCGGCCGGGCCATCGCCCAGGGCTTTGCCCAGCGTGGGGCCCAGGTGGTCATCACCGGCCGGGTCGCCGAAACGCTAAACCGCACCGCCCAGGAAATCGCCCCTTTCGGCGGCACGGTGGAGCCGATCGTCTGCGACGCCTCGGAGGCCAAGGCCCTCCAGCGCCTGGCCGACGAGGTCGTGGCTAAGTTCGGCCGGATCGACACCCTGGTCAATTGCGCTGGCGTCAATAAGCGCATGCGCATCGAGGACTACGACGAGGCCACCTACGACTACATCACGAACATCAACATCCGAGGGGCGTTTTTCCTGGCCACGGCCGTGGGACGACATATGATCCGCGCCGGCCGGGGCTCGATCATCAATATCGACTCGCTCAACAGCCAGCGACCTTTAAAGTACGTGGGCCCCTATGCCATGAGCAAGGCTGCCATGAGCAGCATGACCCGCAGCATGGCCATGGAATGGGGCCCGTACGGCGTTCGAGTGAACGCCGTGGCCCCCGGTTTCACCCTCACCGACCTCACCCGGCCGCTCTGGAAAGACGAGAACCTCGACCGCTGGCGGCGCCAGAACACCCCGCTCCGCCGCCCCGGGACACCCGAAGAAGGCATGGGCTACCCGGAAGACATGGTTGGGGTTTCGATCTTTCTGGCCTCCAAGGCCGCGTCGTTCATCACCGGTCAGGTGATTTACGTCGATGGAGGCACGACGTGCGGCCTGTTCTGGCCGCTGGTGGTCTGAGGCCAATGGCCGCCAGGTTGTGTCTGAAAAACCGGTTTCTCTAAGCTTGCGCAGCCAGGCGCACGAGAAACGCCACGTTCTCGCACGCCGCCAAAACACTCGGTCGCCCTCTCAAAACAAAAAAGCAGGGTGCGTGCTTTGCATGCGCACAGCCCGGCTAGAGGATGCGGACTTTTTCAGGGAGCTTCGAGGCGTGTGCATGGCCACCGGCTTCGCAAAGGACGCGCAAGATGGCGCTTCGCTACGCCGATTGAGGCGTCCTGATGCCCTTGCGAGGGCGATGGCTGCCGCCTTGTTTGGTCCTCTCTTTGTCGAGGCCGAGCAGTCGCCGCAATACGGAATTTGGCGTGTCCTCGATGGCCCTTGCCTTCTTTTGGGGCGCTTCCCACACCTCCTCGTCGATGCGGATCGATCTCACACGACATTTCGCTTCGAGCTGGCCACAGGATCGCCCTGCGTATCCGGTAGCAATTGTGGCAAGTGTTTGGATTGTATCAAAACGGCGGGATGTGCGGCCTCTGGGCCAGCCGCGGCTGTGGGTGGGGGTGGCAGGGCCACTTGGCGCCAGCGAGGGCTGGCCGCGTGGCCAATCGCTCATCGTGGCCTTTTGCCGCGCGGCTGAAGGGTCACCGGGGCTTGTGCCGTCCGGCTCTGGAGCAGCCGTGGGGCAGGACTAGCTTGCCAAGCGAGCGCCAAGCCACCGGCGGAACTGTCTGCCCAGGGTCGCTGGCCGTGTGGTTGCAACCGCAGGGGCCGAAAGGGATTGATGAGAGTGCAAGCGGGCTGGCGGAGCGTGGCGTGGCGGTCCGTGGCATCGCCCGGCCAAACCATCAAGGCCCATCGCAAGGCCGAAAGCCCCGCAAGGGTTTCATCGCGGTACCCCTTCGGCGATTGCGGCGCGCCTACCGGCCGAATAACGGCAATGTTCGGCGGGCTCGCTCCGGTTCCGGAGCGGGTTTTTGGAACTCCCGGGGCCGGCCCCCCACCACCTCTGGGGCGATGTCCGGGTCAGGATATGGATCGAATCGCTCTGCGCGCTTTTGCTGGTACGCCGCCGGGCCCGGGTGGAACCAGTTGGGCCGGCCCATCCCGGCACATCCGCCGGCAGCCGCGGCCAGCAAGCCGATAAGACACACACTTTGCCAGGGCCTTGCCATGGGGAATCTCCGTGCCGGGTTGGGCAGCGGCCCAGCGGTTGCCTATTGCCAGGGTTCACGCCGACAGGACGCAGCAATCCTCGTACCGGAAGTTTCAGGCCGATTATAGTGGGGCCAACCTTGCGCCAGGAAGCGGGTTTGGCAAAGGGATTTTTCCCCCTTTTGGCGGGACCATGTGACCCACTTGACTTACCGGCCCTGGGTCGGGGCCGGTACCGGTTTCTGAGCTGGGCGCCTCCAGCGGTTGGGCCCAGTGCGTTTCCCCGCATGCCGAATGTCCAACCCTTTATCTTATCTGGCGCCCGCAGTAAAGCATCGTTGAACCGCAGGTTAGTTCTAAACCTTTTGCCAAAAAGATGTTGCCGTTCCCAATCCGCAAACCATGTGGGCCCCGCAAGGCGAATCGCTGGAGTGGGCGTTTACGGCAGAAAGGCATCCAACAGGATTGCCGGTTGCGAGGACCGTGCGAAGGCTGCCACACCCCCACAAGATGCGGGCAGCACTATCGAGTCGCCCCGGCGGAGGGGAGTGCCGGATGGCTCTCCTTCGAGGGCTAACTCTCCCCCCAGGACGGTGAGGACGTGGCAGCGACCGTCTCCACCAAGTTCGGTACTCCACACCCGAACGCGGTCCAGGGTGAACTGGTCGCATTGGACCAGGCGTTCTCGCCCACCGTCCAATGGCCGCGGCTCCTGGGCCCGGACGGGGCCTTGTGGCAACCGCATGGACTGGATCGCCTGTTCGACGTGCAAGGCCCGAGGCTTGCCGTCGGGCCCAACCCGGCCCCAATCGTGCAGGCGGAACGTCAGGTCGCTAGGCGTCTGGATCTCCGCCACCAGCAGCCCCTCGCCCAGGGCGTGGACCGTCCCGGCAGGCAGCAGAAAACAGTCGCCCACCGCTGGCTCAATGGTATGGAGGCATTCCTCTAAATGCCCCTCGTTTAGGGCCCGAAGCAATCCATTGCTATCCAAAGGCCGAGACATGCCGGCCCATAGTCTCCCGCCGGGGTCGGCATGCACCACCACCCAGGCCTCGGTCTTGCCCGGGTCGTGTAACCCCATGCCTCGGGCGGCGTCGTCATCGGGATGGACCTGTACCGAGAGCCGCTGTCGGGCGTCGAGATACTTCAGGAGCAAGGGAAATCGTGGCCGGGGGTGGTGATGGCCCAAAAGGTCCTCGCCGCGGGTGCGGACCAATTCGCCCAACAAAACTTCTTTGAGGGGTCCCGCGGCCACGACCGATTGGCCAGCCGGATGGTCGGCAACCTCCCACGACTCGGCGAAGTCCTCGCCTGGCCCCAGTTGTCGGCCCAGGATCGTCGCGAATCGCCTCCCCCCCCAAAGGTACCGCTTATAGATGGGGATCAGCCGCAGCGGGTACAATGGAGGCGCCATTTCCAGTTCCTTCCTTGCTGGATTCCCCGAGATCTACCCAGACCATCCATCCGTATCAGTTTTCGGGCAGCGGGTCGAAAAGGCAAGCCAACCGGGGGGGGCGCCCGGTGGTCGGCCCGAAGCAGCCAGTCCGCCGTCGTTTGGAGCACCCGATTTCCCGTGTGGTACCCTTGGCAACCCGGCTGGCCGCAGGAGGGGCCAATCGGGTGTAACGCCGGCTCGAGGGGGCTGAGCCGAGCAAAGGGCACAGGGCAGCAGGGCGGGGGTTTTCCGGTGCGGGGCGCCTTTGGGCCGGTCCAGGGCATCCGCGGGGCCGGTCAACGAGTATACTAAGAAGGAGTTCGGCCTGTCGATCTCCTGCCTTGTGCCAACTCTGGGCATCTGACGCATGCATCGACCCAAGTACCAGTACGACGAAGACATTTTCAAAGACTCGACGATGACCTTCGGGGAGCACCTCGAAGAGCTGCGTCGCTGTCTGTTCAAGGCGGTGCTGGGCCTGATTGCAGGGGTCATCTTCGGGCTGTTCGTGGGCGGCCGGGTGGTGGAGGTGATCACCGCCCCACTTGCCAAGGCGCTGACGAGTTACTACCAGACCGATTCGTTAGAGCGCGTGGAGCGGGCGGCGGGAGAGGAAGGGGCATTGCGGGCCACACCCCAGCAGTATGCCAAGCTCATTTACGAGCACGGCATGATCAACGACGAGGTGTACATCGACCTGCGGGAACTGGCTGCCCAACTGCGGAGGCTGTACCCCGAGCAGTTCAAAGACCTGCCCGACCCGCAAGCCGAAGCTGCCGAAGTCCGGCCGAGCGACCTGGTGCCGGTGCTCCTGTGGCACCCGGTGGCCACCGATCCCCGCATTCAACCCAAGAGCCTCAAGCCGCACGAAAGCTTTATGATCTACCTCAAAGGGGCGCTTCTGGTGGGGGCAATTGTGGCCTGCCCGTGGGTGTTCTACCAGATATGGACCTTCGTGGCTGCCGGGCTGTATCCGCACGAGAAGCGTTACGTGAACATCTACCTGCCGTTCAGCGTGTTCCTGTTTCTGCTGGGCGTGTTGGTGGCGTACTATCTGGTGTTCGGCCCGGTGCTGGGGTTTTTGTTCCAGTTCAACCGGTGGCTGGGGATCACGCCGGACTTGCGGATCAGCGAGTGGCTGGGCTTTGTGCTGATGCTGCCGTTGGGGTTCGGCATCTCGTTCCAGTTGCCGCTGGTGATGCTGTTTTTGGAACGGATTGGGGTGTTCACGGTGCAGAATTACCTGGCGTACTGGCGGGTGGCGATCCTGGTGGTGTTCGTCCTGGCTGCTTTGTTTACGCCGCCCGACCCGTGGAGCATGTCGCTTTTGGCGTTGCCGCTAACCTTTTTGTACTTTGGGGGCATCCTTTTGTGCAAATGGATGCCGCGGGGGCCGGGGCTATTGCCCGTGGATTGAGGCTCCACGCCCACCTGAGCCGGGAAGGGCCGGCCGAAAGGGGCGGGCGAACATGCCTGGCGGGCGGGTTTGGAGCAGCGCCGCTGAGGGGTGGTGGTTTGAGGGGGGGGCTGCCATGCAGGGGGGGTCAGCCTGCTTCGCGGTACAGTCGGGGCATTTCTTCGACCGGTTCTGCTTCGCGGCGGAGCTTGATAGTCGCGCCGGGGGGCAGGCGCCTTTCCTGCGTGATGCCGCGGGTGGTGGTGGACAGGAACTGATAATACTGGGCCGCTAGCCCCTCGCAAAACTCTTCTTTCAAGCGGGCGAGGATTTCGTTCCAGCTCAGGCCGCTGCGATAGATGACGCGATAGGCATCCTTGAGGCGGCGGACCTCGGCCGCGCTGTAGCCTGCGCGGCGCAGGCCGATCTGG
>FWPU01012883.1_pt1 | contig 10856 bp, 10 predicted proteins | sample 2228361 | NCBI WGS metagenome assembly FWPU01 (sample SAMEA103939777, study PRJEB20133) | metagenome | reverse complement strand
GGACGCCCTGGCCGGGAGCCGGCAGGCCGGGAACGGCGAGCGCGAGGACGAGGGCCGCCAGGGCGAGCCAGCAGCGCATCGGGGCACCTCCGTTCACCGCCGGGGCGTGTCCAGCTTCCGCAGCGAGACCTGCCCCCGGCGGGCGAAGTCGATGGCCTCGCCGAGGATCCGGGCCGCCTCCTGGGGCGCGTGGAAGCCCGTCGAGTTCTCGGCCTCCACGAAGTCGACGTAGAACTGCGCCTGCCGCTGGAACGCCCGGGCCGCCGCCAGCGTCTGGTCGCCGGCGCCGGCGTCGCGGGCCGCCTGGAGGTCGGCGATGAGCTGCACCAGGGCGTCCACGGCCACGTGGCGCAGCCGCGCCGTCCGCTCCTGGATGGCCTGCACGCGCTCCCGCAGCTCGGCCTCCGGCCACCGGTGGCAGGTCTGGCAGGCGTTGCTGACGTTGAGCAGCGGGCTGCGGACGTGGTGGTCGCTGACCTTGAGGGCGCCCACGCGGGTGTAGGGCATGTGGCAGTCGGCGCAGGCCACGCCGGAGCGGGCGTGGATCCCCTGCATGAACATCTCGAACTCCGGGTGCTGGGCCTTGAGCACGGGGGCGCCGGTCAGGGCGTGGGTCCAGTCGCTGACGCGCTGGTCCTGGTAGTGGGCATAGATGTCGTCCACGCGGAGGCCCCGGTGCCAGGGGAAGACCAGGCGCCGGTCGGCGCCCTGGAAGTAGTACTCGACGTGGCACTGCGCGCAGACGAAGGTGCGCATCTCCTGGCGGGTGGCCGTCGCCACGTCGTAGTCGCGGACCCCCTGGGCCGCCTTGAGAGCCCGGATGCCCTCCACGAAGGCCGGCCGCGTGATGCGCAGCGCCATGGTCCCGGCGTCGTGGCAGTCGACACAGGCGACCGGGTGGGTGACGAGCTGCCGGGCCTCGGCCCACGGCATCCGGTTCATGCGCTCGAAGCCCCGCTGCAGGTCGCCGTCCCCGGCCCGCTTCATGGGGACGTAGGTCGAGGCGTGGCACTGCAGGCAGGTGCCGGGCTGCCGGGCGGCGATCTGCCGCTCGGTGTAGGTCTGGTCCTCCAGCATGTAGGCGTGGCCGCGCTCCTCGCGAAAGTCGCGGGCGAAGGCGTAGCCCGCCCACAGCGTCTTCAGGCGCGGGTCCTCCTCCAGGCGCGACTGGGCGACGATCGAGCGCGGGTCGGCCCGGGTCGGCGTGCGGGGCACCGCCTCGCTGCCGCCGTAGCGGGTGCGCACCTGGTCCACCGTGCGCCGGTAGCCGTCGTACTGCTGGGGGAAGTTCTTGCCCCACACCGCCGGATCCTCGGTGTCATCGGTCAGCTCGACGACCCGGTAGAAGGGGTTCCGCGCCTCCTGCCGGCGCTCCATGATGTTCACGAGCAGGGCGACGGCGCCCACGGCGGCCAGGGCCGCCGCCACGCCCACCACGATCAGCGCCCTCCACCCCCGGGGCCGCCGCCCGCGCGTCTCGTTCATCGCTCTCCTCGCCGGCCCCCCGCCCTCACCGCGGGTGCCCCACGTCATCATGGCAGCGGGTGCACTGCAGCGCGCCCTGCGCCCGGTGCCCCTCGATGGCCGCCGTCACCGCGGCATGGCACGCGCGGCAGGCGCCCTCGGTCACCGCCCGGTTGCGCGGCGTGATCCTGATGGGCTCGGGGAACCGGCCCGTCGTGAACGCCACCGAGTGCCAGAAGCCGTTGACGGCCTTCACGGCGTACTTGCCGAGCCGCCCGTGCGGCGTGTGGCAGTCGTTGCACGCGGCCACGGCCCGGTGGCTCGAGGTCACCCAGGCGGCGAGGTGCGCGCGCATCACGTGACAGTTGGCGCAGGCCGCGGGGTCGTCGGTCAGGTACGAGGCCCCCCGGGCGTAGACGAAGGTGAAGCCCCCCACGCCGACGGCCAGCCCGACCATGGCCGCGACCAGCGCCCCCAGCCAGCCCACGGCTCCCAGGATACCCGACGGGGGGTGATCTGGATCATCTGACGGCGGTCATACCGGCCGCCGGCGCCGGGCGGCATGCTTGTGAACAGGAGGAACAAGCCATGAAGCGAGCCCTGGGAGCCCTGACCGCCGTCGCTGTGGTCGCCGCCGTCGTGGGAACCGTCGCCGCCCAGATCGGCCGGGAGCGGGGGACCGAGCCGGGCCCCCGCAGCGAGGTGCGCGCCGCGCTGGTGCCGCCGCCCTTCGTGCCCCCGCCCGTCAGCCGGACCCGCCCGGCCACCGTGGTCGTCGAGCTGGAGACCACGGAGGAGAAGGGCGCGCTGGCCAGCGGCGTCGAGTACACCTTCTGGACCTTCGGCGGCACGGTGCCGGGTCCGTTCCTGCGGGTGCGGGCCGGCGACACCGTCCGCCTGACCCTCCGCAACCGCCGGGACAGCCACCTGATGCACTCGATCGACCTGCACGCCGTCACCGGCCCCGGGGGCGGGGCGGCGGTGACGCAGGTGATGCCGGGCGAGGCGGGCGTGTTCGAGTGGAAGGCGCTGAACCCCGGCCTCTACGTCTACCACTGCGCCACGCCGCACGTGCCCACGCACATCGCCAACGGGATGTACGGCCTGATCCTGGTGGAGCCCGAGGAGGGCCTGCCCCGCGTGGACCGCGAGTACTACGTGATGCAGGGCGAGTTCTACACGCAGGGCCGGACCCTGGCCCCGGGCCACCAGCACTTCGACCCCGCCAAGGCCCGCGACGAGCGCCCGGAGTACGTGGTCTTCAACGGCCGCATGGGCGCGCTGATGGACGAGCGGGCCCTGCAGGCCCGGACCGGGGAGACGGTGCGCCTCTACGTGGGCAACGGCGGGCCGAACCTGGTCTCGTCCTTCCACGTCATCGGCGAGGTCTTCGACCGGGTGTGGGCCTAGGCCGCCCTGCCCGGCGAGCCGCGGCGCAACGTGCAGACGACGCTGATCCCGGCCGGGGGCGCCGCCGTGGTCGAGTTCCGGGTGGAGGTGCCGGGGCGCTTCCTCCTGGTGGATCACGCCATCTCCCGGGCCATGGACAAGGGCGCGCTGGCCGCCCTGGTCGTGACGGGCGACGCCCGTCCCGACCTCTTCCGGTCCCTGACGCCCGGCATCGCCGCCCGCATGTCCGGGCACTGACGGGTGGAGTGACCTCGACGGCGCGCGCGGCCGCCGTGCTAGTATCCGCGACGTGAGCGGCGGCGCCGTCGAGGTCGGCATCCTCCTCCCCACCCGCGAGGCGGTCATGGCCGGCCGGCTGGCCTCATGCTGACCTTCCGGCCGCTGCATCCGCTCTTCGTGGCCGAGGCGAGCGGGGTGGACCTGCGCCGGGTCGCCGACCGCCCCACCCTGGAGCGCATCCGGGCCGGCCTGGACCGGCACGCCGTGCTGGTGTTCCGCGAGCAGCCCTTCACCGACGAGGAGCAGGTGGCGTTCGCGCAGCGCCTGGACGGGGCGCTGCACACGAAGACCGGGGCCGCCGTCCTGGGCCGGAACCGGCTCGGCCATCCGGCGCTCACCGACATCTCCAACGTGGACGAGCAGGGCGAGATCCTGGCCACCGCCGACCGCCGCCGCCAGTACGGCCTGGGCAACCGGCTCTGGCACACCGACGCCTCGTTCCAGGACCCGCCCGGCCGCTACTCGATGCTGTCGGCGCGGGTGGTGCCGCCGGCGGGCGGCGACACGGAGTTCGCCGACACGCGGGCGGCCTACGACGCCCTCGACGCCGGGACGAAGGGACGGCTGGAAGGCCTGCGCGTCCACCACTCCATCGCCTACTCCCGCCAGACGCTCGGCTTCGAGTTCTCGAAGGACGAGGAGGAGCAGCTCAGGGGCGCCATCCATCCCCTCGTGCGCGTGCTGCCCCGCTCCGGGCGCCGCGCGCTCTACCTGGCCTCGCACGCCTCCCGGATCCTCGACTGGCCGGTGCCCGAGGGCCGGCTCCTCCTGCGGGAGCTGATCGAGCACGCCACCCGGCCCGAGTTCGTCTACCGCCACACCTGGCGGCCGGGGGATTTCGTGATCTGGGACAACCGGGCCACGATGCACCGCGCGCGCCCCTTCGACGACCGCGCCCACCGCCGGGAGCTGCGGCGCGTGACGACCCTCGACGTCCCCGAGCCCGGGGGAGCCGCCGCCGGCTGAGCCGTCTGGCCCGGCTCGTGGCCCCGGTCCGATGTGCCGGCCCGGGCCCCCCTCCGCTGCATCAGGAAAATGAGGCCGGGGGCCGATTCCGCCCGGGCCTCCGAACGGCCTACCGTACGCGCGGATCGAACACGCGTTCGGCAGGAGGTTCGGAGTGGCGATCGCTGCGCGGTACCACGGCATCCTGGAAGCGGCGGAGGACGTGCTCGGGCGGCGGGGGTACCACCAGGCCTCCATCCGCGAGATCGCCCGCGCCGCCAACCTCTCGCTGGCGGGGCTGTACCACTACGTGCGCGGCAAGGACGAGCTGCTGTTCCTCGTCCTGGACCGGGCCCTGGACACCCTCCTGGGCGACCTCGACCGGGCCCTGGCCGAGGCCCCCACCGCCGAGAGCCGCCTGCTGGCCCTCATCCGGACCCACCTCGACTTCGGCTTCCGGCATCCGCAGGCCATGAAGATCATCAACCGCGACTGGGAGCTGCTCGACGAGCCCCGGCGCTCGGAGGTGGCCGCCAAGCGCCAGGCCTACGTGCAGCGGGGGCTGGGCATCCTGCGGGAGCTGGACCGCCACGGCCGCTCCGGCGACGAGCTGCTGTCGGCCACCAACCTGCTCCTGGGCATGCTGAACGGCATCGCCCGCCGGCCGTTCCTCAGGTCCAGCGAGGACCCCCGCGACCTCGCGGCCGAGGTCGCCGCCCTGTTCCTCCACGGCTTCCTCGAGCGCTCGCGCGCCGCCGTCCCCGGAGGCGAGCATGACGACTGAGTCCGTCCTCGACCGCTGTCGCGATCTCATCGCCCTGCCGCCGGGCGCGGTGGCCGAGCAGTGGAAGGCCCGGCACCCCGGCGGCCGCGCGGTGGCGCTCTATCCCGTCTGGGCGCCGGCCGAGCTCGTCCACGCGGCCGGGATGCTGCCGCTGGCCCTGCTCGGCGCCGGGGGCTCAGTGGAGCTCACCCACGCCGACGCCCGCTTCCAGTCCTTCGTCTGCTCCATCGCCAAGTCGACCCTGGAGCTGGGCTTCCAGGGCCTGCTCCGGGGCGTGGACGGGTTCGTCTTCTCGAACATCTGCGACGTGGCCCGCAACCTGGCCTCCATCTACCAGCGCAACTTCCCCGAGGCCCTGGTCACCTACCTGCACCTGCCCCAGAACTCCACCTCGCCGGCGGTGACCGGCTACCTGGCCGGCGAGCTCCGGCGCCTGGCCGACGCCCTGGCCGAGCGCTTCGGTCCCCGCGTGACCGACACCGCGCTGGCCAAGTCCATCGAGACCTACAACGCGCTCCGGGCGGGCCTGCGGGCCCTCTACGCCCTGCGCATCGCCGAGCCCCAGAACCTCTCGACGGTCGAGCTGTACGTGGCGCTCCGCGCCGCGACGCTGGCCCCGCCCGAGGAGGCGCTCTCGTGGCTGGGGACGCTGCGGGAGCAGGCGGCCGGGCGGGCCGGCCGCCGCCAGGACCGCATCCGCGTGGTCGTGGAGGGCGCCTTCTGCGAGCAGCCGCCGCTGGGGCTGCTGGAGGTCCTGGAGGAAGCCGGCTGCTACGTCGTCGAGGACGACCTGCTGCTCGGCTGGCGCTGGTTCACCGACGACGTGCCGACCGAGGGCGATCCCTGGGAGGCGCTGGCGGGGGCGTACGTGAACCGGGCCCTGGCCTCGTCCACGCGCCACGAGTCGCGCCGGCACCGGGCCGACGGCCTGATCGAGAAGGTCCGCCGGGCCCGGGCGGATGCCGTGATCTTCACGCCGGCCAAGTTCTGCGAGCCGGCCCTCTTCGACTACGTGCTCATGAAGCAGGGCCTGGAGCGCGCCGGCATCCCGCACCTGCTGGTCGAGTTCGAGGAAAAGATGTGGACCTTCGAGCGGACCCGCAACGAGATCGAGACCTTCGTCGAGTCGATGCTCTTCGACTGACCGGGGAGACGAGCGATGCCGCCACAGGTCGCCGAACGACAGTACCAGGGCCGGGTCCACGAGCGCTCGCGGCAGCTCATGAGCGACTGGATGGCAGCGCTCGGCCGGGCCGAGGCCGAGGGCGTGCCGACCGGGGCCCTCATGATCTCGGGCAACTGCGTGGAGCTGCTGCGCGCCTGCCACGTCCTGCCCATGTTCCCCGAGGTCACCGCGCTGCAGAACGCCATCCGCAAGAAGTCGCTGCCGCTCATCCTCAAGGCCGAGCAGGCCGGGTACTCCAGCGACAACTGCGCGTACGTGAAGGCCGACATCGGCCTGTTCCTGGAGGGCGGCATGGGGCCGGGCCGGCCCATCCCCTTCCCCACCATCACCGTCTGCAACTACGTGGGCTGCAACGTCTACGTGAAGTGGTTCGAGCACCTGGCCGACATCTCGGGCTCGAAGCTCTTCATGCTGGACGTGCCCTTCGCCCGCACGCCGGAGCCGCGGCCGGAGGACATCCGGTACGTGGTCAGCCAGCTCCGCGAGCTCATCGCGCTCTGCGAGTCGGTGACCGGCCGGAAGTTCGACATCGACGAGCTGCGCGAGGTCCTGGCCCACGCCGCCCGGGCCGAGGAGGGCTACGCCCGCTGCAAGGACCTGTGCCGGCACCACCCGGCGCCCTTCGACGCCTACTTCGACGCCATCAACATGATGGGGCCCATCAACGTCCTGCGGGGGACGCCGGAGGCGGCCGACTTCTTCGAGGAGGCGGTGGCCGAGTTCGAGAGCCTGGCGGCCCGGGGCCTGGGCCCGCTCACCGAGGAGCGCTTCCGCACCGTCGTCGAGGGGCCGCCGCCCTATCCCTACTACAAGAACTTCCGCAACCTGTTCACCCGCTGGGGGGCGGTGGCCGTGCAGTCCACGTACTCCACGGTGGGCGGCATCTGGGAGTGGGGCTTCCGGCACGACCCCCGGCGGCCGCTGGAGTCCATCGCCGAGCAGATGCTGCGCGAGAACCTGACCAACCGCTCCATCACCGCCCGCTACCAGCAGATCCGGCGCTACGTGGAGGAGTGGCAGGCCGACGCCCTGGTCATCCACTCCATCAAGTCCTGCCGGCTGTTCTCGGCCGGCCAGGGCGACATGCGGGACTACTTCACCCGCGAGCTCAACGTGCCCACCCTGCTGGTGGAGTCGGACCTGGAGGACCCGCGCTACTACGCCGAGGCCCAGCTCAAGAACCGCATCGACGCCTTCTTCGAGGCGCTCGAGCACCGCAAGCTGGTGGCGGCCCGCTGAGCGCAGCCATGGCCTGCCCGCCGCCGCCCGCGCTCGAGAAGGTCCCGGTCTACTGCTACCAGTGCGTGGCCGGCCCCGACCTGCTGAAGGTCGTGGTGCGGGACGGCGTGGCGGTGGGCGTGGAGCCGAACCACGACGTGGCCGCCGAGCACCCCGCGGGCGGCAAGGTCTGCGTGCGGGCCTACGGCCTGGTCCAGAAGCTCTACAACCCGCACCGCATCCGCACCCCGATGCGCCGCACCAACCCGCGCAAGGGCCGCGACCAGGACCCCGGCTGGCAGCCCATCTCGTGGGACGAGGCGCTCGACATCCTGGCCGGGCGCCTGAAGGCCATCCGGGCCGCCGGCCTCGTGGACGAGGCCGGCTACCCGCGGCTGGCCGCGACCTTCGGCTCCGGCGGCATCGCGCCCGCCTACCTCGGCACCTTCGCCGCCTTCCTGGCCGCCTGGGGGCCCGTGGACCAGGGCATCGGCAGCGGCCAGGGGGTCAAGTGCTACCACTCCGAGCACCTCTACGGCGAGTTCTGGCACCGGGCCTTCACGGTGGCCGCCGACGTCCCGCGCTGCGACTACGTGCTGTCGTTCGGCTACAACGGCGACGCCTCCGGGGGCGTCACCGGCGTCTTCCGGCATGCCGAGGCCCGCGTGCGAGGCCTGCGCTGGGTGCAGCTCGAGCCGCACCTGTCGGTCACCGGCGCCGGGGCCGCCGAGTGGGTGCCGATCCGCCCCAAGACCGATGCGGCGGTGCTGTTCGCCCTGCTGCACGTCGTGCTCTGGGAGCACGACTGGCGGCGGGTCTGCGACGTGCCGTTCCTCGAGCGCCTGACGGCCTCGCCCTACCTGGTCGGCCCCGGCGGCTACTACCTGCGCGATCCCGAGACCCGCAAGCCGCTGGTGTGGGACCTCGAGCGCGAGCGGGCCGTGCCCTTCGACGATCCGGCCTGCGCGCGCCCGTCGCTGGACGGCGCCCACATCGCCGCCGGCGTGGAGGTGGGGCCGGACGGCGCCGTCCGGACCGCCAGCGACCGGGTCCGCCCCGCCTTCGCCCACCTGCGCGAGCACGTGCGCGCGTGCACCCCCGAGTGGGCGGCGGCCATCGCCGACGTGCCGGCCCCCACCATCCGGCGGCTGGCCGCCGAGTACCTGGCTCATGCCCGCGTGGGGGCGACCATCGAGGTGGAGGGCGTGACCTACCCCCACCGGCCGGTGGCCGTGCTGCTCGGCAAGACGGTCACCAACGGCTGGGGCGGCTACGAGTGCTGCTGGGCGCGCACGGTGCTGGCGGCGCTGGTCGGGGCGCTGGAGGTGCCGGGCGGCATCCTGGGCACCACCGTGCGGCTCAACCGCCCGGCCCAGAACCGGCTCGACTCGGTGCGCCCGGGGCCGGACGGGTTCATGGAGCAGCCGCTCAACCCGACCCGGCGTGGAGAGTGGGAGGCCGCCCCCCGCATCCGCAACGCCTACCGCACGCTGGTGCCGCTGGCCGACGACTCCCCGTGGTCGGCGGCGCTGGGCCCCGCCCACCTGCCCTGGCTGTTCCTCGACCAGCCCCCCGAGCCCTGGCCGGCGCCCACGCTGCCCGACGTCTGGATCATCTACCGCACCAATCCGGCCATCTCGAGCTGGGACACCGGGCGCATCGAGCGCGAGCTCGAGCGCTTCCCGTTCATCGCCGCCTTCGCCTACACGCAGGACGAGACGAACTGGTACGCCGACCTGCTGCTGCCGGAGGCCGGCGATCTGGAGTCGCTGCAGCTCTACCGGGTCGGCGGCACCAAGTACATCGAGCAGTACTGGCAGCACACGGGCTGGGCGCTGCGCCAGCCGGTGGCCGCCTCGCCCTGCGACACGCGCGACCTCACGGACATCGCGACCGAGCTGGCCGCGCGGGTCGGCCTCCTCGATCGCTACCTGGCCGCGCTCAACCGCGGGGCCGGCACCACCGTGGCCCTGGCCGGCGAGGGCTGGGACTACTCGTTCCAGCCCGGCGACCGCCCGGGCGCGGCCGAGATCTGGGACCGGGTGTGCCGGGCGGCCACCCGCTCCCTGACCGGCGGGCAGGTGGAGCACGACCTGGCCTGGTTCCGCGAGCACGGCGCCTTCTTCGTCGACTTCCCGCAGACTCGCTACTACCTGCACACGGCCATGGCCGCCCGCGGGCTGCGCTACGAGCTGCCCTACCAGGAGCGCATCAGGCGGGTGGGCGAGGAGCTGGCCGCCCGCCTGCACGAGCGCGGCATCACGTGGTGGGACGTCCAGCTCGAGGAGTACCAGCCGCTGCCGCGCTGGAAGGACTTCCCGGGCATCTGGCGGCGGACGGCCGTGGCCCGGGGCCGGCGGGCCGAGGAGTTCCCGTTCTGGCTCCTGACCAGCCGCAGCATGCAGTACTCCTGGGGCGCCAACGTCTCGCTGCCCATCCTGGCCGACGTCGCCCGCAACGTCCGCGGGCACTTCGGCGTGATGCTCAACCGCGGCGCCGCCCGCCGGCTGGGCATCGCCGACGGCGACCTGGTGGAGCTGGAGTCGCCCACCGGCCTCACCCGCGGGCGGGCCATCCTCCGCGAGGGCGTCCGCCCCGACGTGGTCGTCGTCCTCCAGCAGTTCGGCCACTGGGCCACGCCGGTGGCGCGCGACCTGGGCATGCCCAGCCTCAACCAGGTGGCCGCCATGGACCTGGCGCTGACCGACGCCACCGGCAGCGGGGCCGACCTGGTCCCCGTCGCCGTCCGGAGGGCCGGCTGATGCGCTGGGGCATGGTGATCGACCTGCGCCGGTGCGTGGGCTGCCAGACCTGCACCATCGCCTGCAAGCAGGAGCACGGCCTGCCGCCCGGCGTCCAGTGGCGCTTCGTGGCCGACTGCGAGCTCGGCGAGTACCCCGACGTGCGCCGGCTGTTCCTGCCGATGCAGTGCATGCACTGCGCGGAGCCGCCCTGCGTGCCCGTCTGCCCCACCGGCGCCTCGCGGCAGCGCGCCGACGGCATCGTGTTCGTGGCCTACGAGGCCTGCGTCGGCTGCGGCTACTGCGCCATGGCCTGTCCCTACCAGGCCCGCCACCTGGTCCGCGACGGCGCCGGCTACTTCGAGGCCGCCACGCCGTCCGAGACGGCCGCCGGGCGGCCGGAGCGGCGCGGCGTGATGACCAAGTGCACGTTCTGCCGCGAGCGCCTGGACGCCGGCCTGGCGCGCGGGCTGCGCCCCGGCCTCGATCCCGACGCCACGCCGATGTGCGCGGTGGCCTGCCTCACCGGGGCCATCGTCTTCGGCGACCTGGACGATCCCGGCAGCCGCGTCTCGAAGCTCCTGGTGGAGCACGCGGCGGTGCCGCTGGCGCCCGAGTGCGGCACCGCCCCCTCGGTCTTCTACATCGGGCTGACGCCGTGACGACCGCCGCCATGTCCACCGTGCTCATCCCCGCCCGGCCCCAGACGCTCTGGGGCTGGCCGGCGGTGGCCAACTTCGCGCTGGGCGGCCTGGGCGCCGGGCTCTACCTGGCGGCCGTCGTCGACGCGGACTTCCTGCCCGCGCCGGCCCTCGCCGCGGCCTCGTGG
>FWPU01012856.1_pt1 | contig 10859 bp, 10 predicted proteins | sample 2228361 | NCBI WGS metagenome assembly FWPU01 (sample SAMEA103939777, study PRJEB20133) | metagenome | reverse complement strand
ACGCCAGCGCCCACCAGCACCGTGAGAATGAGTGATGAGAGAATGATCAGCCGTGTCACAAGTCTTCCCTGTCAGCTATGATGACGTCGGGCTATGCGGGCAGCAAAATACCACGATGATGCATGATGAGCGAGGCCAGCAACCGCGCCGTGTTGCACGCATCGTCCACGCCCCGGTGATGGCGACCTTCAGGCGGCAGCCCCATTATCTGCAGCGCGGCCATGAGACCCGGCTCGTGTGGCAGGCCGTGCAAGACGGCCAGCAACGTTTTCACGTTCAGATGAGTCGGGCCGAACGGGTAAGGGACGCCGCGAGCTGCGCATTGCTTCTCGAAAATGCGCCGGTCGAACTCGTCGTAACTGGCCCAGAGCCGGTCGCCCGTTTTGTATTGCTCGCGCAAGAGGCGACAGGCGTAGGCAAACGAGACTCCGCGTGCCACCTGTTTGGGAGTGAGCGAAGTCAGTTGCGTACAGAAGGGGCTGACCTCCGAACGCTCTGGCCGCACCAGAATGCTCGCCTGCGTCACCCGTTGGCCAGTTTGCAAATCCAGCACACAGACGCCAATCTCGATGATCTCTGATTCCTGGCCAGGAGGCGGACCGCTCTCCCAGCATGTTGCTTCGACATCCACGACGATCACCCGATCAAGCTTGGCCACCACTGCTTTCTGTCTGCTCCTGCGCTGCACGCCGCCGGGCCTCACCATACCGCAACAGGCGCGGTTGGGTCAAGAGTTTTCCGACAAGGGCGAATTTCATTCAGCGTCCGGCGGCAGGAACTGCACACTGTCGAGTATGGCCTGCAGGGCCATCCGTTGATCCACCAGGGCATCGAACGGTTCCACGGCGGTGAAGAAGGCATAGCTGCCCTCGTGAACGCGCAGCACGACGAACCAGCCGGTAGTATCTTCCTCGTCGGCACAGGATACCGCCGCGTAGTAAGTACCTATACCTTCCAGCCCTCCCACTCTGAAGGTGCGCTGCTCGTCCAGGCCCAGGTTACAGCTATCGCCCACCAGCGAGCCGCGCAACAACTGCACGCCGTCGGCCCACAGGTTGTACTCACCGTCGAAATCCACCACATTGGGGAACCCCCAATACAGGTAGATATAGCCCTGCACATCCCCGGCGAGCGGCCCAAAGTAGATCGAGAGGGCCACGCTGCGCAGTTGCCCATCGAAGGAGCGAAAGGGCACTTCCAGGTGCACGGCCTCCCAGCCTTGCGGCAGATCGAGGGTCAACGGCGGCGGCTTGCCCGGCAATACGGGGGGCAATGTGCCAGTGGGCGTGACAGTTCCAGCTACAGCGAGCGCCGTCGGGTCGAGCGTAGGCGACGGCGTGCGCGTTGGCAACGGAGTGCGTGTGGGTAGGGGCAGGGGAGTCTTCGTCGCGACTGCTTGCGTCTGCGTCGGGGCGAAGGTGACCGTGAGGGGCAGTGGCGTGCCGCTCAGCACCGGCACCATCGCCAGGTCGCCGCTGACCTCCATCTGCGCAGCCAGCACCCATCCCTGCACAGACTCTACCTGCACCAGCAAATAGCGGCCATCGGCAGTTTGACCGAGCACGGGGAACTGCTCGCGCTGATAGACATAGGTCAGCGGGTCGGCGGTACGTTCCGGGCGAGCGAAGACATAAGCGCGCTCGACGGTCACAGTCGCCAGCACCCTGCCAGGCGCAGGCGTGCTGCTCTGGGCTACCAGCTCGTCACTCACCCCGGCAATCAGGATGAGCAGGACGAGTCCTGCGCTCCAGGCGAACCGTGCGACACGTACTGCGTTCATAAGGCCGGGCCTCCGCTGACTGACGGGGCGCTATTATAGCACGCTGCAGCGCATATAAAACGGGCGCGCACCGGGCGGCAGGTAAGCGCATGGAGACCATCATACAGAAGTGAGGACGACACCCGGCCTCATTCGTCAGGATAGGGCTGTCCGGCGAGTGTGGCACGCACCGCCGTGACGATCTGTTGGGGAGTCACTGGCTTGACCAGGAATTGATCAGCGCGCAGGAAAAGCGCCGAATCGCGAAAACGAGGGTACGCCGTCAGGACAATGATGCGCACATTATCAAGAACGGGCATCTGCTGGAGCTTGCGCATGACCCCTTCCCCGCCGAGCAAGGGCATCAACACATCCATGATGATCAGGTCGGGCGTTTGGGTGTTCAGAAAACGGAGCGCGTCCATACCGTTGGCGGCCTCGGCTACCGTGTACCCCTCCCGCTCCAGAATCATACGGTACAACAAGCGTAACTCAGCGTCATCGTCCACGATCAAGATCAACTGAGACATGACGCCCCCCTTGTATGAGGCCCTACTGTAATATCCCGCACCCTCTTATGTCTGCATTATAGCATAGGTGCGCTACAGAGCTATGGCAGGCAACCATGCCTTTCAGGATAGCCGGGCCGCTCACCAGGTATCACGACCAGGTGTTCTGCCGCACCGGCTCACTTGCGGTACAATGAAGGTATTGGCGGTGCGCTTGAGGTAGCAGACAGGGATAGGGTCGTATGCCGGATAAAGTACAGGCACGGGCAGGACACGTATTGGTGGTAGGCGGGCGCGCCGTGCGTGTGCCGCCACCCGGTGCGCTGGCCGAACTGGCCCCCCGCCGTGCCGGGCGCGGGCGCGAAGGACATGCTTTCTTCGCGCTGATCACACCGCATGGCGAGGCGCGCGCCCCGGCGGCCTATTACGAAGAACTGGCACACCTGGCGGCAGATGTCTACTTTGGGAGCAGCGGGGGCATCACCGGCGGGCTACGCGAAGCCCTGACCGCTGTGAATCAGCACATTCTCGAACAGCCTCAGGGCGGGCCGGTCAATGCGCTGGCCCTGGCCCTGCACGGCGAAGACCTCTACCTGGCGCGGGCTGGTCGGACGTTTGTGGTGTGGTATGGCGCGGACGGGTTGATGTTCTTCCCGCAGGATCGCTCCGACCCCCTGGAAATGGCCCTGTCGCCTCTGGGCAAGGCGGACACACCGGAGCTACAACTGGCCCGCTTCGTCGTCGCGCCGGGGCAGACCATGCTGCTGTGCGACGAGAGCCTGCAGTACGCCCCTACCACGACCTTTGAGGTGGTGCTGGGCGGGGCCGACCTGCCTGTCGTGCTGGAACGCCTTCGAGCGCTCAGCAGTCAGCATATGGCGGTGAGCGCCATTGAGTTCGTCGCGCCGGGCACGCCGGAGATCGAGGGGTACGCCCTGCCGATCTGCCCCAGAGAACCCCGTCGCCTGCGCCCGGAGGCTCCCCAGCCAGAAGCCATCGCCCCTGGCAGCGACCAAACCGCCGCAGAACCCACCTTCCCCATGGCGCAGGCCAGGGAAACAGCGGCAGAGGAGTCCGCACCGCCTGAGCCTGTGCCCTCGCCGGTTTTCGGGCAACAACCCGCAGACATATCGGCTGCACCGGCGACGCCCCCGTCAGCAGAAACAACACCCGCGAGTCCTGCCTCTCCCCTGATGACCGAACCAGAGTCGCCGTCTACCCCGGTAGTGCCGGAGGCATGGGAAGAGCAGATGCCCTCTTCCGCTGCCGAACGGCATTCGCGGTTGGGGCGCGTGCAGGACACCCTGCACCGCGTAGTGTCAGCCGTCCTGCCGGAAAGCGGCGAAGAAATGTCATCCTCTCCTGCCGACGCCTCGCCCATCAGACCGTCGCGGCTGAGCCGGGCGCGGGTGGCGCTGGGACGGCATACCCGACAGGGTGTGCGCGCCTTGCTGATCGTGGCGCTGGCGGTGGTGGATTTCCTGGCCGCCGTGCTCGATCGCCTGGTGCCAGAGCCGGAAGGTGAGAGCCGCCAGGCGATTCCCACCAATGTCGCTGTCGGGCTGGCGGTGATGATCCCCATCGTCATTGTGCTGGCCGCGGTGGGCATGACCCTGCTGGGCGCGGAAAAAAGCGAATTCGAGCAATACGTTGACCGCGCGAAGTCAGCGCACGCTGAGGCGATGCGCCTTTCCGAAGGCAAGTGCGACAATCAGGCGCTGCGCCCTCTGTGGGTAGAAGTGTTGCGCCTGACCGAGCTGGCCGACGACCTGCGTCCCAACGATCCCAATGTGCTGGTCATGCGCGCCGATGCACAGAATTACCTGGACTGCTTCGACGATGTCGTGCGGCGCGACCTGCGCCTGCTGCACACCTATCCGCGCGATGCCGATATGGCCGCGCTGGTAGTGCATGGCGGCGTTGATCTGTATGCCCTGGATCGCGAAAACGGCGTGGTCTATCACGGCACACTCAACGAGCGCGGCGATGGGCTTTCGGATAGCGGGGACAAGGCCGTAATCTGGACAGGGCAGACGATCAGCGGGGCAACAGGCAACTTCACCGTGGGGCGTATCGTGGACATCGAGTGGCTGGCCGACGGCGGTACGCGCCCCAAGAACGTGCTGGTCGCCCTGGATGTCAACGGCCTGCTGGTGGCCTACTCACCGACCTACTTCACCAGCGCTCAGCAACTGGTCACCGAAGGGCGTTGGCAGGAGCCGGTGGCGCTGGCCGTGTATCGCAGCAACCTGTACGTGCTGGATCGCGCGGCCAATCAGATATGGCGCTATGTGCCACCCGCCGGCGCGGAAAGTTACCCCAACGCCCCCGAAGAGTACTTCAACGGCGAGCAACTCCCCGACTTGCGGGGCGCAGTGGATTTCGGGATCAGCGACGACGGCGCGGTGTATATCCTCTTCGAGGATGGTACCGTGCGGCGCTACCGGCGTAATGTACAGGGCATCGTCGAGGAGCAACCGTTTGAGTTCCGCCAGCGCCCGCCAGGGGCGATCAGCAGCGGATCGGCGCTGTTCGTGGACAACGACCCGGCCTCGCGCAACCTGTACGTCGTAGACCCGGCGGGCGAGACCATCTACGAGACCTCCTGGGCGGGCACGTTCAACCAGGGCTACCGTCCGCGTAACCTGCTGGATGCCTTCAAAGACGCGCGCGCTTTTTACGCCGATTCTGTCGTCCGCAACAACATGTACGTCCTGTCTGGTAACCGGCTCTATCACTTCTACCGCTTCCAGTAGGCCAGCAGGTCGCGCAGGGTGGCGGTCGTGGCGTCGGGCTGCTCGATCATGGGCAGATGCCCCGCTTCGTCAATCACCCGCAGGTTCAGGTGAGGCAACTGCGCCGCCAGCGTCTGCAGGTCGGCGAGTCTGACGATCTGATCGTCGCGACCGGCGATGATCGCTTTCGGCGGAGCAGGGTCGCGCAGCAGGTCTACCGCGTCGGGGCGGTCGGCCATGCCCAGCAGCATGCCAGACACGCCCTGCGGAGAAGTGTTGAGCATCATCGCGCGCACGCGGTGCGCAGGGATGCTCTCCAGATTCGTGCCCGGCCTGAAGAGCATATCCAGCATCCCGCTGACTACTGCCGCCGTGCCTTCGGACAGCGCGCGCCGGGCGTTATCGCGGCGTGTCTGCGCTTTGTCGGGTGGATCGGCAAAGGGATGCGACGCGCAGAGAATCACGCCGGTCACGCGCTCTGGTAGCGTCCTCAGGGCCGCCAGCGCCACATAGCCGCCCATGCTGTGTCCCACCCATACTGCCTGGGCGATGCCCAGTTGATCCAGCAGGGCCGTCACATCGGCGGCCAGCGTTTCCATCGGATACGCGCCCGCCGGTGCCGGACTCTGGCCGTGCCCGCGCAGGTCAGGCGCGATAACACGATAGGTGTCGCTGAGCGCTTCTACCTGCGCCCGCCAGAGGGTATGGTCGAGCGGGTAGCCGTGCAGCAGGAGCACCGGCTGACCGCTGCCGCGTTCTTCATAGTGCAGAGGCACCGTGTCGCTCATGAGACGCTCTTTTCCTTTCGCTGCCTGCAAATCACCTGTGGGGTAGAATAACCCAGGTTGAACGTCCGGCAAACAGGTCTGTGCCAGAGGGTGCCTTCGGATTCGGGGGCAGAATTCACCGCCGAGACGCCGAGGGCGCAGAGGAAAACAAATGAGAAACACTCTGTGCTTTTCTCTGTGACCTCTGCGCCTCCGCGGTTCAGGACTTTTGCCCAAAACGCGAATACACCCTGTACCAGACACGGCGGAGACGACAGACTCATGGCTCCTCTCGATACGCTGAGCGGCTTGGTCGAGCGCATCACCTACTACAATCCCGAAACCAGTTACTGCGTGCTGCGCCTGCGCCCGCAACAACTGTTGTTGGGGCGCGATCCACTGATCACGGTCGTGGGCAACATGCCAGAGCTACAACCTGGTGAGAGTGTGCGTCTGGAAGGTGAGTGGATCAATCATCCCCAGTATGGGCGGCAGTTCCGCGCCGAAACGGTCACGCAGATTCGCCCGGCGGGCACCGAGGCGATCCGGCGTTATTTGGGCAGCGGGCTGATCAAGGGCATCGGCCCGATCACCGCCCAGAAGATCGTGGACAAATTCGGCGAGCAGACGCTCGACATCCTCGACCAGGCACCAGAACGTCTGCTGGAAGTAGACGGCGTGGGCAAGCACCGCGCCCGCCTGATCGCCGAGGCGTGGGTGGAGCAGCAGCAAATCAAAGAGGTGATGCTGTTCCTGCAGGGACACGGCATCAGCACCAGCCTGGCCGTCAAAATCTACAAGCACTACGGCCAGCAGGCCATCCCCATCGTCAGCCGCGACCCCTATCGCCTGGCCGCCGACATCTTCGGCATCGGCTTCAAGACCGCCGACAAGATCGCGCAAGACCTGGGCCTGCCCCCCGACGCGCCAGGGCGTATGGCGGCGGGGATCGCCTATGTCCTGAGCCAGGCAACCGACGAGGGACATGTCTTTCTGCCACGCGATGCACTGGTGGAAGAAGCAACCGCCTTGCTCGGCGTCGAGGCAGAGCGAGTCGAAGAAGCGCTGCGACAGATGGTAGAGCACGGGGAAGTCATGCTGGAGCCGGTGCCCGTGCCCGACGCCCTGGACCTAGTGGAAGCAGTCTACCTGCCCGCCATGTATCACAGCGAGCGCGGCGCAGCGGCCCGCCTGCGCCAGATGTTCCAGACAGCACACAGCCGCCTGGCCGACCTGGCTCGCGCCGACTGGCCTGTGCTGCTGGATCGCGCCGCGCATGGCCCAGGGCCGCTCACCGGGCAGCAGCGCGATGCCGTCCGCGCCGCGCTGACGCACAAGGTCAGTGTGCTCACCGGCGGGCCCGGCACCGGCAAGACGACTACCCTGCGCGCGCTGATCACGGTGCTGGGGCAGACACGGCATTCGTTCCTGCTGGCGTCGCCCACCGGGCGAGCCGCCAAGCGCCTCAGCGAGGCAACCGGTCAGCCCGCCCGCACCATTCACCGCATGTTGGGCTTCAGTCCGGCGGAACGCAGCTTCCTGCACAATGAGGATAATCCCTTGAATGCTGATGTCATCGTGGTGGACGAAGCCTCGATGATCGATCTGGTGCTCTTCTACCATCTGCTCAAGGCGATCCCGCCCGATGCGCATCTGGTGCTGGTGGGCGACGCCGATCAGCTCCCCAGCGTAGGCCCCGGCAACGTGCTGCACGACGTGATCGCCGCGAGAGTGGGGCCAGTGACACGGCTGGAGGTGATCTTCCGCCAGGCGGAGACCAGTCAGATCATCACCAACGCGCACCGCATCAATCGGGGCGAGTTGCCCGACACATCCAACCAGAGCAACGATTTCTTTCTCTTCCCCGAAGAAGACCCTCAGAAAGCCGCCGACCTGCTGGTAGATGTGGTGCGCAAGCGCATTCCAGCCCGCTTTGGCCTCGATCCGCTGCAGGACGTGCAGGTGCTCGCGCCGATGTATCGCGGGCCAGTAGGGGTTTCTGCGCTCAACGAGGCGCTGCAGGAAGTGCTCAACCCCAACCCCGACGGACGCAAAGCTGAGCGGCGGCTGGCCGGACGCCTGTTCCGCGTCGGGGACAAAGTGATTCAGATGCGCAACAACTATGAGAAAGATGTCTTCAATGGCGACATCGGCTTTGTCTACGCTTTCGATCTCACCAATCAGATCATGACGGTGCGCATGGACGAGCGACTGGTGTGCTACGACTTCGCCGAGGCCGACGAACTGACGCATGCCTATTGCATCAGCGTGCACCGCGCCCAGGGCAGCGAATATCCCTGCGTCGTGATGCCCATCGTCACACAACACTACATGATGCTACAGCGCAACCTGCTCTATACGGCGGTGACACGAGCACGGCAACTGGTGGTGCTGGTAGGCACACGCAAGGCGATCGCCATCGCCGTGCGCAACGACAGGGTTGCCCGGCGCTGGAGCGCTCTGGCCTGGCGGCTGCAACAATGAAGGAGAGCCCTTCTTACAGCCTCTGGAGCGCGCCGGGCACAGCGGCGGCTGTCTTTGCACACAGTGCACACACAGACTAATTGACACGCCAACGAATTCGTGCTATATCGCTGCTAGTGTGTTTCGCTTTATGCGCATGGTTGAGCAGCGGAATGAAGGGTGATACTTTTGACCGGAAAGCTGGGGCACAGCGCAGCCCAAAGGGCAAGATTCGCGCACGTTGCCCATCGTGCAGTGCCTGGGTGCAACTGCGAGACAATGTCGAAGTCTGGGACCTGGTCAATTGCCCGGAGTGCGACACCCTGCTAGAGGTAGTCGATCTGCGGCCACCCACACTCGACTACGCCGACGCCGGCCTTGAAGCAGAGGAGGAATGGGACGAAGAAGAATGGGAGGAATGACGGGTCGCCGGAAGCGAGTTTGAGCACAACCTGGACGATGGGCCCCCTTCCTGAGGAAGGGGGATTTTTCTGCGCGCGATTAAAGAGACTTTGCCCGGATTTTGTTTCAACTTCACAGACTCAGAAGCGCCATTTAATGCAAGTGCCCTATCGTGATACATGGCGCTCACGATCCCCATCCCCGACACCGTGAGCGACGGCGGGGACAGCTTACGCTGTCTCCGCTCGTCCTTTTTCGCTCAGGGCCGGTGACGGCGCTCCAGTTCGGCGGCCACATCGTCGGGCGTCAACCCGCGCGCTGCCAGCAATACCAGGCAGTGATAGGTCAGATCGGCCAGCTCGCTGATCAGCCGCTGATCGCCCTGCCCTTTGGCCGCCAGGATGACTTCGATGGCCTCTTCGCCGATCTTCTTGACGATCTCGTCCTCGCCCGCGTCGAGCAGCCGGTTGGTGTAGGAGCCAGGGCGGGGGTTTGCCCGCCGGTCGGTAATCGTCGCGAACACCCGCGCCAGAATGTCACTCACCGAATTCCTCCAGGGTGCGAAAGAAACAACTCACCGCGCCAGTGTGACAGGCCGGGCCAGCGGGCGTCACGCGCACCAGCAACACGTCGGCGTCGCAATCCACCCAGATGCCCTCGACGCGCTGTGTGTTGCCGCTGCTCGCGCCCTTGTGCCATAGCTCACTCCGGCTGCGGCTCCAGAAGTGCGTCTCGCCCGTCTGCACCGTGCGACGCAACGCTTCCGCGTTCATCCAGGCGACCATCAACACCTGCTGCGTGTGCGCGTCCTGCACCACCGCCGGGATCAGCCCCTCTGACGACCAGCGCAGGCGCGTGATAATCGTCTCTACATCGAGGTCAGGCATGGGGAGTCTCCACGATCCGCACCGGCACGCCGTGATCGCGCAAATACGCTTTCACCTGCCCGACGCTCAGTTGCCGGTAGTGGAACAGGCTGGCCGCCAGCGCTGCGTCGGCCCCGCCCTCGACCAGCGCCGCGCGGAAGTGATCGAGCTGCCCCGCCCCACCAGACGCAATGACCGGGATGCTCACCGCGTCGCTGATGGCGCGCGTCAGGGTGATCTCGTAGCCGTCCTGCGTGCCGTCGCGATCCATACTGGTCAGCAGGATTTCGCCCGCGCCGCGCCGCTCGACCTCTGCCGCCCAGGCGATGGCATCCAGGCCGGTGGGAGTACGCCCGCCGCTCACGTAGACTTCGTAGAACTGCCCGTTCCAGCGAGCATCAATGGCCACGACGATGCACTGCGAGCCGAAGCGCTCTGCCCCTTCGCTGATCACCTCTGGGGTGCGCACCGCCGCGCTGTTGATGGCGATCTTGTCCGCGCCCGCCAACAGGGTCGCGCGCATGTCCTCGACGGTGCGCAGCCCTCCACCAACGCAGAAGGGAATGAAGATAGCATCCGCCACACGCCGCACCACGTCGAGCATGGTCTCGCGGCCCTCGTGCGTGGCGGTGATGTCCAGGAAGACCAGTTCGTCCGCGCCTTCCTGATCGTAGATCACCGCCTGCTCGACCGGATCGCCGGCATCGCGCAGGTTGACGAAGTTGATCCCTTTCACCACCCGTCCGGCGTGCACGTCCAGACAGGGGATAATCCGTTTGGCCAGCATGACTCACTCCTCAAGAAGAAAGATCACCGCAGAGAGCGCAGAGGGCGCAGAGAAAGCACAGAGACAAGACAGATTCAGGTATTGATGACACGGTAAGTACCCTGTTTAAGGACCTGCTCGTTGAAGTTGATCAGCAAGCCAACCGGACAGGAAGTAAGCCGCAGGTAGGAAAGCAACTGAGCCGTCGCTGACAACCTTTGCACACACCCCCACGATCGCGCCTGTCAGCCTATTCGGGTCGGTTCGCTGCCCCATCCCGATATCCCTCTGTTGTGCCTTCTCCGTGTCCTCTGCGCCCGCTGCGGTTAACCTTCTCCGGCGGCGCGCAGCGCCTCTTCCAGCGCGAACGCGCCCGTATACAGCGCCTGCCCGATCACCACACCCGCGACCGCACCGGTTTCTCGCAGTCGCCGGATATCATCCAGCGACGCCACCCCGCCCGACGCGATCACGGCCAGGCCGGTCGCCCGCGCCAGCGCCACCGTCGCCTCGACATTCACCCCGCTCAGGTCGCCGTCACGGGACACATCGGTATAAAGCGCGTGGATCACGCCCAGTTGCGCGAAGCGTG
>FWPU01010941.1_pt1 | contig 10861 bp, 10 predicted proteins | sample 2228361 | NCBI WGS metagenome assembly FWPU01 (sample SAMEA103939777, study PRJEB20133) | metagenome | reverse complement strand
AAACCCCGCGTTGACCTCCTTCACGTCTTCGGTAAACCGCTTGAGCGAGGCGATTCGGCCCTCAAACAGCACCTGCCCGTTGCGGATGACCCGCACAGATGACGCTCGCGTAACCTGGCCGTCGGTCATGTAGCAGCCTGCCACCTTGCCGCGCTTGGAGATGGAGAACACGGCGCGCACCTCGGCGTGTCCGGTAACCACCTCGCGGTACGTCGGCTCCAGCATTCCGGTCAGCGCCTTCTCCACGTCCTCCACCAGTTGGTAGATGACGTTGTACAGGCGGATGTCCACGCCCTCTTGCTCGGCCAGGGCGCGCGCCGCCGCGTCCACTGAAACGTTGAACCCGATGACGATGGCCGACGACGCCGACGCCAGCATCACGTCCGACTCGCCGATATTGCCGATGGCGCTGTGCAGGATCTTCACCTTCAGGTCTTCGGTGCCCAGTTTCTGAAGCGAGGACTCTATCGGCTCCAGCGACCCCTGCACATCGGCCTTGAGGATGATGTTGAGTTCCTTGGCCTTGCCCTCTTGCATGCGGGCGAAGACCTCTTCCAGCGTTACACGCGCGGGGCGGGCCGCGGCCGCCTGCTGGCGCTGCTGAGCGCGCTCGGCGGCGATGGCCTTGGCGGTGCGCTCGTCCTCCACGACCTCAAACAGGTCGCCCGCCTTGGGCACGTCGCTCAGGCCGAGAACCATGACGGGTGTGGACGGCGTGGCCTCGGACACGGGGCGTCCCTTGTCGTCAAACATGGCGCGGACACGCCCGGGAATCTCGCCGATGACGAGGTTATCGCCCACGCGGAGCGTCCCGCGCTGCACCAACAGCGTCGCCACCGGGCCGCGCGACTTGTCCAGGCGGCTCTCCACCACCACGCCGGTCGCCGGACGGAACGGGTTCGCCTTCAATTCCGCGACTTCCGCCACCAGCAGGATGTTCTCCAGGAGTTCCTCTATGTTCAGGCGCTTCTTGGCCGATACGGGGACGCAGATGACGTTGCCGCCCCATTCTTCCACCAGCAGGTCCAGGTCGGCCAACTGCCGCTTGACCACCTCGGGATTGGCTTCGGGCTTGTCAATCTTGTTGAGCGCGACGATGATGGGAACCCGCGCGGCGCGCGCATGGGCGATGGCTTCCTTCGTCTGGGGCTGCACGCCGTCATCCGCCGCCACCACGAGCACGACGATGTCGGTGGCCTGGGCGCCGCGCGCGCGCATGGCCGTGAAGGCCTCGTGGCCCGGCGTATCCAGGAACGTGATCTTCTTCCCTTGCAATTCCACCTGGTACGCGCCGATGTGCTGGGTGATGCCGCCGGCCTCGCCTTCCACTACGTTCGTGTTGCGGATGGCGTCCAGGAGCGATGTCTTGCCGTGATCCACGTGCCCCATGACGGTAACGACAGGGGGCCGGGGCCGCAAATCCTCAGGCCGCTCGTCCTGCACGTCCCGCCAACTGGGCAACTGAACCGGCGCGGCCTCTGGAGCCTTTTCCTCCTCGACCTTCTGCTCGCGGGTTTCAAACCCCATTTCGGCCGCCACAATCGCCGCCGTGTCATAGTCAATCAATTCATTGATATTGGCCATGATGCCAAACCCGATGAGTTTCTTCATTACCTCAATCGGGCTTACGCCCAGGGCGTGGCCCAGGTCGCGCACCGTCAGACTGCTGGGCGTGAAGCAGGGCGTCATCGCCTACAAGATCGCCGCCCACGCCGCCGATGTCGCCCGCGGCTTCCCGCTCTGCGGCCTGGTAGCCGCTGCCTCCGTATGTCCCGCACCTCTCCGGTTTGTGTTCTTATCCCTATCCTTTGCCATGTCCATCCCTCCTCGTCCGCCCGAATGCACCGGACACCGAAGGTGCCCATCGGGCCAAAGCATAGAAAAACCCTGCTCATTTGGCCGCTTGACGCAGCGCGCATCGCCACCTGTGCATCACAGGTCGGCGAAAGGAGCAGGGTTGATTCCGCTATAGGGTGCGCCAATGCACACGGGTTACATCAGTGTTTCATGACACCCCTCAATCGTACCTGCTCCCATAACCATGCACGTCCGATTCCCAGACGCGGAATCATGTCCGATTCCCGTCATTGTTCCGGCTCCTCATCACCGGAAAGGCTCTCCTCCAACTGCAGGAGATGCAACTGATCCTGCAACCTGGCTTTTACGTCGTCGGCAATGGCAATGCCCAGCGCGCGGCTGATGGCCCCTTTCGCCAGCGCCTGTTCCCAACAGCGCACCCGCTTGCAGAGATAGGCCCCGCGGCCGGGCTTCTTGCCCGTGGGGTCTATATCCACGGTGCCGTCGGGCATCCGCACGATGCGCGTGAGTTCTCGTTTACTGCGTGTTTCCCCGCACCCGATACAGGTGCGCTGCGGAACGTGTTTGCGTCGCATGGCCTATCCGCACCAGGCTCTAGAAACCCTCGTCCCAGTCTTCGTCCCAATCCCGCCGGCGTCCGGATGGCTTGGGCTTGCGCCGTGGGCCTATCTCACCCGTCGGGGGCACGGCCTGGCGGCCCTTTTTGAACTTCTTCTTGGCCTTCTTGCCGGCCTCGTCTTCGATCTCGCCCTCCTCATCGTCAAACGCCAGTTCCGCGGCGTCCAACTGGATGGGCAAACCGGCCACGACCGGCACCTCGGGCACGGCCTCCAGTTCGGCTTCAGCCTCCGGCGCAGGGGCCTCCTCGGCTTCGGATTACACCTCCTGTGCGGGGGCGACCGCTTCCGCTGCTGGTGCTTCCATCTCGGCCTCTTGCACGGCAGCCGGCTCTTCTGCGGTAGGTGCAGGCGAGGGAGCCGCCTCGCCTTCCGCGACAACCGCCTCCTCTGCGGCAACCGGCGTCTCTTCGGCTACGGCCGTTTCCGCCGGGCCACCGATGGCCTCCGCCTTGCCGAGGAGAATCGCCTCAGCCTTGGCGAGCAAGTCCTCCTCGGAGATAGGCGCGGCCTTCTCCTTCGGCCGGCTCTGCTCCTCTTCCCATTCGGACTCGCTCTTGATGTCAATGCGCCAGCCGGTGAGTTTGGCCGCAAGGCGCACGTTCTGCCCTTCCTTGCCGATGGCCAGCGACAACTGCTTGTCGGGCACGATGACGGTTGCCGTCTTGCCTCCCTCGGCCGCCTCGTCCAGGATGACCTGTGTGGGCTTGGCAGGGCTCAGCGCGTTGGCGATGAACGTCGCCGTGTCCGCATGCCAGGCCACCACGTCAATCTTCTCGCCGTTTAGTTCGTTGACGATGTTCTGGATGCGGTACCCTCGCTGGCCCACGCAGGCCCCCACCGGGTCCAGCCGCGGTTGCTTGGCCGCGACGGCCACCTTGGAGCGCGAACCAGCCTCCCGTGCGATGGCCTTGACTTCCACCGCGCCGTTGAGGATTTCGGGAACCTCCATTTCCAGGAGGCGGCGGAGCAGGTCGCGGTGGGCTCGGCTCACGACGATCTCCGGGCCACGGGTGCCGCGCTGCACATCTACGATGACCACGCGCAGGCGTTGGCTAGGCTTGTACCGCTCGCCGGGGATCATCTCGCCCCTCGGCATGACTCCCTCGGCCTTGCCCAGGTTCAGGGTTACCAGATTCGGCTCCACCGTCTGCACCGAGGCGTTGATCATCTCCCCCACGCGGTCTGCATAGGACTGGTACAGCGAGTCCCGCTCTGCCTCGCGGATGCGCTGGAGAATGACCTGCTTGGCGGCTTGCGCGGCGATGCGGCCAAAGTCCTTGGGGGTGGTGCATTCCACCATCACTTTCGTGCCCACCTCGGCCTCTGGATTGATCCGTCGCGCGTCTTTGAGGGTGATCTGTGTATCGGGGTCAGAGACGCTGTCCACCACATCCTTGATGGCGAACAGTTTGACTTCGCCCGACTGGTTGTCTATTTTCACCACCACGTTGCCGCAATCGCCGAAGTTCCGCTTGTAGGCGGAAACCAAGGCTACTTCCACCGCCTCAAGGACGATGTCCTTCGGCAGGTTGCGCTCGGCGCATATCTGGTTGATGGCTTGAATGAACTCGCTCTTCATACGATACGTCCTTTATCCCTCCTGCGGCCGCCCAGGGCAGTCGCAAACGCCTCACAACAAGAAAAGTGGGGGACGCCCACTTTTCTCCAACGCGATCGTAATAACAAATGCAATTATAGCACGGCCTTGGTGATTGCGCAAGTCAAACCCACTGCCGCGCACAACCCTGGCATGGGAGCGGAATTTGTCAGCCCAGGGCAAACCTGCTATAATGTGCCCGCGACGACCGTTCAAGCACCGCGGCAAGGTGCGGGTTGGCAAGGGACACACGTCGTTGTGCCGATACCACGGGCCACCCTAGCTCAATCGGCAGAGCAGGCGCTTCGTAAGCGCCCGGTTATCGGTTCAATTCCGATGGGTGGCTCCACAATCCTTTAGCGAGCCCTGACCGCACGCCCGGTCAGGGCTTCGTCTATACGGCGCGCATCAGCAGGAGGATTCGGTGGCCGCTCAATCCGAACAACCCGCCGCCCCCATGCCAACCGATGACCGCGCGGGAGGGTGGGAGCGCGTCTGGGACTTCTTCACGTCTCCCCGCTGCGCGGCCATCCTTATCCTGCTCATCGCATTTGTATTCCTCCTGGCGGGCATCTTCCCCCAGTTCCCCGCAACAGGTGAGAATGCCACCGCGCAACTGCGCTGGCTGGCCGAGGCCACTGCCCGGTGGGGCACTCTCGGCCCGACCCTCCGCGCTCTGGGGCTTTTCCAAATCGCGGCGTCGCCGCTCTGGCGAGGGGTGTTGGGCCTGGGCGTGTTCGTCCTGCTCTTGCACGCCGCCCAAGAACTCTGGCGCGCACTCCAATACGCGAAGACAGACGCCACCGCGCTATCACCTCGGGCGCGGGGCCGGCGGCTGATCAAGGGCGACGCGGCGCATATCCTGACTGCCCTGGACGCCGCGCTCACCAAGGCCGGCTACCGTACCCGAACGGTGCACAGCGGCACTGATCTGCACCTACATGCGGTGCGGGCGGGCTGGGCTGCGTGGGTCCGCTTTGGCGCGGCCCTGGGCTTGCTCCTCGTTGCCACTGCCCTCCTCCTATCCGGCCTCGTCGCGCGTTCCGAGCAGATCGCGATGGAGCCCGGGAAAGCCGTGCCCCTGACGCTGCAGCCCGGGTGGTCGGTAGCGATGGCAGAGGGCACAAAGGGCAGTCTGTGGCCCGTTACCGTACTGGGGCCGGAAGCCGAGACCAAGGCGCAGGGCACCATCGGCCCACAGCGCCCCATGTGGGCAGGGAGCCTGACTCTGCACATGACGGGCACGTTTACCGGCGTCCTCGTGAGCGCAACCGACGAAAGGGGGACGCCCGTACCCCTCCAGGCGGCCGACGAGTCCTCCGAGGCCGGGACCCTGTTCCTGCGGTTTGACCAGGACCAGCCCGAACAGTACTTCGCCGCCCCCAGCGTGGGCGATACCGTTCGCGTTGCTTTGAGCCCGAACGTGGGAACGAACTCGCTCCTGTTCGCATACGAGGTGTTCCATGGGATGGACACCCAACCGGCCCGCGAGGGTACCTTCGCCCACGAGACGATAGCGACTTCTGGCGGCGTTACGTACCGTTTCGCGGCGACACAGTACCCTGTCGCCGTTGCCGTGCGCGATGTCTCGCGCTACCTTTTGTGGGCAGGCACCGTGATAGCCATGGGGTGCCTCTTGGCGTCGGCGTGGGCCTCGGCCCGCGCCGCACGGATCCAGGCGACCCAGGCAGACAACCGCGTGGCGCTGGTGTATCTGGCCAGCGACTTGGAAACCGAAGATACGATTCGCAAGGCGCTTGGGTAGGGAATCCATATGGACCTGTTGCGAAACGCAGGCACGGCGATTCTGAGCGTGGCCTACGTCGCCCTGTTGGCGGCGGTCGGTCTCTGGCTGGCCGAGTACGCGCGGCCAACGTTCCGGGCGCAGGCGGTTATCCGCGCCCTCGCGTGGGCCGCCGCGGCGCTTGTGGCCGCCCACCTACTCGTCAGCGCGGCACTGCAGCGGAGGCCGCTCTTCGTAGCCGCTCCCGACTTTCTGGCCGCGGGCACGGTCGGGATGCTGGCGCTGGCACCGCTCGCGGGGCGCGGCAGGGCGTCGCCGGTGGGCCCTCTGGTGCTGGCATTGGCGGCGCTGGGCTATGTCCTAACGGCTCGGCCCGCCGACCTCTCCGCCGCGCCTGCTCAGCAAACCCTCGTGTATGCATTGCAGGCGGCCCTGCATGCTTTGGCTGTGGGCGGCTGTATGGCCGCGCTCCTCGGTGCGCTGGGCGACAGCCCTACGCAGCAGGAGCGTCCTCTCGCCCGCACGATTGGAATTGCCCTTTGGGGCACGGGGCTGGTGCTCTCTTCGGCGTGGGCCTGGCTTAACTGGGGAGCGGTCTGGCGCAATGACCCGCGCCTGAACTTCATGGCGGCGGGCTGGCTGTGTGTCGTGGCCGGGGAAGTTCTGCGCCGCGGTACCGTGCGATGGACGCCGGCGGTGCAGTGGCTGGGCATTGCCCTCATGCTGGTGGGCGTCTTCGCAGCCGACCTTATTGCCGCGGGCTGGCCCGGCCTGCCGTTCGTGGCTTGGTAGGATTCCAGGAGGAAACGTATGGGAGGAGTAGTTGTCATCGGCGTGGCCGGCGGAAGCGGCTCGGGCAAGACGACCGTGTCCCAGGCGATTCTGGAGCGCGTCGGGCGGGAGCGCATCGCCTACATCCAGCATGACTCCTACTACCGCGACCGAAGCGACCTGCCCTTTGAGGAAAGAACCCGCCTCAACTACGACCATCCGGACTCCCTGGAGAACGAACTGCTCATTCAGCATATCCTGACGCTGCGCGAGGGGCGGGCCGTGCAGATTCCCATCTACGACTTCACCACCCACACCCGCCTGCCCCAGACTCGCACCGTGGAGCCGCGCCAAGTCGTCCTGGTAGAAGGCATCCTCATCTTCGCCGACAAGGCTCTGCGCGACCTGATGGATATCAAGATCTTCGTGGACACCGACCCCGACATCCGCTTCATCCGCCGACTCAAGCGCGACATATCCGAGCGGGGACGCACTATGGAATCGGTGTGCCAGCAGTACCTGGACACCGTGCGTCCCATGCACCTGGAATTCGTGGAGCCCAGCAAGCGGTACGCCGACATCATCATCCCCGAAGGCGGCTTCAACACCATTGCGATTGACATGGTGGTGGCCCGCGTAGAAAGCATGCTGGGCGGGCGCGACTGCGACTCTCCCCGCTAGGAGGCCGCGGTGCACATCTGTCTGATGACCTGCACCACCCTTGAGCACGCCGTCAAGGGCGGGATGGAGCACCATGCCGCCGCCCTCTGCGAGGGCCTGGTGGCACGAGGGCATCGCATCACGATCCTCACCACCCGCCACCCCGACGGGCAGACGGAAATCACAGCGCGCGGCATCCGCACGCTGTTTCTGCCCTACGCCGCCGACCGCGCGTACTCCGTGCGCTGGTGGCGGGAGAGCGCCCGCGCCTTCGCCCGCCTTCACGCCGCCGACCCCGTGGACATCATCTGGAGCCAGGGAATCGGGGCCTACGGGTATCTGCGCCTGCCCGCCCGCGAGCGAGCGGTTCCCTGCGTCGCCATCTTCCACGGCACGCCCGCCGGCGACTGGCGCGGAATGCGGCGCCTGTGGAGCATCTCCGTGGGAAAAGCCTATCGTCTGGCGCGTTTCACCCTGCGTACGGCCATCTTCGGGCGCATGTTTCGCCTCACGGCGCATCGCGCCGCCAATGTCATCTGCGTGAGCCCCCAATTGGCGGCGGATGTCGTCCGAGACCTGGGCGTCGCTGAGGACAAGGTGATTGTCGTGCCCAACGGCGTGGATGCCGCGAAGTTCCGCCCGGACGGTGCACAGCGCCATGCCCTGCGCGCCCAGTTCGGCATCTCCGACGCCGAATTCACGGTCCTGACGGCGGGGCGGCTGGAACAGGCGAAGGGCCACCAATACGCACTGCGCACTGCCGCGATACTGGCCGAGCAGGGGATCGCCGTGCGCATTCTCGTTGCGGGCGGCGGCCCCGATGAAGCGTGGCTGCGCGAGCAGGCCAAACTGCTTGGCCTCGCCGACCGCGTTCACTGGCTCGGCCACGTTCCCCATGACCAAATGCCCGGCGTCTACAACGCCGCAGATGCGGTGCTCATGCTCTCAGCCCACACCGAGGCGTTCCCCTACGCGGTGGTTGAGGCCATGTCGTGCGGCCTGCCTGTGGTGGCGAGCCGAGTTGGCGGCATTCCCGCGGCCATCACCGACGGGCAGGATGGGTTTCTGGTGGCCCCAGGGGACACAAAGGAGGCTGCCGAGCGCGTGCTGGCCTTGCTCCGCGACGGCGAGCGCCGGGCCGCCCTTGGCCGCGCCGCGCGGGAAACGGTCCTGCGCCGCTTCACCTTGGACCGCATGGTAGCCGACACCGAAGCGGCATTCCTTCGCCATGCGGCAGAACGGGGGGCGCAGGCGTGAACGGCGACCTTCCCGCACGCTTCGGCAGGGGGCTGTTCTGGAACTACGCCGGCCGCATCGGTGAGTATGCCGTCCGCTTCCTGTTCATGAGCCTCATCGCCAAGAGGCTTGGGCCGGGCGAGTTTGGCGTGTACTCCTTCGCCTACAGCATCTTCGTCGCGGGCACGCTGCTGGGCGCGTTGGGCTACGAGCAGGCCATGAACAGTTTCGTGCCTCCGCTGGCGGGCGATCTCCCCAGGCAGCGGTTCCTTCTGCGCCGCACGCTAGCCCTGCGGGCGCTGCTCATGGCCGTCCTGGTGATCGTGGGAGCCGTGGGCGCGCCGCTTCTGTCGCGGTGGGCCGGGCCGGTAGCGTCGGCCGTCGTGTGGGTGCTTCCCTATCTGTTCTGGTTCAACGTCGCCAACCTTCTGGCCTACTTCTGGGTGGGGCGGCTGGAAGTTCGCCTGGTGGCATTGGTGCGCATCGGCGTGCAGGTGGTCAACTACGCCGCCGCATGGTGGCTTCTCCACCGGGGCCTCGGCCCGCAGGCGCTCCTTCTGCTCCTGGGCATCACTGCCGCCCTGGCCTCTGCCGCGTACCTCGTGTACACGGCGCGGTTCCTGCGTGGGCCTGCAACGCCCCTGCCGATGGGCCGCGTTCACCGATTTGCCGTGAACACCGGCGTCATCAACGGGCTGAACTATGTCTTGGGCCAGCAGTCCGATGTGGCGCTCATCGGCCTGCTCCTGCGCGACAGCGTCCAGATCGGCTTCTACAACCTGGCCGCCATGCTCAGCACCATCGCGGGCACCGCACTGCTGATGGGCCTGGAAGGCGTGGGCCTGTCGGTGCTGGCCGAAGTAGCCGCCAAGAGCCTGCGTGACCTGGCGGCTGCGTGGCGCGGCTTCATGAAGATCACGATGCTCCTGTCGGTACCCGTGCTGGCCTTCTGCACGCTCCATGCGGCGAAACTGGTGGCGCTCTACGGTGAGACGTATCAAGAAGCCGCCCTGCTCCTGCAAGTCTATGCCCTGTTCACGGCGGCGAACCGATTCCTCGGCGGAGGAACCAGCACCGGCACGCTGTACGCCCTGCAGCGGGAAGGCTGGGCGCTGGGCATCCGCATCGTTACCGGCATCCTCAACGTCGCCCTGGCCGTGGCGCTGATTCCCCGATGGGGAGCGGTGGGCGCAGTCGCCGCCACCGGCCTGTGCGGGATTCTCACCACCGCCGCGGAGATGGCGCTTGTCATGCGGGTGGCCCGCGCCTCCTATCCCCTGCGTTTCGCCGCCGCGGTAGGCGCATGCACAGCCGTTGCAGGTCTGGCGTCGCTCTTTGCGGGAGGCAGCGGCCTCTGGGGGCTGGCGTGGGGAGTCGCTGTGTTCCTCCTGATTTTCGCCGCATGCTTCGCCCTGCTCAAGCCGCTGGACGGCGAAGACCAGGCCCTGCTGGGGCGACTGTCGCCACTCCTTGGGCGCTGGGCAGGGCCGTTCGTCCGGGCTTCGGGCACGCCGCAGGGTGGATAATCCCCACTTGCATCCCCGCGCGGCTGTAGTAAACTGCTTCGCAGCGTAGCCATGGAGACGAAGGAATGCGGATTTGCATAGACATCTCGCCGGCGGCGCACCGCAAGGCTGGGCTGGGCCGCCACGCCCGTGAACTGGCCGAGCGCGCGCCCCGACTGGACGCCCACAACGAGTACAGCCTGTTCACGTACCAGCCGTCGCGGGGACAGGTGCCCGGAAGTCTGGCGCACCTGCCGACCTACCGGACTGACGAGCACGGCACGATCGAGATCGTCAGCGATGGCTCACGGGCGTGGGTGAAGACCGAGCGATAACCGGCGGGTTCGCGGTCCGGGCTAGATCGAGTGGGTGACGCAATAGGACCGGGGCCAATCCACAGCCCCGGTCCTGGTACGGGATCGGAACGTCCAGCCTGATCTACGGTCGGCCACACCGGATGGATGATCGGGATCAGAGAGCGTTAATGATATTGCTGAACGTATTGCCGATCGTCGGGCCGAGCAGCGCCAGGACTAGCAGCACCACCATTGCCACCAGCACCAGGAGCAGCGCGTACTCGACCAATCCCTGGCCTTGCTCGCGTGGCAGGAATAGCACGACCCTCACCTCCCTTCTCGTTGTCTATGTGCTGGCGGGCATGCGCTTCGCAGCAGCAGACCGCCGGGCACATCGCGAGACCGCCGGCGATCACACTGCGTGCCCGCAACACCCCACGGCGCAACGGACAATGGCTGCCCTGTCGGCCGGACGGATGGTGCGCGGTCAATCCTAGTATATCCTATCTGACCCGAATCTCAACAGTACGCTAGTACTGGCGGTGGCGTTGTGGAGAGGTTCGAAGCCCCGGGGGACGGCTACGCCAACAGGGCCTGGACGCCGTCGAAGATGA